>Ga0156022_1063_pt2 | contig 27863 bp, 29 predicted proteins | sample RifCSPlowO2_02_FD_107676 | JGI IMG/M metagenome (GOLD analysis project Ga0156022, IMG submission 107676) | Betaproteobacteria bacterium RIFCSPLOWO2_02_FULL_65_24 | reverse complement strand
CTATCGCACGCCGCGCGCATCGACCGCATCGCCAAGGGCGTCGCCATGGGCGATGCCTGGGATGAGCTGCTGCAGCTGGGATTGCGGTTTGCCGCCCCGGGCGAAAAATCTCCTCCGCCGTCATTCGAACCGCAGCGCCTCGATAGGTGAAAGTCGCGCCGCCTTGCGCGCCGGATAGAAGCCGAAGAACACGCCCACCAGCGCCGCGGAGCCCGCCGCGAGCGCGATGGCGCCTGCGGTGAGCTGCACCCGCCAGCCGGCGAACTCGCCGATGGCGATCGAGCCGCCTACACCCAGCACGATGCCGATCAGACCGCCGGTCAGCGCGAGCACCAGCGCTTCCACCAGGAACTGGCTGAGGATGTCTCGCGCGCGCGCGCCGACCGCCATGCGCAGGCCGATCTCCCGGGTGCGCTCGGTCACCGAGACCAGCATGATGTTCATGATGCCGATGCCGCCCACCAGCAGCGACACCGAGGCCACCGCGGCAAGCAGCAGCGTCAGCACGCGCGAGGACGCTTCGCGCGTCTGCAGGATCTCCGCGAGGTTGCGGATGCTGAAATCGTCCTCCTGCCCCGGCGCGAGGCGATGTCGCTGCCGCATGAGCTCGCGCACGCGCTCCTCGGCTTCCTGCATGTTCATCCCTTCGCGCACCTTCACCGAGATCTGCCCCACCCGGCGCAGCTTTCCTTGCGGCGCGCCGAACAGCCGGTTGCGATGGGTGGCGATGGGCACCATCACTATATCGTCCTGGTCCTGACCGAAGTGCGTCTGGCCCTTCTTTTCCAGGATGCCGATGACGGTGAAAGGCACCCGGCGGATGCGGATGGTCTGGTCGAGCGGGTCGGCGTCGCCGAACAATTCCCGGGCGGTGGTCTGTCCAAGAATGGCGACCTTGCCGGCCCCGGCGATCTCCGCCGCCTCGAAGCCGCGGCCCGATTCGATGCGCCACTCGCGCGCTTCCAGGTAATCCGGCGTGACGCCCTGGATGCCCGTGGACCAGTTGATGTTTCCCGCCACCAGCTGGCCGCTGCCGCGCAGCGTGGGCGCAGCCACCTGCACTTCGTCGATGTCGCGCGCGATCGCCGTGGCATCGTCCTCGGTGAGCGTCTGCGCGCCGCCGGCGCCCATGCGCACCCCACTCGTGGTGGTGGACCCCGGCATGACGATCATGAGGTTGGACCCCAGGCTCTTGATCTGATCCTCCACCCGGGTCTGGGCCCCCCGGCCGACGGCGATCATGGTGATGACGGCCGCGACGCCGATGATGATGCCCAGCATGGTGAGCGTGGAGCGCATCGCGTTCACCTTGAGCGCGCGCAGCGCCACCCGCAAGGTCGCCATGTAGTCCATCTTCTATCCCGCCTCGGTTTCCATCATCGCAGCAGCGTCCCGCGGGTCACTCACCGGCCGGTCCTCCACGATGAGGCCGTCCCGGAACATGATGGTACGCCTGGCAAAGATGGCGATGTCGTGCTCGTGCGTGACCAGCACGACGGTCATGCCTTCGCGGTTCAGCTGCTGCAGCAGCGCCATGATCTCGACGCTGGTGTGCGAATCGAGCGCGCCGGTGGGCTCGTCGGCCAGGATGAGCGCGGGCCCGTTCACCAGCGCCCGCGCGATGGCGACGCGCTGCTGCTGCCCCCCGGAAAGCTGCGACGGGAAATGATGCATGCGCTCGCCCAGGCCCACCTGCTCGAGCCGCTGCCGGGCCCGCGCGTGGCGCTCGGCCGTGGGCACGCCCCCGTAGAGCAGCGGCAGCTCGACATTGTCCAGCGCGCTCGTCCTGGGCAACAGGTTGAATTGCTGGAACACGAAGCCGATGCGGCGGTTGCGGATGCGCGCGAGCGCTTCGCCGCTCAGGCGCGATACCTCCTCGCCGGCGAGCCGATAAGCGCCGCGGGTGGGCCGGTCCAGGCAGCCGAGCAGGTTCATGAAAGTGGACTTGCCCGAGCCCGAAGGACCCATCACGGCCACGAACTCGCCCGCCGCGATCGTGACCGACACGCCGCGCAACGCGGGCACGATCTGCTCACCGAGGAGGTAGTCCTTGGCGAGGTCGACGGTTTCTATGAGCGGTGCTGACACGCCCCCATCCTGACCCTCCCCCGCAAGCGGGGGAGGGGAAGATCAAAATATCGGCCCCGGGCCGACATGCCCCCACCCTGACCCTCCCCCGCAAGCGGGGGAGGGGATGAGAAGATTAAAATATTGGCCCCGGGCCGGGGGCCTTGGCGGCGCGCGCGCCGGCGCCCGCGCCGATGATCACTTCGTCGCCCTCCTTGAGCGGCCCGGCCAGGACTTCGGTCATGGTCCCGTCGGACACCCCGAGCCGCACATCGACTGCCCGCAATGCGCGGTTTTCGCCCGGCATATGGACGCGGCCCCGGGTCCCCCCCTGGGCGGCCGCGCCCGGTTCTCCCATGGCGGCAGGCAGGCGCGCCTTCTGCTCCGCGGAGAGGATTTCGGCCATGCGGTCGCGCAGCTCGGCGCGGGCGCGTTGTGCAGCCTTGGCGCGCTCGGCCGGCGGCAGCTCGCCCATGCCCGGCATGCGGCCCTTCTGCGCGGCGAGGATCGACTCGAGCTTGGACTGCTGGTCGGCATTGAGCTCGAGCTCGCCGATCAGGCGTTTTTGGAGCGCCTGCCCTTTGGCCGCGCCTCCGCCGGCCGCCGGAGCCGCGCTGCCCGACGCCCCGGCCGGTGCGCCCATCACGACCGCCGAAGCCGGCGGGCGGAAGCGCAGCGCGGCATTCGGGACCTTGACCACGTTCTCGCGCCGGTCGGTCACGATGCGCACGTTGGCCGTCATGCCGGGCAGCAGCTGCAAATCGGGGTTCGACGTCGCGATCACCACCGTATACGTCACCACGTTCTGCACCGTCTGGGCGGCGGAGCGCACCTGTGTGACTTTGCCGGCGAAAGTCCGGCCGGGGAAGGAGTCCACCGTGAAGGTGGCCCCCTGACCTTCGTCGATGCGTCCCACGTCCGCCTCGTCGATCGAGGCTTCCACCTGCATGTCGGCGAGGTTCTGCGCAATCACGAAAAGCTCCGGCGCCTGGAGGCTCGCCGCCACCGTCTGTCCCGCGTCGACGCTGCGCTTGATCACCACGCCGTCCACGGGCGAGCGGATGTAAGTGCGGTCCAGATCCACGCGCGCCTGCGCAAGCTGCGCTTCGCGCTGCTTCACCAGGGCCTCGGCATTCTTCACCTGCGCTTCGCCCACGGCGAGCTGCGCCCGAGCGGTCTTCACCTGCTCGCGGCCCACCTCGAACACCGAAAGCGCCTTGTCGCGTTCAGCGGAAGAAATGAATTTCTTCTCCACCAGCATCTGTTTGCGCTCGTAATCGCGCTGCGCCTCGGCGAGGTTCACTTCTTCGCGCGACACGCCGGCGCGTTGTGCGCCGATCGCCGCCATCTGGGTGAGCACGGTCGCGCGTGCCGCTTCGACATCGGCCATCGCCTGCCGCACGCGCAGCTCGAACGCCTCCGGATCGAGGCGCGCGATGGTCTGACCCTTCTTCACTGCCGTGTTGAAGTCGGCGTGAAGCTCCTTGATCTGGCCGGAGATCTGCGAGCCCACTTGCACCTGCACCACGGCGCGCAACGTGCCGGTCGAGGAGACCGCGGCAGCGAGCGGCCCGCGCTCCACCTTGGCGAGGCGATAGCCCGCCAGCGACGCTGTTTCGGAGCGGGTCCACCAATAATAGCCGGCGCCGGCGCCTACCAGCGCGAGCAGCACGAGGGCAACGAGAGCTTTCTTCATGATTGAACTGCGCGCGGCACTTTACCATGCCGCGGAGAGGCTAAAGCGTAACAAAGTGTGCCAACCGGCCACGGTCCGCTTACCTCAGGCGCCGATGGTCGCATGCTCCTGCCTGCATGGCCTGCCGCTCCAGCGTAAAATTGAGTCGATGAACGCGCCCACCGACATCCAATCGTACATGCACGAGGTGGGACGGCGCGCCCGCGCGGCATCGCGCATGGTGGCGCGCGCGGACGCCGAAACGAAGAACCGCGCGCTCGCCGCCATCGCGGCCGCCCTGCGGCGCGACGCCGAGCGGTTGATGGCCGAGAACCGGTTCGACGTCGAAGCGGCGCGTGCCGCCGGCGAGGATCTGGCTTTCGTCGACCGGCTCACCCTGACGGCCCACTCGATCGAATCCATGGCCAAAGGCATCGAGGAGGTGGCGAAGCTTCCGGACCCGGTGGGCGAGATCTCGGAACGCCGGCGCCAGCCGACCGGCATCGAAGTCGCGCGCATGCGCGTGCCGCTGGGCGTCATCGGCATCATCTATGAATCGCGGCCCAACGTCACCGCCGATGCGGCGGCGCTGTGCCTGAAGTCGGGCAACGCCTGCATCCTGCGCGGCGGCTCGGAGTCGGTGCGCTCCAATCTGGCCATCGCGCGCTGCGTGCACGAAGGCCTGAGCGCCGCCGGCCTGCCGCAAGACGCGGTCCAGGTCGTGGAAACAGCGGATCGCGCCGCAGTCGGCGAATTGGTGCGCATGAACCACTACGTCGACATCATCGTGCCGCGCGGCGGCAAGTCGCTGGTGGAACACATCACGGCGGAATCGCGCATCCCGATGATCAAACATCTGGACGGCGTTTGCCACGTCTATATCGACGACCGTGCAGACCTGGAAAAAGCGATCCGCATCGCCGACAACGCCAAGACGCAACGCTACGGCACCTGCAACACCATGGAGACGCTGCTGGTGCACGAGGCTATCGCGCCCGCGCTGCTGCCTGCCCTGGCGAATATCTATCTCGACAAAGGCGTCGAATTGCGCGGCGACGAGGCCGCGCGGCGGCTGGTGCCGCAGATGCAGCCGGCCACAGAGCAGGACTGGTACACCGAGTACCTGGCGCCCATCCTGGCGGTGCGGATCGTGCGCGACGTCGACGAAGCGATCGAGCACATCGCCCGCTACGGCTCGCAGCATACCGACGCCATCGTGACCGAAGACGAAGCCCGCGCCCGGCGCTTCCTGCGCGAGGTGGATTCGAGCTCGGTGATGGTCAACGCTTCGACCCGGTTTGCCGACGGATTCGAATACGGCCTCGGCGCCGAAATCGGGATTTCGACCGACAAGCTGCACGCGCGCGGGCCGGTGGGACTGGAAGGGCTCACATCGCAGAAGTTCGTGGTGTTCGGTCACGGCGAGGTCCGCGCCTGAGAACGCACGCAAGAGCTTGGCGCAGGTGCACGGGGTGAGCGCGCCCCTGGGCCTTTTCGGCGGCACGTTCGATCCCGTCCACCAGGGCCACCTGTGTCTTGCCCGAACGGCGCTGGAAGCGCTCGGGCTCGCCTCGGTCCGCTGGATCCCCACCGGCCGCCCGGGGCACCGCCAAGCGCCGCACGCCAGCGCCGAGCACCGCCTTGCCATGCTGAAGCTCGCGCTGAACGCGCAACCAGGCTTCACCCTGGATGAATCCGAGCTGCACGGCGCGGCGCCGGGCTATACCGTCGATACGCTGACGCGCCTGCGCGCCGAGCTCGGCAACGAGCTTGCGCTGGTCTTCCTCATCGGGGCCGATCAATTGCTCGGCTTGGACCGATGGCGCGAGTGGCGGCACCTGTTCGAAATGGCGCACCTCGGTGTCGCCGAGCGGCCGGGCCACGCCATTTCGCCCTCCGCCATGTCGGCCGAGCTCGCGCAGCAGTACGCGCAGAGGAAGGCCGGCGCGGGCGAACTCCGCTCGCGACCCTCGGGTCTTATCTGCGTGTTCGCCATGACCCCGCTCGACATCTCCTCCACCGGGGTGCGCGACGCGATCGCTTCCGGCCGGCCGCCGCGCGACGCCGTGCCGGCCGAAGTCCTGCGCTACGTCGCGTCGAACGCTCTCTACCAACGAAGGACGCTCTCTTCTTAATGGACATACGCAAGCTGCAAAAGGCTGTCGTCGGCGCGCTCGAAGACATCAAGGCGCACGACATCGAGGTCTACGATGTGCGCCACCTCACCTCGTTCTTCGACCGCGTGGTGGTCGCAAGCGCAGACTCCGCAAGACAGACCAAGGCGCTCGCGAACCATCTTCGCGAAAGCGCCAAGGCGCTCGGCGCACCGATCATGGGCGTGGAAGGTGAAGACACGGGCGAATGGGTGCTCGTCGACCTGGGTGACATCGTGGTGCACATCATGCAGCCGGCGGTGCGGGCGCACTATAACCTCGAGGAGCTGTGGAACCAGCCCAAGCCGCGTGCGCCCCGCAAACGCGCCGCGCGCACCGCGGCGGGCTGACGCCCCGCCCGGTCAGGGTGGGAAAGCGCCGAACACCTATGCGCCTTGTGATCGTTGCGGTCGGTACGCGGATGCCTGAATGGGCCGACGAAGCGTTCTCCGACTACGCGAAGCGCATGCCGCGCGAGCTGCGGCTGGAGCTCGTCGAGCTGCGCACCGAGCCGCGCGAGGGCGGCAAGCCGACGCAGGCGCTGCTCGCCGCCGAGGCGCGGCGCATCGAAGCGGCAGTGCCCCGCGATGCTTTGCGCGTGGCGCTGGACGAACATGGGCGCGAGCTCACCACCGTGGCATTTGCCGCCTGGCTGCGCGAGCGCTCCAGCGAAGGCCGGGACATCGCCTTCCTGGTCGGCGGTCCCGACGGCCTTGCGAGCGGGCTTAAGGAGCAAGCCGGGCTGCGCCTGAGGTTATCCGCAATGACGCTGCCGCATGCGCTGGCGCGGGTGGTGCTTGCCGAGCAACTGTACCGCTGCGCCTGCGTCCTGAGAAACCACCCTTACCACCGGGAATGAGCGTGGCGAGATCCCTGCGTCCATGATGCCATTGCGCTTCAGGAAGGTTTATCTCGCTTCGCGCAGCCCCCGGCGGCGCGAGCTGCTGAAACAGATCGGCGTCCCTTTCGAGCTGCTGCTGTTCCGCGAAGCGCAGCCGCGTGGAGCGGACGTGGATGAAGCGCCGCTTCCGAACGAGAAGCCGGACGATTACGTGCGGCGCATCTGTACCGAGAAGGCCGCCGTGGCCTGGCGTCGCGTCGAAGAAAGACGCCTTCGGCGGCTCCCGGTGCTCGCGGCCGATACGACCGTGTGCATCGACGACGAGATCCTGGGCAAGCCGGCCCACCGCGAGGACGCGCGCCGCATGCTGGCGCTGCTCTCCGGACGGCAGCATCGGGTCCTTTCGGCCGTGGCGGTGCGGCTGGACGAGGAGCTCGATCTCATGGTGTCGGAGTCGACGGTGGCGTTTCGCGAGCTCGCCTCCGCGGAAATCGCCGAGTACCTCAATACCGGCGAGCCCATGGACAAGGCCGGCGCCTATGCCATACAGGGACGCGCCGCCGCTTTCGTGCGCGAGCTGCGCGGCAGCTATTCCGGCGTCATGGGCCTGCCGCTCTATGAAACGGCCACCGTCCTGGCGCGCTTTCACCCCTACGGCTCGTACCCGTAACCCGCCGCTCCGGCGGAATATCGCCTGCGCGCCGTTGCGCCCTGCTATATGCTGGAGCGCCATCCAGCCACCCGGGCCGTCGAATGAGCGAAGAGATCCTGATCAACTGCACCCCGCAGGAGACGCGCGTGGCCGTCATGCAGACCGGGGTGGTGCAGGAATTGCACGTGGAGCGTTCCCACAGCCGGGGCCTGGTCGGAAACATCTACGTCGGGCGCGTGGCCCGGGTGCTGCCCGGCATGCAGTCGGCCTTCGTGGAGATCGGCCTGGACCGCGCCGCCTTTCTGCATGTCGCCGACATCTGGGAGGAACGCCACAGCGGAGGCTCCGGCAAGCCGATCGAAAAGATCCTCTCCGAGGGACAGTCGCTGCTGGTGCAGGTGGTCAAAGACCCGATCGGCACGAAGGGCGCGCGGCTTTCCACCCAGATTTCCATCGCCGGCCGGCTGCTCGTGTACCTGCCGCACGACCCGCACATCGGCATCTCGCAGCGCATCGAGGACGAGGCGGAGCGCCAGGCGCTGCGGGAGAAGCTCGTTCAACTCATGCCCGCCGAAGAGACGGGCGGCTGCATCATCCGCACCGTGGCGGAGACGGCGACAGAGTCGGAGCTGCGCGCCGACGTCGAATACCTGCGCAAGCTCTGGCACGACATCCGGGGCGCCGCCCTGACGGCCCGGGCGCCCGCGTTGCTGCACCAGGATCTGTCGCTCGCTCAACGGGCCCTGCGCGACTTCGTGCACGAGGACACCGATCGACTGGTGATCGACTCCCGGGAGAACTTCGTGAAGCTCCAGGCGTTCGCCGCTGAATACATGCCGAACGTGCTGCCCCGCATCGAGCACTACACCGGCGAGCGGCCCCTGTTCGACCTCTACAACGTCGAAGAGGAAATCGAGAAGGCGCTCGCGCGCCGCGTGGAGCTCAAGTCGGGCGGCTACCTCATCTTCGACCAGACCGAGGCCATGACCACGGTGGACGTCAATACCGGCGGCTACGTGGGCCTGCGCAATTTCGACGACACCATCTTCAAGACCAACCTGGAGGCCGCGCACGCCATCGCGCGCCAGCTGAGGCTGCGCAACCTCGGCGGCATCATCATCGTCGATTTCATCGACATGGACAGCGCCGAGCACCGTGCAGCGGTGCTCGGGGAGTTCAACAAGGCGATCGCGCGCGACCGCACCAAGATGACGGTGAACGGGTTCACCGCGCTCGGGCTGGTGGAGATGACCCGCAAGCGCACCCGCGAATCGCTGGAGCAGGTGCTGTGCGAGCCCTGTTCGACCTGCAACGGGCGCGCGGTGGTGAAAACCGCGCGCACCGTGTGCTACGAGGTGCTTCGCGAAATCCTGCGCGAGGCGAGGCAGTTCAACCCGCGCGAATTCCGCATCCTCGCCTCGCAGCCGGTCATCGATCTGTTCCTGGAGGAGGAGTCGCCCTCGCTCGCCATGCTGAGCGACTTCATCGGCAAACGGGTGTCGATGCAGGTCGAGGGCAACTACGGCCAGGAGCAGTACGACATCATCCTGCTGTAGTCAGGACGGCGCGGGCCGCGCGCCGCGCCGGCGTCATGCAGGTCTGCAGCGTGGTGGCTGGATAGACCACCGCCAGGGCCTCGGCCATGCAGGGAAAGGGAATATTTCGAGCACAAGGCTGTTTACACACGCGGCCTCTCCATTCCTTTTCCCTCTTAGAAGGAGGTAAACATGTATCGTCTCGTGCTAGCACTCGCAGTTATGATGGGGTTCAGTCTTGGGGCCAGTACCGCAATGGCCCAGGCCAAGATGTCTGCCGGCATTCTCACAGACCAGAAAGGCATGACCCTGTACACATTCGACAAGGATGCTACAGGCTCTGGCAAGAGTGCCTGCACCGGTCCTTGTGAAAAGCTCTGGCCACCCTTCATGGTCAGTGGATCAGCCACGGCGGGTAGTTCAGGGATGGCATCAGGCGGCAGTTCAGGATCAAGCGATTACACCATCATCGAACGAGGCGATGGTACGAAGCAATGGGCATATAAAGGAAAGCCTCTCTACCTGTGGGTCAAGGATCAAAAGCCCGGGGATAAGACCGGGGATGGAGTTAACAACGTCTGGCATGTTGCGAAGCCATAATCCAGACCAGCGTCCTACCGACAAAAAGCAGGGCTAACCACCCTGCTTTTTTCACACCAGAGCTTTAGGTTGAAGAGATGGCGCGCCCGGCGCGAATCGAACGCGCGACCTTTGGCTTCGGAGGCCAACACTCTATCCCCTGAGCTACGGGCGCAACAGGCGCAAGTCTACGTTTTTTCGAAGGAAGCGTCCAACCGCGACAGTGCGCGCGGGGTTGCATCGGGCGCCCTGGCCGCTACACTTTCACGCTTTCTACCACCTGTATATCGGGCAGGAAGCCACTGCCGCGGCCGCGGTGGAGTTGCTGCGCCCCGATGACCGCCTGGTCACGACGCACCGCAACCATGGACACATCCTTGCGCGCCGCGTAGACCCGGGCGCAGCGTTCGCGGAAATCCTCGGGCGCGCCACGGGCCTGAACGGCGGGCGCGGCCCGACGTGCCGACGCCTTTCAGCCGGCCGCTGGAAGATTACATCACGCCGACGCCCGAAAAAATCATGGATGCCGTGCGGCGCGTGATGTCGTCCTGAGGCGATCAGCCGCTGACGTTATAATGCGCGCCTTCGACCGAGATTCCCCCGAGACAATGGCCGCGCCGGACCTCCCCGCTCACCAACCGCCGATCAAGACCCCCAGGCAACTGGTCATCGTGCTGGTGCTCGCCTTCGTGGTGCCGGTGATCGTGATCCTTCTGCTGGTGACGCTGGTCACCTCCGGCATCCGGACCGACCGTGAAGAGGCTGCGCTGTCGGACGACGCCGTGGCGGCGCGGATCAAACCGGTGGCCGACGTGGTGATCGGCGAGACGGTCACGGCGGAGAAAGGCCAGCGCACAGGCGAGCAGATCGTCAAAGCGGTCTGCGCTGCCTGCCACGAGACCGGAGCCGCGGGCGCGCCCAAAATCGGCGACAAGGCTGCCTGGGCGAAGCTGATTCCGCAGGGGCAGAAGCGCCTGCTTGCCGACACCATCAAAGGCGTGCGCGCCATGCCGCCCCGCGGCGGCGACGCGAGCCTCACCGACGTGGAGCTCGAACGCGCCCTGGTGTTCATGGCGAACCGCTCGGGGGGCAACTTCAAAGAGCCGTTGGCGCCCAAGCCGTCTGCCGACAAGGACGCGGCAAAGTAGCCCCGGCAGGCCGGGCGGACAGACGGACCCGGCGTCTGGAAAGCGTTCATCATGAAGATAGGCTTTGTGGTCGACCCGCTCTCGACCTTCAACATCAAGAAGGACTCCACCTACGCGATGATGGCGGAGGCCGCGCGCCGCGGCCACGAGCTGTACACCATGCAGCAGGACGACATCGTGTGGAAGCGCGGCAGCGTCTTCGGCACGATGAGCGAGATCACGCTGCGCAACGATCCCGAGCACTGGTATGCGCTCGACCCGGCGGAGGAAATGCGCCTGCGCGACCTGGACTGCGTGCTCATGCGCAAGGATCCGCCGTTCGACATCGAGTACGTCACCACGACCTGGCTCCTGGAGCAGGCGCAGCGCGAAGGCGCCCGCGTTTTCAATGATCCCCGCGCGCTGCGCGACCACAGCGAGAAAATGGCGCTGTCCCAGTTTGCGCAATTCATTCCGCCGACGCTCGTGTCGCGCTCGGCGAACCAGCTGCACGGCTTCATCGACGAGCACGCCGACGTCGTGCTGAAGCCGCTGGACGGCATGGGCGGGCACTTGGTCTTCCGCGTCACCGACAACGACAACAACCGCAACGTCATCGTCGAAACGCTGAGCGAGCATGGCCGCCGCACGGTCATGGCGCAGCGCTACATTCCCGAGATACGGCACGGCGACAAGCGGGTCATCCTGATCGGCGGCAAGGTCGTACCGTTCTGCCTGGCGCGCATACCGAAGCCCGGGGAGACGCGCGGCAACCTCGCCACAGGCGGGACCGGCATCAGCCAGCCCCTGTCCCCGCGCGATGCCGAGATCGCCGAGACCCTCGCCCCGGAGCTCTTCCGGCGCGGCCTGCTGCTGGTGGGCCTGGACGTGATCGGCGACTACCTCACCGAAATCAACATCACCAGCCCCACCTGCTTCCAGGAGATCAGCCAGCAGAGCGGGTTCAACGTCGCCGGCATGTTCCTGGACGCGCTGCAAGCCGCGTGCGCGGCATGAGGTCATGATTGGAATGCTCATCGTCGCCCACGGGGCGTTGGGCGAAGCGCTGATCCGAAGCTCCAGCCATGTCATGGGGTGCCGCCCGTTGAACGTGGCGGCGCTCGAAGTGAGCGTCCAGGACGATCCCGACGTGGTCTACGCGCGCGCCCTGGAGCTCGTGGGGCAGGTGAACCAGGGGGACGGCGTACTGGTCCTGACCGACATCCTGGGCGCCACGCCGTCAAATGTCGCCACCCGGCTGGTGCTGCCGGGCGAGGTCGAGGCGGTCTCGGGCGTCAACCTTCCGATGCTCGTGCGGGCGCTCACCTATCGCGGCGAGGGGCTCGCGACGGTGCTGGAAAAGGCGAAGAGCGGCGGCCACGAAGGCGTCGCCCACATTGTCCCGGAGGCCGGCAATGCCGCTCGCAGAAGTTGAAATCGTGAACAAGCTCGGACTGCACGCGCGCGCCTCGGCGAAGCTCACCCAGACCGCTTCGCGCTTCGCCTCGCAAATTTTTCTCTCCCGCAATGGACGCCGGGTCAATGCCAAGAGCATCATGGGAGTGATGATGCTGGCGGCCGGCAAAGGCAGCCGCGTCACCGTGGAGGCGCAGGGCGAGGACGCCGACGAGGCGCTGCAAAGCCTGCTTGCGCTGATTGCCGACCGTTTCGGAGAATCGGAGTGATCCACGAGCTTTCCGCCAGCCACCCGCCCCGGGCGGCGGCTGCAGCCCGTTCGGGCGCCAGCTTCACCCTCCATGGGGCCGGTGTCTCGGGCGGCATCGCCATCGGCCGCGCGCACCTCGTCACGAGCGCCCGATTCGAGGTGGGGCGCTACGAAATCGCGCCCGAACTGGTGGAACAGGAGATCAGCCGCTTCCAGTCGGCCGTCGAGCATGTGCGCGGGGAACTGGTGGGTCTGCGCGCCAGCGTCCACGCCGGCTCCCCGGCCGAGGTCACGGCCTTTCTCGACCTGCATCTGCTGATCCTGGCCGATTCCAACCTCGAAGAGGCGCCCTGCAAGCTTATCGAAAGCCGGCTGTGGAACGCGGAATGGGCGCTGGTGCACCAGATGGAGGAGCTGGTGGCGCAGTTCGAGGAGATCGAAGACGCGTACCTGCGCGAGCGCAAGAACGACATCGTGCACGTGGTGGAGAGGGTGCTCAAGGCCATGCCGGGCAACCAGACCCGGCCCCTCGCCACCCAGGAGGAGGACACCATCGTGGTGGCGCACGATCTGTCGCCGGCGGACATGATCCTGTTCAAGCAGCATCGCTTCGCCGGTTTTGCCACGGATCTGGGCGGGGTGACTTCGCATACGGCCATTGTGGCGCGCGGCCTCAACATGCCCGCCATAGTCGGCCTGCATCACGCGCGCTCGCTCATCCGCGAAAACGAATGCGTGATCGTGGACGCACGCGAAGGGGTCGTGATCGTCAATCCGGACGCCGGCGTGCTGGCGGAGTACCAGCGGCGCCGGGAGGCGATCCAGCAGGAAAAACTGAAGCTCCGGGGCCTGCGCTCCACGCCGGCGGCGACCCGCGACGGGGCCACGGTCGAGCTCCACGCCAACATCGAGCTTCCCCAGGACGTGGTGCAGGCGCGCGAAACGGGCGCCACGGGCATCGGCCTGTTCCGCAGCGAGTTCCTGTTCCTGAACCGCACCGAGCTCCCCGGCGAGGACGAGCAGTTCGAGGCCTACCGGCATGTCGCGCAGGCCATGGACGGGCTTCCCGTGACTATCCGCACCCTGGACCTGGGGGCCGACAAGACCGCCAACGGCGACGGCAACGCCGGCCCTAATCCCGCGCTCGGACTGCGCGCCATCCGCTACTGCCTCACCGAGCCGCAGATGTTCCAGACCCAGCTGCGGGCCATCCTGCGCGCCTCGCATTACGGCAAGATCCGGCTGCTCATCCCGATGATCGCGCATGCGCACGAGGTCACGCAGAGCCTGGCCGCCATCGCGCGAGCCAAGGCATCGCTCGACGAAGAGGGCATTCCGTACGACCGCGAGGTGAAGCTCGGCGGCATGGTGGAGATTCCGGGCGCGGCGCTGTCGCTCGGCTGTTTCATGCGGCACCTCGACTTCGTCTCCATCGGCACCAACGACCTCATCCAGTACACCCTGGCCATCGATCGCACCGACGACCAGGTGGCGCACCTGTACGATCCGCTGCACCCGGCCGTGCTGCAGCTGATCGCGCACACCATCAAGACCGCGCACAAGGCCAAACGGCAGGTGGCGGTGTGCGGCGAGATGGCGGGCGACGTGGCGGCGACGCGGCTGCTGCTCGGCTTCGGCCTGCGCGAGTTCTCCATGCATCCCGCGCAGCTGCTCGCCATCAAACACCAGGTGCTGCAGACGAGCCTCGCCGAAGTGCAGGTGCTCGCCGCGAAGATCCTGCGCACCGCCGACCCCGAAAAGCGCCTGGGCCTCCTCCAGCGTCTCAACGACCTCTGAACCATCGGCCGGTCACGGCGTTTGACCCGGAGCCACGGATAGGGTAATTTCCGCGCGTCGCGCCGATTTGATCGTCAGCTTGCGGGCGCGTAATAAATTCGGCTAAAGAGAGGGCAACCCGTTCAGCGCCGATAGCAAGCTGAACGGGTTTTTTCATTTCCGGACCGGGAAACATGGCAGATGCGCGTTCTGTAGGGGCGGCGGTCCCGCAGACCATGAAATTCGACGATCCGCTCGAGCTGACGAGCGGCGCCCGGCTTGATTCCTATTCGCTGATGTACGAGACCTACGGAACGCTCAACGCCGAGCGCTCCAACGCGGCGCTGGTCTGCCACGCGCTCAATGCCTCCCACCACGTGGCGGGTTACTACCTCGATGCCGAGGGCAAGCCGTGCAACTTCGGCTGGTGGGACAACATGGTCGGTCCCGGCAAGCCGCTCGACACGGAGCGCTTCTTCGTGATCGGGGTGAACAACCTCGGCGGCTGTTTCGGCTCCACCGGACCGTGCAGCCTCAATCCCGCCACCGGCAAGCCCTACGGTGCGTCCTTCCCGGTGGTGACGGTGGAAGACTGGGTGAACGCCCAGGCGCGGCTGGCGGACCGGCTGGGTATCCGCCGTTTCGCCGCGGTGATGGGCGGAAGCCTCGGCGCCATGCAGGCGCTTCAGTGGACCATCGATTACCCGGACCGCGTGGCCAACGCCATCGTGGTGGCAGCGGCTGCAAAGCTCTCGGCACAGAACATCGCGTTCAACGAAGTGGCGCGGCAGGCGATCACCACGGACCCGGATTTTCACGGCGGCGACTATTACGTCCATGGCGCGGTGCCGCGGCGGGGCTTGCGGCTGGCGCGCATGATCGGCCACATCACCTACCTCTCCGACGACGCCATGATGGAGAAGTTCGGTCGCGAGCTGCGCGGCGACCGGCTGGGTTTCCACTTCGACGTCGACTTCCAGGTGGAATCGTACCTGCGGCACCAGGGCGACAAGTTCGCCGAGTATTTCGACGCCAACACGTACCTCCTCATCACGCGGGCGCTCGATTATTTCGACCCGGCGCAGCGCACCGGCGGCGATCTGTCCAAAGCGTTCGAGCGGGCTCTCGCGCGCTTCCTGGTGGTCTCGTTCACCTCGGACTGGCGTTTCTCGCCGCAGCGCTCGCACGAAATCGTGAAGGCGCTGCTGGACAACCGGCTGAATGTCTCGTACGCCGAGATCGACGCGCCCCATGGCCATGACGCGTTCCTTCTGGAGGACCCGCGCTATCACGCCCTGGTGCGCGCCTACTACGACACCGTCTGGCAATCCATCGAGGGCGCGCCATGACCGGAAAGGAAAAACAGCAGCTCACGCTGGCTGCGCGTCCCGACTTCCGGGCGATCGCGGATTGGGTGAAGCCGGGTTCCACGGTGCTCGACCTGGGCTGCGGCGACGGCCTGCTGCTCCAGTACCTGCAGGAAAACCGCCAGGTCCGCGGCTACGGCGTGGAGATCTCGGACGCGAGCATCGTGGCCTGCGTCAACAACGGCGTGAACGTCATCCAGAGCGATCTGGAGCGCGGCCTCGCCGGCTTCGATGCCGGTTCGTTCGATTACGTGATCCTGTCGCAGACGCTGCAGGCGGTGCGCCACACCGAAGAGATCGTGATGGAAATGCTGCGGGTGGGCCGCGCGGCGATCGTCACCTTCCCCAATTTCGGCTACTGGCCGCAGCGCCTGCAGGTGCTCCTGGAAGGCCGCATGCCGGTGTCCGAAGCGCTGCCCTACCAGTGGTACGACACGCCCAACGTGCACCTTTTCACCATCGACGATTTCGAAATGTTCTGCCGCACGCACTCCATTCGCATCATGGAGCGCGTGGTGATGCGCGACGGCGAGCGCATTGCGTACGCCCCGAACCTGCGCGGCAGTCTCGCGGTGTACCGCATCGAAAAGGGGTGAGCGGCCCCCGGCCGGCATCCGCCTACTTCAACACCTGGAACAGGTTGCTGAAATCGTCCGTCCAGGGCCGAAGACGGGCGGGCGTTTCGATCTCTTCGGTGGCCTCCTTGAACGGCGTCGTCTGCAAGAGAGCGCCGTTGCGGGTGACCAGCACCCAGTCGGTGGACGCCCCGTGCTCGGGATCCCCGTCGTCGGATACCAGCGCCGCCTGCATGCCGCGCTCGTCCGCGAGCCGCTTCACCACGAAACGCAGATCGAGGTAGCGATTGGTCACGTGGAACGCAATCACGCCGTCGGGCGCCAGATGGCGCAGATAGGCGTCCAGGGCCTGCAGCGTGATCAGGTGCACGGGGATGGCGTCGCTCGAGAAGGCGTCAACGACGATGATGTCGTAGCCTTGCGGCGGCTCCCGCTCCATGGCGAGGCGCGCATCGCCCAGCACCGTTTCGATGGCCGCGGCGCTGTCCGAGAGATAGGTGAAATCGCGCCGCGCGATCTCCATCACCTTGGGGCTGATGTCATAGAAACGGAACGTATCGCCCCTGCGCCCATACGCCGCGAGCGTGCCCGCGCCCAGCCCGATCACCCCCATCTTAAGGGGCTTTTTCTGCAGCGCCTGGAACGTGCGGCCGATGCCGGAGCTCATCCCGTAGTAGCTCAGGGGCTTGTTGCGCAGTTCGGGATGGAATGCCTGGCGGCCGTGCATGATCACGCCGTTCAGCAGGCGCCGCACGCGCTCGTCGCCCTCGCCCGTGTCCTGAACGCGCAGCACCCCGAAGAAGTCCCGGGTGGTGAGCACGGTGTCGCTGGCCAGATAGCGGTGATATTGCACGACGTAGAAGCCGGCCACCGCGGTGGCGGCGATCGTTGTGAGCGCCACCATGCGCAACCGGCGCAATATCCAGGCGCCGAGCAGCCCGCCCGCCATGAGCGCCACGGGCAATTCGTAATAGGCCACAAAGATCCTGGGCGCCACCAGACCGACGAACATGCCGCCGATGGCGCCGCCCAGCGAGATCATGAGGTAGAAGCGCGTGAGGTAGCGCGCCGCGGGCTTTGCCTGCGCCAGCTCGCCGTGGAAGAACATGCACGCGACGAACAGCGCCACCAGGTAGAGCGGGATCGCGGTCTGGATGTCGAGCACCCCGCCCTCGGCCTGCAGCCCCCAGGCCATCGCGGCGATGCCCGCCAGGAACGGCCCGACGAATAGCGAGCGGCGGTACCAGCCGCGCCCTTCGAAACAGAGGATGAAGGACAGCAGGTACAGTGTCAGCGGCGCAAGCCACAGCAGCGGGATCGATGCGACGTTCTGCGTGATATGGTTGGTGACCGACAGCAGCAGCGTCGTGCCGAGCGCCGCCAGCGCGAGCCACACCGCCTGGTCGGCGAGCGTCGGCGGGGACGCTGCGTCCGTGCGCGCTGGAGAGAAGTCGCCCGCCGCCGCAGTCACCGCCACGCCCTGCGCCGACCGGGCACTGACGATCACGGCGGCCCCGCACAGCACGGCATAGACAACATACGCCACGCTCCACGTGATCGCCTGGATGTGCGTGGTGATGACGGTCTCGATGACGAAGGGATAGGCGAGCAGCGCGAGCATCGATCCGAAATTCGATAACGCAAATAGACGATAGACGCGCTCGCCGCGGTAACGGCGGGCGAATCCCGCCTGAACCAGCGGGCCGGTGGAGGACAGCAGGAAGTAAGGCAGGCCGATGGTGAGCGTGAGCAGCGCCAGGATGCGCCACACCGGGTCCTCGTCCCCCGCGGGTTTCCAACCGGCGTCCGCGGCAATGGGCAGCACGGCGAGGCTCACGGCGAGCAGCAACGCATGCAGGATCGCCTGCGCCCGCGGCGTGAGCCGGCGCGTGGTCCAGTCCGAATAGGCATAGCCCGCCAGCAGCAGCGTCTGAAAGAAAACCATGCAGGTGTTCCAGACCGACGGCGAGCCGCCGAACCAGGGAAGAATCTGCTTGGCGATGATGGGCTGCACCAGGAAGAGCAGAAACGCCGACAGGAATATGGTTGCGGCAAAGAGCAGCATGTTTGGAATGCGAGCAGGTAGAATCCGGCGGGGGGCCGAAAAGCGCGCAGTATAACGGCATCGACACCACTGCATTGACCAAGCAAGCACAGGCCTCGGCGGGGCCGCGTCCGACCTGGCTGCGGCCCAAGTTCTTCTGGGTCGCCGTGCTGTATTTCTCCGAAGGCTTCCCGCTCGGGGTCTTCTACGAGCTGTTCCCCGTCTATTTCCGGCAGCAGGGCATCGATCTGTCGCGAATCGGCCTGCTGTCGCTGCTCGGTCTTGCATGGACGCTGAAGTTTCTGTGGGCGCCCGCGGTCGATCACTATCGCCATCATCGAGCGTGGATGGCGGCCGTGGATCTCGCCATGGGCTCGCTGATGCTCGCCTTCGCCTTCGCCGCAGGCTTCGGTCCCTGGGTCTGGGCGGCGATCGGCATTTTCACCGTGCTCTCCGCCACCAACGACATTGCCATCGACGGCTACACCATCGAGCTGCTCGATCGCGACGAACTGGGTTTGGCGAACGGCATACGGATCGGCTTTTATCGCGTCGGGATGATCGCTTCGGGCCTGGTCCTGGCGTTATCCGACTGGATCACCTGGCCGGGCGCCTTTGCGGCGGCCGCTGTGATGTTCGTCATGATTGCCGCCGCCTGCCTGTGCGCGCCGCGCGAGCGTCCGAGGGTGACCTCAGGAGGGCTTTCGCTTCGCAGCGAGCTGGCCGGCATCGCGCGCAGCCCTCGAATCCTTGGAGCGGCGCTCGCGCTCGTGCTGCTCGCCGTCTGGCTGGTCGACGGCGCGGTGCACTGGTCACGCGAGCTTCCCGCGTTGTGGCCCACGGCATGGGCGCTCGCCTTGGGCGTGTTCCTCGTCGGTTACCTGGGACGCCGCGGCGACGAGCGCGCCGCGCAACCCGTGAGCGAAGGCCCGATGTTCGGCGCGCTGGTGGCACTGCTCGCGCGCCCGGCCATCCTTCCCGTGCTGTTGTTCATCCTGGCATTCAAGCTGGGCGACGCCTCCATGGGGTTCATGATCAAGCCCTTCTGGGTGGACGCGGGCTTTTCGGCGGCCGAGATCGGGCTGGTGTCGGTCAACCTCGGGCTGGTGCTCTCCATCGCCGGGGGGCTCGTGGGCGGCTGGTATGCCGACCGCGTCGGCATTTTCCGCGCCCTGTGGGTGCTGGGGCTTTTCCAGGCCCTCTCGAATGTCGGTTATGCGCTGGCCGCCACACTCATACCCACGGGGGCGGGTGCGCTGCCATTGATGGAGCACCGCTGGATAATGTATTCGGCGAGTGCCGCGGAGTCGTTCACCGGAGGACTCGGCACGGCCGCCTTCCTGGCGTTCCTGATGGCGATCGTGGACAAGCGCCACTCTGCTGCAGAGTACGCGCTGCTGTCCTCGGTGTTTGCGCTGTCGCGCTCGGTTGCGGGCTGGGCCGGCGGCTACGGCGCGCAAGAGCTGGGCTACGCGCACTACTTCCTTCTCACCGTCTTCTTGTCCTTCCCGGCCTATGCGCTGCTGCCCTGGGTTCGTCGCATGCTCACCGCGAGCGACGAACCGCAGGATGCTGCTTAGCGAAACGAGAGGCTCATTCCCAGTACGGCGGCAGCCCGTAATAATTGGGTATTTCCGTTGCCCAGGTCATGTCCGCCATCGAGGGCCAGTGGTCCTTGTTGAACCCGGGCGCGTTCTGCAGCCTTTCCTTGGGCACGTCCAGAACAAAGCACTTGTTGTCCGCGTCCAGCGTGAGCGCCTGCCAGGGAATGGCGAACAGCTTTTCTCCCACGCCCATGAAACCGCCGAAGGACAGCACTGCGTAGGCGATGCGGCCGTTCGGCACATCGAGCATGATGTCCTCGATTTCGCCCAGGTCTTCGCCGTCCGCATTCACCACCTGGTTGCCCTCGAGCGTATCGGCCGACATCACGTACGGCCCGGGACCGGGATTGTCGCGGTAGGGTTGTCCGCCGCCGATGACACGTGCCTGGTCGCTGCCTGTGCCGGAGCCTGTTTGCCGTGGTTGCATGCCTTATCGCCTCGTGTTGATTCAATCGTTGCGGCCGGAGCGGCGGAGGTTTTCTTCCTCGATATCGAGGTCCGCGTCGAGGTCATAGTCGTCGTTCCAGAGCTCCGGATCGGCGTCTTCGCCCTTGGCACGGCTTTTCGCGATGCGCTCCGCCTGCTGCAGCTGCTGCTCTTCCTTCCTGTCCTTGCGCGCCGCGGCGCGGGCCGCCTTATCGACTTTGCCCGAGTCCACGAATTTCTTGGTGGCCTCGTTGTAATCACGGGAGGCCTTGTAGTTGCCTTCGCCGTGCACCTTGTCCTGTTCGCTCATATGACGATCCCCTTGTCGGTTGATTCCTGCGCCGACCGGCCACGCCGCAGGCGACGGACCGGTCAGTCACGCCGAAGCGCAGCAGCAATCGCCATGCCGGGGGCTTTCCGCAAGGGCAGGACAAAGGGACTATGGCGCACCGGTAAAGATTGCAGTAAGAATGTAAAGATTGCAGCGGTGCACACCGTGCCGGTCCATCCGGGCAAACCATGCACCGCGGCCTGAGCCGCGCCTCGTGGGGAGTCTTCAACGACGCTGACGGTCGCTATGCGCTTTATGGCACGGCGCTTGCTCGTCAGCCCCCTAGAAGCGCACGGGTAGTATCGGTTCCAGGGAAAAGAGCGGTTTCGAATCGCCCCCTTCGACCGCTCAACAGGGACAACGGACATGAAAAGACAACTACTCGCCGGCGCAGTGATGCTCGTGCTGCTCGGCGCCTGCGGCCGGGATCAATCGTCACCGCCGCCGCCTTCGCCCGGCACCCCGCCCAAGCCGAAAACCGAGTTTACGGCTGTGCATGACCTCCATCACGACGCCGGTGGGCCACTGGCCCAGACGGGCGCTCAGGCCGACGGACGCGAGTGGGGGGTGGAACTGCTGCGGGCGCCAGGCGCGCTGCCGGCCGCCGAAAGACACTTCGAGGTGTTCCAGCGACTGTATGCCGAGCGGGCGATTCTGATTCAGGCCGGCCTGCGCGATACGGACGGCTTGCAGGAAAACTAGAGCGCTTGTCACGCCGTCCGTGCGGGCGGCCCTACGGAACAACAAAGGAAACAACGCCCGGTTATGATGCATCGCCCCTCCCGGTCATCGCACCGGGCGGCCGATTCCGTGCGGCTGCCCGGCGCCGCTGCGCGGGAGCCGTTCGCGATGACACCGCAGCTCATACAGAACTACGTTCGCAATGCCGCGGCCATCCGCTCCGAGCTCGTGGCCGGGCTGTGCGCGCGCCCGGCGCACGTCTCGCCGAAATACCTGTACGACGCGCTCGGCTCGCGGCTGTTCGAGGCGATCACCGAGCTGCCGGAGTATTACCCGACGCGGACCGAGGCCGCCATCTATGCAGCGCATGCGTCGGACATGGCGCACGCGGCGGGAAGCGGTACGACGCTGATCGACCTGGGCGCGGGAAATTGCCAGAAGGCGGCGCGCCTGTTCGGGCTCCTTCAGCCGGCCCAGTACGTGGCCGTGGACATCTCGGTCGATTTCCTGCGCAGTGCGCTCGGCTGCCTGCAGCTGCAATACCCCGCCATCCCGATGACCGGGCTCGGCCAGGACTTTTCCAGGCGGCTGCAGCTGCCGCCTGAAGTGCGCATGAAACGCCGGCTGTTCTTTTATCCAGGATCGAGCCTGGGCAACTTTACGCGCGAGGAGGCGCTGCAGTTCCTGCGCGCGCTGCGCGCCCAGTGCGGGCCCGACGGCGGCCTGCTGCTCGGCGTGGATCTGGTGAAAGACGCAGCCACGCTCAACGCGGCCTACGACGACGCGCTGGGCGTGACGGCGGCGTTCAATCTGAACCTGCTGCGGCACCTGAACCGGCTCATCGGCTGCGATTTCCGCCTCGAGGACTGGCGCCACGTCGCCTTTTTCAACCAGCGCGAAGCGCGCGTCGAAATGCATCTGGAGTGCAGGCACAGCGTCGAAGTGGCGCTCCTGGGCGAGGTGCGAGCGTTCTCCGCCGGCGAACGCATACACACCGAGAACTCCTACAAGTACCGCATCGGGGAGCTCGAGGCCATGATCCGGGCAGCGGATTTCGCCGTGCCCCGCCTGTGGACCGACCCGCAGCAGTGGTTCGCCGTGTGCCACGCCCCGGCTTCGTAGGCGCCCGCGGCGCAATTCTCTACGAAAGATCGCGAGCCAGGCGAAAGCCGCTGAACTGCCAGCGCGCTTCGGGCGGGAAAAAGTTGCGGTAGCTCGCGCGCATGTGCGGGACCGGCGTGGCGCACGAACCTCCGCGCAGCACGTACTGGTTGCACATGAATTTGCCGTTGTATTCGCCGACGGCGCCCGGCGCCGGCCGGTAGCCCGGATAGGGCGAATACGAGCTCTGCGTCCACTCCCACACATCGCCGAACATCTGGTCCAGGGGCCCCGAAGGCGCCGCAGTGCGCGCCGGCATGGGATGCAGCGCGCCCGATTCCAGGAAATTTCCTTTTTGCGGGTCCGCCTGCTCAGCGTACGCCGCGTGTTCCCATTCCGCCTCGGTCGGCAGGCGAGCGCCGCCCCAGCGCTGCGGCTGGGTCTGGGCGGCCCAGCGGGCGAAGGCATCGGCCTCGAAGTAGCTCACATGGCACACCGGCGTATGCGGGTCGATTTCGGCCATGCCGTGCAAAGTGAACGTGCACCAGCGCCCGTCGTGCTTTTCCCAGTAGAGCGGCGCCTGCCAGCCGCGTGCCTGCACCGTGTCCCAGCCAAGCGACAGCCAGAATTCGGGACGCGAGTAACCGCCGTCCTCGACAAACTGCAGGAATTCGCCGTGCGAGACAGGGCACGCGCCCAGCGCATAAGGTCTGAGGAACTGCCGGTGCCGCGGCCCTTCGTTGTCGAATGCAAAACCCGCGTTCGGGTCATTCGTGTCGTGGCCGATGTCGACGAGCCCACCGTCCAGCTCGATCCACGCGTGCTGGCGCGCGGCCACTTGCGCGAGCGGCCAGGGCTTGTGGTACGCGGGCTTCAGTGGATTGAGCGAAAGCAGGTGCTTCAAATCGGTGAGGATCAGCTCCTCGTGCTGCTGCTCGTGATGCACACCGAGCTCCACCAGCGAAAGAAGTGCCGTGTTCGCGCTACCCAGCAGCGGCAGCAGGCGCGCGTCCACGTTGCTGCGATAGGCGCGCACTTCGCCCAGCGACGGGCGGGTGAGCATGCCGCGCTCTGGGCGCGGGTGCTTGTCACCGACGCCGGTGTAGTAGGAATTGAAAAGCACGCGGAATGCCGGGTGAAACGGTGAGAATCCGCGCTCGAAGCGCTCCAGCACGAAAGTCTCGAAAAACCACGTGGTGTGCGCCAGGTGCCACTTGACCGGGCTCGCGTCCGGCATGGACTGCACCACGCAGTCCTCGTCCGACAGCGCGCTCGCCAGCCGGGCCGTTTCGGCGCGCACCTGCCGGTATTGCAGCGAGAGCTCGGTGTGACGTTCCGATGCGGGGGACTGGACAATCATGTGGCTTCTCCTCCTGCGGCGCGTGCGGCCTTTGCCTGCTGCATCGTCTCCCACACGCGCAAAGGCGTCGCCGGCATTTCGATGTGCTCGATACCGAGCGGCCGCAGCGCATCCAGCACCGCGGCGATCACCACCGCCGGCGAGCCCACCGCGCCGCCCTCGCCCACGCCCTTTACGCCGAGCGGATTGGACGTCGCCGGCACGTCGTGGAATTCCAGGTCGAAGTGCGGCAGGTCGTCGGCGCGCGGCATGGTGTAATCGGAGAAGCTGCCCGAGAGCAGTTGTCCCGACTCCGGATCGTATACGACCTGCTCGAGCAGCGCCTGGCCGATGCCCTGCACCACCCCGCCCACGATCTGGCCTTCGCAGATCATCGGGTTGAGCGCCCGGCCCACGTCGTCGATCGCAGCGTACTTTTGCAGCGTCACCGCCCCGGTCTCGGGATCGATTTCCACTTCGCAGGCGTGGCAGCCGTTGGGGAAGTTCGGTGGACCCTCGTAGCTGCCGGCAGCATCCAGTCCCAGGCCGAACTGCTTCGGCAAACCCATCGGCCGGTAGAACGCTTTGGCCACATCCACGAGCGGCATCTGGCGGTCGGTGCCGGCGATACGGAACTGCCCGTCCTTGAATTCCACGTCGGCGGGCGCCGCTTCCATGAGATGCGCCGCCATGAGGCGCGCCTTTTCCACAATGGCATCGGCCGCATTCTTCAGCGCGCAGCCGCCGACCATGGAGCTGCGCGCCGCGTAGGTGCCGCGGCCGAAGGGCACCTGGTCGGTGTCGCCCTGGACGAAGCGGATCTGTTCGAAGGGAACACCCAGCCAGTCGGACACCATCTGCGCGTAGACCGTCGCATGGCCCTGGCCGTGCGAATGCGTGCCGGCCACGATGGACACCGCGCCGCCCGGGTCGAAGCGCAGCTCCATGCGGTCGTTGAAAATGCCGCCCGGCTCGATGAAGTAACCGAGCCCGCGCCCGCGCAGCCGGCCTTTCCTTTGCGACGCGGCGCGGCGTGCCTCGAAGCCCTTCCAGTCGGCGAGCTCCAGGCACTTGTCCATGGAACCGACAAAATCGCCGCTGTCGTAGACGTTGCCCGTGGCGGTGGTGTAGGGCATCGCTTCGGACGGGATGTAATTGCGCCGGCGCAGCTCGATCGCATCGATCCCCGTCACACGCGCCGCCTTCTCCACCAGGCGTTCCATGAGGTAAATCGCCTCCGGACGCCCCGCCCCGCGGTACGGGCCCATGGGGGCGGCATTGGTGAACACGGCGCGCGTCATCACGTGGGCCGCTTTTATGTTGTACACGCTCGGGATGTACAGGAGACAAAACATGATCGGCGCCGTTGCCGCCCCGGAGACATACGCGCCCAGCGCGCTGGAGCCCTGCGAACGGAGGGCGAGAAACTTGCCGTTTGCGTCCAGCGCGAGCTCACCCTGCATCACCTGGTCGCGGCCGTGGTTGTCGCCGAGCAGCGCTTCGCTGCGGGTGGAAACCCATTTCACCGGCCGGCCGCAGCGGCGCGAGGCCCACAACACCAACGCGTCCTCGGGATAAGTGTCACCTTTCATGCCGAACCCGCCGCCGACATCGGGAGAAACCAGGCGCAGCTTGCTCTCCGGGATGTGGAATACGGCGTGCGATAGCATGTGGCGCGCGCCGTGCGGGTTCTGGCTGCTGGTGTGCAACGTATAACTGTCGTCCGACGCGTCGTAGGCGCCCAGGCACACCCGCGGCTCGATGGAGTTCGCGCTCAGCCGGTGGTTCTCCACGCGCAGCGACACCACGTGCTTCGCCGTGGCAAAAGCGGCGTCGGTCGCCTCCTTGTTGCCGAACATCAGCGCAAAGGACACGTTTCCGGTGGGGCAGTCGTCGAACAGCCGGGGGGCGTCCGGCTTCACCGCCTCCTCGGGAGTGAGCACCGCGGGCAGCACCTCGTAATCGACTTCGATCAGCTCGGCCGCATCGCGCGCCTGCTCCTGGGTTTCGGCAACGACGAAGGCGACACGGTCGCCCACGAAGCGCACGCGATCGGCGCACAGCACCGGGCGCTGGGTGCGGTAGCCCTTGGGGCCGCCCATGTCCTCGGGCATGAACTCGGGCGGCAGCCCGCCGATCTTGTCACGCGCGGCATCGGCGCCGGCGAGCACGCACAGCACGCCCGGCGCCGCAGCGGCCCGCGACGTGTCGATCCCCCTGATGCGTGCGTGCGCATGCGGCGAGAGCAGCACCACGCCGTACGCCTGCAGGGGCAGATTGATGTCATCGACGTAGCGCCCCCGGCCGGTCAAAAAACGCGTGTCCTCGACGCGCCGCACCGGCTGCCCGATACCGAATTTATTCATGACGTTCCTCCGGTTGAACCGGGCAGAGATCTCCGCCCGGGCAAGCTCCCAGCCGGCATTCTAGGCATGGCCGGTCGGAATCGCCAAGGCACGCAGGTGTCCTTTGTCTTTGTTACTCTACGCGTCTTGAGCAAAGGGGGTTTTCCGATGACCACACGCAGGCAATTCATGCAAGCAGGCGTCGCGATGGCCGCAGTGGCTTCGCTCGAAGGATGTGTTTCCACGCCCACCAGCGCCGCGCCGACCGACAAGCGCACCGAGATCCACAAAATGCGCAGTGAGACGCTAGGCCTGTTGTATCAGGCGCATCCGCCGGCCAAGGCGCGCATCCAGCAAGCCGTGGGTTACGCAGTATTCAGCAATATCGGGGTCAATCTGATCCTCCTTTCCGCTGCAGGCGGGTCGGGCGTGGCGCACAACAACCGAACCGGACAGGACACCTACATGAAAATGATCTCGGGTGGACTGGGCCTGGGACTGGGCGTCAAGGACTTCAGGGGCGTCTTCGTGTTCACCACGCCCAAGGCATACGCGAACTTCGTCGAAAGCGGCTGGGAAGCGAACGTCCAGGCCGATGCAGCTGCCATCGTGGAGGGCAAAGGCGGCGCAGTGACCGGCGCGGTGACGGTCGCGCCCGGCGTGGAGCTGTACCAGCTGACCAAGACGGGGCTCGCGTTGCAGGCGACCATCCAGGGCACCAAGTACTACAAGGACGACGAGTTGAACCGGCCTGAAAAGACGCGCAAGTAGCCGCGGCGTACCATAACGCTCCTCCGCTTTTGCGCTTTCCTTGATCGAGGGAGACAACGATGTCCTGGCACCTTCTTGCAGCGCTTGGCCTGCTCGCCGGCAGCGCGGCGGTTCCTGCGACGGCCGCTGCCGCCTATCCCGAAAAGCCGATACGCATCGTCGTGCCCAATCCGCCCGGCGGAGCGACCGACATAGTGGGCAGGCTCGTTGCAGACAAGTTGCGCGTGGCGCTCGGCCAGCCCGTGGTCATCGACAATCGCGGTGGCGCGGGCGGCGGGATCGCGGCCGAAGCCGTGGCCAAGGCTGCGCCCGACGGCTATACGCTGATGTTCGGCACTGGCGGCACGCACGTCACCAACGTGGTGATCAACCCCAAGGCGCCCTATGATGCAGTGAAGGATTTCACGTCCGTCTCGCTGCTCGCCAAACCGTACTTCGGCCTGTTCATCCACCCGTCTGTGCCGGCAAAGAACGCGGGCGAGTTGGCGGCGCTGGCGAAAAAACAGCCCGGGAAGCTCAGCTACGGCTCTTACGGGGTGGGCACCGCGACGCACTTGATGACCGAGAATTTCAAGGCCGTCGCGGGCATCGACATCACCCATATCCCCTACAAGGGATCGGTCGCGGCGCAGCTGGGGTTGATCAACAACGACGTGCAGCTGATTTTCGACGGCGTGGGCAATGCCTCGGCGCACGTCAAATCGGGAAAAATCCGCATGATCGGCGTGGCGAGCCACACCCGCACGCCCGCCTCCCCGGACACTCCCACGCTCGCCGAATCGGGCGTCCCGTACGCCTACGAATCCGGATTTTTCGCGATCTTCGCCCCGGCCGGCACGCCGCGGGACATCGTCATGACGCTCAACCGGGAGCTGGTCAAGGCCGTGAAAGAGCCGGAATTGCGCAACTGGTTCGCCGGCCAGGCGTATGAAGTCGTCGGCAGCTCCCCCGAGGCGCTGGGCGAAGTCGTGCGCAGCCAGATCGAAGCCTTTCGCAAGCTGGTGCGCGAGCTCAAGCTGAAGCTGAATTAGACGCAGGGGCCGATCAAAAAGCCTTGATAGGCCCTACGGCATCAAGCCTTCTTCGCGTCGACCAGGATGAAGGCGATGTGGCACGGCTTGGTGCCGCGGTTCGCCCAGCCGTGCCAGGTGGCCCGCTGCACCATGACGTCGCCGGCATTCATGTGCACTTCGGCGCCGTCATCCAGG
>Ga0156022_1206_pt4 | contig 29416 bp, 24 predicted proteins | sample RifCSPlowO2_02_FD_107676 | JGI IMG/M metagenome (GOLD analysis project Ga0156022, IMG submission 107676) | Betaproteobacteria bacterium RIFCSPLOWO2_02_FULL_65_24 | reverse complement strand
CGATGACGGTGGCGAGGTTGCGATTCATCTCGTCCGGCGAGACGATCAGTACCGGGCGGCGTTTGCGGATCTCCCTGCCCACCGTTGGATCGAGATTCGCCCAGTACACCTCCCCCTGGCGCGGGACGCCGTTCATCGGTCCCAGGCCTCGTCCAGCGGAACATCGCCCCACAGGTTTTCGCGCACGCGCCGCGCCCCGGCTCTTGCGAACCGGGCGTCCCATTGCGCCCGGAGCGACGCTGCAGCCTTGGGAGTGATGACGATGGTTTTTTGCCGCACGTCGATATCGACCGCCTGCCCCTCGGCCAGCTCGCATTGGCGCAGCATGTGCCGGGGCAGCCGCACGCCCTTCGAATTGCCGATTGTTATGATCTTCGCTTCCACGATGCCGCTCCGGTCATGTAGGTACAACGTAATTATGGCACGTCCGGCACGGCTTGAAGAGGGCTACCAGCTCGCCAACCCCTTGTACAGCAGCTGCACGCCGGTCAGGAACAGCACCGTGTAGCAGACGCGGAAGAACCACGCGGTCGACAATTTGCGCTGCACAAGGAGGCCGACCGCGATGCCGATCAGGGCTACCGGAATGAGCCCGGCCGCGAGCGTGAGGTTGGCAGCCGTGAGCAGCCCCAGGGTGAAGTAGGGATAGATCTTGGACACGTTCAGGATGGCGAAAAACCAGATGGTGGTGCCCGCCTGCAGCCGCTTTTCCAGCCGCTGCGGCAGCAGGTAGACCCACAGCGGCGGCCCGCCAGCCTGCGCGACGAAGCTCGTGACGCCCGAGACGGTGCACCAGAACCAGCCTTTCAGCCTGGAGGGCTTGCGCGTCGGCACGTTGCGCCAGATCAGGCTGCTTGCGACGAAGCCGAGCGAAATCGCGCCCAGGATGATGCGCAGCGCGTTCTCGTCGAGGAAGCGGAACGTCGCCCAGCCGACGAGCGTGCCGAGCAGCCCGGCCGGCACGATGATTTTCATGTTCTCGCGGTCCCAGTCGCGCTTGTAGGCCCAGACGCTCGCCGCGTCGGAGGCGAGCAGCAGCGGCAGCATGACGGCGGCGGCCTGCACCGGCGACATCACGAGCGCCAGCATGGGCACGGCGAGCCCCCCCGCCATGCCGAAGCCGCTCTTGCCCATGCCGGTGAGAAACACCGCCGCGAGCGCGACCGGATAGAACCAGACGTTGTCGAGGACTTCCATGGAGGCCGCGTGCGTCCTAGATCGCTTCAGCGATCGCGCGCCCCATGTCGGTCGTGGATGCGTTTCCGCCGATGTCCCGCGTGCGCGGACCTCGCTCGAGCACGGTCTCGATCGCCCGCACCACGGCATCCGCCGCGTCCTTGTGCCCCAGGTGCTCCAGCATCATCGCGCCCGACCAGATCTGGCCGACCGGGTTGGCGATGTTCCGGCCGGCGATGTCGGGCGCCGAGCCGTGCACGGGCTCGAACAGCGACGGATGCGTGCGCTCCGGATTGAGATTGGCGGACGGGGCGATGCCTATCGTGCCCGTCACTGCCGGCCCCAGGTCCGAGAGGATGTCGCCGAACAGGTTCGAGCCCACCACGACGTCGAACCAGTCGGGGTGCTGAACGAAATGCGCGGTGAGGATGTCGATGTGGTACTGGTCCGTCCTCACCTCGGGATAGTCCTTCGCAAGCGCCGCGAAGCGCTCGTCCCAATACGGCATGGTGATCGCGATGCCGTTCGATTTGGTGGCGGAGGTGAGATGCTTCCCGGGGCGGCTGCGCGCCAGCTCGAAGGCCCAGCGCATGATGCGGTCGGTTCCATGGCGCGTGAAGACCGATTCCTGCATGACCGTCTCGCGCGCGGTGCCTTCGTACAGGCGCCCGCCGATCGACGAGTATTCGCCTTCGGTGTTTTCCCTCACCACCCAGAAGTCGATGTCGCCCGCAGCGCGGTTGCGCACCGCCGGCTCGATGCCCGGCATGAGACGAACGGGCCGCAGGTTCACGTACAGATCGAACTCGCGGCGCATGGGGATGAGCATTTCCCAGAGCGACACGTGGTCCGGCACGCCCGGATAGCCGCACGCGCCGAAATAGATGGCGTCATGCGAACCGATGATCCGCAGTGCGTCTTCGGGCATCATGCGGCCGTGCGTCGCACGGTATTCGCAACTCCACGGGTATTCGTCCCACTGCAAGCCGATGCCGAACTTGCGCCCGGCCGCTTCCATGGCGCGCAGGCCCTCGGGCATGACCTCCTTGCCGATGCCGTCGCCGGGAATGACTGCGATACGGTGGTTTTTCATGGCCCGCCATCATACAGGGACCGGTCGGGGCGCCCAACCGCATCACGATAGAATGGCTGATTTGCAGCGCGCCTTCGGTGAACCTGCTCGCCATCGAAACCTCCTGTGACTTCTGCTCGCTCGCGGTGTCGAACGGGCAGGCGGTGCACGAGCGCCACCTGCAGGCAGGGCAGCGCCACGCGGAGCTGGCGCTGGATGCCCTCGACGCTCTGCTGCGCGAAGCAGACGTGGAACTCGCCGATCTGGCCGGCATCGCCTACGGCGAAGGCCCGGGCTCGTTCACCGGTCTGCGCATCGCCTGCAGTTTGGTGCAGGGGCTCGGCTTCGCGCGCGGTCTGGCCGTGGTCGGCATCGGCACGCTCCAGGCGCTGGCCGAGGCGTCGGGCGAGCGGGCCGTCATTGCCTGTCTCGACGCGCGCATGGGCGAGGTGTACCACGCGGCCTATCGGCGCGCGGGCGAGGGTTGGAGCGAGGCGTGCCCGCCCGGCCTGTACCGTCCGGACGCCGTTCCGGCGTTGCAAGGAAGCGATTGGTCGGGCTGCGGCCCGGGTTTCGCAAGCCATGCGCAGGCGCTCGGGAAGGCCTACCAGGGCCAGTTGCTGCAGGTCCGCCCCGATGTGGCGCCCACGGCGGCCGCGGTGCTGCGGCTCGCGCGCCCCCGTTTCCTGCGGGGCGAAGGCCGCGACGCCGCGAGCGCGGTGCCGATATACTTGCGGGACAAGGTGGCATTGAAGACGAGCGAACGCCGATGAGTGCCGCAATCGCCAACGCCCTCGAGACGCGCATCGTGTGCGAGCCCGTGACCGAGGACGACCTCGAGGCGGTGCTGGCGATCGAGCGCCGCCTCTATCCCTATCCCTGGACTTACGGCAACTTCCGCGATTCCATACGGTCGGGATATCAATGCGTGCTGTATCGCGTTGATGGTGATCTCGCCGCTTACGCCGTGGCCACCATCGCCGCCGGCGAAGCGCATCTGCTGAACCTGAGCGTCGCGCAGCACTATCAGCGCCGCGGGCACGGCAGGCGCCTGCTCGAGCACATCATCGGTCTGGCGCGACTGCATTACGTGCGCCTGATGTATCTCGAAGTGCGACCGTCCAACGTCGCCGCGCGCCGGCTGTATGCAGAACGAGGTTTCGCCCGCGTCGGCGTGCGCCGCGACTACTATCCCGGTGCGACCGGGCGCGAGGACGCGCTCGTGCTGTCGCTCGATCTGTGAGCCGGCGCGAAGACTTCCTGCACGAGATGGGGCTGGGCCCCGTCTGGCGGCTGCGGCATCCTGCGCCGCCCGATGCGCCTGCTGCAACGCAGGGCTCGGAAACGGCCGTGCAGAGCGAATCGCCCGCTCTTCAGCCCATGCCGGCTCAGGATGCCGGGGAGCGCGCCGCGGGCATCGCGCGCATGAGCTGGAGCGAGCTCAAGTCCGCGGTGGCCTCGTGCTCGGCGTGCGGCTTGTGCAGGACACGCACCCATACGGTGTTCGGCGTGGGCGATGAGCTCGCCGACTGGATGATCGTGGGCGAGGCGCCGGGATCGGAGGAAGACGCGCGCGGCGAACCGTTCGTCGGGCAGGCGGGGCGGCTGCTGGACAGCATGCTCGCCGCCATCGGCTTGAAGCGCGGCCAGAATGTATACATAGCCAACGTGCTGAAGTGCCGGCCCCCGAACAACCGCAATCCCGGCCCTTCGGAAGTGGCGCAGTGCGTTCCCCATCTGGTCCGGCAGATCGGGCTGGTGCAGCCCAAGCTGATTCTTGCCATGGGACGCTTCGCGGCGCAGACGCTGCTCAACAGCGATGCGAGTATCGCGAGCATGCGGGGCAAGGTGTACCGCTGCCAGGGCGTGCCGACCATCGTCACCTACCATCCGGCTTACCTGCTGCGCAATCTCACCGACAAGGCGAAGTCCTGGGAGGATTTGTGCTTCGCTCGCCGCACCCTCGAAAGTACCCCGGCCGAGCCTCGTTGACGGCCAACTTCCCCTGGGCGTTTTTCCTGGAGACCCCAATGAAAAGAATCGCCTGCATGCTTCTCGCCCTCGCGGCACTGGCGCTCGGCGGCTGCGGTTACAACCAGATCCAGAGCGCCGACGAAACGGTGAAAGCGGGCTGGTCGGAAGTCTTGAACCAGTACCAGCGGCGCGCTGACCTCATACCCAACCTCGTCAATACCGTGAAGGCCTTCGCCGCGCAGGAGCAGCAGGTGTTCACGCAGGTGACCGAAGCGCGCTCGCGCGTCGGGTCCATCCAGGCGACGCCGGAGCTCATCAACGACCCGCAGGCCTTCCAGCGGTTTCAGGAGGCGCAGGCCGGCCTCACCAGCGCCCTGTCGCGGCTCATTGCCGTGGTGGAGAACTATCCGACGCTCAAGTCCGACAAGAACTTTCTGGAGCTGCAGGCGCAGCTCGAAGGCACCGAGAACCGCATCGCGGTCGCGCGCAACCGCTACATCAAGGCGGTGCAGGAATACAACGTTCTCATACGCCAGTTCCCGGTCAATCTGACGGCCATGGTTTTCGATTACGACACGCGGCCCAATTTCACGGTGGAAGACGAGCGCGCGCTCGCCAAGCCCCCGGTCGTCGATTTCGGCAAGCCCTCACCCGCGCCGGCCAAGTAGGCTCCCATGATGCGCGGGCTGCGCGGGCCGGCCTGGCTCCTTCTTCTGGCGCTCGCCGCGGCGAGCGCGCTCGCGCAGGTCGCGGTTCCCCCGCTGAGCGGGGCTGTGGTCGATCTCAGCGGAACCCTGACGCCCGAGCAGTCGCGCGCGCTCGACGCGAGCTTGCGGGACTTCGCCGAGCGCCGCGGCAGCCAGATCGCGGTGCTGCTCGTTCCCACCACGCGGCCCGAAAGCATCGAACAGTATTCGATCCGCGTGGCCGAGGCCTGGAAGATCGGCCGTGCCCGCCTGGACGACGGCGCCATCATCGTGGTCGCGAAGAATGACCGGGAAGTGCGCATCGAAGTCGGCTATGGGCTGGAAGGCGCCATTCCGGATGCGATCGCCAAGCGCATCATCGAGGATTACATCGTGCCGAGGTTCAAGGCGGGCGATTTTCACGGCGGGCTCGAGGCCGGCGTTTCGGCTCTCATGAAACTCATCGAAGGCGAAAAACTGCCGCCGCCTTCCCAACGATGGCGTCCTTCGGCAGGCAGGGACCCGGGTTCGTATTTCTGGCTGCTCATCGTGGCGCTGGTGTTCGGCGGCCTGCTCACGCGGCTCTTTGGCCGTCTCACCGGTGCCGGCATCGCAGGCGCCGCTCTCGGCCTGATCGGCGCCGTGGTGGCGGGCTCGATCCTGGTGGGCCTCATCGCGGCCGTCATCGGCTTCATCCTGACGCTCCTGGGTGGCGGCCGCCCGCGCGGCTATTACGGTGGTCCGGGCGGATTCGGCGGCGGCATGGGCCGCGGCGGTTTCGGCAGAGGCGGGTTCGGCGGCGGCGGATTCGGAGGCGGCGGCGGCGGATTCGGCGGCGGCGGCGCGTCGGGGAGATGGTGAGGTGGACCTGATGCGGGCACTGCGGCATCTGCTGGCCGACAACTGGGCGCTCCGCAGGGCGTTTCCGAAGGCCGTGCTGCACAACATCGAGCAGGCGGTGAGCGAAGCCGAGCAGCGCCATGGCGGGGAGCTGCGCTTCGCGGTGGAAGGCGGTCTGCCGCTTGCGAACCTGTGGCGCGCGCAGACGCCGCGCGAGCGCGCGCTGGAGCTCTTCGGCGCGCTGCGCGTGTGGGACACCGAGCGCAACTGCGGCGTGCTGATCTACCTGTCGCTGGGCGATCGCGACGTCGAAATCGTCGCGGACCGCGGCATCCAGCGCGAAGTCGGCACGGCGGGATGGCAGGCGATCTGCGATCGCATGCGAGCCGGGTTTCGCGAGGGCCGGTTCGAAAGCGGCGTCGTCGAAGGCATCCGCGCCATCGGCGATCTGCTCGCCCGGCATTTCCCCCGGGATTCGGGTGATCGGAACGAGCTGCCGGATCGGCCCCTCGTCCTTTAATGCGGCTTTTCCATGCCTATCAGGTGCAGTGAGTCGCCGCGGCGCTGGTTCGCCTTGTGCCGGCGCATGACCAGCAGCATGGTCGAGGACACGAACAGCCCGAACAGCACGATGATGACGTTGATGTCGAGGTCCATGCGGATCATGGCGGCATAGAGCGCCAGCATCACGAGGATCGAGACGTTCTCGTTGAAGTTCTGCACGGCAATGGAATGGCCCGCCGAGAGCAGCACGTATCCGCGGTGCTGCAGGAGCGCGTTCATCGGCACCACGAAGAACCCCGCCATGGCGCCGATCAGGATCAGCAGGAAGAACACCAGCGGCAGGTAGGAAACGAAAACGAGCGACATGACCACGAAACCCATCGCCACGCCCACAACCAGGACGTCGAGCGACTTTCTCAAAGGTACGAAGCGCGCCGCGAGCACCGCGCCGAGCGCAATGCCGACGGCGGTCACGCCCTGCAGGACGGCTGCGCGGTCCAGGCCCAGCCCCAGCTTTTTTGCGGCCCAGGCGAGCACGATGAACTGCAGCGTCGCGCCCACGCCCCAGAACAGGGTCGTCACGCCGAGCGAAATCTGTCCCAGCTTGTCTTTCCACAGCGTGGTGAAGCAGATCGAGAAGTCGCGGACCAGCAGCGCCGGATTGCGCTGCTGGCGTTCATAGCGCACGCCGGTGTCGGGGATGAACAGGTTGAAAACCGCGGCCACAACGTAAAAGAACGCGATGATGAGGATGGCGGCTTCGGCCGAGGTCTCGATGCCGAAGTCCACGAGCGGAAAATCGATCGACAGCAGCAAATGGGACACCGTAGGGCTGATGAGCGCGCCCCCCATCACGGTGCCCAATATAATCGAAGCGACCGTCAGGCCCTCGATCCAGCCGTTCGCAATAACCAGCTGCTGCGGCGGCAGGAGCTCGGTGAGGATCCCGTACTTCGCGGGGGAATAGGCGGCCGCACCGAGCCCGACCACGGCGTAGGCGAGCAGGATCATCGCGTACGGCGGCATGCCGGCCAGGCTCACCGCGTCGTAGAAGAACATCATGACGCAGCCTACGAGCTTCACCGCATTGGTGACGAACATCACCTTGCCCTTCGGAATCGAATCGGCGAAGGCGCCGACGAAGGCGGCGAGCATCACGTAGGAAACGGTGAAAAAGAACTTGAGCAGCGGCGTCATCCAGGCGGGGCCGGAGAGCTGTGCGAGCAGGCCGATGGCCGCGATCAGCAGTGCATTGTCGGCGAGCGAGCTGAAGAACTGCGCCGCCATGATGGTGTAGAAGCCGCGCTTCATGCCGTGGTGTCCCGGCCCGGTTCCAGGGAACGATGAATCAGCAAAGCGCCTTTCTCACGCCGTGCGGCGATGCCTCACGTTTTCAGGCGTGCTTTATACCATGCCGATTATCGGTACTGTACGGTGGCGGCTTGTTTGGCCAATAATCGGGCGTCACACCCCGAAAGCAGCCATGAGACCGGTTCGAGCCAGCATCAGCCTGGGCGCCTTGCGCCACAATCTCGCCGCCGCGAGGCAGCGCAGCCGCAACGCGCGCTTGTGGGCGGTGGTGAAGGCCAACGCCTACGGGCATGGCCTGCGCAGGATCGAGCCGGCGCTCGCCGCGGCGGACGGTCTGGCATTGCTGGAGACCGATGACGCGGTGCTGTTGCGCGAACGCGGCTGGAAAAAGCCCTTGCTGATGCTGGAGGGATACTTCAATACGGAAGAGGCGGCCGTGTTCGCGCGGCACGGTTTCACCACGGTCATCCATCAGGCAGAGCAGATCGACATGCTCGAGCGCGCGCCGCTTGGCCGGCCGCTGGACATCTACCTGAAGCTCAATACCGGCATGAACCGCCTGGGCATACGCCCGGAGGCCGCGCTGGAGACGATCCAGCGGCTTGGCGGCTCGGGCAAGGCGGGCTCCATCACGCTCATGACCCATTTCGCCGAAGCCGACGGAGCCCGCGGCATTGCGGCGCCGCTGGCGGCCTTCGATCTGGTGACGCGCGGCATGGGTCTGCCCGCGAGCACGGCGAATTCGGCCGCGCTCCTCAGGTTCCCTGAAAGCCACCGCGACTGGGTGCGGCCCGGGATCATGCTCTACGGCTGCTCGCCCTTTGCGCACCAGAGCGCCGCTTCATTCGGCTTGCAGCCCGTGATGACGCTGAAGAGCCGCGTTATCGCGTTGCAACATATCATGCAGGGCGAGCGCATCGGCTATGCAGGTGCCTTCACCGCCGACCGGCCGATGCGCGTCGGCGTGGTCGCGTGCGGCTACGCCGACGGCTATCCGCGCCATGCGCCGGCGGGAACGCCCGTTCTTGTCGACCAAAAACGCTCCCGCACGTTGGGCCTGGTATCCATGGACATGCTGTTCGTGGACCTGACCGACTTGCCGGAGGCGGGCGTGGGCAGCGACGTGACGTTGTGGGGCGAGGGCTTGTCGGCGGACGAGGTGGCGCTCGCGGCCGGGACACTGAGCTACGAGCTGCTCTGCGCGCTGAGCGCCCGCGTGCCGGTGAGCGTGACCGACGAACCAGCGATGCCCTCGCGTGGCTAAAGCGAAAACCCTTTATGCCTGCAGCGAATGCGGCGGGCAATCGAGCCGCTGGCAAGGCCAGTGCCCGGCCTGCGGCGCATGGAATACGCTTCTGGAAACGCTGGCCGAGCCTCCGGCCACGCGGCATCGCTATGCGGGCCTGGCGAAGCCCGAAGGCATCAAGCGACTCGCCGAGATCGATGTCGCCGAAGCTGCGCGCATGCCCACCGGCGTCTCGGAGCTCGACCGCGTGCTGGGGGGGGGCCTGGTCGCCGGACAGGTGGTGCTGATCGGCGGCGATCCGGGCGTGGGCAAATCGACGCTCCTCCTGCAGGCGCTCGCGGCAATGAACGGCACGCGCCGCGCCTTGTATGTGAGCGGGGAGGAATCCTCCGAGCAGGTGGCGCTGCGCGCGCGGCGCCTGGCCATCGAAGCGGGGCGCCTGGAGCTGCTGGCGGAGATCCAGCTGGAGAACATCCTTTCGGTGCTGGAGGAGGCGAAACCCGAAGTCGCGGTCATCGATTCCATCCAGACCTTGTATTCCCAGGAGCTGAGCTCCGCGCCCGGTTCGGTGGCGCAGGTGCGCGAGTGCGTGGCGCAGCTCGCGCGCTTCGCCAAGCAGAGCGGCACCGCGGTGGTGCTCGTGGGCCATGTCACCAAGGAGGGGGCGCTCGCCGGGCCGCGCGTCGTGGAGCACATCGTCGATACCGTGCTTTATTTCGAGGGCGACACGCACCAGAGCTTTCGCCTGGTGCGCGCCTTCAAGAACCGCTTCGGCGCGGTGAACGAGCTGGGCGTGTTCGCCATGACCGAGCGGGGCTTGCGCGGCGTGTCGAATCCTTCGGCGCTGTTCCTTTCGCAGCATTCCGGAGACGTGGCGGGCTCGTGCATTTTCGTGGCGCAGGAAGGCACGCGGCCGCTGCTGGTGGAGATCCAGGCGCTCGCCGATGCGGCGCATGCGCCCAATCCGCGCCGCTTGAGCGTGGGGCTGGAGCAGAATCGGCTGGCGATGCTGCTCGCCGTGCTGCATCGCCATGCCGGGATCGCCTGCTACGACCAGGACGTGTTCGTGAACGCCGTGGGCGGCGTGCGCATCAGCGAGCCGGCCGCCGATCTGGCCGTGCTGCTCGCCATCGTGTCTTCGAAAATCGACCGCCCGCTGCCCAAGGGGCTGGTGGTGTTCGGCGAAGTGGGGCTGGCAGGCGAGGTGCGCCCCGCGCCGCGCGGGCAGGAACGTTTGCGCGAGGCGGCCAAGCTCGGCTTCACGCGCGCCATCATTCCCCGGGCCAATCTTCCCAAGCAGGCCATTGCAGGCCTGCAGACGGTGCCCGTGGAGCGGGTGGTCGACGCCTTGCAGACGCTGCGCTAGAAGAAAACCGGGGACGTACCACGGTTTCGTGAGTGCCGGAGCTGGGAAACCGTGGTACGTCCCCGGTTTTCACCGTTTCACCGCTATCTCCGCGGCCCGAACCCCGCTTCGCACCGCCGTCTCCAGCGTTCCCGGGTAATCGGGATCGAGGTAATCCCCGCACAGGATCAGCCCGGGCACGGGCGTCACCATGGGGGGGCGCGCGAGTCGCGGCCGGCAGGAGAACGTGGCGCGCCGCTCCGCGATCACGCGGCTCCAGGCGGGCGGCGCAAGCGCCGAAAAGTTCTTCGCGAGCTCCTGGTGCACCCGCGCGGCCAGCGGCTCGTTGGGCAGGGACGAGTGCGCGCCCGAAGCGCTGATCACCACGGCCATCAGTCCGGCCGGGCCGTTCAGCTGGCCCCTGTCGAACACCCACTGAATGAGGCCGTCCGCGAATCCCAGCATGGGCGCAGGCAGCCGAAACGCATCGGCATACTTGAGGTAGCAGGTGGTGATGGGCTCGTAGACGAAGTTATCCATCGCCGAGCGTACGCCGCGCAAAGCGTCGAAAGGTTCGAGCAGCGCGGCCGCGTGCTGCGGGCCGGTGGCAATGATCACGCTGGAGAAGGACTGAGGGCGCTCATCGATACGAAAGCCTTGCGGTGTTCTCGCAACCTGGCGCACTGCAGCACCCAGCTCCAGCGATGCGCCGCGCGCGCGCAGGAACGCCATCGCCGGTTCGGGAAAGAGCTGGCCCAGATCGGCGCGCGGGATGAGCAGGTCGCTGTTCTCGCGCGCGCCGGTAAGGCCGTCGCGCAGCACGTGGGCGAATACCTGCGCCGAGGCCGCGTGCGCCGGTGTATTGAGGGCGGACACGCACAGCGGCTCCCACAGCCGTGTGCGCAGCGCGCCCGCCTGGCCATGCCGGGCAAGCCAGGCGCTCACGGACTGGTCCGGAACGACGCGAAAGCTTTCAGCACGCAGACGGTTGAGAAAGCGAGCGGCGCACCAGGCGTCGCGCAGCGTCAGGCCGCGCGCGCAAGCCAAAGCGGCGGCCAGATTGAACGGGTAGGGACAGCGCGGCGCGCGCAGCGCAAAACCGTCGGCGTAGCGCAGTTCGAGCGGCAGCCTGAGCAGGCGCTCGGCCGGTCGCGCGCCGACTTTGCGCATGAGCTCGAGCGTGGTGCGATAGGCGCCGATGAGAATGTGCTGGCCGTTGTCGAGCTCGATGCCCTCCAGGCTCACGCGGCGCGCCCGCCCGCCTGCCTGGCGCGCGGCTTCGAACAGCGTGACGGGTACGCCGCGCTCGCTCAGCGCGACGCCGGCCGCGAGGCCCGACCAGCCGCCACCTATGATCGCAACGTGCAAGCGCGCCTTCAGGCCGTGATCCAGGTTTTCCAGGCGATCCAGAGCTTTCGTACCGGCGTGAGCGCGGTGCGCTGCTCCAGCACCCGGAAACCGTCCCGGCGGATTTCGTCGAGCAGCGTGCGGTAGATGGCAGCCATCATCAGCCCCGGACGCTGCGCCTTGCGATCTTCCGCCGGCAGCGTGGCAAACGCGTCGGCGTAGCATTGTTCGACGCGCCTGGCCTGGAATTCCATGAGGCGAACGAAATTCCCGGACTGCCTGCGGTTCAGGATGTCCGCGGCGGGCACGTCGAACCGCTCGATCTCCTCCATGGGCAGATAGATCCGGTTCTTGCGCGCATCTTCGCCCACGTCCCGGACGATGTTGGTGAGCTGGAAGGCGAGGCCGAGCTTCTCGGCATACTCCAGAGTGCGCGCGTTGCGATAGCCGAAAATGCGCGCCGCCAGCATGCCTACCACCCCGGCCACGCGATGGCAGTACAGCCGCAGGCCGGCGAAATCGCTGTACCGGCTGTTGTTCAGGTCCATTTCCATGCCGTCCATGATCTCGGCGAGGTCCGCCTGGCGGATGTCGTACGGCCCGATGGCGGGGACCAGGGCCCGGGTCACCGGGTGCTGCGGCGTGCCGGCGTAGAGCTGCGCCACCTCGGTCCGCCACCAGGCAAGCTTCGCGCGCGCGACGTTCGGATCAGTCGGTTCGTCGACCGCGTCGTCCACCTCACGGCAGAAGGCGTACAGCGCGGTGATGGCGCGGCGTCGTTCAGCCGGCAGGAACAGGAACGAGTAATAGAAGCTCGAGCCGCTTTGCGCGGCCCTCTCCTGACAATATTGTTCGGGCGTCATTTGATCTGTCTCAGGAGCCAAAGGGCAAGCCGGGGGATCGGGGCCGCGTCCCACTAATCCGCTCCACGGGTTGTTGGAGGCTCGTGGCTTTGCCGCCGCATTGACAGGGCTCGGCCGAGCATCAGCGGCCAGTCCCAGGCGCGCAGCACCGGGCGATGGCGGAATACGTCTCCCCTCGCTTGGTCGAGCTTGTCGAGTATCCGAGCCCCGCCCTGGACGATCATGCGCAATTCCAGTCCGATGCGGCCCCGCAGCGTGGTCGCAAGCGGGGCGCCGGATTCTAGCATCGCCCTCGCGCGCGCGATCTGGAAAGCCATGAGCGCGGCCCAGCGGCCATCGGCGCGGCGCTCGGCGATCTGCGCTTCGCTCACGCCATAGCGAGCCATCTCGTCCTGGGGCAGGTAGATGCGGTCCTTGGCATAGTCGAGCTCCACGTCCTGCCAGAAATTGATGAGCTGAAGCGCCGAGCACACGGCGTCGGAGCGCGCCACGCTCACCGGGTAACCGGGTCGCCGGGCTTCGCCGTACAGGACCAGCATCAGCCGGCCGACCGGGTCCGCGGAGCGGCGGCAGTAGTCCATGACTTCGCCGAAGCTCGCGTAGCGCTTCTTGACCACATCCTGGGAAAAGGCGTCGAGCAGGTCGAACAGCGGCTCGCAGGGCAGGCCGTGCTCGCGAACCGCTTCCTCCAGCGCGGCGAACAACGGCGCTCGGGGTGGGCGGCCGGCCTGCAGCCGGCGCAGCTCTTCGCGGTAGTCCTCCAGGCGCGCCAGCCGCTCGGCGGGGGCGAGATCGCCCTCGTCGGCGAAATCGTCGGCACTTCGGGCGAACCGGTAGATCACCGCCACGGGCCGCCGCAGCCGCCGCGGCAGCAGCAGCGAAGCGACCGGGAAATTCTCGTAATGATCGGCCGGCATTGGGAAAATCCCAAATGGATTCCGAAACTTGGCTGACAGTATAGGGGCCTTGCGGTAAAATGTCGGCTTTCTGGAATGGCTGACGGCCCGGGATCGAATCGGGTCGAGCGCGGCCGCCGGGGTCCATAGGGCGCGAAGGTGGCGGAATGGGTAGACGCACTGGATTTAGGTTCCAGCGCCGCGAGGCATGGGGGTTCGAGTCCCTTCCTTCGCACCAGCGGCCCGCGCGAGCCCGGCTTCAAGATCCGCTTTAACGGCCCGATAGTACGATGACCGGTGTAACCCTCCCCGGCGTTCAGCAACATGGGACAGGAATGCAGACGAATCTGGAAACATTGAGTGCGCTGGAGCGCCGGCTCACCATGGCCGTACCCGCCCAGGATATCGACCGCGAAGTCGAGGAGCGCCTGAAGAAGCTGTCGCGCACGGTGCGCATGCACGGCTTTCGCCCGGGCAAAGTCCCCTACAAGCTGATCGCCCAGCAATACGGCCGCCAAGTCCGTTCGGAAGTGATCGGCGATGCGGTACAGAAAGCCTTCGACCAGGCGGTGCAGGAAAACAATCTGCGCGTGGCCGGCAACCCGCGCATCGAACAGGGCGAACCGGGGAACGAGACGGAGCTTGCGTTTTCGGCGACTTTCGAGATCTACCCCGAGCTCAAGCTCGGTGACATCAGCGGCGCCACCATAGAGAAGCTGTCCCTCGCCGTCGGCGAGAACGAGCTGGACCACACCATCGAGATCCTGCGCAAGCAGCGCGTCACCTGGGACCCGGTGGAACGCGCCGCGCAAAGCGGCGACCGGGTCACGATCGACTTCACCGGCCGCATCGACGGGGAGGAGTTTCCGGGCGGCAAGGCGAGCGACGCGCCGCTGGTGCTGGGCGAGGGCCGCATGCTGCCCGAGTTCGAGACCCATCTCACCGGCCTCAAGCCGGGCGACACCCGGACCTTCGAGGTGAAGTTTCCCGACGATTATGCGGGGCGCGAAGTGGCGGGCAAGACCGCCAGCTTCGAGGTGGCGGTGAAGAAAGTCGAGCAGCCGAAGCTGCCCGGGGTCGACGCGGAATTTGCCAAGTCCCTGGGCGTCGAGGACGGCGACACCGGCAAGATGCGCAATGAAGTACGCGCCAACGTCGAGCGCGAAGTCAGGAAGCGCATCGATACGGACCTGAAGCAGAAGGTCATGCAGGCGCTCATCGACACCACCCCGGTGGAAGTTCCCAAGTCCCTGGTCGAAATGGAAATCGGGCGGCTGGTACAGGCCGCCAAGGCCGACCTCGAAGCGCGCGGCATCAAGCTGGAGCAGTTGCCCGTCAATCCGGAAGCGTTCGAGGCCCAGGCCAAACGCCGGGTGAGTCTCGGACTGATCATCGGCGAGCTGGTGAAGAGCCAGGGCCTGAACGCGAAATCGGACCAGATCAGCGCGCTCGTACAGGACTATGCGCAGAGCTATGAACACCCCGGTGAGATGGTAAGATGGGTTTATTCGGAGCCCCAGCGTCTGGCCGAGTTCGAAGGACTGGCCGTCGAGACGAACATCGTGAAATGGGTTCTGGAACACGCGAAAATCGAGGAAAAGACCGTAACTTTCGACGAATTGATGCATAGGGCAGCCGCATGAACTGGATGGCCGGACATCAGAACCCGACCGGTCCGCTCGGCCGGCGCGACGAACCCCAGGGGCTCGGCCTGGTACCCATGGTGATAGAGCAGAGCGGACGCGGGGAGCGCGCGTACGACATCTACTCCAGGCTGCTGAAGGAGCGCGTGGTTTTCCTGGTGGGGCCGGTGAACGAGGTCACCGCCAACCTGATCGTCGCGCAGTTGCTTTTTCTCGAGTCGGACAACCCCGACAAGGACATCTTTTTCTACATCAATTCCCCGGGCGGCTCGGTCTCGGCAGGGTTCGCGATCTACGACACCATGCAGTTCGTGAAGCCCGACGTGTCGACGCTGTGCGTCGGCCAGGCGGCCAGCATGGGGGCGCTGCTGCTTGCGGCCGGCGCCAAGGGCAAGCGCCACTGCCTGCCCAATTCGCGCATCATGATCCACCAGCCCATGGGCGGCTACCAGGGACAGGCCTCGGACGTGGAAATCCACGCCAAGGAGATCCTGTACCTGCGCCAGCGCCTGAACGAGATCATGGCCAGGCACACCGGCCAGCCGGTGGAAAGAATCGCGCGCGACACCGACCGGGACAACTTCCTTTCGGCCGACGAATCGGTGCGCTACGGTCTTGTCGACCGCGTGCTCTCCTCGCGCGTTGAAGCCGGGGCGGCATAACAGCAGCGGCGCTCGAGGGCGATCAGGAGCGAGGCATGACTGAAAAGACGAGCGGCGAAAAGCTTCTCTACTGTTCCTTCTGCGGCAAGAGCCAGCATGAAGTGAGGAAGCTCATCGCCGGTCCGTCGGTGTTCATCTGCGACGAGTGCATCGAGCTGTGCAACGACATCATCCGCGAGGAAAGCACCGCCGACAAGGGCGGCAAGCCCGCGAAGTCGGACCTGCCCACGCCGCACGAGATCTGCGCCATCCTGGACGAGTACGTCATCGGCCAGGAGCAGGCGAAGAAGATCCTGTCCGTGGCCGTCTACAACCACTACAAGCGCCTGAAGCACCTCTCCAAGAACGACGACGTCGAGCTGGCGAAGTCGAACATCCTTCTCGTGGGTCCGACGGGCTCGGGCAAGACGCTGCTCGCGCAGACCATGGCGCGGCTGCTCAATGTGCCTTTCGTCATCGCCGACGCGACCACGCTCACCGAGGCGGGATACGTGGGCGAGGATGTCGAGAACATCATCCAGAAGCTGCTGCAGAACTGCGACTACGACGTGGACAAGGCCAAGCGCGGCATCGTCTACATCGACGAGATCGACAAGATCTCGCGCAAGTCGGACAACCCCTCCATCACGCGCGACGTGTCCGGGGAGGGCGTGCAGCAGGCGCTGCTGAAGCTCGTCGAGGGCACCATCGCCTCGGTGCCGCCCCAGGGCGGGCGCAAACACCCGAACCAGGATTTCGTGCAGGTCGACACGACCAACATCCTGTTCATCTGCGGCGGCGCCTTCGACGGGCTGGAGAAGATCATCCGCAGCCGTTCGGAGAAATCCGGCATAGGGTTCGGCGCGGACGTGCGCAGCCTCAAGAACTCCAAGGACATCGGCGAGGTGCTGCGCACGGTCGAGCCCGAGGATCTGATCAAGTACGGCCTGATCCCGGAATTCGTCGGGCGCCTGCCCGTGGTCGCCACGCTCGAAGAACTGGACGACAAGGCGCTCATACAGATACTCACCGAGCCGAAGAACGCCTTGATCAAGCAGTACCAGAAACTTTTCGGCATGGAGGGCGTGGACCTCGAGGTGCGCTCCCCGGGCCTGCATGCGATCGCGAGAAAGGCCCTGGCGCGCAAGACCGGCGCGCGCGGGCTGCGTTCCATCCTCGAACAAGTGCTGCTGGAAACGATGTTCGACCTGCCTGCGATGGAAAACGTGTCAAAAGTGGTCGTGGACGAGGCGATGATTGTCGGAGACGGCAAGCCGCTTCTGATCTATGCCGACCAGCCGAAGGTCGCCGGATCCGCCTAGCGGTTACCGGACTCACGGCGCCGCGCCGCAAACGCGGAATAACCCCAAAGGGCGCGAGGTTGATAACAAGCCGCCCGGCCGCGATGTGTTAGTGTTGCTCCTTCACCCACTGGAATTCCCATGCCAAGCTCAAACGAAATCACTTCTGAGGCGATCCAGTACCCGCTGTTGCCGCTGCGGGACGTCGTGGTCTTCCCTCACATGGTCATCCCGCTGTTCGTGGGACGGCCAAAGTCGATCAAGGCCATGGAAACGGCAATGGAGGCCGGCAAGTCGATCCTCCTCGTCGCGCAGCGCTCCGCCGCGAAGGACGAGCCGACGGCGGAGGACCTCTACAGCATCGGCTGCGTGTCCAACATCCTGCAGATGCTGAAGCTGCCGGACGGCACGGTGAAAGTGCTGGTCGAAGGCAGCCAGCGCGCCACCATCGAATCGGTGTCGGACATGCGCACCCACTACGTGGCCGAGGCGCTGCCGCAGCCGCCGGAAGTTCCTGACACCACCGAGGTGGAGGCGATGCGCCGCGCGCTGATCGCGCAGTTCGACCAGTACGTGAAGCTGAACAAGAAAATCCCGCCTGAGATCCTTACCTCGCTCGCGGGCATCGAGGAGGCGGGGCGGCTGGCCGACACCATCGCCGCGCACCTTCCGCTGAAGCTCGAGCAGAAGCAGCAGGTGCTGGAGATGTTCGAGGTGAAGCAGCGCCTGGAGCACCTGCTGTCGCAGCTGGAAGCCGAAATCGACATCCTGCAGGTGGAAAAGCGCATCCGCGGGCGCGTCAAGCGCCAGATGGAAAAGAGCCAGCGCGAGTACTACCTGAACGAGCAGGTGAAGGCGATCCAGAAGGAGCTCGGCGAGGGCGAGGAAGGCGCCGACCTCGAGGAGATGGAGAAGCGCATCAAGGCGGCGCGCATGCCCAAGGAAGCGCGCAAGAAGGCCGACGGTGAGCTGAAGAAGCTGCGCCTGATGTCGCCCATGTCGGCCGAAGCGACGGTGGTGCGCAACTACGTCGACGTGCTGATCGCCCTGCCCTGGAAGAAGAAGAGCAAGATCTCCAAGGACATCGAGGCGGCCGAGGCGATCCTCAACGCCGACCACTACGGCCTGGAGAAGGTGAAGGAGCGCATCCTCGAGTACCTCGCGGTGCAGAGCCGCGTCGAGCAGATGAAGGCGCCGATCCTGTGCCTGGTGGGCGCGCCCGGCGTCGGCAAGACCTCGCTCGGCCAGTCGATCGCGCGCTCGACCAACCGCAAGTTCGTGCGCATGTCGCTGGGCGGGGTGCGCGACGAGGCGGAAATCCGCGGCCACCGCCGCACCTACATCGGCTCCATGCCCGGCAAGATCCTGCAGAACATGACCAAGATCGGGGTGAAAAACCCGCTCTTCCTGCTCGATGAGGTGGACAAGATGGGCATGGATTTCCGCGGCGACCCGTCCTCGGCGCTCCTCGAAGTGCTCGATCCGGAGCAGAACAGCACCTTCACCGACCACTACGTCGAAGTGGAGTACGACCTTTCCGAAGTGATGTTCGTCGCGACCGCCAACACGCTGAACATCCCGCCGCCGCTGCTCGACCGGATGGAAGTCATCCGGCTCTCGGGCTATACGGAGGACGAGAAGATCAACATCGCGCAGCGCTACCTCCTGCCCAAGCAGATGAAGAACAACGGGCTGAAGAAGGAAGAGCTGCAGGTCACAGAAGCGGCGATCCGCGACATCATCCGCTACTACACCCGCGAAGCGGGTGTGCGGAGCCTGGAGCGCGAGCTCTCCAAGATCTGCCGCAAGGCGGTCAAGACCATGGTCACCAAGGGCCACGACAAGCGCATGCAGGTGCTGCCGAAGAACCTGGACAAGTTCCTGGGCGTGCGGAAGTTCAGCTTCGGCATGGCCGAGAAAGCCAACCAGATCGGGCAGGTCACCGGGCTCGCCTGGACCGAAGTGGGCGGAGAGCTGCTCACCGTGGAAGCGGCCGTGATGCCCGGCAAGGGCAAGGTGGAGCGCACCGGGAAGCTCGGTGAAGTGATGCAGGAATCCATCCAGGCGGCGCTTACCGTGGTGCGCAGCCGCTCGCCCAAACTCGGCATCGCGACGGATGTGTTCGAGAAGAACGACATCCACGTGCACATGCCCGAAGGCGCGACGCCCAAAGACGGTCCCAGCGCCGGAATCGCCATCACCACCGCCATGGTTTCAGTGCTCACCGGCATTCCGGTGCGCGCGGACGTGGCGATGACCGGCGAGATCACGTTGCGCGGCGAAGTGCTGGCGATCGGCGGACTGAAGGAAAAGCTGCTTGCGGCGCATCGGGGCGAGATCAAGACGGTGCTCATCCCCGACGAAAACGTGAAGGACCTCGCCGAGATTCCGGACAACGTGAAAAGCCAGCTCAAGATCCTGCCCGTCAAATGGATCGACCAGGTGCTCGAGTATGCGCTGGAGCGCATACCGGAAGCACTCAGCGGCGATGCGGTGGCCGCCCTGCCGACGGTGGGCGACGACAAGGCTGCATCGACGGTCGTCACGCACTAGCGATACCGAATTGGGGTCAGGTTCACATTTCCTTTAGGCGCCAGAGCTGTTTTGGTATCTGAAGGAAATGTGAACCTGACCCCAATTTCGCGATGAACCTGACCCCAATTTCGCGTCAAGAAATCATCGCCAACTCAGGGGATTAAAGACGTTTTCTCGGCTCGGGCTGCAGTTGCTTGACACTCACCGGGAGCGGCAGTTAAATCATTTTCGAGGATTATCAAAAGTTCTTTCGCGCGCGCATGGAATTCAACAACAGTATTCAGGGGGGCACCGTGAACAAGACCGAGATCATCGACCATATCGCAGGAGCGGCGGACATTTCGAAAGCGGCGGCGGGCCGCGCCCTTGATGCGACGGTCTCCGCGATCAAGACGGCCATGAAAAAAGGCGGCATGGTGACGCTGGTCGGGTTCGGGACGTTTTACGTCGGAAAGCGCTCAGCGCGTTCCGGCCGCAATCCCAGGACGGGCGCGGAAATAAGGATCAAGGCCGCCAAGGTGCCGAAGTTTCGCGCTGGCAAGGCACTGAAAGATGCGGTAAACTGACAGCCCTCGAACGAGCTCCCCGGCCCCAGCGTACGCTCGGGCCGGGTTGGTTTTTCAGGAGGCACCGGCTCTCGAGCAGGGGTGCTTAGCTCAGTTGGTAGAGCGTCGCCCTTACAAGGCGAATGTCGGGAGTTCGAGCCTCTCAGCACCCACCATTCGCAGGGAGTCCAGTCATCGGTAACAAGGAGTGGTAGTTCAGTCGGTTAGAATACCGGCCTGTCACGCCGGGGGTCGCGGGTTCGAGTCCCGTCCACTCCGCCAATTTCCAGTCATCGCCCGGCAGGGCGCGTACGAACGGAAACACGAGGGCCGAAACGACCTTCAATTGGCAGCGAACATGAAAGGCGAACCGCGGTTCGCCTTTTTTTCAGGTTGCGTCGGAATGAGCCATGTTTAATTTTGTCGCCAAGAACAAGCGCCTGCTCCAGGTCGTGCTGGTGGTGCTGATCGTCCCTCCGTTCGCCTTCTGGGGCATCGACTCCTACCAGGGGATGTCCAGCGTGGGTGCTGATGTGGCCACGGTGGGCGACCAGCGCATCACCGAAAGCGAATTCACGACGCAGTTGCGCACCCAGCAGGAGCGCATGAAGTCGCTGCTCGGCCGTGCCGTGGATACCGCCGCTTTCGACACGCCCGAAGCCCGGGCCCGCATCCTGGACAGCATGATCGCCCAGCGGCTGCTCACCCAGGAGGTGATCCGCCGGCGCATGAACGTCACCGACGACGGCTTGCGCGAGTTGATCGCCGCCACGCCGGCGTTCCAGGAAAACGGCAGGTTCTCCGGGTCGCGCTACGCGGATGCGCTGAAGGCCGAAGGCTATACGCGCTCCCAGTTCGAGAACAGCGTGCGGCGCGACCTGCTCGTGCAGCAGCTCGCCTCCGCGGTGAGCGAAGCGAGCATCCTCTCACGCGCCGTGGCGCGCGAGTGGGCGCTGCTGGCAGGCGAACGTCGCGAAGTGGCGCAATCGCTCGTGCCCGCTTCGTCCTTTGCCGGCCAGGTCAAGGTCACGCCCGAGGCGATCCAGGCCTTCTATGACGGCAATCGCAGGCTCTTCGAGGTGCCCGAACAGGTGCGCGCCGAGTACGTGGTGCTGTCCGCGGACGCGCTGCTCGCCGCCGAACCGGTGAAGCCCGAAGAGGTCAAGGCGCAGTACGAGGCGCGCCGCGATCAGTACGAACAGAAGGAGGAGCGGCGCGCGAGCCACATCCTGGTGAGCGTCAAGCCGGGCGCAAGCGAGGCCGACAAGGCGAAGGCTCGGGCGAAGGCGCAAGAGCTGGTGGCGCAACTCAGGAAATCGCCCGCGAGCTTCGCCGAGCTGGCGAAGAAGCACTCGGGCGATCCGGGCTCGGCGGGGCAGGGCGGGGACCTCGGATTCTTCTCGCGCGGCATGGTCGAAAAGCCGGTGGAGGACGCGGTCTTCAGCATGAAGGCGAACGAGATCGCCGGACCGGTGGAATCCGAGTTCGGCTTCCACGTGCTGCGCCTTGCCGAGGTGCGGCCGGGCAAGCTCCGAGCGCTCGAGGAAGTGCGCGGCGAAATCGAGAAGGATCTGCGCAAGCAGCGCGCGGGGCGCAAGTTCGCCGAAGCCGCGGAGACCTTTTCCAACCTCGTCTACGAGCAGCCGGATTCGCTCAAGCCCGCCGCCGAGCAGTTCAAGCTGACGGTGCAGGACGGCGGCTGGCTCACGCGCAACCAGGCGAAGGTGCAGGCGCTCAACAACCCGCGCCTGCTCTCGTCGCTGTTCTCCGACGAAGGGATCAAGAACCGGCGCAATACCGAGGCGGTCGAGATTTCGCCCGGCACGGTGGTCGCCGCGCGGGTCGCGGAACACAGGCCTGCGGTGCTGAGGCCGCTCGAAGAAGTGCGCGGCGAGGTGATCAAGCGCCTCACCGAAAAGGAATCGGCCGAGCTCGCCTGGAAAGAAGGCGCGCGCAAGCTCGAGCAGATCAGGAAAGGCGAGAACGCCAGGGTCTCGTTCGGCGCCGCGAAGACCTTCGGCCGCGAGGGCGACCAGAGCCTCGCGCCCGAAGCCGTAACCACGGCCTTCAAGCTCAACCGCCGCGCTCTTCCTGCCTACGCCGGCATACAAAGGCCCGACGGCTACCTGATCGTGCGGGTGTCCAAGGTGATTGCGCCGGAAATGGACGAGGCGCGTGAAAAAGGCGCGCAGGCCGAATTGAGCCGCGATCTGGGCGACAAGCAGTTCGAGGCCTACCTCAACGCCCTGCGGGCGGACACCAAGATCGAAATCAATCGCAGGGCGCTCGCGAAGAAGGGCGAGTAAAGCCCTGCGGCGCGCGAGCGGCGCAGCCGCACGCAGGAGCGCTTGCGTGTCACGGCGTTCGCATTCGCGAGCTTCATGCCCGGCCGCGGTAATATTCGCCCGGATCATGCGCGCTGCCCTTCTCCTTGTCTTTGCCCTGCCGTTTTGCGCTGCCGTGTCGGCAGAGCCTCCTGCGTTCAAGGCGAAGCCGCTGGCCGAAATCGCGGTCTATCCCGAGCGCGAGGCCTCCGCCCAGGCCACGGCCCTCAACGAATCGCGCATCGCCGCCGAGATCGGGGCGCGCATCCAGGATATCCCGGTGCAAGTCGGGCAGACCATCCCGCGCGGCGCCGTCGTGGCGCGGCTCGATTGCCGCGACAACGAGCTCGCGCTCGAGCGCGCCCGCGCGGCGCGCGAAGCCGCCCGCTCGCGCCTGGAGCTCGCCGAGCATCAGCTGATGCGGGCGAAGGAGCTGGGCGCGCAGGGCTTCTTCTCCAAGGACGCTCTGGACGCGCGCGCCACGGAGGTGCGGGTGCTGCGCGCCGACGCCGAGCAGGCGCGCGCCCAGTCGGGCACCGCAGAGCGCGCGGTCGCCAAATGCATCGTTCGCGCCCCCTTCCGCGCCGTGGTGCGCCAGCGTCTCGGACAAGTGGGCGAGCTCGCCTCGCCGGGCGCGCCGCTGGTCGCGCTCGCCGATGTCGCGCGCGTCGAAGTGTCTGCGCAGCTGCAGCCCAAGGACGCCGGCTCGCTGCGCCAGGCGAAAGAGATCCGTTTTGTCGGCGAGGGCGGCAGCCGGTCGGTGCGGCTGCTGCGAATATCGCCGGCCATCGACCTGCAGGCGCGAACGGTGGAAGCGCGCCTGAGATTCGCGGGCGAACCGGCGGCGCCCGGAGCCGCGGGCCACATCGTCTGGCGCGATTCGCGCTCCCATGTTCCGGCCGAGCTGGTGGTGCGGCGCAACGGCCGGCTCGGGCTGTTCCTGGACGAGAACGGCGTCGCCCGCTTCAAGCCCCTGCCGGACGCTCAGGAGGGGCGGCCCGCGCCGGCCGATCTGCCTGCCGGCACGCGCGTCATCGTGGCCGGGCAGCTCGCGTTGCAGGAAGGCCAGAAGCTGCGGTGAGGCTCGTAGAGCTTTTAATCCGTAATCATCCCTTCGCCAACATCACCTTCGCCGTGGTGCTGGTGATCGGGACGCTCGCCTACGTGCTCATGCCGCGCGAGCAGGACCCGGAAATCAATTTCAACTGGGTCAACATCACCAGCGTCCTCCCCGGCGCCTCGGCCGAGGACGTGGAAAAGCGCGTCACCCAGCCGCTCGAGGACGCGATCAAGCAGGTGGCCGACATCCGCTTCGTCACCTCGAGCAGTCGCGAGAGCACCTCTTCCATCCTGGTGCGCTTCCGCGACATTCCCGAGCGCGTGTTCGACAAGCGGGTCAACGACCTGCGCCGCGAGATCCAGAACAAGGCGCGCGCCGAGCTGCCGCTGGAGGCGAAGGACCCGCGGGTGCTCGAAATCACCACCTCCAATGGTTTTCCCACGGCACAGGTGCTGCTCGCCGGCCGCGCCGACGACGAGACGCTGCGCACTGCCGCGCGCGCCATCCGCACCGATCTGGAACGGCTGGTGGGCGTGGACCAGGTGTTCGCGCTGGGGGCGCATGACCCGGAGCTGCGCGTGGAATTCGAGCCGCGGCGCCTCGCCGCGCGAGGCCTCAACGCCGCCCAGCTCGCCGATGCGGTAGGCAACTGGTTTCGCGACACCTTCGCGGGCAAGGCGCTCGCCGGGGACGAAGCCTGGCTGGTGCGCCTGCTCGGACAGGACGCCGACCCCGAATATCTGGCAAAGCTCACCGTCGCGGTACCGGGCACCGACCAGCGCTTGCCGCTGGAAGCCCTCGGCACCGCGTCGCGCGCACGCGCCACGCCGCGCAGCCTCGCTGCCACGGGCGGGCAGCCGGCGATCCTGCTGTCGGTCACGAAAAAGAGCTATACGAACACGCTCGATCTGCTGGAGCGCATCCGCGGCTACATCGCCGCGCAGAACCCGTTGCTTGCACCGTCCGGTCTGACTCTCGCGCTCACCGATGACCAGACCGTCGCCACGCGCGAGGCGCTCTCGATCATGGAGTCGAACGCGCTGCTGGGACTCATCCTGGTGCTGGCCGTGTGCTGGCTGTTCCTCGGCACGCGCGTGTCGCTGCTGATTGCGCTGGGCATCCCGTTTTCCCTGGCCGGGACGTTTGCGGTCCTGCATGCCGCCGGCTCGACGCTCAACATTTCGGTGCTGCTGGGCGTGGTGATCGTGCTCGGGATGCTGGTCGATGACGCGGTGGTGGTGGTGGAGGCGATCTACTACCGGGTGCAGCGCGGCCAGGAGGTGCTCGCGGCTTCACTCGATAGCCTGCGCGAGACGTTCGCGCCGGTCACCTCGTCGGTCGCGACCACCGTGGCGGCGTTCCTGCCGCTCATGCTGCTGCCCGGCATCGTGGGCAAGTTCATGTTCGTGATTCCCTTCGTGGTGACCGTCGCGCTCGCCATCAGCCTCATCGAAGCGTACTGGATGCTGCCTACGCACGTGGTGGCATTGAAGCTCGACCTCTCCCGCCCCTCGCCCATGCAGCGACGGCGGCACCGCTTCACCCATGTGTTGCGCGTGAAGTACTCGCGCGCACTGCTCTACGTGATGCGCCGTCCCAAACGCTTTGGAGCAGCCATAGCGCTCGCCTTCGCGGTCGCGCTCGCCGCCGTGGCGGGCGGGCTGGTGAGGCTGGAGTTCTTCGCCTTCGACCCGGTGCGCCTGTTCTATGTGAATGCCGACATGCCGGCCGGTGCCCCGATCCAGGTGACGCTCGAGCGGGTGGAACAGCTCGAACGCGCAGTGCGCGAACGACTGCGGGTGGGCGAGGCACGCGCGCTCACTTCGCTCGCGGGCGTCAAATTCACCGACACCGAGCCGCTCTACGGCGATGCTTACGGCCAGGTGGTGGTGTCGCTCGAGCCGCGCCGCGACGGCTCGCGCGACGTCACCGAGATCGTGGAGGCGATGCGCAAAGACCTGGAGACGCTGCCCGGCCCCGGGAAAGTCAGCTTCACCCTGCTCGCGGGCGGTCCGCCGGTGGCGAAACCCGTTCGCGTTCGCGTGAGGAACGACGACTACGCGGAGCTGCGCGCCGCGACCGACGCGATGCTCGCCATCGTGCGCGGCGTGGAGGGCACCAAGGACGTGACCGATGACGACGTGCCCGGCCGCGCGGAGCTCGTGCTGGAGCTGGATCGGGAAGCGGTGCGCACGACGGGGCTTAACCCGGGACTGGTTGCGAGGCTGGTGCGACTGCATGTCGACGGGGAAATCGTGACCCAGATGCGCGACCAGGGCGAGAAGGTGGAGGTGCGGGTCAAGGCGGCGCAGCGCGACTCCTCGGACATCGCGCAGCTGCTCAATGATCCCATCGCCCTGCCGCAGGGACGAACCACCACGCTGGGCGCGCTCGTCCGCGCGCAAACGCGCACCGGCAAGGGCGTGGTCAAGCATTACAACCTGCGCCGCTCGATCACGGTGGAGGCGGATCTGGACCGCAAGCGCACCGACACGGTGGCGACCAACGAAGCGATTCGCACCGGCTGGGAAAAGGTGAAGGATCGTTACCCGACGACCTCGCTCGACTTCTCCGGCGAGCTGGACGACATCCAGGAAAGCCTGGATGCGATGAAGCTGCTGTTCCTGCTCGGGGTGGGCCTTATCTACCTCATCCTGGCGGCGCAATTCCGCAGCTACTGGCAGCCGGCCATGATCCTGGTGACCGTGCCGCTTGCGTTTACCGGCGTGGTATTCGGTTTACTCATTACCGGCAACCCGCTTTCCCTGTACACGCTCTACGGCGTGATCGCTCTCACCGGAATTGCCGTCAACTCCGCCATCGTGCTGATCGACGCCGCCAACGCCCGGCGCCGCCGGCGCATGAGCGTCCTGCACGCGGCCGTGTATGCCGCACGCCGGCGCGTTGTTCCCATCCTGATCACCAGCGCGACCACCATCGCGGGCCTGTTCTCGCTGGCGGTGGGCCTCGGCGGCCATTCGCTCATCTGGGGGCCGGTCGCTGCCTCCATCGTCTGGGGCCTCGGGTTTTCCACGGTCCTTACGCTGTTCGCCATGCCGCTGCTTTACTGGGGGCTGATGCCCGAGCACCGGTCAAAAAAGCGAAAAAATGGGGTCAGGTCCACATTTCCTTGAGGCAGCAGTGCCCACTCGCCGCTGGACGGAAATGTGGACCTGACCCCATTTTTCTTTTTATTCTTCCTGCAGGCCGGGCACGGCGTGGCTGTAGCCGCCGTCCACGTAGATGACTTCCCCGGTGATGCCCGCGGCCAGGTCCGACAGAAGAAAAGCGGCCGCGTTGCCGACGTCCTCGATGGTGACGTTGCGACGGATGAGCGAGTTCTCTTCCACGTGCTTGAAGATCCGCCTGAATTCCGAGATGCCACTTGCGGCCAGGGTCTTGATGGGGCCGGCTGAAATCCCGTTCACGCGAAGACCCTTGGGGCCGAGCCCGGCGGCCAGATAGCGCACCGAGGCCTCCAGGCTCGCCTTCGCGAGCCCCATGGTGTTGTAGTGCGGCATGGCCCGCACCGCGCCGATGTAGCTCAGCGTCAGCAGCGCGCCGCGCCGCCCCAGCATCATGGGTGCGAACGCCTTGGCGAGCGCGGGAAAGCTGTAGGCCGACACCTCGTGCGCGATGCGGAACGCTTCGCGCGAGTAACCTTCCAGCAGGTCGCCGCTCAGCGCTTCCCGAGGCACGTAGGCAATGGCGTGCACCAGCCCCTCCAGGCCGTCCCAGTGCGCGCCCACCGCGGGCGCGAGCGCGCTGATTTCTTCGTCGCTGGTCACGTCCAGGGGAAACACCCGGTCGCAGCCCAGCTCCTTCGCCAGTTCGCTGACGCGATCGCGGACGCGCTCGTTCTGGTAGGTGAAAGCGAGCTCGGCGCCTTCGCGGCTCGCCGCGCGGGCGATGCCCCAGGCGATGGAGCGGGTGGAGAGCAGCCCGGTGATGAGAATGCGCTTGCCGTCCAGGAATCCCATTCAGTGTCCCTTGTTCATGCGAGCGGCATTATAGACTGCGGGGGCGCGCCCCGAACGCTACAGCGGGCAGGGCGCCACACGCTCATTTGGTACACTCTGGCGCCATGCGCCGATTATGCGTGTTTCTCCTCGGCATGCTCGGCTTGGCCGGGTGCGAGCAGGTGTGGAACAACCCCTATCCGGCGAGCGAGCGGGGCGAGAACATCCTGTACACCGCGTTCACCGAGCGTCCCAAGCACCTCGATCCGGTGCAGTCCTACACCTCGGACGAGTGGGAGTTCACCTCGCAGATCTACGAGCCGCCGCTGCAGTACCACTATCTGAAGCGGCCCTACGAGCTGATCCCGCAGACCGCGATCGAGATTCCCAAGGCGAGATTGCTCGATCGCGAAGGCCGCGTCCTCGCCGCCGATGTGCCGGCGTCGCGCGTGGCCTACAGCGAGTACGAAATCCGCATCCGGCCCGGCATCCTGTATCAGCCTCATCCGGCGTTCGCCCGCGACGAAAAGGGCGAGCCTCGCTACCTCGCGCTCCCGGAGCGGGAGATCGCCTCGAAATACAGGCTCTCCGATTTTCCGGAGACCGGAACGCGCGAGCTGCTTGCCGACGATTACGTCTACCAGATCAAGCGGCTGGCCCATCCGCGGCTGGTCTCGCCCATCTTCGGCCACATGAGCGAATACATCGTCGGCCTGAAGGAGCTGGCCGGGCGCTTGAAGCGCGACAGCGACGCCGTGGTGGCCGAGCACGCGAAGCGCCACGGCACGGCCGACCGCGGCTATCCGTGGCTCGATCTGCGCAACTACGAGCTGGCCGGCGTGCAGGTCGTGGACCGGCACACCTACCGCGTGCGCATCAAGGGCAAGTATCCGCAGTTCGTGTACTGGCTCGCCATGCCGTTCTTCGCGCCCATTCCCTGGGAAGCCGACCGCTTCTACTCGCAACGCGGCATGAACGAAGGCAGGAACCTTACGCTCGACTGGTATCCGGTGGGCACCGGTCCTTACATGCTGGTGCACAACGACCCCAACGCGCGCATGGAAATGCGCGTCAATCCGAATTACCGCGGCGAGCCTTACCCTCAAGAAGGCGAGCCGGGCGATGCCGAAGCCGGTTTGCTCGCCGACGCGGGCAAACGGGCGCCCTTCATCGAGCGCATCGTGTTCAGCCGCGAAAAGGAAGCGATCCCCTACTGGAACAAGTTCCTGCAGGGCTACTACGACAGCTCGGCCATCGCCTCCGACAACTTCGACCAGGCGGTCCGGCTGGGCGCGGAAGGCGAGGCGCAGCTCACCCCGGAGATGGAAGAGCGCGGCATACGGCTGCGCACCTCGGTGGGCACCAGCACCTTTTACCTCGCCTTCAATTTCCTCGATCCGGTGGTGGGCGGCATGGGTGAGGAGAAAATGCGCGAGCCCCAGAAGAAGCTGCGCCAGGCGATATCCATCGCCGTCGACTGGGAGGAGTTCATTTCGATCTTTTCCAACGGCCGCGGCATACCGGGCATGGGCCCGCTGCCGCCCGGCATATTCGGCTACCGCGAGGGCGAGGCGGGCATCAATCCGGTCATCTACGACTGGGTCGACGGCCAGCCGAGGAGAAAACCCGTAGAGGCGGCGCGCAAGCTCCTTGCCGAAGCGGGCTTTCCCGGCGGCCGCGACCGCAAGAGCGGGCAGCCGCTGGTGCTGTATCTGGACACCGTGACGCGCGGCCCGGGCGACCAGGCGCGGCTCAACTGGTATCGCCGCCAGTTCGCCAAGCTCAACATCCAGCTCGAAATCCGCGCCACCGACTGGAACCGCTTCCAGGAGAAGATCCGCGCGGGAAACACGCAGTTGTTCTTCCTCGGCTGGAACGCCGACTATCCCGATCCCGAGAACTTCATGTTCCTGCTGCACGGGCCGCAGTCGCGCGCCAAGACGCAGGGTGAGAACGCCGCGAACTACGCCAATCCCGCGTTCGACCGGCTGTTCGAGCAGATGAAGAACATGGAAAACGGCCGCGAGCGCCAGGCAATCATCGACCAAATGGTGAAGCTCGCGCGCGAGGATGCGCCGTGGGTGTGGGGTTATCACCCCAAGGACTACAGCCTGTCGCACGCCTGGCTGAAAAACGCCAAGCCAAACA
>Ga0156022_1144_pt1 | contig 29840 bp, 36 predicted proteins | sample RifCSPlowO2_02_FD_107676 | JGI IMG/M metagenome (GOLD analysis project Ga0156022, IMG submission 107676) | Betaproteobacteria bacterium RIFCSPLOWO2_02_FULL_65_24 | reverse complement strand
TGGGCCGTCTGCTTGACCTCCTCCACCGTGGCGGTGGTCTGGCTCACCGCCGAGGCGGTCTCGGTCGAGCCCGACGCCACCTGAGCGGTCGCCGCGGTGATCTCGCTCGCCGAGGAGGCGAGCACGTTGACCCCTTCGTTGATCTGGCGCATCACCTCGCGCAGATTGGCGGCCATCTGGCGGAAGGTCTGCATCAGCTCGCCCGTCTCGTCCGCCCGGTCGCCGGTGGGAGGGCTGACGGTGAGGTCCCCGGCAGCGATGCGCCCGGCGGCCGTCGAGAGTCCCTTGAGCGGCTCGGCCAGGATGCGATTCAGAAAGAGCACCAGCGCAATGCCCAACATGACGGCGATCACGACCGTTATCGCGAGAGCACGCACCGAATCCCCCGCGGTCTGCTCGACCTGGAGCACCGCCGATTTCGCCGCCTTTTCCGTCTCGGCGACCAGCGCGTCCGCGATGAACTCCATCTTGGCGTTTCGCTCGGTCTGAATTCCAACGGCCAACTTCCTCGCCTCGTCGGTCTTCCCCGCACTAATGAGCGTGATCTGAGCTTCCCGCGTCTCGCCAAAGAGCTTTCGGACGGCGGTGAATTCTTCGAGCATCGAGTGACGCCGTGGATTGTCCTTGTTGCGCTCGAGCAGGCCTTGTATCGTCTCACCCGTCGGTTTGGAGCGCTCCCTTATCGCCTTCTGCAAGGCCTCCTGTTCGGCCTTCCCGGTGAGCACAAGCATGGCGAACAGGTTTGCGCGCGATGCGTTCTGATCAGACCGGACTTCCCTGATGTCCTGCACGTCGGCGAATTCACGCTCATACAGGGTTTTCTGCGATTGCTGGATCACGCTGATGCCCCTGTAGCCCGTGGCCGCCACGATCAGCAGCAGCACGATCATCAAGCCGAAACCGGCAAAGAGCTTCCCCCGCGTCGAAAGGTCAAGAACCCATTGCATGTGCCGCCTCCCGAAATCTATGTTTTCACCTGTTCGTGCACCACGATCTTCCTGTCGGCCAGGAGCTTCCCCGCGTCCAGTATCACCATCCGGTCGGCGGTGACGCCCTTGAGGTACTCTTCCCGAATTCCGGTGAGCGTGGGCAACGATGCCTGGAGCTCACCCGCGGAAACTCTGCGAGTGCCCGTGATCAGATCCGCCAGGATGCCAAACTCCATCGATTCGGATCGAAGAATGATGACCTTGTTGAGGTCGCTCAGCCCCTTCTGCGGCAGATCGAAGAATCGCTTGATGTCGATGACCGAGAGTATCTGTCCCCGCACGTTGATGATGCCGAGGACGTATCCCGGCGTGCACGGCAACGGCGTGAGCTCCTTCAGCGGATAGACTTCCCGAACGAAGCTCGATTCGACGGCGTATTTTTCGTACGCGAGGACAAACTCGATCACTTCGATGGTGTCTTCCCGTTCCCGCGCGGCCTGCGGTTCCCTCGCCAGCGCCTGGGCTCTCCTTTTGAGGATCTGCTTCGTTTCCTCGGGCCCGGGCGACCCGCCCCGCTCAATGGCCGCTCGCGAAGTCTCCAGACGGCTGTGAACGTCGCGCCAATCGACGCCTGTTGCTCGTTTGTTCTTGACGGGCGTCATGTGCGTGCCTCGCTCGATACCGTTGATCGGATGATCTCGGCAAGCCTGCCGGCGGTGATGCCGTCCGACTCGGTCAAGACTTGCGCGTCACGGTATGCGCTCAATATGGAGAGTGCGTTTCTGAAATGCCTCGCGGCGTCTTTGCCCTTGCCTTGGCGGCGCAGCAGATTTCCCAGGGCGAAATGCACGAGCGCGTTGTTCTGGTCGAGATAGAGCGCACGCCTGAGCGCGGCCGCGGCGTCGTCGGCGAGACCTTGCTCCTGATGGATGGTCGCGAGCAGATACCAGCATCCTGCGTTGAGCTTGTCCGCTGCGAGCGCTTTTTCGCACCATTCCGACGCCTCGGCGAGCCGTCCCTGGTTGGCATAGATCCTCGCCAGCAGCGCCATCGCGGCGAGGTCGTTCGGTGTCCGGGAGAGGATGCCCCGTATTTCCTGACCCGCCTCGGCATAGCGTCCTTGCGCGTACCATGCCGCGGCTTGCTGATACGGCGTCTGCGCGGGGGCTTCGGCTTGCTGCCGTTGCGGCCCGGGAACGACGCCGATCTCCCCCCGCTGTTCCGGCAAGGCCGGCGCCGGTTGCTCCTCGACGTGAAAATTGCTGGGCGGTATCGGCCTCTCCGGAACAGCCGGCGGGTACAGGTAGGCGGCCGCCGGCATGCGCTGCCCACTCGGTGGATCGTTCTCTTTCCTGTGAACGATCGCCCCCGGGAAACGGACCGGCAGCAACTGCGGCAACGCGACTTGCGGGACCTCGACCGGGCTGACGAACAGCCATCCCCCTTCCAGCAGCGCGCGCCCCAGCTTGTGCAGGATTTTCCTGGCGTGCGCCAGGTCGAAATACATCAGGACGTTGCGGCAGAAAACGACATCCATCGCGTTGGTGCCGTTTTCCACCGACGGATAGCTGTCCTCCGCCAGGTTGAGGTAGGCAAAGTCCACCAGCCGCTTGATGTGATCGTCGATTTCAAAGCGACCGTCCCTGGTCTTCTTGAAGAACCTTTCCTTGACTCCCGGCGGGGTATCGCGGAATGACCAGTCGCCGTACACCCCCAGCGATGCCTTGTGCAGAAAGCTCGGATGGATGTCCGTCGCCAGGATCGAAATGTTCCAGTCGCGCAGATCCGGAATCATCCTGGCGAGCAGGATGGCAATCGAATAAGGCTCTTCTCCGGTGCAGCAGCCGGCGCTCCAGATGCGCAGCCGCCGTTCGCTGGCCGCGCGGGCGCGCAGCAGCTCCGGAATTATTCGCTCCTCGAGGATCTCGAAGCTTCTCTTGTCGCGGAAGAAATAGGTCTCGCCTACGGTGAGGCGACCCGCGAGGATCTCGATCTGATTTCGCGTCAGGGGAGCGGACAGAAGCCAGCGTGCGCACGCCTCCGCGCTCGCCATGCCGAACGCGGGCGCGACCGCGGCGATTCCGCGCTCAAGATCGCCCCGGCGTGCCTTCGAAAAATGCAGCCCCATCTGTGCGCCAAGAGCCTCGCTTAAGCGCGACCAAAGCGACTCCTGACACGGGATGCGCACATTAGCCTCAGGCATTTTTCATCGCCCGTTCCAGAGACGCTTCTTCCTCGAGGGCGAGGAACCTGTCCAGGTCGTGGATGAGAATCAAGCCGTCCGCCGTTTTCGCAACGCCCTCGACGTACTCCAGGCCGGGAACAATGCTGTCCATGGCGACGATTTGCCCCTCGGAGCATTCCACGATGCCGTACACCGCATCCGCCACGAGCGCGAGAGGGCGGTTGGCGGTGTGCGCGATGAGCATCTGATCGCTCAGAGCGATGTCCCGCGGGGGCAAGCGAAAGCGCTTGCGCAGGTCGGCCACCGGCACGACGCGCCCCTGAACGTTAATGACACCCAGGATGACCTCAGGCGCATCCGGAAGAGGCGTAATAGCCACTGCGCGCACCACCCGCTCGACGCTGGCCAGCGGCAGCGCGTAACGGACATCATCCAGCGCAAAGCAAACCACAGGGCCAAGGCCAGAGGGCACCATCGTGTCCTCTCTCAGCGCGGGATTCGAGGAAATACCACTTCGCGCAAGGCTAATGCCCAACTCGGCGCATTGCTGCAGGGAAAAAACTTCGAGAACATTGAACCCTCCCTCTGGGTCTGCCGCGATTCTGTGGCGGGCGGATCCGTCGGCGGCAGTGGGGTGAATGCCAACCAATTTCACTATAGACGGAGCTTGTCAATCCAATAAGTGTGGATCACGTATTCCAAGCTATGAAACAAAGACCGCAGCGAAAGACTTCGCGGACCGAGCTCAGGACGCGCATCTCATCGGACTGTTGCGCTGCACCGGCGGGAAAAACGTAAGCTGTTGATATACATCAAAACTAACATTCAATTTGATTATAGACTGTGCTTGTCAGGATGGCCCCGGAAATCGGATTCTGGGGGCATTCGATCAACGAGAACTGGATCCGTGAAAGTCTTCGCGATACTGAGGGCGCGGCGGGTCTACGAGCGCGAGCACCTGCCTTTCCTGCTGACATTGGAGGACTTCGATGTCATCCATGAGATCGGCTATCACCAGGAATCCGGCAGGCCTCTCACGCTGAAACTGCTGTTCCTGCAGAACATCGGCTCCATCGCCACTATTCAACGGCGAGTAAGGCGACTGAAGCACCTGGGTGTGGTGCAACAGCGCAGGTCCGACGGTGACAAGAGAAACGTCGAGCTCACCGTCAGCCCCGACGTGATCGCCATTTACAAGCGCCTTGCGGCCTCGATCAAGCGCTCTTGAGGGGCGCTCCGGGGCGGCGCCCGGGAGCTCATCCGGAAATCTGCAACAGCGTGCGCAGGTCATCCGCCAGCCAGGCGGCATTTCCGTGACGCACGAACAGCCTCAGCCGGCCTTGCGGGTCGAGCACGTAGCTGCCGGCGGTATGGTCTACCGTGTAGCTCTCGGCTGTCCTGCCCGGCACCTTCTGGTAGAACACCTTGAATTCCTTGGCCACCCTGGCGGTCGCCGCGGCATCGCCATAGAGGCCGATGTAACGCGGATCGAAGGCAGGCACGTACTTGGATAACAGCTCGGCGGTATCGCGCTCGGGATCGACGGTGATGAACAGCACCTGCACGCGCTTCGCGTCATCGCCCAGCTGATCCACCGCCTGCTTGATTTCCATCAGCGCGGCCGGGCAGACGTCGGCGCAGTGGGTGAAACCGAAAAAGATCACCACCATCTTTCCGCGGAAATCGGCGAGCGAGCGGGTTTTGCCGGTGTGATCGGTCAGCACGAAATCCCTGCCGAAATCGGCGCCGGTCACGTCGGTGTTGTGAAAGGACGGACCCGAAGAGCCGCAGCCCGCCAGCGCGGCGACGAGGGCAAGCCATGCCAGCAGAGCTCGCATCCTCAGACGAGGTAGTGGTCGAGCAGCAGCGCCGCGAACAATGCCGCCAGATAGAAAATGGAATAACGGAAGGTGCGCCGGGCGAGCGCGTCGCTGTAATCCGCGTACAGGCGTATGGCGTAGTAAAGGAACCGCCCGCCCAGGACGAGCGCGGCACCAAGATACAGCGCTCCCGACATGCCGTACGCGAAGGGCAGCAGCGAGCAGGCGAAAAGGATGACGGTGTAGAGCAGGACCTGCAGGCGGGTGTAGAGGTTCCCGTGCGTCACCGGAAGCATCGGGAGCCCCGCCTTGGCAAAATCTTCGGTGCGGTACAACGCCAGCGCCCAGAAGTGCGGCGGCGTCCAGGCAAAGATGATCAGGAACAGCAGCAGCGCCTCGGGCGGCACCTCTCCTGCGACCGCGGCCCACCCCAGCACCGGCGGCATGGCTCCGGAAGCCCCTCCGATGACGATGTTTTGCGGCGTGAGAGGCTTCAGGACAACGGTGTAGATCACGGCATAGCCCACGAACGTTCCGAGCGTCAGCCACATGGTGAGCGGATTCACCAGGTGGTAGAGCACCCACAGGCCGCAGCCGCCTACCAGGCCGGCGAATACCAGCGTTTCGGCAGAGCTCAACTCGCCACGGGGCAAGGGCCGCCCGCGCGTACGCATCATGACCGCATCGATGCTCCGTTCCACCAGGCAGTTCACCGCGGCCGCGGCCCCGGCCACGAGCCAGATGCCGAGCGTCGCGGCGGCGAGCAGGCGCCACGGAACCATGTGCGGCGTGGCGAGCAGCATGCCGATCACCGCGCAAAAAACCACCAGCGCCACCACGCGCGGCTTGGTGAGCTGATAGAAATGGCGAAGCTTGAAGCTGCTCGACTGCCAGATCAGTTGCATGGCATGGAGAATGCGAAAAGAGGAGAAGAACACGGCAGACAGCTGTGCGATTTTAACACTTGCAGGCGCGGTCCCATCGCCGCTTCAGCCGATCCTCGAGGCGCGCAGCAGGCGCGACAAATCCCGGTTCATGCCCTTGGGATCGGGATCCATTGGAAAACGCAACATCACATGGCCCAGCGGATCGATGAGATAAATATGGTCCCCGGGATCCGTCGGGGAGGGAAAGGCAGCGACGACATCGCGTCGCGCACGCGCCACATGCATGCCTGCGTACGCCTCCAGGAGCTTCGGGTCGGGCTGGACGTCATCGGTGATCAGCCAGAGCCGTTCGACGCGCTCGGTGTTGCGTCCCTGCATGAGCCGCACCTGGCGCATGTAGAAATGCCTTCTCACGCACTGCTCGTCGCAGCGCCCGCTGCTCATGTTCACCAGCACCCAGCGCTTGTTCAGGTCGTGCAGGCGGAAGGGGCGTCCGTCGATGCCCTCCAGGCGCACGTCGGGCAGCGCTCGCGGCGCGATGAGGTCCCCGTAGTTGACGTACGCGGCAGGCGTCCAGAAAAAGTAGGCGAGCACGGCCGCGCACACCGGCGCAGCCGCCACGGCAAGCAGCGCGAGCGGCGTGAGCCAGCCGCGCCCGCCCGGCTTAGGCGCGAGCCCGTCGGAAACCGAGAAAGACATAGAGAATGATCGCAAGAATTGAGAAGGTGTACCACTGCAGTGCATAAGCGCGGTGTTTGTCCACACCCGTGTCGGGGCGCTCGCGATCGCGGACCAGGCCATCCGCGATCCGATCGGTCTGCTGGATGACGATCGGATGAAGCGCCAGCTGCCACTCCTCAGCGAGCCTCTCGGGTCGCAGATGCTGACGCACCGGGCCGCTCGCCGCATCCGGAGCCAGCTCGAAAACCCGCGTGGGCGGCATGACCCCTATGCCTTCCACCGTTTGCGTGCCGCGCGGCGTGGCGACCTGCGGAAGGCTGTCGCGGCGCGCACCGGCTCGCACCCATCCGCGATCGATGAGCACGTAGCGCTCGCTCCCCGCGATCCGCAACGGCGTCACCACCTGGTAGCCGACAGCGCCCTGGTGATGCCTGTTATCGATGAACACGGTGCGCTCGGCATCGTACTGCCCGCTGACCCTGATGCGGCGGTACTGCAAGTCCTCGGGGCGGGCCGCGCCGTTCGCGAGGCTCACCACGGCGTGCGCCGTGCGCCGGTCGAATTCGAGAGCCAGCTCGATCTTGTAGGCCGCACGCCTCCACTGCCAGTTTCCAAGCGCGATCGTAAGCGCGACAAAGACGGCCGCCGCGATGGTCGGGACCACACCCGGCCACCGGCGGGCCGCTCGGGTATCGGATTCGCCCATGGCCCGAACGTTACGCTACACTCGCTTCGACCCATCCAGCGGCCCAGATCGATTCCTTGCGTATCGTCGTCATCCTGTTTCTGCTCGCCATCGTCGGCAGCCTCGGCTCGGCGCTGTTCTACCTGGTCACCGACCAGGGAAAATCCAAGCGTACGGTACGCGCCCTGGCCCTGCGCGTCGGCCTTTCCCTGACACTGTTCATCATCCTCATGGTGGGACACTACCTGGGCTTCATTCCCGGAAAGATTCAATAGGCTCTAGAGCCAGTAGACGAAGATGAACAGGCCGAGCCAGACCACATCGACGAAGTGCCAGTACCAGGCGACCGCCTCGAACGCGAAGTGCTGATCGGGCTTGAAGTGGCCCTTCAGGCAGCGGATCAGGATGACGGTCAGCATGGTGACGCCCATGGTGACGTGAAAGCCGTGAAAGCCGGTCAGCATGAAAAAGGTCGAGCCGTAGATGCCCGAGTTGAGCTTCAGATTGAGCTCGGAGTACGCGTGGCCGTATTCGTAGAACTGCAGCGCGAGGAACGTCACGCCGAGCACGATGGTGAGGGCGAGCCACAGATTCAGCTTGGCGCGCTGGTTCTCCTTCAACGCGTAGTGGGCTATGGTGATCGTGACGCCCGAGGTGAGCAGCAGCAGCGTGTTGATCGCGGGTATGCCCCAGGCGGCCATGGGCGTGAAGGGATCGACGATGCCTCCCGGGCCGGTGGTGGGCCATGCCGGGTTGTAGTCGGGCCACAGCAGCTTCTGGTCTATCGAGCCCAGATCCGGGATGGTGATGGCTCGCGCGTAGTACAGCGCCCCGAAGAAGGCGCCGAAGAACATCACTTCGGAAAAGATGAACCAGCTCATGCCCCAGCGGAACGAGACGTCCTCCCGGCGCCCGTACTTGCCGCTCTCGGACTCGCGGATCACGTCGCCGAACCACATGAACATCATGAAAAAGAGGATCGCCAGTCCCGCGAACAGCACCCACGCGCCGCCTTCGGCGCCGTTGAACCAGAGGGCGGCGCCGGAGGCCATGCAGAGCAGCGCCACCGATCCGAAGATCATCCAGTGCGACGGCTGCGGCACGTAATAATGGCTACCTGCTTGGCTCATCGTTCTCTCTCCCCTTTGACTTCCCGAACAATTGCATGAGGCCGGCGTCGTGCCGCGCCCCGCATCAACCTGCCGAACCGATCACCAGCTTCACCACCATGATGAGCGCCATCACGAACAGCGCGGCGAGCAGTATGCCCGCCACGATGACCTGCGCGGGCTTCAGCCGCACCGCGTCGGCCTCGTGCTCCGCGCGCCTGCGGATGCCCAGGAACGACCACAGCACCGCCTTGACGACCTGCAGCGGCGTGGCGTTTCTTGGATCCCGTGCCACGGCCCTCATCCCCGCTTTCCTCGCGTGCCCGCGACTTCGAAGAACGTGTACGACAGGGTGATCGCCCTGACATCGGCCGGGACGGAGGGGTCGATCACGAACACCACCGGCATGCGGCGCACCTCGCCGGGCGCGAGCGTCTGCTGCTTGAAGCAGAAACATTCGAGCTTCTTGAAGTAGCCGGCGGCATATTGCGGCGCGTAGCTCGGAACCGCCTGCCCGGTCACGGGCCGGTCCAGGGTGTTCCTCACCTCGTAGATCACCTGCGTGACCGCGCCCGGGTGCACCGCCAGCGAGCCTTCGAGCGGCTTGAACGTCCAGGCGAGCGTCTGCGTATTCGAATCGAACTCCACCGACACGGTACGGGACGTGTCCACCTGGGTGTTCTCGGCCGAGACCGTGTCCGGCTTGAAGACGTTGCGTATGCCGGTCACCTCGCAGATGGTCTCGTAGAACGGCACCAGCGCAAAGCCGAAACCGAACATGCCGAGCGCCACGATCAGCAGCTTCCGGAGAAGCTTGCGGTTTGCCGCATGCAGCTCGGCATGTCCGGAGCCGTTCATCGGGCGGCTCGGGGCCAGACCACGGTCTTGCCAAAACCGTGGTCTGTCCCCGGTTTAATCTCAATCATGAACGCAGCTCCTATTTGACGTCCGGCTGGTCGTGAAAGCTGTGGTAGGGAGCCGGCGACGGAAGATGCGTCCACTCCAGCGTGTCGGCGCCTTCCCAGGCCCGCGCCGGCGCCTTCTCGCCGCCGCGTATGCATTTCAGCACCGCCCAGAGGAATATCAGCTGCGACAGGCCGAAGCCGAATGCCGCGATGGTGATGATCGCGTTGTAGTCGGCGAACACCAGGGCGTAATCGGGTATGCGCCGCGGCATGCCGGCGAGCCCCAGGAAGTGCATGGGGAAAAAGGTGATGTTGAAGAAGATCATGGACAGCCAGAAATGCCACTTGCCGAGCTTCTCGTCGTACATGTGGCCGGTCCACTTGGGCAGCCAGAAATACAGGCCGGCGAAGATGGCGAACAGCGACCCGGCCACCAGCACGTAGTGGAAGTGCGCCACCACGTAGTAGGTGTCCTGGACCTGGTAGTCGATCGGGGCGATGGCGAGAATCAGGCCCGAGAAGCCGCCGACGCTGAACACCAGGATGAAGCCGGCGGCGAACAGCATCGGGGTTTCGAAGCTCAAGGCGCCCTTCCACATGGTGGCGATCCAGTTGAACACCTTCACCCCGGTCGGCACGGCGATCAGGATGGTGGCGTACATGAAGAACAGCTGCGCGGCGGTCGGCATCCCGACGGTGAACATGTGGTGCGCCCAGACGATGAACGAAAGGATGGCGATCGACGCGGTCGCGTACACCATGGACGAGTAGCCGAACAGGGGCTTTCTCGCGAATGCCGGGATGACCGTCGAGATGATGCCGAAGGCGGGCAGGATCATGATGTACACCTCGGGGTGGCCGAAGAACCAGAAGATGTGCTGGAACATCACCGGGTCGCCCCCGCCCGCCGCATTGAAGAAGGAGGTGCCGAAATGCCGGTCGGTGAGCACCATGGTGATCGCGCCGGCGAGCACCGGGATCACGGCGATCAGCAGGTACGCCGTGATGAGCCAGGTCCACACGAACATCGGCATTTTCATCAGCGTCATCCCCGGCGTGCGCATGTTGAGGATGGTGGTGATGATGTTGATCGAGCCCATGATGGACGAGGCACCCATGATATGGAGGGCGAAGATCCCCAGGTCCATGCCCGGACCCATCTGCGTGGAGAGCGGTGCATAAATCGTCCATCCCGCGGCCACTGCCCCGCCCGGCACGAAGAAGGAAGACACCAGGAGGGTGGCGCCCACCGGCAGCAGCCAGAAGCTCCAGTTGTTCAGGCGCGCGAAGGCCATGTCCGGAGCGCCGATCATCATGGGCACCTGCCAGTTCGCGAAACCTACGAACGCCGGCATGATGGCCCCGAACACCATGATGAGGCCGTGCATGGAGGTGAGCTGGTTGAAGAACTCGGGATTCCACAGTTGCATCCCAGGCTGGAACAGCTCCATGCGCAGTCCGAGCGCCAGTATCCCGCCCGTGATGAACATGATGAACGAGAACCACAGGTACAGCGTTCCTATGTCCTTGTGGTTGGTCGTGGTGACCCAGCGCATCAGCCCCGCGGGGTGGTGCTCGTGGTGCTCCTCGTGCGCTTGCCCGTCGATGACTGCGCTCATGCGATTCCTCCTGATTCCGGGTTGTCGTGCGGGCTTTTACTTGCGCGCCGCCTTCACTTCGGCGGGCTGAACGAGGTTGTCCTCGGCCTTGTTGCCCCAGGCATTTCGCGTGTAGGTGATGGCCGCCGCGATGTCGACGTCGCTCAGATTGGCGAGCGGCGGCATGATGGTGTTGGGCCGGTAGGCGCCCTTGCGGCCGTGAAGCACGATCGCGATCTGTTCCGCGTCCGGGCCCAGCACGGCCTTGGAGCTCACCAGTGGCGGGAAAAGGTTGGGCACGCCCTGGCCGTTGGGCTGGTGGCAGGCCGCACAATTGGCCGCGTAGGCCTTTTCACCGCGGGCGATGAGATCCTTCACATCCCAGGTCTTGCCGGGGTCGTCCGCAGCGGCCGCCATGATCTTCTTCTGTTCCCCCGCCCAGGCGGCGTATTTCTCGGCCGAAAGGACTTCCACGACGATCGGCATGAAGCCGTGGTCCTTGCCGCAGAGCTCGGCGCACTGGCCGCGATACACCCCTTCCTTTTCGACGCGGAACCAGTTGTCGCGAACGAACCCCGGAATGGCATCCTGCTTCACGCCGAAGGCCGGGACCCACCAGGCGTGTATGACGTCGTTGGCCGTCAACAGCAGCCGCACCTTCTTGCCCACCGGCACCACCAGCGGACGGTCCACTTCGAGCAGGTAGTTCTGGCCTTTGGCTTCGTTGCCGTAGATCTGTTCATGCGGGGTCGCGAGCGACGACATGAACGAAACACCCTCTCCCTCGCCCTTCAGGTATTCGTAGCCCCACTTCCACTGGTAACCCGTTACCTTGATCGTGAGGTCCGGGCTGCCGGTGTCCTTGATGGCGAGCAGCACCCGCGTCGCGGGCCACGCCATGCCGATCAGGATGAGGAAGGGGATCACCGTCCACACGAACTCCACGGTGGTGTTCTCGTGGAACTGCGCGGCCTTGTGTCCCAGGGACTTGCGATGGGCGAACATCGCATAGATCATGACGCTGAACACCGCGACGAAGATCGCGACGGACATCCAGAACATCAGCGTGTGCAGGTCGTAGATGCTCTGGCCCACCCGGGTCACCGGGTCCTGCAGGTTGTACACGATATTACTTTGCGCCAGCGCAGCCCCCGGCATGGCGAGCGCCAGCGCGGCAACGGCCATGCTCCTGCCTGTGTTTGGGCCCATCTCTTTCCTCCTCCTTTAGCAACCCGCCAGGCCTGACCGGAGCGCGCGGCGCAGCGTGGCCGCAAGCTGGCGCTTGCGCGCGTCGTCCATGTGCCTGCCTATTTCCACTTCCGTGTTCCGGGCGCTGAGAGTGAGCCGGTATGCGCCGTCGGTTTCCCGCTCGGCGATACGGACCCACGCCCGTTCGAGCTCGCACGACCGCGTGTCTTCGCCGTCGCGCACTTCAACCAGGACGCACCCTCCAACGATCCTGATCCTTTCGAAGTCCCCGGCGCGCCGGCAGCACAGGCAAAACGCCGCGGCCAGCGCAATCACCTCCACTCCGGCGAAAGGCAGCACCAGCCACGCGCCTGCCAAAGCAAACGCAACTCCGATCCCGACGGAAAAAAAGCCAGCGCGCCCAGCAGCCGCAAGAAAGCCTGCGGCGACATAGAGCAATTGCGCTTCAGCGTGAGATCGAAGTCTGGCGTCGGGAAGCCGGGCACTGCTTCAATTGTGCCGCATCCCTGTGACGCCCCTGTGAAATCGGGGAGCCTCGAAAAAGCGGCGGTAAATTAGCACACTATGGAATGACGAGCAACAGGCTGCCTGGCACAATGAACCCGCTGCCAAACCGGCCAGCTTCATCTCACGCCTCCTCGCTCGCGCTTATCGTGCGCGGCGACCGGCGTGCGGGTCAAATTGAATAGTCGCGATACCGTCGTCGCTGCGACGCGGGGCGCGCGCTTCGGCCTTCCACGCGTGCCCATAGACGATTTCCACCGTGGCCGGAATGCGGCCTTCGCGCCGCTCCGACTCGTACGCGGCGAGCATCTTTTCCCACGTGCCGCGGCCCACCAGGGCGCGCCGCCGCGCCTGGTCGACGTTGGTTTGGCCGGTGCGGCGCAAATCCATGAACAGCGATCGTGCGTCGGCATAGGTCAACCTGACCATGTCCATGTCCATGACCGGGGCGGCGAAGCCCGCCGCCACCAGCATGTCGCCCAGGTCATGCATGTCCGCAAAGGTGTGCACATGCGGATAGGGGTCGCTCTGCGCGAACGAACGGCGCAATTCCCTGAGAGTGTCCGGGCCGTGGGCGGAAAACATGAGCAGGCCGCCGGGCTCCAGCACGCGATGGAATTCGCGGAAGACCGCCATGGCGTCGGGCGCCCACGCGAGCAACAGGTTCGACCACACCAGGCCGAACGACGCCCCGGCCAGCGGCAGGCGCGCAGCGTCAGCGCAGACAAAATCCATGGCGGACCTGCGCCAGAGCGCCTTGGCACGCTCCGCCAGGGGCCGGGTGCGCTGCGCCCGGCCCGCCATTTCGAAAGCGGCATCGAGCGCAAGGATCGCCGCGCGGGGATAGCGCTCGCGCAGCATGGACAGGTCGCCGCCGAGGCCGCAGCCGGCATCGAGCACACGCGCCGGGTCGATCCTGACGTAATCGAGCCGGGCTGCCATGCGCCTGGCCGACTCGCGTGCAAGCACATCCTCGTGCGCGCTGCGTGCGGCACGGCCAAAAGCGCGCCGGGCGGCGCTGGGATCGGGTTGCGAAGGACGGTCCACAGGATTTACGCCAGCACGCTTGCCAGTCGATAGCGCTTGCCGTCGGCGCGTACGCCGCCTCGTTCGTTAACCTGCAGTGAGTCGAATCGACAAGGCATGGCTTTGAAAGGAACGAAACAATTCGGCGGGCGGGCTGATCATCGAATGAGCCCCCACGCTCTGTCAACGGTGGGCCGGAAACTCTTGAACAAATGCCTCGCGCTCGCGCAGGCCTCGTTCGAGCAGCACTGCCTGCTGTGCGACGGCCCGAGCGGCGCAGAACCGGTGTGCCCGGGCTGCGGCGAGGACCTGCCGCCATTGCCGGCCCATTGCCCCGGCTGCGCCATGCCGAGCCTCGCCAATAATCGTTGCGGCGCCTGTCTTTCGCATCCGCCCCCGTACGACGCGACCATCGCGGCCTGGTCTTACGCTTTTCCCGCCAACCGGCTGGTGCATGCGCTCAAGTTCCATGGGCGGCTCCAGCTCGCTCCCTGGTTTGCGCGCGAACTGGCGGGGCGCCTGGAACGCAGGCCCGAGCTGATAGTATCGGTCCCGCTCCATCGATCGCGGCTGGCGCAGCGCGGCTTCAACCAGGCTCATGAGATTGCGCGCTGTCTTTCCCGCCTCACGGGGGTCCCGTTGGCCACCGGCGGAGTGCGGCGCATCCAGGCCACCGCGGCGCAGGCCGACCTTCCCCCCGGAGCGCGTCGGCGCAACGTGCGCGGCGCCTTTAAATGCGAGCTCCTGCTCCACGGTGTTTCCGTCGCCGTGGTGGACGACGTCATGACGACGGGGGCGACGCTCGAAGAATTGGCCCGCGCGTTGAAGCGCGCAGGGGCGCAGCACGTGACCAATCTGGTGGTCGCGCGTACGCTTCGGGATCTCTAAATGCAGGCAATCATGTTCGAGATCATCCTCTTCCAGCCCGAAATTCCGCCCAACACCGGCAACGTGCTGCGGCTGGCGGCCAACACCGGCTGCGGCTTGCACCTGGTCAAGCCGCTGGGATTCCATCTCACCGATCGCAGGCTGCGCCGGGCCGGACTGGACTACGACAATCTCGCCCGCGTGACGCAACACGGCGATTGGGAAAGCTGCCGGCGGGCGCTCGCGGGGCGGCGTTTGTTCGCGCTCACGACGCGCGCCGAACAGGTTTATGCGAACGCGGCTTTCGTCCCCGGAGATGTGTTCGTATTCGGGCCGGAAACCCGCGGGTTGCCGCAGTCGGTGCTGGAGCAGTTCCTGCCGGAGCACCGCCTCACGCTGCCGATGCGGCACGGCAATCGCAGTCTCAATCTCGCCAATGCAGTCGCGATCGTGGTCTACGAGGCATGGCGGCAGCAGGGCTTCCGCTGAACCGCCCGGCTTCAGCGCTCCACCTTCGGATCGCGGGCGAGCAGCATTTCCACCGCGGCTCGCGGTTTCAGACCATCGAACAGCACGCCGCACACGGCCTCGGTGAGCGGCATGTCGACGTTGAGCTTTTTCGCCAGCGCGAGTACTTCGCGAGCCGACTCGCAGCCCTCCGCCACATGTCCCAGCTCGCCGAGGACCTGCTGCAGCCCTTTGCTGCGGGCGAGCTCAAGACCGACCTTGCGGTTCCTGGACAAGTCGCCGGTGCAGGTCAGAATCAGGTCGCCCGCCCCTGCCAGGCCCATGAACGTTTCGGGGTGCCCTCCCATGCGCGTGCCGAGCCGTGTCAGCTCTGCCAGGCCGCGGGTGATCAGGGCGGCGCGCGCATTGAGCCCCAGTCCCAGGCCGTCGCAGATGCCGGTGGCGATCGCCAGGACATTCTTCACGGCCCCTGCAACCTCCACGCCGATGACGTCGTCGGTGTAATACACCCGAAGCGTGGGCTGATGCAGCGCGCGCGCCGTCGCGCGCGCGAATTCCTGGTCTTGCGAGGCAAGCGTCAGCGCGCTAGGCAGGCCGCGGGCGACCTCCAAGGCGAAACTCGGCCCGGACAATGCCGCGGCACGGGTCTGCGCGGATAATTCTTCTTCAACGATCTGGTGCGGGAGACGGGCCGTGCCCCGCTCGAAGCCCTTGCAGGCCCACACGATGGGCAGCTCGGGCGCCCGGCTGCGCAGCCGCGCCAGGAGCTCGCGCAACGCCGCTGTAGGGGTGGCGATCAGCGCCAGTTGCGCCTCAGCGAGGCAGGACGCGAGGTCGGCGTCGATGGCGACCGACTCCGGCACTGGCACGTCGGGCAGGTAGCGATCGTTGCGCCGGGTCTGTGCCATCGCCTTTGCCTGGACGGGATCGCGAGCCCACAGCCGGACGCTGTGACAGGCCGACAGCGCAATCGCCAGGGACGTGCCCCAGGCGCCGCCTCCCAGGATCGCCACTCTCATCGCCCAAAGCCCGGTGTCAAAGTCCCCACACGGCATTGATCCGTATGTAGCCCGTCTGGCCGTCGCGGTGGCGCACCTTCGCCCAGCCGTCGGCACCGATCTCCGTGAGATCCAGCGCTACGCCCCTCTGGGCGCGAAAGCTCACACCCGAGTGCTCGTTCGGACCCTCGCGCACCTCGGCCACCGGCGCGGTGACCACGACGGTGCGTTTATCGGACAACGCTTTGCGCTCCACCCAGGTGAGATCGCCCGCCGTGTCGCGGACCTTGATCCAGTTGTCCACGCTGACCATCACTTCGACGGGATAATACCTGGGCGCGACAAACAGTTTTTTCGCTTTGACCGACGGCGCGTCATACAGCACTGCGCCATTTTCGCCGATGGAGCGGAAATCGGCGGCGAGCGCCGGGGCGGCCAACAGCAAACCGGCCAGCAGCCCCGCCGCCTTGAGCAGAACCGACGAACGCCTAGTGCGCGATTTCAATCTTGGGGCCCTGCTGTTCTGCGACGCGCTGCTGGTAGAGCGCCTCGAAATTGACCGGCGCAAGCAGCACCGGCGGAAAACCTGCGCGGTTGATGACATCGGATATCGTCTCCCGGGCGTAGGGGAACAGCACGTTGGGGCACACCATGCCGAGCACGGGCTCGAGGTCGCTCTGAGCCACGTTACGGATCTGGAAAATGCCCGCCTGCTGCACTTCCGCGAGGAAAATGGTCTTTTCTTCCAGCTTGGCGGTCACGGTGACCATCAGGCTCACCTCGAACAGCCCGTCGGCCACGGTCTGCACGTTCTGGCCGAGTTGCACTTCGACTTTGGGTGACTCCGCCTGCAGGAACACCTGGGGCGCGTTCGGCACCTCCACCGAGAGGTCCTTCACGTAGATTTTCTCGATGCTGAATATCGGCTGCTGCTCATCGCTCACTGTACGGCTCCTAAATGATTGGAAACGGCTCGCCCGAGACGCTAGGCGGCGAGCAGCGGCTCCAGTTTGCCTGCCCGATCCAGTGCGTACAGGTCGTCGTACCCGCCCACGTGCACATCGCCGATATAGATCTGCGGGACCGTGCGCCGGCCGGTTTTCCCGATCATCTCGTCCTTGCGCCCCGGATCGAGGTCGACACGGATTTTTTCGATCTCGGCGACCCCCTTGGCCCGCAGCAGCGTCTCGGCACGCAGGCAATAGGGGCACCAGCCGGTGGCGTACATTCGTACCCGCGCGATCACCTGCTGCATGGACGCGCGTGCCTCATTTGATCAACGGCAGTCCGGCCTCGCGCCACGCAGCCATCCCTCCGGCCAGACTGTAGACCTTTTCGAAGCCGTGCTGGCGCAGCACGGCTATGGCATTGTTCGAAGCGCTCCCCGTATTGCAATGCACGATCACGGGCTTGTTCTTGTGCTTTTCGAGATCGCGCAGCCGGCTCTCCAGCTGCGCGAGCGGGATGTTCTTCGCGTTGACGATATGCCCGCTCGCGTAGTCCTTGGTGTCGCGCACATCGAGCACCAGCGCGTCTTCCCGATTGATCATGAAAGTGGCCTGATGGGTGTCCACCGTGGGGCCGCCCGAGCCGCGGCGCACGAGGGGCCACAGCAGCATGCCGCCGCTCATGAGCGCCACGGCCACCAGGAAAATATTGTCCTGGACGAACTTCCAGACGTCTACGTTCATGGACGGGATATCTCGACGCGAAGGGGGTTCTCTGCGCCCAACCGGCCCGAAAACGCCCCGGGCCGCACGGGTTCAAGAACGCGGAATAACGAATCGGCTATTATAGGGGCCGCCTCATTGCTCCGCAAAAAACAGTTCTGCCGCCATGCATAAAATCGCGCTATTGCGTCACGGCGAGTCTGCCTGGAACAAGGAGAACCGCTTCACTGGCTGGACCGACGTCGACCTGACCGACCGGGGCCGCGAAGAGGCGAGCCGCGCGGGCCGCCTCATGAAAGAGGCGGGATTGCGGTTCGACATGGCCTTCACCTCCGTGCTGAAGCGCGCCATCCGCACGTTATGGATGGCGCTCGACGAGATGGACCTGATGTGGATCCCGGTGCACAACTCCTGGAGGCTCAACGAGCGCCATTACGGCGCGCTCCAGGGGCTGAACAAGGCCGAGACGGCGGCCAAGTTCGGCGAAAAGCAGGTGCATCTGTGGCGCCGCAGCTATGACATTCCGCCGCCCGCGCTCGACCCGAACGATCCGAGGCATCCCGGCAGCGATCCGCGCTACGCGTCACTGGCGCGCTCGGAACTGCCGCTGACCGAATGCCTCAAGGACACGGTGGAACGGTTCCTGCCCTTCTGGGCCGACGCCATCGCGCCGCAAGTGGCCTCGGGCAGGAAAGTCATCATCGCCGCACACGGAAATTCGCTCCGGGCGCTCGTCAAGTACCTGGACAATATGAGCGACGAAGACATCGTCGGCCTCAATATTCCCACCGGCATTCCGCTCGTCTATGAGCTGGATGCCTCCCTCAAGCCGCGCGCTCATTACTATCTAGGCAATCCCGAGGAAGTCGCGGCTGCAGAGCAGGCGGTCGCCCACCAGGGGAAGGTCCGCGCTTGATAGCGCGGCCTGCTTGGTTCGCAGCATTCGGCGCGGCACTCGCTCTCTGCGGCGCGTTCGCCGCGTTCGCACAGGATCGCAAAGATCTGGAGACACTGCGGCTGCGCATGGAGCGGGTTCGCGCCGAACTGGCGGGCGCCGAAGAGAACCGCAACGAGGCGCGGGAAGAGCTGCGCGAATCGGAGCGCGCCATCTCGGATTCCGGCCGCGCGTTGCGTGCTCTCGCCGAGCAGCGCGAGGCCTTGCGAAGCGAGATCCGGGCGCTCCAGGCGCAGAAACAAGCCTCGCAAACCGCCATGGCGGCGCGCGAGCAGCAACTGGGCAAGCTGCTCGCCGCCACTTACCGGGCGGGGGAAGCGGGCTACGTGAGGCTGCTTCTGTCCGGAAGCGATCCGATGCAGACTGCCCGGGATCTGCACTATCTCGCACATCTTGCCAAGGCGCACGCCGCCTTTCTCGATGCCACGCGGGCCGAGCTGGAGGTGTTGAGAAACCTGGAATACCGCAGCCGTCAGAAAACCGCTGAGCTGGAACAGACCGAAGAAGTGCATCGGGCTCACCACGCGCAGCAACTGAAGCAACACGCCGCCCGCCGGCGGGTGCTGGAGCGGATCTCGGCGCAAATCCGCCTTCAGAAGCAGGAAGTGAAGACCCTCGCCCGGGATGAGGCGCGGGTTTCGCGTCTGGTAGAGGAACTTTCCCGGGTGATCGCTGCCGTACGCCCGCGCGGAACACGCGACGATGCGCTTCCCCAGGCGGGTGTCGCCGGGCCTTTTTCAGCCTTGAAGGGTCGATTGCGCCTGCCGGTGCGCGGCGAGCTTGCCAACCGGTTCGGCACTCCCCGGATGACGGGGGGCCCGAGCTGGAAAGGCGTGTTCATTCGCGCAACGGGCGGTGAGGAGGTCCGGGCGGTGGCGGCCGGACGGGTGGTGTTCTCGGACTGGATGCGCGGTCTGGGCAACCTCCTGGTGGTCGATCACGGACAGGGTTACCTCACCATCTATGGTAACAACGAGTCGGTATACAAGACGTTGGGCGACGAGGTCCGGGCTGGAGACGTCGTAGGCTCAGTAGGTGCGAGCGGTGGCAGCCAGGAAACAGGTCTATACTTCGAAATCAGGCACGAAGGTCGGGCTTTCGACCCCTTGACATGGGTGACGCTGCGCTAGAACGCGGAGCTCAGGGAGGGGTCGTCCCGTCTTCAGGGAACAGTGGAGCAATGATTATGCGCAATAAGTTGAAGCAGGCAGGGATATTGACGGTCGGGATTCTGGCGGGGGTGCTCCTCAGCCTCAACTTCTCGGCTGTCGCACAACGGGAAGCCGCCCGTTTTCCGCTGCCGGTCGATGAATTGCGCGCGTTTGCCGAAGTGTTCGGCGCCATCAAGAGCGGCTACGTCGAGCCGGTGGACGACAAGAAGCTCATCAACGGGGCCATCAACGGCATGCTGTCGGACCTGGACCCGCATTCTTCCTACCTGGACCAGGAAGCGTTCAGGGAGCTGCAGGTCGGCACCCAGGGCGAATTCGGCGGACTGGGCATCGAAGTCGGCATGGAAGACGGCTTCGTCAAAGTGGTGTCCCCGATCGAGGACACTCCCGCCTTCCGGGCCGGCCTGAAGCCGGGCGATTTGATCATTCGGCTCGATGAGACGCCCGTCAAAGGCATGAGCCTCAACGACGCGGTCAAGCGCATGCGCGGCAAGCCCAAGAGCGCCATCAAGCTCACCGTGGTGCGCAAGGGCGAGCAGAAACCGCTCGAGTTCACCCTGGTGCGCGACATCATTCGCGTTCAGAGCGTCAAATCGAAAATCATCGAGCCGGGGCTCGGCTGGGTGCGCGTGTCACAGTTCCAGGAGCACACCGTCGAAAACCTGGTGAAACACGTGAATGAGCTCTACAAGGACGGCCCGCTGAAGGGGCTCATCCTGGACCTGCGCAACGACCCGGGCGGCTTGCTGAACGGGGCGGTAGGCGTTTCGGCCGCGTTCCTCCCCGGGAAGGCGCTCATCGTTTCGACCGACGGCCGTACGGAAGACGCCAAGCGCAAGTTCACGGCGAGCCCCGAGGACTACCTGCGCGGCAATCGCGACGACATTCTGAAAAAGCTGCCCCCTGCGGTGAAATCGGTGCCCATGGTGGTGCTCGTGAACGCCGGCTCGGCCTCGGCTTCCGAGATCGTGGCGGGCGCACTGCAGGACCACAAACGCGCCACGATCATGGGCACGCAGACCTTCGGCAAGGGCTCGGTGCAGACCATCATGCCGCTCGGGAACAGCACGGCCATCAAGCTCACCACGGCACGCTACTACACGCCTTCGGGGCGCTCCATCCAGGCGCGCGGCATCGTGCCCGACATCGCTGTCGAAGATCCGTCCATGGGGACGCTGCGGGTTCGCGAAGCGGATCTGGACAAGCATCTGCAGAACGATCAGGAAAAGGAAATCGAGCGGGCGCGTGCCGCTGTCGAAGGACCCAAGCAGCCGGCCAAGCCGGACAGCGAACAGAAGGCTCCGCTCGCGCCGCTGGAATTCGCCTCGGAGAAGGATTTCCAGTTCCAGCAGGCCGTGAACTACCTCAAGGGCCGGCCGGTTGCACCGAATCAGCAGACGGCCAAGGCTGCGGTGCCCGAGGCACAGCCCACCAAGAATTGATAGACGCTGGTGAGGCGGCGCGCCCCGCGCCGCTTTTTCCGCGGGGCATGGGCGAGCGCCCGATGCCGCCCGCCTGGCGGCGCCTTCACGGTGCCGGGCTATGACCGACGACCAACTGCTGCGCTATTCCAGGCATCTGCTGCTGGCAGAGTTCGGCGTCGAGTCCCAGGAAAGACTGCTCCAATCGCGCGCTCTGGTGGTCGGCGCAGGCGGGCTCGGCTCGCCGGCGGCCATGTACCTGGCGGCCGCGGGCGTCGGCACGGTGGCGCTTGCCGACAGCGATTGCGTGGATCTCACCAATCTTCAGCGCCAGATACTGCACGCCACGGCCTCGGTCGGAAAGGCGAAGGTGCAGTCGGGGCGCGAGACGCTGGAGCGGCTGAACCCGCAGGTCAAGGTCGAAACACTGCACAGGCGCCTCGAAGGCGCGGCGCTCGATCTCGAGGTGGGCCGCGCCGACGTGGTGCTCGACTGCTCGGACAACTTTCAGACCCGCCACGCCATCAACCGCGCCTGCGTGCGGCATCGCAAGCCCCTGGTTTCCGGTGCGGGCGTGCGCTTCGACGGCCAGATCACGGTATTCGATCTGCGCCGTCCGGACAGCCCCTGTTACGAGTGTCTGTTCCCCTCCGACGCGGAGCTCGAGGAAACGCGCTGCGCAGTGATGGGCGTCTTCGCGCCGCTCACCGGCATCGTGGGCACAATGCAGGCAGCCGAAGCGATCAAGCTGCTGGCCGACGTGGGCGAAACGCTCAACGGCCGGCTGTTGCTGCTGGATGCCTTGAAAATGGAATGGCGCTCAGTGCGGCTGAAAAAAGACCCCAGCTGCCGCGTTTGCGCAGAGGCTGCCTAAACCAGCAAAGGCCAGTGCTTTTCCCACTGGTCGGTGGGCGAGCGCTTGAAGCCGCTCTTCGCATACTGGTGCCACCGCCCAATGACGTAGCACAGGAGCACGTTCGCCCGGGCAGCGGGGTCGGGCTCGTCATGGCCCTGGTTGGCCGCGACTCTGAGGCACTGCCTGAGGGTGGCCTCGATGCGGTCATGAAGCTGGTTGATGCGTGCCTGCAGGCGTTCATGCTCGTTCACCAGGGCATCGCCTGTCAGCACCCGGGTCATGCCGGGATTCTTTTCGGCGAAGCCGAGCAGCATGCCGAGCACGGCATGCAGCTGCTTCAGGCCGTTCTCCTCTTCCGAGGTGATCTTGTTCGCCAGCCCGAAAATCGAGGTTTCGATGAACTCGATCAGGCCCTCGAACATCTGGGCCTTGCTGGCGAAATGGCGATACAGCGCGGCCTCGGAAACGTCGAGCTTGCCCGCGAGCGCGGCCGTCGTGATCTTCTCGCCCTTCGGTTCCTGCAGCATCTGGGCGAGCACCTGCAGGATCTGCAGCTTGCGCTCGCCGCGTCTCGATGCGGGCATGGTCCCCCCCTGAATGGACGCGGGTACGCTCCGCGACGCCGTGGCCCGTGCTTTGACGACGCGCGTATTCTATTCGCACAGGTAAGTGCTTGCTAGCGGTTCCGGCCGCCTTGGTCTAGACTCGCCGCACCCGTGCCGCCCTGAAACGCATGCAGCTCTCGGCCCACTTTACTCTGGAACGGCTGACTCACTCGGAAACGGCGTTACGCCGCGGCATCGACAATACGCCGCCCGCGGAATTGCTGCAGAACCTGTCGGCGCTTGCCCTTGGGCTGGAAGAGGTCCAACGGCTGCTGGGCCACCCGATCGAGATTTCCAGCGGCTACCGCTGCGCCGCGCTGAACGCCGCGGTCGGCGGGGCGCCCGCCTCAGCGCATGTCCAGGGCCGCGCGGCGGACTTCACCTGCCCGCCCTTCGGCACGCCGGCGCAGATTGCCTGCGTGATCCGGGATTCCGATATCCCGTTCGACAGCGTCATTCTGGAATTCGGCGACTGGGTGCACCTCGCGTTCGCACCCAGCCCTCGCCGGCGGGTGCTGAGCATCTACCACGGCGGCCGGGGGTATGTCGAAGGCTTGCGGAATGCCGACGGGCATCTCATCGCCTAGCTCACCGGCCCGTTACTTGCTCCTGATGAGCGTGCCGATCCCTTCGTCGGTCAGGATTTCGAGCAGCAACGCGTGCTCGACGCGCCCATCGATGATGTGAACGCTGTTCACGCCGCCCCGCGCGGCGTCGAGCGCCGAGCTGATTTTCGGCAGCATGCCGCCCGAGAGCGTCCCTTCAGCGACCAGCGCATCGATTTTTCTGGGCGTAAGACCGCTGAGGAGCTTGCCGTTCCTGTCCAGGACCCCGGGCGTGTTGGTCAGCACGACCAGTTTTTCGGCGCTCAGCACTTCGGCCAGTTTTCCCGCGACCAGGTCGGCATTGATGTTGTAGGACTGGCCGTCTTTGCCCACGCCGATGGGGGCGACCACGGGTATGAAGCCGCCGACTTCCAACACCTGGATGATTTCGGGATCGATGGATTCGATCTCGCCCACTTGGCCGATGTCCAGCATTTCCTTGGACTCTGCGGCCGGCAGAAGCAATTTCTTCGCAACGATGAAGGCACCGTCCTGGCCGGTGAGCCCGACGGCCCGGCCGCCGGCCTGGTTGATCAGGGTGACCACTTCCTTGTTCACCTGGCCGCCCAGCACCATTTCGACCACGTCCATGGTTTCGGCGTCGGTGACCCGCATGCCTTGCACGAATTCGCCTTTCTTGCCGAGCCGCGTGAGCACCTGTTCGATCTGCGGCCCGCCGCCGTGCACCACGACCGGATTCATGCCGACCAGTTTCAGCAGCACCACGTCGTGTGCGAAGCTCGCTTTCAGGCGATCATCGGTCATGGCGTTGCCGCCGTACTTCACCACTATCGACCTGCCGTGGAAACGGCGGATATAGGGAAGCGCTTCGGCGAGGACTTTGGCCTTGTGGGCGGGCGATAAAAAGGCTTGGTTCATCATCGCGGAAAGAGTGGGGTACGGAATTGTACCCGCGGGCCTGTCCAAAGAGGCAAGGAGCCGGCCGGGATGCTTGCCTGCCGCCCACCGAGCGGCTAGATTGGCCATCACTGGCGAGTTCCCGAATGCGCAACCTCCCGCCTTCCAGCGAAGCACGTGAGCTGCAGGAGCACCGGCCCCATTTATTGAGGTTCGCGCTGCTGCAATTGCGGGATACCAGCGCGGCCGAGGACGCCGTCCAGGAGACGCTGCTTGCCGCCCTTCAGGCCCCTTTCGATGGCCGCTCCAGCGTTCGCACCTGGCTGATCGGGATCCTGAAACACAAGATCGTCGACCATCTGCGGCGCCAGGTGCGGGAGGCGCCGTTCGCCGACCCCGCCGAACTGTCAACGGCCGATCTCGAGGCGCTGTTTGCCGAGGATGGCCACTACGCGACCCAGCCGGGCGACTGGCACGACCCAGACCAGGCGCTTCAGCAGCAGCGGTTCTTCGAAGCCCTGGAGCGCTGCCTGCAGGCACTCCCCCGCACCACATCGCGCGCTTTCATGATGCGCGAAATACTGGGCATGGACACCGCGGAGATCTGTAAGGAGCTGGGCGTTTCCGCGACCAATTGCGGCGTGCTGCTGTACCGGGCAAGGATGGCGCTGCGCGCCTGCATTGAAAAAACCTGGTTTTCGACTGCGAGGATGTGACTGTACGCACCATGGGACTGACCCGGCTCACCTGCAGGCAAGCAAGCCGCCTCCAGTCACAGTCGCTGGATCGCGAGCTCACCTTGTCGGAGCGCCTGTCGCTGCGGATGCACACTGCCGTATGCGACGCCTGCACGCGCGTGTCGCGGCAGCTTCACTTTCTTCGCCGCGCGCTGCGCGACTACCCGGGGCCCGAACAATAAATTGCAATTTACAGCACGTAACGGGCCAGGTCTTCGCTGGCCGCCAGCTGCTTCAGCCGTGCGTCGACATACTGCGAGTCGATCACGACTTCGCGCTCCCCGCCCCGCCCGGCTTCGAACGACACTTCCTCGAGCAGCTTTTCCATGACCGTGTAGAGCCGGCGTGCGCCGATGTTCTCGGTCTTTTCGTTCACCGACCAGGCGATTTCGGCCAGGCGGCGGATGCCGTCGGGCTTGAACTCCAGCCGGACGCTATCGGTCACCAGCATCGCCTGGTACTGCGTCGTCAGGCACGCGTCGGTGGAAGTCAGTATGCGCTCGAAGTCCTCCACCGAAAGCGAGTCGAGCTCGACCCGGATGGGAAACCGGCCCTGCAGCTCGGGAATGAGGTCCGACGGTCTGGACAGGTGGAACGCGCCGCTCGCGACGAACAGAACGTGGTCGGTACGCACCGTGCCGTATTTCGTGGCGACCGCGGTGCCCTCGACCAGCGGCAGCAGGTCGCGCTGCACCCCCTGCCGCGACACGTCCGCCCCGGCGAACTCGCCGCGCGAGGCGATCTTGTCGATCTCGTCCAGAAACACGATGCCGTTCTGCTCGGCATTGGCGAGCGCGCGCGCGCGCAGGTCCTCTTCGTTCACCAGTCGGGCCGCCTCTTCGTCGGCGAGCACCGTGAAGGCGTCCCGGATTTTCATTTTCCGGACCTTGCGCCGCCCGCCCGAGAGATTCTGGAACATGCCCTGGATCTGCTGGGTCAGGTCTTCCATGCCGGGCGGGGCGAGGATCTCCATCTGCGGCGCCGTCACGGCCACCTCTATTTCGATTTCGCGATCGTCGAGCGCGTGCTCGCGCAGCATCTTGCGGAATTTCTGGCGCGTCGCCGAATCCTCGCTGCGTTCGCCCCCGCTGCCGAAGCCCACGTCCCTGGCAGGCGGCAGCAGCGCATCCAGCACGCGCTCCTCCGCCGCGTCTTCCGCACGGCTGCGCACCTTGCGCATGGCCGCCTCGCGCGTCTGTTTTACGCTCACCTCCACCAGGTCGCGCACGATGGTGTCCACGTCGCGCCCCACATAGCCGACTTCGGTGAATTTCGTGGCTTCCACCTTGATGAACGGTGCATCGGCGAGCTTCGCCAGGCGGCGCGCGATCTCCGTCTTGCCCACCCCGGTGGGTCCGATCATGAGGATGTTCTTCGGCGTGATTTCCTGGCGCAGCGGCTCGGGCACCTGCTGGCGCCGCCAGCGGTTGCGCAAAGCGACCGCGACCGCGCGCTTGGCCCTGGATTGACCGACGATATGCTTGTCCAGCTCGTGGACGATTTCCTGAGGAGTCATTTGCCACATCGGAGTGATTACTCGAGCGTTTCGATCACCAGGGACCGATTGGTGTAGATGCACAGATCCGCGGCGATCTCGAGGGACTTGCGAACGATCTCGTCAGCGGACAAGGCCGTGTGGTCCAGCAGCGCCAGCGCGGCCGACTGCGCATAGGGGCCGCCGCTGCCGATGGCGATGACCCCCCGTTCCGGCTCCAGCACGTCGCCCATGCCGGTGATCACGAGCGACGAGTCGCGGTCGGCGACAGCGAGCATGGCCTCAAGCCGGCGCAGCGCGCGGTCCATGCGCCAGTCCTTGGCCAGCTCCACCGCGGACCGGACCAGGTGGCCCTGATGTTTCTCGAGCTTGGCCTCGAACCGTTCGAACAGGGTGAAGGCGTCGGCGGTGCCGCCGGCAAAACCCGCGAGAATGCGGTCGTGGTAGAGGCGCCGGACTTTTCGGGCGCTCGACTTGATGACGACATTGCCCAGGGTGACCTGGCCGTCGCCGCCCAGGGCGACTTTTCCGTCGCGCCGCACGGAAAGAATGGTGGTGCCGCGGAATTGTTCCATGCTCTTGCAGAAGCTTTCGATACGTTATTGTCGTCCGGTTTGCGCGCGCAGGCATGCATCGATTGCAGACGGGTGGTTGCGCTCGAAAATGAAGGCCGGCTCAACGGGCCGTGAATCCGTAGTGGCTCATTTACTTCAGGCGGGGAAAGCGGCGCAGGCGCCGCTCGGGGCTTTGAAACAGGCGGCGCGAGCTTTCCGCGCCGCCGGTCCCACCTATTCTCCGTAAAGCTTCTGCTTCATCTCGCGCCGCGCCTGGGCTTCGATGGTGAGCGTGGCAGTCGGCCGGGCGAGCAGGCGCGGAATGCCGATGGGCTCGCCGGTCTCCTCGCACCAGCCGTACGAGCCGTCGTCTATGCGGCGCAGCGACTCGTCGATCTTCTTGAGGAGCTTGCGCTCGCGGTCGCGCGCGCGCAGCTCCAGCGCGTACTCCTCCTCGATGGTCGCCTGGTCGGTCGGGTCGGCTTCCACTTCGTGCTCGCGCAGGTGCTCCGAGGTGATATCGGCCTTGTCGAGCAGCTCCCGCTGCATTCGGAGCAGCCGCTCGCGGAAGAAATCCAGCTGCTCCTGGTTCATGTACTGCGAGGCCGGCGCGCGCAGCAGCTCGGCCTCGGTGAACCTGCGCGGGCCCGCCTTGGCTGCGCCCTGAGCCTTGGAGCGCGAGCTCGCCTCGGCCTTGGCCGTTGCGCCGCTCGACGGCTTGGTCTTTACTGCGTTTTCTCTAGGCATGCTTCCAGTCCCTTCACGAACAAGTCCTCGGGCAGTTTGCGGCCGATGAAAATCAGCACGTTCTCGCGTTTTTCGTGCTTCGCCCAGGGCTTGCCCATGTCGCCCCCCATCATCATGTGCACGCCCTGGAACACCACGCGATTGGGATTGCCTTTCAGGTACAAAACGCCTTTGTAGCGCAGCATGTCCGGCCCGTACACCTGGGTGAGCCCCGACAGGAATTCCTCGAGCTTCGTTCCATCGAAGGGTCGCGGGGAGCGGAAGACGAAGGAGCTCACGTGCTCGGCGTGCTCGTGCTCGTCTTCCTCGAGGAACTCCGGATCGATCTCCAGCACCGCGTTCAGATTGAAGCCGCGGATGTCCAGGATGTCTTCCAGGGGGGCGTTGCCGAAATGCACTTTCTTGATCGGCGCACGGGGGTTCATGCGAACCAGGCGGTGGCGCAGCCGTTCCGCCTCGTCCTCGGAGATGAGGTCCGTCTTGGACAGCAGTATCCGGTCGGCGAAGCCCACCTGCTCCTGCGCTTCGCGGAATTCGTCCAGCTGCGTGTGAGCGTGTTTCGCGTCCACCAGGGTCAGTACGCTGTCCAGCAGGTAGTAGTTGCCGATCGATTCATCGAGGAAAAAGGTCTGGGCCACGGGGCCGGGATCCGCCATGCCGGTGGTCTCGATGATCACCCGGTCAAAATTCAGCTTGCCCGAATCGCGCCGCGTCCTCAGATCGCTCAGGATCCGCACCAGGTCGCCGCGAACCGTGCAGCAGATGCAGCCGTTGTTCATTTCGACGATCTGTTCTTCGCCGCCGTCGATGAGGATCTCGTTGTCGACGCCGGCCTCACCGTACTCGTTCTCGATGACTGCTATGCGATGCCCGTGATCCTCCTTGAGGATACGGTTGAGCAGCGTCGTCTTGCCGCTTCCGAGAAAGCCGGTGAGGATGGTCACCGGGACCATTTTTTCCTGATCCATTCATCGCTCTCCTGCCCGCAGCGGCCTTCTGGCGCAGGCTTTTGATCCGTGGGGAAATCCCGGCTGCCTGGGCAACCGTACGGCAGAGGGTCGCCGTCGAGGGCCGCAAGTGTATACATGGAACGGGACAGGTGCAATCGAGCTAGAAGGCGCGCCGGGTAGTCATGTCCCGGCGGCCTGTAATGCCCCATATGGGGTCGCGCCTACCGCTTTCGCAGCAGCAGACCCTTCAGGTATTCGCCCTCGGGAAATTCAAGCAGCACCGGGTGATCCGCGGCGGCAGCGAAACGGTCGTCGATGGTCGCCGAAATGCCGGCATCGGCCGCGGCCCCGGCCACGATTTTCTGGAACAGCTCGGCCGAAATGCCGCCCGAGCAGGAAAACGTCGCCAGCACGCCGCCGCTGCGCAGCAGCTTCATGGCATTCAGGTTGATGTCCTTGTAGCCGCGGGCCGCCGCCTGGGCCTGCCGCGCCGTCGGGGCGAACTTCGGGGGATCGAGAACGATCAGGTCAAACGTCCTGCCGGCGTCCCGCAGCGCGCGCAGCGTGGCGAATACGTCAGCCTCCAGCCACTCCGCGCCTGCGAGGTCATTCAGTCGGGCATTCTTGCGCGCCAGCGCCAGAGCCGTCCCCGAGCTGTCCACCGAAAGCACCGAGCGCGCACCGCCGGCCAACGCGGCGAGGGCGAAGCCTCCCGTGTAGCAAAAACAATTGAGCACGTCGCCTCCCGGCGCGATTTCGCGTATGCGCACCCGATTGTCGCGCTGGTCCAGGTAGAAGCCGGTCTTCTGTCCGGAGGCAATATCGACCAGAAGACGAAGCCCGTGCTCCGTCACTTCGACGGGCCCGTGCGGGGCTTCGCCCTTCAGTACGCCGGTGCGGCTGGGAAGGCCTTCCAGCGCCCGGACTTCGGCATCGGAGCGCTCGAAAACCTGGACGCAGCCGGTCATGTCCGCCAGGGTCGCCGCGATGCCCGGGCGCCAGCGTTCCGCCCCCATGGAAAGCAGTTGCACGACCAGCCAGTCGGCGTACCGGTCCACGATCAATCCCGGAAGCCCGTCCGACTCGGCATGCACCAGGCGCAGCGCGTTGGTGACCCCGGACGCAACCAGGCCGCTGCGGCGATCGATGGAGCGGGCGAGCTGCTCGCGCAACCAACCGTCGTCCGGGAACGCGTCTTCGGCGAACGAAAGCGCGCGGCAACGGATCTGCGAGGCGGGGCTGAAAGCGGCCCAGGCAAGAAAGGCTCCGTCCGCCGATTGCACCTGGACGACATCGCCGGGCGCAGCATCGCCTTCTACCGAAGCGATGGCCCCGGAAAACACC
>Ga0156022_1039_pt1 | contig 30563 bp, 28 predicted proteins | sample RifCSPlowO2_02_FD_107676 | JGI IMG/M metagenome (GOLD analysis project Ga0156022, IMG submission 107676) | Betaproteobacteria bacterium RIFCSPLOWO2_02_FULL_65_24 | reverse complement strand
CGGGCTGGATCTGGGCCAGCCCAACTACGCCGAAAGCATGGAGGAACTGGAGTTCCTGGCCGAAAGCGCCGGTGTGGAAGGACGGGCGGTGGTAGGGGGACGGCGCGACCGGCCGGACCCGGCGCTGTTCGCCGGTTCAGGCAAGGTCGAGGAAGTCAAGCGCGTGCTGCGCGAACAAGACGCGGAGCTTGCCATTTTCAACCACGAGCTTTCCCCCGCCCAGGAACGCAACCTGGAAAAGGCCTTGTCCTGCCGGGTCATCGACCGCACCAGCCTCATCCTGGACATCTTCGCCCAGCGTGCGAAGAGCCACGAAGGCAAGCTGCAGGTCGAGCTCGCCCAGCTGGAGCACCTGTCCACCCGGCTGGTGCGCGGATGGACGCACCTGGAGCGGCAAAAAGGCGGCATCGGCCTGCGCGGCCCGGGCGAAACCCAGCTGGAAACCGACCGCCGGTTGATTGGACGGCGCGTCAAATTCCTCAAGGACCGGCTGGAACAGATGAAACATCGCCGCGAAGTGCAGCGGCGCGCTCGCGAAAGGCGCCAGTTGCTGTCGGTTTCGCTGGTCGGCTACACCAACGCGGGCAAATCGACGCTGTTCAATGCCCTGACGCATTCCGGCGCGTACGCGGCCAACCAGCTGTTCGCCACGCTGGACACCACCAGCCGGCGCCTGTACATCCCCGGGGCCGGCAACATCGTGCTGTCCGACACGGTGGGTTTCATACGCGACCTGCCCCACACGCTGGTGGCGGCGTTTCGCGCAACGCTCGAAGAAACCATCCAGGCGGACCTGCTGCTGCACGTGGTGGACGCGTCCAAGGAGATCCGCGATGCGCAGATCGCGCAAGTCGACCGCGTGCTGAACGATATCGACGCGGCCTCCATCCCGCAGCTTCACGTCTGGAACAAGATCGATCTGAGCGGGGTCCCGCCGGGACTCGACCGCGACCAGTATGGTAAGATTCGCCGCGTTCGTCTGAGCGCCAAGACGGGGGCAGGCCTGGAGTTTCTGCGATGCGCCCTGGTCGAGGCAGCGGCCTCGAAAAATTCCCTGGAACATGGGCGGCATTCGGCACGCATGGCTGGAGCTTGACCCGAAAAGAATCCTCGATGAGACGCCTGTACGGCGCCCCGAAATGACGCCCTTTCACATCCACGACAGCAAACCGGGGACAGACCACGTTTTCCACGGGAAAACATGGTCTGTCCCCACCACCGAGCGTACGCCATGTCATTGAACGATCCGCAGTGGGGCAAGCGAGGCGGCGGTTCGGGCGGCGGCAACGGGGGGCCGCCCGACCTGGATGAACTGTGGCGCAACTTCAACCAGAAGCTGAACCGCATCCTGGGCCGGCGGCGGCCCTCGGGCGGCGGCGCCGGCGGGGTCGAGCCGCCGAACCTGCGCGCGCTCGGCGGCGGCATCGGCCTGTTGATCGGACTGATATTCGTGGTGTGGCTGGCGAGCGGCTTCTACATCGTGGTGGAAGGCCAGCGCGGCATCGTGCTGACGTTCGGCAAATTCACCGAAATCACGCAGTCCGGCCTTCGCTGGAGGCTGCCCTATCCCATTCAAAGCCATGAGGTCGTCGACCTGGTGGGCGTGCGCACGGTCGAGATCGGCTATCGCAACAACGTGAAGACCAAGGTGCTTCGCGAGGCGCTGATGCTCACCGACGACGAGGCGATCATCGACATCCAGTTCGCCGTCCAGTACATCCTCAAGGATCCCACGGACTATCTGTTCAACAACCGCCGGCCCGAGGACTCGGTGCTGCAGGCGGCGGAGACCGCCGTTCGCGAAGTGGTCGGCAAGAGCAAGATGGACTTCGTCCTGTACGAGGGACGCGATCAGGTCGCCGCGCAGGCGCACAAGCTGATCCAGGACATCCTCGATCGCTACGGGACCGGCGTCGCGATCAGCAAGGTGACCATGCAGAACGCCCAGCCGCCCGAGCAGGTGCAGGCGGCCTTTGACGACGCGGTGCGAGCCAACCAGGATCGCGAGCGCCAGAAGAACGAGGGCCAGGCCTACTACAACGACGTGGTTCCCAAGTCGCGCGGCGCAGCCATCCGGCTGCTCGAGGAGGCAAACGGCTACCGGCAGAGCGTGGTCGCGAACGCAGAGGGTGAAGCGTCCCGGTTCCGCCAGGTGCTGGTGGAATACAACCGCGCGCCGGCCGTGATGCGGGAACGGCTCTATATCGACACCGTGCAGCAGGTCCTGACTTCAACCACCAAGGTGCTCGTCGATTCACGAGCCGGCAACAACCTGCTCTATCTGCCGCTCGACAAGCTCATGCAGATGACGGGCCAGAGCCTGCCTGAAGCGTCGGCGCAGCAGCGGCCGGCGGTCGACGCGGCGCCCCAGGGCGACCCGCGCTCGCGCGACGCCCTGCGGCAGCGGGACCGGGAGGGCCGGCCATGAGCAATCGCATGACCGGCGTGCTGATCGCGGCCATCGCGGTCCTCATCATCCTGTGGCTTTCGTTCTTTACGGTTGACCAGCGCGAGAAGGCGCTCGTCTTCCAGCTGGGCGAAATCCGCGACGTGGTCACCGACCCCGGACTGCATTTCAAATGGCCGCTGATCCAGAACGTGCGCCATTACGACAACCGCATCCTGACGCTCGACACGCCCGACGCCGAGCGCTTCCTCACTTCGGAGAAGAAGAACGTCCTGGTAGACTCCTTCGTCAAGTGGCGCATCGCCGATCTGCGCCAGTACTACGTGAGCGTGCAGGGCGACGAGACGCGGGCACAGCTGCGCATGTCCCAGACAGTCAACTCGCTGCTGCGCGAAGAGTTCGGCAAGCGAACCGTGCACGAAGTCGTCTCGGGCGAGCGAGACGACATCATGCGCATCGTGCGCGAGAAGCTGGAAGAGGACGCCAAGCGCATCGGCGCTTCCATCGTGGACGTGCGCCTGAAGCGCGTGGAGTTGCCGCAGGAGGTGAGCGAGTCGGTCTACAGGCGCATGGAGGCCGAGCGCCGCGCCGTGGCGAGCGAGCTGCGTGCGATGGGCTCCGCCGAGGCCGAAAAAATCCGTGCCGAAGCCGAGCGCGAGCGCCAGATCATCGTGGCCGAGGCCTACAAGGAAGCGCAGCGTGCCAAGGGCGAGGGCGACCAGAAGGCTTCGGCCATCTATGCGAAAGCGTTCGGGGAAAACGCCGAGTTCTACGCGTTCTACAGGAGCCTCGAAGCGTACAAGGCCTCGTTCGGCAAGAAAAGCGACCTGCTGGTCATCGAGCCCACCTCGGAATTCTTCAGGTACCTAAGGAACCCCGGAAAAGGCGCCAAGTGACCCGGCGCCGGACGGCCACATGGGAAAGCTCCTTCTCATGGCTTTCGCCCTCATGCTGGTGATCGAGGGGATCCTTCCCTTTTTGCTGCCCCATGTCTGGCGCGACATGTTCCGCCGCATCGTCGCCATGAGCGACGGCCAGATCCGTTTCTTCGGGCTGTCCTCGATGCTGCTCGGGCTGATACTGCTCTACTTCGCGCGATGAATGTCTGAATGCGCACCTGGCTGCTCCCGGAGTACATCGAGGACGTGCTGCCGCCGGAAGCCGCACGCATCGAGGCGCTGCGGCGGACGCTCCTCGATGTCTTCAGGACGCACGGCTACGAGCTCGTGGCCCCGCCGCTGCTGGAGTACGTGGAGTCGCTGCTGACCGGAACCGGCCACGACCTGGATTTGAGAACGTTCAAGCTGGTCGACCAGCTCTCGGGCAGGATGATGGGCGTGCGCGCAGACATCACCCCGCAGGTCGCCCGGATCGACGCGCATCTGCTCAACCGTGAGGATGTCACGCGGCTGTGTTATTGCGGGAGCGTCCTGCACACCCGTCCGCGCGGCCTGGACATGACCCGTGAGCCCGTCCAGATCGGCGCGGAAATCTACGGCCACGCGGGCATCGAAAGCGACCTGGAAATCCAGCGGCTGCTGTTCGCCGCGCTCGCCGCCTGCGGGCTGGATCGAGTGCGCCTCGACATAGGGCACGTAGGGGTATTTCGCGCCTTGTGCCAGCAGGCGTGCATCGGCGCCGAGCTCGAAGGCGATCTGCACGAAGCGCTCGAAGCGAAGGACCGGGCGGCTCTGGAGGTTCTCGCCGGCGCGCTGCCGCGGGAAACGCGCAACGCCTTGCTGGAGCTGCCCGCGCTCTATGGCGGCGAGGAGGTTCTGGAACGCGCGCGCACAGCGCTGCCGTCGCATCCGCGGATTGCCGCCGCGCTCGACGACCTGGAACGGCTGTTGCGCGACAATCATTTTGAAACGAGCGTCGATCTCGCGGACCTGCGTGGCTATCATTACCACAGCGGCGCGGTGTGCTCGGCCTATGTGCCGGGATCGAAGGCGACAAGCGCGAACGCGGTGGCGCTGGGGGGACGGTACGACGAGGTCGGCAAGGCATTCGGCCGGGCACGCGCGGCCACCGGTTTCAGCATGGACCTGCGCGTGCTGGTGAGAGTGGTGTCGTGCCGCGAGGAGCCGGGTGCCATCGTCGCCCCGTACGGCGAAGACCAGGCGCTTGCGGCGGAAATCGCGCGGCTGCGATCCGCCGGGGACGTCGTCATACAGGCGCTCCCGGGCGCGAAGGATGGTGAACATTGCACTCGCGAGCTGGCGAAGGACGGCGGCCGGTGGGTGGTCAGGAACAAGGGCTGAAGTGATGGGCAAGAACGTAGTGGTGATCGGGACCCAGTGGGGGGACGAGGGCAAGGGCAAGGTCGTCGACTGGCTGACCGATCATGCGCAGGGCGTGGTGCGCTTCCAGGGCGGGCACAACGCCGGCCATACGCTGGTCATTGCTGGCAAGAAGACCGTGCTGCATCTGGTGCCCTCCGGCATATTGCGCTCGGGCGTTCGCTGCTATATCGGCAACGGCGTGGTGCTGTCTCCGGCGGCTCTCATCGAGGAGATGGACGAGCTGGAGAGGGCCGGCGTGGAAGTACAGGGGCGGCTCAATATTTCGGAAGCCTGCCCGCTCATTCTTCCCTACCATGCGGCGCTCGACGTGGCGCGCGAGCTGTCACGGGGCGCGGGCAAGATCGGCACGACGGGTCGCGGCATCGGGCCCGCGTACGAGGACAAGGTGGCCCGCCGCGCCGTACGTTTGCAGGACCTCATGGCACCCGAACGCTTCGCGGCAAAACTGCGCGAGGCGCTGGATTTCCACAACTTCGTTCTCACCAGGTATCTGGGCGCCGCGCCGGTCGACTATGCGAAGGTCCATGACGACACGCTGCGACTGGCCGATCGTCTTACGCCGCTGGTGACTGATGTATCGCGTGCCCTGTACGAAGCAAACCGGGCGGGCGCCAACCTGCTGTTCGAAGGCGCGCAGGGGACGCTGCTCGACGTCGACCATGGGACCTATCCCTATGTGACCTCGTCCAACTGCGTGGCCGGAACGGCCGCGGCCGGCGCCGGTGTCGGTCCGCAACAGCTTCATTACATTCTGGGCATCACCAAGGCCTATACGACGCGGGTGGGCGGCGGACCCTTCCCGACGGAGCTCCTGGAGGAGACGGGCGAGCTGTTGCGCACCCGCGGCGCGGAATTCGGCGCGACCACCGGGCGGCCTCGCAGATGCGGCTGGTTCGACGCGCCCGCCTTGCGGCGTTCCATCCAGATCAACGGCGTGTCGGGCCTTTGCATCACCAAGCTCGATGTGCTGGACGGCATGAAGACGGTGAAGCTGTGTACCGGTTACCGGGTGAACGGAGCGGCGGTGGACCTCTTGCCCCTGGGCGCCGAGGATGCGGCGCGATGCGAACCGGTGTACGAGGAGCTCACCGGCTGGAGCGAAAGCACGGTGGGGATAAAGCGCTATGAAAACCTGCCGGCGCGCGCCCGCGACTACCTGGAGCGCATCGAGGCGATTCTCGGCGTGCCCATCGACATGATCTCCACCGGGGCCGACCGGGACGAAACGATCGTGCGCCGCCATCCGTTCAAGTGACAAAAGCCGGGGACAGAGCAAAAAATGGGGTCAGGTTCACATTTCCTTTGACGGCTATTACGTGGTGGCGTGCGCCTGATGGAAATGCGAACCTGACCCCATTTTCCTGTCCCCATGCGCCATGAGAATCATCGACCTGCACTGCTATCCGGGCACCCAGCCGTGGTTCGACTGCCAGAAGCCGTACGTCGAGGCGCTCGCCCGCTATTGGAAGCGCGAGTGGGTGGCCAAAAGTGAAGAGGACGTGCTGAAGGACTTCGACGACGCAGGCGTCGAAGCCGTGCTCGTGGCGCTCGACCTGGAAACGACCATCGCCACGCCTGCGTGCAGCAACGAATACGTGCATGGCCTGTGGAAGCGCCATCCCGAACGCATCATCCAGGCCTGGGGCGCTGTGGAGCCGGCGAAAGGCGAGGTCGCGCTCGAGCAGGTGCGCAAGGCCGTCACGCAGCTCGGCTTCATCGGCTTTCACTTCCACCCCATCATGCAGCACTTCTCCGTCAACGATCGGCGCTATTACCCGCTGTTCGAGCAGATCGACGCCCTGGGCGCGGCGGTCATGATCGACGTGGGCACGACCGGCATGGGGGCAGGGCTCCCGGGCGGCATGGGGGCCCGGCTGCGCCATGCGCATCCCTCGGCCATCGACGATCTGGCAGCCGATTTTCCGAACCTCAAAATCATCATGGCGCATCCGGGCTGGCCGTGGGTCGAGGAAACGACCGCCGTGGCGCTGCACAAGGGCAATGTCTACTGGGAAATATCCGGCTGGGCGCCGAAGCACTTCCCCGCGTCGCTGAAGATCGACATGCGCGCCCGCCTGCAGGACAAGGTGATGTTCGGCAGCGACTACCCGAGCCTGCCGTATGCGCGCCTTTTCGGAGAATGGCGGGAGCTCGGTTACTCCGACGCCGTCATGGAGAAAATCTTCCACAAGAATGCCGAACGGGTGCTGGAATTGTGATGGGGCGTACAGCGCGTTGACCGTTGGCCCAGCTGAGGGCCCTGACCGACACGACGAGCGTCGCGGCTGGCGAAGAGATGGCCCACTCGTGAATCAGCCGCACCGCTCCTACTTGCTCAACGACGTCCATGCGCCGGGGAGCGCGGGCGGGGCGAGGCAGAATCAGGCTAGAATTTCGTGGGGCCGGCATGGTGCCCAGGAAGGGACTCGAACCCCCACAGTGTTGCCACCGCTAGGACCTGAACCTAGTGCGTCTACCAATTCCGCCACCTGGGCAAGCGGTGCGCATTCTATAGAAGATCCCTAATTTGTCAACGAAATATCGCACCCGCAGCCGCTCCAGGGACCCGCTGTTCGAGAGGGAAAGGGCCCGCTACGAACATCCCATCGCGAGCCGGGAATACATCCTGGAGACACTGCGCGCGGCGGGCATCCCGCTCGAGGAGGACGCGCTCGCGAAGCGGCTGAAAATCCATCGGCGACAGAGCGAGGCTCTTTCTCGTCGCCTTGCGGCCATGGAGCGGGACGGGCAGATCATCCGCAATCGCAAGGGCGCCGTGCTGGTGGCCGAGAAACTCGACGTGGTGGCCGGCCGCATCGAGGGCCATCCGGACGGGTTTGGATTTCTCGTCACCGATACCGGCAACGAGGACCTGTACATGGGTCACCGTGAAATGCGCAAGGTGCTCCATGGCGACCGCGTGCTCGCGCGGCCCGTCGGTTATGACCGGCGCGGCCGGCGCGAAGGCATGATCGTGGAGATCGTCGAACGGGTGCACAGCACGCTCGTCGGCCGGCTGCACCGGGAACGCGACATTTTCATGGTCACGCCCGCCGACCGCCGCATCAGCCACGGCATCCTGGTGGCGCGCAAAGATGCCAAAGGGGCCGAACCGGATCAGGTGGTGGTGGTGGAGCTGCTCTCGCAGCCCGCGGTCGATCCGGAGCGTGATGAATACACCCCGCCCATCGGGCGGGTGTCCGAGGTGCTCGGCAATGCCACCGATCCCGGCATGGAAATCGAGATCGCGCTCAGGAAGCACGATCTGCCGTTCGAGTTCTCCGCCAAAGCGAAGTCCCAGGCCGCGCGGCTCGCGCCCGAAGTGAGGCCGTCCGACTACCAGGACCGTCCCGATCTGCGCGACCTGGCGCTGGTGACCATCGACGGCGAAACGGCCAAGGATTTCGACGACGCGGTTTATTGCGAGCGGCAGGGCAAAGGGTACCGGCTCGTGGTGGCTATCGCTGATGTCAGCCACTACGTGCACGACGGCGATCCGCTGGATCAGGATGCGCGCGAGCGCGGCAACTCGGTGTACTTCCCGCGCCGCGTCATTCCCATGCTGCCCGAGAAGCTTTCGAACGGCCTGTGCTCGCTCAATCCGCATGTGGACCGGCTCTGTGTCGCCTGCGACATGTCCATTTCCGCGACAGGGGCCATGCGCCGTTATCGTTTCTATCCGGCCGTCATGCGGTCACGGGAGCGGCTCACTTACACCCGGGTCGCAACCGCGCTGACCGACCCGCAAGGCAAAGAGGCCGTTGCGCTGGGCGAGTTGCTGGAGCCCATCGAGCGCCTGTACGAGCTCTACGAGGTGCTGGCGCGGGCCCGCTCCAAGCGGGGCGCCATCGATTTCGAGACGGTCGAGACGCAGTTCGTTTTCGACCGGCAGGGGCGGCTCGTGCGTATCGATCCGGTGGAGCGCAACGACGCGCATCGCCTCATCGAGGAATGCATGCTCGCCGCGAACGTGTGCGCCTCGGAGTTCCTCCAGGACAAAGAGCATCCCGCGCTCTATCGGGTTCACGAAGGGCCGACGCCGGAGAAGCTGCAGGCGTTGCGCGATTTCCTCAAGAGCTTCGGCCTGCAGCTGGGCGGAGGCGACAAGCCGCGCGCCATCGATTACGCGAGACTCCTCGAATCGGTGAAGCACCGGCCCGACGTGCAGCTGCTGCAGACCGTGATGCTGCGCTCGCTGCAGCAGGCGGTGTACAGCCCGGAGAACGTGGGCCATTTCGGACTGGCCTACGAAGCCTACACGCATTTCACTTCCCCCATCCGGCGTTATCCGGATCTTCTCGTGCACCGCGCCATCAAGGCTGTTCTCGAGGGCGGCCGGTACACCCCCGGCAAATGGAACGAGCTCGGCATCCAGTGTTCGCAGACCGAACGGCGCGCCGACGAGGCTACGCGGGAAGTCGAAGCGTGGCTCAAGGCCTACTACATGAAGGACCGGGTGGGCGAGGAATTCCCGGGCGTGATTTCGGCGGTCACCGGCTTCGGCATCTTTGTCGCGCTCGCGGATCTGTATGTCGAGGGCCTGGTGCACGTCTCGGAGCTGGGCAGCGATTATTTCCATTTCGACGCGGCGCGCCACGAGCTCCTCGGCGAACGCACCCGGCAGCGCTATCGCCTCTCGGACCGGGTGCGCGTGCGCGTGGTCCGCGTCGATCTGGAGACGGCCCGCATGGATTTCGTGCTCGCATGAAACCCACGCGTGCCCTGTACGGCTTCCACGCCGTGCTGGCGCGGCTGCGCTCGAATCCGGAGAGCGTCGTCGAGATCTTCGTGGATGAAAAGCGCGGTGACGCGCGCATCAGGGAAGTCGTCGCCGTTGCCGAACGATTGGGCGTGCGGCTGATGCAGGTGCCGGTGAAGCGGCTGGACGGCTTCTACGGCGGCGGCCGCCATCAGGGCGTGGTCGCCATCGTCGTCGATCGCGCCAGCCGTGAAAGCCTTGAGGATCTGCTCGAGCGCCTCACGCGTCCGCCGCTGCTGCTCGTCCTGGACGGGGTCACCGATCCGCACAATCTGGGTGCCTGCCTGCGGGTGGCCGATGCGGCCGGCGCGAACGCCGTGATCGCGCCCAGGGACCGGGCCGCGGGCATCAACGCCACGGTTTCGAAAGTGGCGAGCGGGGCCGCCGAGACGGTTCCTTACTTCACGGTCACCAACCTCGCGCGCACCCTGTCGGAGTTGAAGGAGCGCGACATCTGGATTGTCGGCACGGACTCGCAGGCCCAGTCCGATCTCTATACGGCCGAGCTGCCCCTGCCGGTCGCCTGGGTCATGGGCGCCGAGGGCGAGGGCATGCGGCGGCTCACGCGCGAGCGTTGCGACCTGCTGGTGCGCATTCCCATGCAGGGCAAGGTTCAAAGCCTCAACGTGTCGGTGGCGAGCGGCCTGTGCCTGTTCGAGTCGGTGCGCCGCCGGGGTGGCGCGGAACGTCAGTGACGTGCAGCGCTCCAGTCGGCACGCAGCCCGCAGGAGGCGCCCGCTGCTCGTCCAGCAATCTGCCACGGATTCCGTGGAAGCGATTCGCGAGCGCGGCGCGATGGGTTCGCTTTGCTTCCCGCGCCGGCCACGGAAGAGGGGATAACCTGACCATCAAGTCCGCGTTGGATAGTCGCCGCGGATTACCGCGGTCTGTCCATCGAAACAGACCGGCCGGACCTCGTGCCGCAAGCGAGATCATGATCCCTTGCAACCGCTACCAGGCGGCGCGGTGCCGGCGTGTCTTTGTGCACGACGATGTCCAGAGGCTCGGCCAGATCGATGATGTCTTGCGGAAGAGCTCCCGTGGGTTGTGACTCGGCCAAGGCGAGTGTATGATGCTTGTCATACCATTTTCCATGGGTGCGATATGAAAATGCTCTCGGTGCGCCTCGACGACAAGGAAGCCGCGGCGCTCGATGCCGTGTGCGAGGCGCAGGGGCTGTCGCGATCGGAAGTCGTCAAGCGCGCCATCATGGACCTTGCCCAGGCCGGGCGCCGCGGGCCGTTCGGGCGGGTGGCGCGCGACCTGGGCATCGTCGGGTGTTTCTCCGGGCCGCGCGATCTAGGCGAACGCCACGGCAAACACTTCCGTCGCGCGCTCGGTGCGAAGACTGCTCGTTGACACCGGCCCGCTCGTCGCGCTGGCCAACAAGGCTGAGCGGCGGCACCCGGCCGCCGTCGCTTTCTTTGATCGTTTTGATGGAGCGCTGATTACGACGGTCGCCGTCATCGGGGAAGTGTGCGCGCTACTGCCCCGCCACCGGACGCCCTTATTCCTGCGCGGCGTCGCGAGCAGCAATTTCACGTTGGTGCACGTGCCGGAGCAGGAGTTGTCCACGCTCGCCGGGCTGATGGATAAGTACGCCGACCGGCCGATGGATTTCGCCGATGCAAGCCTGCTTTGGCTGGCGGACGCGCTCGGCATCACGGATATCGCGACGCTGGACAGCGGGTTTCACATCTATCGCACCAGGCGCGGCCGCGCGCTGCGCAACCGCTTTTCGTGACCCGTCTGTAACGACGCCGTTTCCTTGATTCGCCGCTCGCGAGTGCGGTTCAGCCTCGGCTTACGCATCGTTGGCGGGCGCGAACAAGCCGAGGCCGAATGAGCGTCGGGAAATTGCGCCACGACGCTCATCAATCAGAACACATAAGCTACCGTAGGTGCTCCTCGGTGTAGAGCGAAAGCTCGATGAGCCGGTCCAACAGCTCCTCGCCGCGCAGTCCGGGGAAGTTCCTGCGCACCATCTCCTTGGCGTACAGCCGCACCAGGTAGCGCAGCTTCAGCGCCTTGGCACGCGCGGCGAAGGCGTAGTCGCGGTGGCCGCTGTTGACCACGATCACGTTCTGCTCCAGGTCGTAGCGCGAGCGCCAGAGCTTGCCCGGCGCGTGCTCGAGCGTGTAGCCCGGCAGCCCATGGCCGGCGGCGGTGCGTTCGCGCGGCTCCGGCAGAAGACTGTCGGTGACAGTCACCAACGCCTCGGCCTCGCAGGCGATGCGCCCTTGCCGCGCTGAAACTCCGATACGCACCAGGCACGGCTCCTGCGGCGCGTGATAGGTGACGAATTCCGCCTGCGGATTTTCCAGGCGCCCCGCGCCGTCGAGAAGGCGCCAGCCGTATTCGATGTCCTTGCCGATGGGGCGGCGGCTCGCGTCGCGGGCGATCGCGCGGAGCGTGCGCGAGGCGCCGACCGCCACGGTGCACGCCGCGGGCGCGATGCGCACGCCGTGCAGCGGTCCGGCAAATTCGAAGAACTGCCGCTGCGCGGGTTCGCTTTCCCCGGGCAGCGCGATGCCGTTCGCCTCCTCGCCGGGCGTTGAAGGCGCCTCGGAAGGCTCTCCGGAAACGCCCCGCCTGCGGGCGTTGACGTCGAACCACTCGTAATCCTCGGCAGGCAGAACCAGCATCGCCTCGCGGAAGGCGCGCTGGATGGCGCGCAGCGTGTCGCGGCTGCTGCGCTCCTCCTCGGCGCGCTTGCGCTCCTCGATCAACCCGGTGAGCCGCGACTCGACGCCCGCCATGGCCGCGACGAAGGCCTCGAGCGCGGCGTCGTGGATGACGCCCGTGCGCGTGGCGGGCGTAAGGGTCAGGAACGGCACGTCCACGATGCCCTGCAGAAAGCCGCTCGTCCAGGGAGGCCGCTGGAACGCGTCGAGCTCCGTGACCGAGCGCAGGATGCGCGTGCCGGCGCGGTAGAGTCCCACTTCATTCGCCGCATCGGGCGCGTCGAGGTAGAGCTCCACGTAGATCTCACCCTGCGCCGCGGCGGCAGCCGGCAGGTGGTGCAGAAGCTCGCCGGTGAACTGGCGCGGCTCCACGGCGAGGTCCTTGCGTGCCTGCCGGTCGAGCACCCGGATGCGCACGCCCGAGGCGCGGATCCGCTCGCGCAGCTCCGAGGCGAGATAACGCTGGATTTTCTCGCCCGAGAGCTGCCGCACCCCCGGCAGCAGCGGCCGGACCTTGAGGCGCGTCCCGCCCTCGGTGAGCAGCGCGCTCCGCCGCGTGACGTGGTAGCCGGGATCGCCCTTGCGCAGGCGCATCTCGTAGACGCGCCCGTCGGCCCCGGCGCAGGTCATCGCCAGCTCCTCTCCCACCGTCCAGAAGGAAAGCAGGCCGATCCCGAACTCGCCCTGGACGCCGCGCGCGCCCTCGGCCCTGAGGCGCCGCTTCACCGAGTCGCAGATGTGCGTCGCGACGTAGCGGAAGTCGGGTGCGCCCTCGGCGTCGCGCGGCACGCCGCGCCCGTCGTCGGCGACTTCGAGGTAATGCTCGCCGCGCTCGCGGCCACGGGTGATAGTGATGGTCCGTGCGCCTGCATCGATGCTGTTCTCGACGAACTCCGCGACCGCCTTGAGCGGATTTTCCTGCGAGAGCGCGATGATCGTGATCGCATTCCAGTCGTCGCCGATGCGCAGCTTTCCGCTTGCGGCCTGGGAGCCTGCAGCGCGGCGGCGCAATCCGGGCGTGGTCGGCGGCGCGGCGTCGTGGGGCATGGGTGAGCGTCCTGGAAATGGCTGGGGCTCTGGAGTCACGGAGCGCCGAAGGTCTCCAGCGTGCGAACCAGGTTCGGGAAAGAATTGAGCAGGCGCCGATCCTCGCTGACGCAAACCGTCTGGAGCTGCTGCGCAAGCGCAACATACTGGGCATCGTACGCGCTCACGCGGTGTTCGGACGCCATGGCCAGCGCAGATTCCATGTCGACGCCGTGTTCCCGCTGCCCGAGCAGGTCGATGCTGCGCCGCCAGAGCGCTCGTGCCTCCTCAACCGTGGCGCCGCCTTCCCGCACGAACGTTGCGAGCACGTTCAGAAATTCATGGCGCCACAGCGTGGGCAACCGCCAGTCCGGATCCCGACGCATGAGATCGCGCGCCGAAGTGGTCTTCTCGCCGTAAATAAAGAAATAAGCGACGACATTCACGTCGACGACGATCACTCGCGCCCCTCGCGCCGGGCCCGATCGATGAACTCGTCCGTCAACGCGAAGCGCCCCTTGAACGGCGGAGGCGCTTCTTTCGCAAAATCAGCTTCGCTCAATGCACGCTCCAGCACCGCGAGCACCTCTTTCGTCATGCTTCTGTGGTGCCGGGCGGCCTGTTCCTTCAGCTTGCGATGCAATTCCGCCGGCACGTCCTTTATGACGAGCCCTGCCACGAGCGTCCTCCATAATGCTATTGAATTGCTAGCATAATACTAGCATGCGCAGGGTCTCGCCTAAGTCTCGGGCATTGGGGCTGTCAGCACGACTGCAGCGGACGAAGGTACGCACGCCGACCGCAGAAACGATTTCCGCTATAATTCACGGTCTTATCCAGCCGGCGACGCAGCCGGCTCGTCCTTTGACCCCTGCCTCACCGCCCGCGCATGTCGGGAGGCATTAACCCATAGGGAGACTGCATGCGGCATTACGAAATCGTTTTCATCGTCCACCCGGACCAGAGCGAGCAGGTCCCGGCCATGATCGAGCGTTACCGCCACACGGTGACCTCGCGCAACGGAAAAATGCATCGCCTCGAGGACTGGGGCCGCCGCCAGTTGTCCTACTCGATTCAGAAGATGCACAAGGCCCACTACGTGCTCATGAACATCGAGTGCAACCAGGAAGCGCTGGCGGAGCTGGAGCATTCCTTCAAGTTCAACGACGCGGTGCTGCGCCACCTGATCGTGAAGATGGAGCGGGCCTGGACCACGCCTTCGCCGATGATGAAGGAAGAGAAGGCGAAGTCGGTGCTCGACCGGCCGGCGAGGGAGGCGGAAAGGCGCGAAGGATCCGAAAAGCGGGACGCGGCCGAAAAGCCGGCCACCCCCGAGGCGAAGCCGGCCGAGGCCGGCGCCTGAGCGCGCGCCAAGCGCTACCCCGGGCACTTGAGCGACAACCAGGTCATTCTGCGAGGCAGGCTGGTGGAGCGCGAAGCGCTGAGACACACGCCGGCCGGCGTGCCGATCGTCAGGTTTCGCGTGGCCCACGAATCGACCCAATCCGAAGGCGGTGTCGCGCGCAAGGTGGGCTGCGAAGTGCGAGTGGTCGCTGCGCAGACCGAAGCCAGATTGCTGGCGGGCGCACCGCTCGGATCGGATCTGCGTATAGCGGGGTTTCTGGACCGTCAGGGCAAGACCGGAAAACAGCTCGTCCTGCACGCCACCCGCATCGAATTCATATCGGATAACTAGGTTTCAGGAGAGACGACATGGCAACTTTCGGAAGAGGCCCGAACCGCGGCGGCAAGGGCGGCAAGGGCGGCAAGGGAGCAAAAGGGCGCGGGCGCCGCGATGGCAAGAGCGCGCTGTTCAAGCGGCGCAAATTCTGTCGGTTCACCGTCGAAAAGGCGGAGTGGATCGATTACAAGGACGTGGACCTCCTGAAGGACTTCGTCGGCGAGAACGGCAAGATCATCCCGGCTCGCATCACGGGCACCAAGACGGGCTACCAGCGCATGCTTTCCGAGGCGGTAAAACGCGCCCGCTTCCTGGCCCTGCTGCCCTACACCGACCTGCACTAAGAAGGAAAACCAAATGCAAGTCATCCTTCTGGAAAAGGTGGTCAATCTGGGCGGCCTGGGTGATGTGGTGAAGGTGCGCGAAGGTTATGCGCGCAATTTCCTGATCCCGCAGGGCAAGGCGAAGCGCGCCACGCCGGCCAACCTGGCCGAATTCGAAAAACGCCGTGCCGAGCTGGAAGCGGCCCAGTCCGTGGCGCTCACCTCGGCGCAGGAGAAGGGCGCCAAGATGGAAGGGCTCTCCATCCAGGTCACTCAAAAAGCGGGTGTGGACGGGCGGCTGTTCGGCTCGGTCACCAGCATCGACATCGTCGAGGCGCTGAAGGCCCTGGGCTTCGAAATCGAGCGCTCCATGATCCGCCTGCCGCAGGGGCCGCTGAAACAGGTCGGCGACCATGAGATCGCCGTCGCGCTTCATTCGGACGTCGTGGCGCACATCAAGGTGTCGGTGCTGGGCGAAACCCAGGAATAGCCGCGCCGCATCATCGATCCAGCGGTCTGCGTGTTCTCCCGTCCAGGCGGGGAAAGCGGCGCGGGCGCCGCTTGGGGATTTGAAGCAGGCCGCGCGAGTGTCATGCGCGGCCGGTCCTGTCCAAAGCCTGCCGGTCGGCAGGCTTTTTTGTTCTAGAATCCCCCGCAGTCATGAGCAGCGTCCTTCAGCCGGCCGACCACGATCCGCAACTGGTGTCGCTGCGGCTGCCGCCGCATTCCATCGAGGCGGAACAGTCGGTGCTGGGCGGCCTCCTCCTCGATAATTCGGCCTTCGACCGCATTGCCGACGTCCTGACCGAGGGCGATTTCTATCGCGACGACCACCGCCGGATCTGGCGCCACATGTCGCGGCTGATCGAGCGCGGCAAGCCGGCCGACGTGGTGACGGTCGACGAATCGATCAAGGCAAGCGAGGACAAGGACCGCACCGGCGGCCTTGCCTACCTCGGCGCGCTGGCGCAGAACACCCCTTCGGCCCACAACATCAAGCGCTACGCGGAAATCGTGCGCGAGCGCGCCATCATGCGCAAGCTCGTGCAGGTGGGCGCGGAAATCGCCGACAACGCACTCAATCCCCAGGGCCGCGAGATCGGGCAGCTGCTCGACGAGGCCGAATCCAAGGTGTTCGAGATCGCCGAAGCGGGCGCACGGGGCCGCCAGGGCTTCGTGCCCATCCAGCCGCTGCTCACCCAGGTGATGGAGCGGGTGGACATGCTCTATCACCAGGACAATCCCTCGGAAGTGACCGGCGTGCCGACGGGCTATGTCGACCTCGACCGCAAGACCGCGGGCCTGCAGCCGGGCGATCTCATCATCGTGGCCGGGCGCCCCAGCATGGGAAAAACGGCGCTCGCCCTCAACATGGCCGAGCACGTGGCGATCGACAACGGGCTGCCCGTGGCCGTGTTCAGCATGGAAATGTCGGGTCCGCAGCTGGCGATGCGCATGCTCGGCTCGGTGGGGCGCCTGGATCAGCACAAGCTGCGCACCGGGCGGCTCTCCGACGATGACTGGCACCGGCTCACCACGGCGGTGGGGCGGCTGCACGACGCGCCCATCCATATCGACGAGACGCCGGCGCTGAACCCGCTCGAAGTACGCGCGCGGGCGCGCCGGCTGCATCGCCAGTACGGCAAGCTCGGTCTGATCGTGGTCGACTACCTGCAGCTGATGAGCGCCTCGGGAGAAGGCGAGAACCGGGCGACAGAGCTCTCGGAGATCTCCCGTTCGATGAAGGCGCTCGCCAAAGAGCTCAATGTTCCGGTCATTGCGCTGTCGCAGCTCAACCGGGCGCTGGAGCAGCGCACCGACCGCCGTCCCGTGATGTCGGACCTGCGCGAGTCGGGCGCGCTGGAGCAGGACGCCGACCTCATCCTGTTCATCTACCGTGACGTGGTGTACAACTCGCAGACCGCTGAACCGGGCAAGGCCGAGATCATCATCGGCAAGCAGCGCAACGGGCCCATCGGCACCGTGGAGCTCACCTTCCTGGGCGAGCACACGCGTTTCGAAAACTACGCGGCGCCGAGCTCTTTTTAGTGTGGCGGGCCGGGAATACGTCCCGTGTCAGAAATCCGGCACCCCTGCCTATAACGAGACACTAGCGCTTCGCTCGCTCAACGCGCCGCTCGACCTCGGCCGCGCCCTGCTCCGCCAGGTCAAGGTCGAGGTGACCCCGTAATTCCACACGGCCCCGATCACGGCTCCCAGCAGGCCCGCAAGCGCCCACGGGACATTCCTGGAAAAAAGGGCATCGGCAACGGTGAAGTTGGCGGAGGCACCCACGCTGCATATCACGCAGAAGCTCAACAGTCCCCAATAGAACGCACCCCCGCGCAGCCGCAGATCGTGGTAGGTGAGGTGGTTGTTGAGGCAGAAATTGGAAATCATGGCTGCATAAGTCGCAGCGGCCTGGGCGGCGAGGAAAGGCAGCTCCGCCCAGCGATAGAGAAGCGTCAGCGCCGCCAGGTGCATCAAGACTCCGGTCAACCCGACCAGAACGAACACCAGGAAGCGCACCGGAACGAGCCGTCCGACCAGCTTGTCCGCGAGAACGAACAGGAATTCGGCGTGTATGACCGTGTCGAGCTTGCTCGCGCCGTTGAGCCGCTCGCGGAAGCGCATGGGGATCTCCTTGCAGCGCAGCCGGCGCGGTGACGAAGCCAGGATGTCGACGACGATCTTGAAGCCTTTGAGGCAGAGGCGGTCCACGACTTGCAGCAACACGTCTCTTCGCATGGCGAAGAAACCGGTCAGCGGATCGGTGAGCTCGGCGTGCAGCACCCGGTTTGCGAGCCGGATGCCGAGCTCGCTCAGTTTTTCCCTCCGGGCCGAGAGGCCGGTGCACAGGCTCCCCTGCTTGAAGCGGCTGCCCAGCACGATGTCCACCGGCTCCTGTATCAGGCAATCGAGCATGGTGGGGATCAGCCTTTCGTCGTGTTGCAGGTCAGCATCCATGACTACCAGATAGGGGGCCGTCGACGCGAGCATGCCCTCCACGCAGGCCGAGGACAGCCCGCGCCTGTCGATTCGATGCAGGAGCCGGACCCGGTGATCGTTTCTCGCCAGAGAGGTGAGCTCGGTGCGCGTTGCATCGGACGAATCGTCGTCGACGAACACCGCCTCCCAGGCAACATCGTTCAAGGCGAGCTTCAGCCGCTCATACAGCGGCCGGACGTTCTGTTCCTCGTTCAGGGTCGGGATAACGACGCACACGACGGGCGCGGCCGGCCAGGAGGCAGGAGGGGGAAGGACTTCACCATGTGCAAAAGCAGCCGCGGCGTGCATGGTAGCGAGCGCCCTGGAAGGAATGGCCGCATTGTCCGCGCGGCCTTGCCCCTGGCGATGCGCACTGGGATCGTCCGGATGGACTATGCGCGTCGAACGCGGCCTCTGCGGCGGCGAGGTTACCTTAGCCGCCACACGGCTTTCAGACGGGGCAAAGCGGCATGCTGAATGGCGAACAGGCGGCAAGGCGCCCGTGGACGGTCCCGGCGCTGGGGCTTTCCTGGCCGCTCGTCGTGGCCTCGGCGGTGTTCTTGCTGTTGCTGGGCCGGCCGCAGTTGCTCAACGACGGCGACATCTATTGGCACGTCGTCATGGGGCAGTGGATTCTGCAGCACCTGGCCATCCCGCTGCAGGACGTGTATTCGCATACCCTGTTTGGCTCCCGATGGACGGCGCACGAGTGGCTGTCGGAAGTGCTGTTCGCGTTCGCCTTCGACAAGGCGGGCTGGACGGGCGTGGTCATGCTGGCGGCTTTCGCGTCGGCCCTGGCGTTCGCCGCCGCCACCCGGTTTTTCCTGCGCCACCTGCAGCCGATTTACGCGCTCGCTTTGAGCGTTCTTTCCGCCAGCCTGCTCGCACCCCATCTCGTGGCGCGCCCCCATGCGCTCATCGCTCCGGTGATCGTGGTCTGGTGCGTGGCCCTGGTGCGCGCCCGCGAGAACGGACAGGCGCCGCCTGTCCTGCTCGCGCTGCTCATGGTGGTATGGGCCAACCTGCACGGCAGTTTCATCGTGGGCCTCGGGCTGGCGGGTGCCCTGGCGCTGGAAGCGGTCCTGGATTGCGCCACAACCGAGGCGCGCCGGCGCGCGGCGCAGGGCTGGGGGCTGTTCCTGCTATCCGCGCTCGCCGCATCGCTCAGCACCCCGTTCGGCGTGCAAGGCCTGCTGTTCGCGATACGCGTGGACCAGATGGCCGTGGCGCTCGGGAACATCGGCGAATGGCGCTCGCCCGATTTTCAGAAGCTCCAGCCCCTGGAGCTGTGGTTGATGGTCGGGGGGGCGGTGATATTGGCGCGAGGCATACGCCTGCCGGCGGTTCGAATCGGCCTGGTGCTGGGCATGCTGCACCTTGCTCTGAAGCACGCAAGGCATGCCGATCTGCTGGCTCTTGCGGGCCCCGTGCTGCTGGCCGGGCCGTTTGCCGCCCAATGGGACCGCGTGTCGCGATCGGCTGCTGAAGGGCACGGGCTCGACCGCTGGTTCAACAGCCTGGTGCCGCCCGCGCGCTCGGTTACAGTGGGGTTCGTTCTCGCGGTGCTTTTCCTTGCGGGCTTGAGACAGATGCAGGCCGACACGCTGCATCCGGCCGATGCCGTGACGCCGCAGGCCGCGCTGCATGCCGCCCGGGAAGCGGGACTCGAGGGACCGGTGTTGAACGCGTATGAATTCGGCGGTTACCTGATTTTCTCCGGGGTCTCACCCTTCATAGACGGCCGCACCGATCTGTATGGCGACGAGTTCGTGAGGCTCTATCTCGGGGCAGTGAACTCCACCCGGCCCGGCTCGTTGCAGCACCTGCTGAAACGCTACGACATCGGCTGGACGCTGCTCCCGCCGCAGCTGCCCGCGGTGAGCCTGCTCGACCACTTGCCCGGCTGGCGGCGGGTCTACGAAGACGCTACCGCGGTGGTCCATGCAAGGAACCGGTGAATGACGCTCGCGGAATACGTCTACACGGTGCTGCTCGGCCCCAGGCCGCTCAAGGCCCTGGCCAACGGGGTCATCAAGTCGCTGCTGCCCCGGGTGGTGCGCATAGGAAGCGCCGAAGTGTGCCTGAATCCGGCGGACCCGGTGATTTCCGGGGCGCTCGCCCTGCGCGTCTATGAAAAGCAGGAGATCGCCATTTTCCGGTCGCTTTATCAACCCGGCATGACGTTCGTGGACGTCGGCGCGAACGTCGGTCTGTATACGGCGCTCGCGATGGCAAGTGGATCCGCGGGGGGACGGATAGTCTGCCTGGAGCCGGATGCCGAAAGCAGGCGATTTCTCAACCAGACCGTGGAGCGCAACAGCAAACCGGGCGGCCGGCACGTCTTCGTCCTGCCGTATGCCGCTTCCGATTCCAACGGCAGCTGCGCCTTCTACCGCAATCCTCACAACAAGGGGGACAACCGCCTGTATGCCGATCCGCTGCTGCAGGAACATTCCACGGTGGAAACGCGCACGCTCGATTCGCTGTGCGAGGATTTCGGCATCGGCTCGCTGCAGTTGCTGAAAATCGACGTTCAGGGCGCCGAAGGGAAGGTCATCGCAGGTGCGGCGCGTGTACTGCAGAAGTCGAAAGACTGCATCATCATGACCGAGTTCTGGCCGTACGGCTTGTTCCGGTGCGGCTTCACGCCGCGGCGCTACCTCGACATGCTGTGCGATCTTGGCTTCGTGCTGTTCAGCCTGGCCAGGGATGGCCTCGTTCCCGCGGGCGACAAGTCAGAGCTGATCGCCGGGCATCCCGGCCGCCGCTACGCGAACCTGGTCGCCCTCAAGGGCTCTTATAAGAAGTACGGGACGAGGTAGGCTGATCCGCGCCGCTTGCGAAGGCGCGCGTTGCAGGCTACGCTCGCGCCGATGCTCTCGCTTCAAGCGGTTTCCAAGTCTTTCGCCGGTCCACGCGCACGCACCATCCTTCGCGACCTGTCGCTGGAGCTGCAAGCCGGCCAATATATCGCTGTGATGGGCGAGTCGGGCGTCGGCAAATCAACGCTTCTGAATCTCATTGCCGGCCTGGAAAAGCCCGACGCCGGCCGCATTGCGCTGCACGGCTCGGACATCTCGGCGCTCCCCGACGATGAGGCAACGGCGCTGCGCCGCCGGCACGTCGGCTTCGTGTTCCAGGCGTTTCACCTGCTGCCCTACCTGAGCGTGGCGAAAAACACGGCGCTGCCGCTGGTGCTGAACGGTGCAAGAGAGGAGGCAATCGCGCCGCGCGTGGCGGCCATGCTCGGCGCCGTGGGCCTCGCGGCGCACGCAGACAGCTTTCCCCGTGAATTGTCCGGGGGCGAGCTGCAGCGCGTCGCCATCGCGCGCGCGCTGGTGCACCGGCCGAGTCTGCTTCTCGCCGATGAGCCGACGGGCAATCTGGATCCGGAGACAGCGGCGCAGGTGCTGGCGGTGCTGCACGACCAGGTGAAAGCGCAGGGTGCGGCCGGCATCCTGGTCACCCATTCCCTTGCGGCGGCACGCACGGCCGACCGCATCCTGATCCTCACCTCCTCGGGGCTCTCGGACGCCTGAAGGCCATGGCGCTCTCCACCGCGGCGATCCGCAGCGCTCTTCTGCTCGCGCCCATGGCGGCCCACAAAGGCCGGCTCGCGCTGTCGGTGGCAGCCATTGCGCTGGGCGTGGCGCTCGGCTACGCGGTTCAACTCATCAACAAGGCGGCGGTGAGCGAGATGGCGCAGGCCATGCGGGCGCTCTCCGGCACGGCTGACGTGATCGTGCACGGCCCGCGATCCGGATTTTCCGAAGAGTGGTATATGCGCATTGCCGGGTTGCCCGAAGTGGAGGAGGCGAGCCCGGTGGTGGAAGTCGAGGCAAAGGTGTCCGGCCGCGACCAGGCCTTGCGCATCCTCGGACTCGACATTTTCCGCGCCGCGCGGATTCAACCCGAGCTGGCGTTGGCCGAGGGTGGCGAGGCGCTCGATTTCCTGCGCCCGGGCCGGTTGTTCCTGTCGCGCTCGGCGGCCGAATGGCTTGTCCGTGAGCCGGGCGATGGGCTGCAACTGCAAAGCGGCATGCGCCAGCTCGATTTCACCGTGGCCGGTGTGCTCTCGGCGGGCGCCCTCAGGGAACGGCTGGCCGTCATGGATATAGCCGCCGTGCAGGACGCCTTCGAACGCAACGGCATCGTGAGCCAGGTGCAGGTGAAGCTCAAGGGTGGAACGCAAAGCGATGCCTTTGCGGCGCGGCTGCGCGCCCAGTTGCCCATGGGCATGCTGGTGGAACGGCCGGAGGCGGCCGTTCAGCGCAACGCGAACCTCACGCGCGCCTATCGGATCAATCTCAATGTGCTCGCGCTGGTGGCCTTGTTCACCGGCGCGCTGCTCGTGTTCTCCACGCAAATGCTCGCGGTGGTGCGCCGGCGCCCGGAAATCGCGCTGCTGCGCGCGCTCGGCGTGACAAGGATCGGGGTGCTTCGCCAACTGCTGTATGAAGCCACGCTGACGGGCGCCGCCGGCGCGGTGATCGGCCTCCTCGCGGGCCATGGCAGTGCCGCCTGGGCGCTCGCCCATTACGGCGCAGATCTGGGCGCGGGACATTTCCGCGGCATCGAGGCCGCGGCTCGCATCGATGTCGGGGCGCTGGTGCTGTTCGGGCTGCTGGGCATCGCAGCCAGCGCCGCGGGGACCTGGTTTGCAGCGCTCGAAGCGGCACGCGCCGACCCGGCAACGGCGCTGCGCGCGGGCGACGAGCAACAGGCTTTCGTACGCCTGAACCGCGCCTGGCCCGGCGTGACGCTGCTGGCAGTCGGGGTGTTGCTCGCGCTCGCGCCGCCGGTGGCCGGATTGCCCATCGCAGGCTACCTCTCGATCGTGTTGCTGCTGCTTGGAACGCTGCAACTGATGCCGCGGCTGTCGCGCGAGGTCTTTTGCCGTCTGCCCGACGCGCCCGCGCCCGCCGTACAGCTGGCGCTGGAGCAGCTGCGCGGGGCGCCCGGGCAGACCGGGGTCAGTCTCGCTGCCATCGTGGCGAGCGTCAGCCTGATGGCTTCGATGGCCATCATGGTTTTTTCCTTCCGCCAATCGTTCGAGCACTGGCTCGAGCGCATGCTGCCCGCGGACCTGTACGTCCGGGCCGCGGCGGCGGGCGACACGGGTTTTTTTCCCCGCGACGAAGAGCGCAGGATCGCCGCCGTTCCCGGCGTTCGCCGCGCTGACTTCATGCGCGTTGAGCAGGTCTACGTGGCACCGGACCGTCCGCGGGCAAGCCTGCTCATCCGCGATATGGACCGCGAAAACGCGGGTGAAGTGCTCGCGCTCGTGTCCGATCCGCGCCCGGTGCGCGCGGGCGAGCCGCCGCCGGTGTGGGTGTCGGAAGCCATGGTCGATCTCCACGGTCTCAGACCGGGGCAAGCGATAACGCTGCCCATCGGCGAGAAATCCGAGCGCTTCACCGTCGCCGGCGTGTGGCGCGATTACGCGCGCCAGCACGGCGCCATCGTGATCGAGCGCCGCACCTATGGCGCTTTGGGCGGCGACACGCGCAGCACCAACGCGGCGTTGTGGGTTGCACCCGACACCCCGGCCGAGTCGGTGGCATCGGCGCTGCGATCGGCGCTGTCGGACAGAGCCGAGATGGAGATTTCGCGCCCGGGCGAGATCAGAGAGCAGTCGTTGCGCATCTTCGACCGCACGTTCGCCGTCACTTACGCGCTCGAAGCAGTCGCGGTGCTCATAGGTCTGTTTGCGCTGTCTTCCAGCTTTGCAGCGCTTGCGCTGGCACGGCGGCGCGAGTTCGGCGTGCTGCGCCATCTGGGCATGACGCGGCGGCAGATCGGAGCCATGCTCGCGTTCGAGGGAACACTGGTGTCCGCGCTCGGGCTGGTGGTGGGGCTGGCGCTCGGCTGGCTGCTGAGCCTCGTGCTCGTTCATGTGATCAACCGCCAATCGTTTCACTGGTCCATGGACGTGCAGTTGCCGTGGCTTTCGCTGGCGGCATTCGTGGCGGTGATGCTGCCCTTGGCAAGCTTCACGGCCTGGGCGGGCGCACGGCGAGCGATGAGCGGCGACGCTGTGCAAGCCGTGAAAGACGTGTGGTAGGCGCGAGCCCATGCAGCGTAGATCCTTCCTGCAGCTGCCGTTCCTCGCCCTGCCGGTCCTGCACGCGCACGGTGCATGGGCGCAGGCGCCTTATCCGGTCGTATCGCCGCAGCGCCGCCTTGTGTTTCCCGGGGATCATGGCGCTCATCCCGAGTTCCGCAACGAATGGTGGTACATCACAGGCTGGCTGCGCGCGGGGAAACGCGAGCGCGGCTTTCAGATCACCTTCTTTCGCAACCGGCCTCGCATCGCCGAAGCGAGCCAGAGCCGCTTCGCGGCCAAACAGCTGCTCTTTGCCCATGCGGCGCTCGCCGATCCGCAGATCGGCCGGCTGATCCACGATCAACGCGCGGCCCGCGAGGGGCTCGGGCTCGCCGGCGCAGCGCAGAGCGATACGGACGTGAAGATCGGCGCGTGGTCGCTTGCCCGCGCAGCGGAGCGCTATGACGCTCGCATTGCGGCACGCGATTTCGAATTCGTGCTCCAGTTCCGGCCGGTGCAGCCGCTGCTTCTGCAGGGCGAGCGCGGCTACAGCCGCAAAGGGCCGCTCGGGCAACAGGCGAGTTTCTATTACAGCTGGCCGCAACTGGCCGTATCGGGAACGGTGAACGCGCGTGGGCTGTCCAGCGCGGTGGAGGGACGAGCCTGGTTGGATCACGAATGGTCGAGCGAGCCGCTCGCACCCGAGGCGGCGGGCTGGGACTGGGTAGGACTCAACGGCGCGGACGGCAGCGCGCTCATGGCGTTTCGCATCCGCGGCCGCGACGGGACGAGCGTCTGGGCCGGAGGCAGCTACCGCAGCGCGGCGGGCGAGTTGACCTCGTTTCCGCCTGACCAGGTGCGCTTCGAGCCGCTGCGCACCTGGCGTTCGACGCGCACCGGTGTGGACTATCCAATATCGATGAAAGTCTTTGCCGGTCGCCATGAGATCGTGGTGACGCCGCTCATGGACGACCAGGAGCTCGATGCCCGGGCGAGCACGGCCACCGTCTATTGGGAAGGCGCGGTGACGGCCAGATCGGGCGGCTCGCCCTACGGCGAGGGTTACCTGGAGTTGACGGGTTATTGGCGGCCTTTGAAGTTGTAGGCCGGCACCGCCGGAAAGCGGGTCAAAGGTGATGCTGAAGGTACAATTCCAATCACGGATTTCTGACTCAGGAGGAGCACCATGAATATTCGAGACCCTAAAGCGCCGGCGCAGGACCGGTCAGCGGCGCGGGAACTGAAACACTTCATTGGAGGAAAACATGTCGCGGGCCGCGACGAGAAATCGGGCGGCCGTTTCGGCGACGTGTTCAACCCCACCACCGGAGCGCTGGCCGCACGGGTGCCGCTCGCGTCCAAGGCTGAAACCGGGCATGCCATCGAAAATGCGCGGCAGGCCTTGCCCGGCTGGGCGGAAACGTCCGTCCTGACGCGTGCCCGCGTGATGTTCCGCTTCAAGGAACTGGTGGAACGCCATATCGACGAGCTCGCCATGATCATCGCTTCGGAGCACGGAAAGGTGCTCTCCGACGCCAAGGGCTCCGTCCAGAGAGGCCTGGAGGTCGTCGAGTTCGCGTGCGGCATCCCGCATCTTCTCAAGGGCGAGTATTCCGACAACGTTTCGGCGGGCATCGACGTGTACTCGATGCGCCAGCCGCTGGGCGTGTGCGCCGGCATCACGCCGTTCAACTTCCCCGCCATGGTGCCGATGTGGATGTTCCCCATCGCCATCGCCTGCGGCAACACCTTCGTGCTGAAGCCTTCGGAAAAGGATCCCTCGTGTTCGTTGCGGCTCGGCGAGCTGATGCTCGAAGCGGGCGCACCGCCCGGCGTGCTGAACGTGCTCAACGGCGACAAGGAAGCGGTGGAGACGCTGCTCAACGACCCGCGCGTCCAGGCGATGAGCTTCGTCGGCTCCACGCCCGTGGCCAAGTACATCTTCGCCACCGCCTCGGTGAACGGCAAGCGCGTCCAGTCGCTGGGGGGTGCGAAGAATCACATGGTCATCATGCCCGACGCCGACATCGACGGGGCTGCCGACGCGCTCATGGGCGCGGCCTACGGTTCAGCGGGCGAGCGCTGCATGGCCATTTCCGTCGCCGTTCCGGTCACCGACAGGACGGCGAACGAGCTGGTGGAGGCCATGGCGCCGCGAGTGAAGTCGTTGAAAGTGGGTCCTTCGACCGATCTCGCCTCCGAAATGGGACCGCTCGTTACGCGCGAGCACAGGGACAAGGTGAAGAGCTACGTGGATCTCGGGCTGAAGGAGGGCGCCAAGCTGGTGGTCGATGGCCGCGATTTCCAGATCGCCGAGCATCCGCAGGGCTTTTTTCTCGGCGGGTCGCTCTTCGACAACGTGCAGCCCGGCATGCGCATTTACAAGGAAGAGATCTTCGGGCCAGTGCTCTCGGTCGTGCGGGCCCGCAATTTCGAGCAGGCGCTTTCCCTGCCGGACGAGCATGAATTCGGAAACGGCGTAGCGATTTTCACGCGCAACGGCGACGTGGCGCGCAATTTCGCCCACAAGGTGCACTGCGGCATGGTGGGCGTCAACGTGCCCATCCCGGTGCCGCTGTCCTTTCATTCTTTCGGCGGGTGGAAGAGCTCCCTGTTCGGCGACATGAACCAGCACGGTCCCGAAGGGGTGCGCTTCTACACGCGCATCAAGACCGTCACGGCGCGCTGGCGCGAGGGCGTGAATCCGAAGGCCGACTTCGGCATGCCGTTGCACGGCAAATAAGAAAACCGGGAGGGGATGTGAGCTACAAGCTGCTGAGCTATCACGCCGGCCGGAACGATATCCGGGCCGGACTGCTGGTGAACGACCAGATCTACGACGTCGCGCGAGTCGCCGGCTCGGCGTCTTACGCGACGGTGATGGACGTGCTGAACGACTGGAGAAACGCGCGCCGCACGCTGGCAGAAGTGGCCAAGCGGCTCGAGGCTGGCCGATCGCGCGTCAAGGGCCAGCTCGCAGCGAAAACCAGGCTCGCCGCGCCCGTTCCCGTTCCGGGGACGGTGTATTGTGCGGGCGCGAACTATGCGGACCACGCCGCCAACATGGCGCGAAAACAGGGAAAAGAGCCCGACCCGGATCCGCATACGCTCGGCCTGAAACCCTGGCATTTCCAGAAAGCGCCGCGCAGTTGCGTCGTCGGACCGGGCAGCGCGGTGAAGCTTCCTTCGTACTCCAAGAAGGTGGACTGGGAGTTGGAACTCGCTGTGGTGATCGGGCTCCCGGCACGCAACGTGCCGGTGGAGAAGGCGCTGAACTGCGTGGCGGGCTACACGATCGGCAACGACCTTTCGGCGCGCGACCTGACTAAGCGGCCGCACCTCGCGGCCGATTCGCCTTTCAAATACGACTGGATCGGGCAGAAGAACTTCGAGGGCTCGTGCCCGATGGGGCCGTGGATCACGCCCGCCTCGGACATCAGGGATCCGCAGAACCTCGACATGAAGCTGTGGGTCGACGGTGAGCTCATGCAGGATTCCAACACCGGCAAGATGCTGTTCACGGTCGCCGAGCAGATTGCCCATGTCTCGAGCGCGGTCACGCTGCATCCGGGCGACGTATTTCTGACCGGCACCTGCGCCGGCACCGGCGCGGAACGCGATATTTTTCTCAAGACCGGGCAGACCATCAAGCTCTGGATCGACCGCATCGGCGAGTTCAGCCACAAGGTGGTCTGACGGCGATCCGGTGCGCCAAAGGGATTTCGAACCGATTCTTCAACGAGGTCTACGGGTCATTGCGCAGCAGGTTGCAGCGGCAAGCGGACCACGAACTCGGCTCCCTCGCCCAGCCCCGGGCTCGCAGCGCTTACCGTGCCTTCGTGCATTTCGACCAGCCCTTTTACCAGCGCCAGGCCGAGACCAAGCCCGCCCTGCTGGCGATCGAGCGTCGTGTCGGCCTGCGCGAACGGCTCGAACACGAGCGGCAGCATGTCAGCTCCGATCCCCACGCCGGTGTCGCACACTCGAAGGACGGCTTGCCGCAGGCGCGTGTCGGCCTCGAGCGAGGCGGCGACCCTGCCTCCCGCCGGCGTGAACTTGGCAGCGTTCTGAAGCAGGTTGCCGATGACCTGTGCCACGCGCGTTCGGTCGCCGTTGATTCGCAGTGGGGCGTCCGCCAATGTCAGGCTCAACTCGACCGCACTGCTTTCAAACAAGAACCGGTGATCTTCTAGCGTCACCCGCAGCAGCTCGCCCAAATCGAGGGATTCTCGCTGCAAATTCACCATGCCACGCGAGATGCGAGTCACGTCCAGCAGCTCGTCCACCAGCAGGGTCAGGTGCGCGGTCTGGCGGTCTATGACTTTGCGGGCACGCAGCGCCTGGTCGCTTCCGGGAGCGGCGCGCTCCAGAATGAACAGGCTGTTGCGAATCGGCGCGAGCGGATTCCTCAGCTCGTGGGAGAGCATCGAGAGGAACTCGTTCTTGCGCCGGTCCGCCTCCTCGAGCGAAATGCGCGCCTGGACGTGCTGCAACGCGAGGGAGGCGACGGTCGCCAGCTGCCTCAGCAGCGATTCGTCCTCCGCCGTGAACTCACCATGCTCTTTGTCGGTGGCCAGGATCATCCCGCTTGACTGCCCGTTGTGCCCCGGTATCGGGACCCCAAGGAGACCCCTTATGGGAACGTGCCCCTCGGGTAGCCCCCACCACTGCGGGTGCGCACGCAGTTGCTCATCGGACAGACGGAGCCCTGCGGCGCCTTCGACCAGCGCCATGTGCACGCCGCCCTTGTCCAGCAGGAACATACTGCCCGCCGGGCAGTCCGGCCCGCCGGCGACCCGCGCCGCGCCATTGACGACGAAACTCCCGCTGCCGTAACCGTGGCCGCAGATCGCGATCCGGGCCCCGGTCAGCGCGAGCGCCGCCTCGGAGACGGCCTTAAGCATGCCATCGAGATCGGTCTCGCGCATCACCGCGAGCGAGACCCCGGCGAGTCGGCTCAGGCCCAGACGTGAACGCTCGAGCGCTTGCTCGGTCTGCTTGAGCTCGTCGATATCGGTCGCCGTGCCAAACCAGCGCGTCACATCGCCGGCGGCGTTGCGCAGGGGCCAGGCACGACTCAAGAACCAGCGATAAGCGCCGCTTCTGCTGCGAATGCGATGCTCGTGCCGGAACGCCGCGCCCGTCCGAAGGGCCTCGTTCCAGCACACCCTCAAGTGTTGCACGTCGTCGGGATGAATGGAGCACAGGTAGTGGCCGCGTCCTGCAGGCGGCTGCCCGGTGTACTCACTCCACCGGGCATTGTGATACACGGGGCGGCCCTGCGCATCGGTCGCGTAGATGAGCTGCGGCAGTCCCTCGGCCAGGCTGCGGAAGCGCTCCTCGCTCTCGCGGAGCGCTTGCTCCGCCAAGGCGCGCTCGGTGATGTCGTGCACCATGCCGACCGAGCGGACGATGCGGCCTGTGCCGTCTCTGAAGTGCTCGCATTTCTCGTGAACGACGCGGACCTCGCCGTTCGATCTTCGCACCACGCGGTGCTCGATCTCGTAGCTGTCCCTGCCCTCGTGCAGCGAGCCGGAGTACGCAGCGTCGACTCGCGCGCGGTCCTCGGGATGCACGGCTTCGAGAAAGGCTTCGTAAGTAGCGCCGAACTCCTGCGGTTGCAGACCGAAAATCCGGTAGACCTCGTCCGACCAGGTGAGCCGGTCACGCACAAGATCCAGCTCCCAGCTTCCCAGATGCGCGATTTCCTGGGCCTTCTTGAACTGGGCGTCGCTGTCACGCAGCGCGTCCTGGGCGTTTTTCAGCTCGCAGAGGTCGGGGCTGTCAGGCCCCGCGATCTGCTGTTGCGGGGACGTCCCTGGTCGGGGCGCGATGCCGTCGTGATCATGCTGATACTGCATGCCGCGAATCCTTGCATATCCTATGGATCAAACTCAAAGCGGCGCAGCGTAAAGCGCGGAGATAGGACCACAGGGTAGCGTTGCCGCTAGAGATATGGTCGATATACGGGGACCTATTTTCCTGCGCGATCGGCCGCAGGCAACCGCATTGTCGGTGCGGCTTGATCTAAGTCAACACTATTGGAAATTACTATGACCGACTCAGAGCTGCTGCTGCACTTCCGCCTTGGTCATGCCCTGGCGCAGGCGATTGAAGCTGGCTTCGGTGAGCAGTTGGTCCACGGCACGCACCGTGCCGTCCGGCGCCAGGGTCACGCGCCAGTTTTCATAGCCGAGCGGTTTGATTTCATATCGCATCTCCTTCGCTCTGACAGCAAACGGCTCGGTCGTTGACGCTATTTCACCTCCGGAGAGGCCGCCCCGTGTTAAGCTCGCGCGCCATGAGCGATACCGTGCTGATCCTCAAGGCGCAGGAAACCAACGGG
>Ga0156022_1014_pt2 | contig 32707 bp, 31 predicted proteins | sample RifCSPlowO2_02_FD_107676 | JGI IMG/M metagenome (GOLD analysis project Ga0156022, IMG submission 107676) | Betaproteobacteria bacterium RIFCSPLOWO2_02_FULL_65_24 | reverse complement strand
GCTGCTCGCTTGCAGCTATGATCCCCTGACCGGATTCTTCCGGGATGGCTGCTGCGCCACGTACGGCACCGAAGGCGTCGCGCACCTGGTCTGCGTAAGAGTGACGGCCGAGTTCCTCCAGTTTTCGGTGGACCGCGGCAACGATCTGGTGACCCCCAGGCCGGACATGCGCTTCCGCGGACTGCGTCCCGGCGATCGCTGGTGCCTGCATGTGCTGCGCTGGGCGGAAGCCTGGAAGGCGGGCAGGGCGCCGAAGGTGATCCTCGAAGCCACCCACGAGAACGTGCTGCAGCTCGTGCCCCTGAGCGTGCTCAGGCGGCATGCCTACGAGCCCCTGTAGCCGGCCCGGCAGGGCCCTTTTGGCGCCGGGTGCCCTTGAACCCGGCCAAGGGGCCTCCATCTAACGTTCAGACGCAAGCATTCCTGAACAGCGTAGCGCCGATGACCTGAGCGTACGTAACAGCCGCCGCCAGGCGCGCTTCACCGCCACGCGGACCACCAGGGATTCCGTGGCGTCTATTGAAGGAGCATGGCAATGAGGTCGCGTGACGCACGCAGCTGGATGTGGGGTGAGGCCCTGTCACTGCTGGAGCAGGCCGAAAGGCTGCAGCGGCAGTTTTTCCGCATGGGCTCGAGCCCCGCGCACGCGCAGGTCTGGGAGCCGCCGGTGGACGTGATCGAGACGGCCCAGGAGGTGCGGGTCCTTGTCGCGTTGCCCGGAGTTTCGCCCGACGCGGTCGCCATCTGCGCCGAACCCGGGGCGGTGATCGTGAGCGCGCTGCGCGCCTTTCCCGAATGCGCTGGTGCGCGCATTCACCGCGTGGAGATCCCTTACGGCCGCTTTGAGCGGCGCATCGCGCTGCCATCGCACATGGAGCTCGCCGGGCGGTCGCTTGCAGACGGCGTGCTCGAGCTCGTTTTCCGCAAGCGCTTTGACGAACAAGGCAAGGAGGCCGCATGAAATACTGGTCGATCCCGAAAGAGGCACTCACGGGCGGCAACAATGCGTCCGGCCGCGGCACGGGCCCAGTGCAGGCCGACGCGCCTGCCGTTCCGGCGAAGCCGCTGCCCGAGGATGCGCTCGCGCTCATACCGCTGCGCAACGTGGTGCTCTTTCCCGGCATCATCGCGCCGGTCGCCATAGGCCGCGAAAGCTCGGTGGCGGCGGCGCAGGACGCCGCGCGCAACGAACGCCGCGTGGGCTTCCTGCTGCAGCGCGATCCGTCCATGGATTCGCCCGGTCCGGAGGACCTGTACTGGGTGGGAACCGCGGGCCCCATCCTGCGCTACATCACCGACACCGAAGGGGCGCACCACCTGGTGGTGCAGGGACAAGCGCGCTTCCGCGTGCTCGAGTTCCTGGAAGGCTGGCCTTTCAAGGTGGCGCGTGTGGTTTTCATCGAAGAGCCGAGCCAGGCGGACGAGTCGCGCAGCGCCGAAGTGGAAGCGCGCTTTCACCAGCTCAAGCAGCAGGCCGCCGAGGCGGTGCAGTTGCTGCCGCAGGCGCCCGAGGAGCTCGCCACTGCCATCCGCGGCATCGGCTCGCCGGCCGTTCTGGCGGACATGGTGGCGAATTTCCTCGATGTGAAGTCGGACAAGAAACAGGAACTGCTGGAGACGTTCGACCTCAAGCAGCGGCTGGACAAGGTGCTCGCGATGCTGGCCGAGCGCGTGGGCGTGCTGCGCCTGTCCAAGGAGATCGGGGAGCAGACGCAGAAGGCATTCGACCAGCGCCAGCGCGAGTTCGTGCTGCGCGAGCAGCTGCGCCAGATACAGAAGGAGCTGGGCGAGGACGAAGGAGGCGCCGCGGAGATCGAGGAGCTGAAGAAGGCCATCGACGAGGCGGGCATGCCCGAGGACGTGGCAACGTACGCGCGCAAGGAGCTGAAGCGCCTGGAGCGCATGCCGGATGCCGGCGGCGAGTATTCGATGCTGCGCACCTGGCTCGAGTGGATGACCGAGCTGCCCTGGAAAGCCGAACCGCAGAAGGCGATCGATATCGCCGAGGCGCGCCGCATCCTGGACGAGGACCATTATGGCCTGGAGAAGGTGAAGCGCCGCATTCTCGAGTACCTGGCGGTGCGCAAGCTCGCCCCGGAAGGCAAGAGTCCCATCCTGTGCTTCGTAGGTCCTCCGGGGGTCGGCAAGACATCGCTCGGCCAGTCGATCGCGCGCGCCACGGGCCGGACTTTCCAGCGCGTCGCGCTGGGAGGCCTGCATGACGAGGCGGAAATCCGCGGCCACCGGCGCACGTACGTCGGCGCGTTGCCGGGCAACATCATCCAGGCGATCCGCCGCGCCGGCACGCGCGCCGGGGTGCTGATGCTGGACGAAATCGACAAGCTCGGCATGGGCGGGTTTCACGGCGACCCGTCGAGCGCGCTGCTCGAAGTGCTCGATCCGGAGCAGAACCACAAGTTTCGCGACAACTACCTGGGCGTGGATTTCGACCTGTCGCGCGTCATGTTCATCACTACGGGGAACCAGCTGGACACCATCCCGGGTCCGCTGCGCGACCGCATGGAGGTCATCCACCTGCCGGGGTATACGGAGGAAGAGAAGCTCGAGATCGCGCGCCGCTATCTGCTCAAGCGCCAGCTCGAAGCGAACGGACTGAAGCCCGGGCAGGCGTCGATCACCGACGCCGCCGTGCGGCGCATCATCAGCGACTACACGCGCGAGGCGGGCGTGCGGAACCTCGAGCGCGAAATCGGCAGCGTGCTGCGCAACGTGGCCATGCGCATTGCCGAGGGGAAGGCCGAGCAGGTGACGGTGGATGGCGACGACCTCGCCGCCATCCTCGGACCGCGCCGCTTCGAGAGCGAGCTTGCGCTGCGGACCAGCGTGCCGGGTGTCGCGACCGGGCTCGCCTGGACGCCGGTGGGCGGGGACATCCTGTTCATCGAGGCCTCGAAGACGCCCGGCTCGGGCAAGCTCATCCTGACCGGCCAGTTGGGCGAGGTGATGAAGGAGTCCGCGCAGGCGGCGCTTACGCTCGCCAAGACTTTCACCGGCGAGTCGATGGACAAGGTCGACCTGCACTTGCACGTGCCGGCCGGCGCGACCCCGAAGGACGGCCCGAGCGCCGGGGTGGCCATGTTCCTCGCGATCGTCTCGCTGCTATCGGGGAAGCCCGTGAAAAGCGAAGTCGCCATGACGGGCGAGATCTCGCTGCGCGGCCTGGTGCTGCCCATAGGCGGGGTGAAAGAGAAGGTGCTTGCTGCGCTGAGGGCTGGCATCGGGACGGTCATGCTCCCTGCGCGCAATCGCAAGGACCTGGAGGAAGTGCCGGCCGAAGCGCGCGAGAAGCTGGAGTTCGTCTGGCTGGAGCATGTCGAGCAAGCCATCGCCAGGGCCATCGGCGAGCTGCCCGCCGCGGGCGACCGCAAGGCTGCGTAAAACCGGGGTACGTCCCCGGTTTTCTTACAGCCACTTCGCCTTTCTGAAGCGGTAGAAGAGGTAGCCGTCCAACACGGCCATCAGCGCGACGGAGAGCGGGTAGCCGAAACTCCAGGTGAGCTCGGGCATGTAATCGAAGTTCATGCCGTAAACCCCGGCCACCATGGTCGGTACGGCCACGAGGGCGGCATAGGCGGCCAGCCGCTTGGTGATCTCGCTGTACGCGATCGTGAGCAGCGACAGATTGACCGAGGTTGCTGTGTTCGCCATCTCGCGCAGCGCATCGATGGACTGATTGATGCGCGTGAGATGGTCGTAGATGTCACGGAAATAGTCCTGCGTCTCGATGCAGCACTGCGGCACGCGGCCCCCGTGGAGCTTGCTGGCCGCTTCGAGCAGTGGCGCGACTGCATGCTTGAGCACCATGAGCTTCTGTTTCAGGGTATAGAGGTCCTCGACGATAGGGCGGCCGGCGGCGCCCGCGAACATGTGCTCCTCGATGCGTTCCAGCTGCTGCTCCAGCTCGTCCAGCACGGGAAAGTAGCGGTCCACGATGGCGTCCATGAGCGCGTACAGGACGAAACCTGCGCCGTGTTTGAGCAGCTGCGGCTCGCGTTCGCAGCGGGAACGCACGTCGGCCAAGCTGCGCTTGGCGCGGTGGCGCACCGAGAGCACGTAATTCGGTCCGACGAACACGTCCACTTCGCCGACGCGCAGATCCTCGCCCTCGATCTCCACGGTGTGGATTGCGGCGAACAGCACCTCGTCGTATTCCTCTATCTTGGGGCGCTGGTGCCCGTGGCGCGCATCCTCGACCGCAAGCTCGTGAAGATCGAACTCCTGCTGCATGGCCGTGAGCTCTTCCGGCTGCGGGTCGGCGAGCGCCACCCACACGAAGCAGCCGGGGCGGCGCAGGTAATCGCTGATCTCATCGGGCGGGATGTCGGCCAGCTTCCTGCCGTTTTCGTAGGCGGCACAGTTGATCAGCATGCAGCTCTCGCGGCGTTTTCGGCGTGCCCGCATGATACAGGGCCCCGGCCGGGCGGGCGCCCGGGTCCGATGACGGGCAGCGAACACGCTAGAATTGCCGCTTCTGCGCTCCCAACGTACCCGCCGTGACCCCTGCAGTGAGCCGCCGTACCGCCGAGCTCGGCACCGAGAATGCCTTCGTAGTGCTCGCCGAGGTGCATGCCCTCGTGCGAAGCGGGAAGGACGTCATTTCGTTCTGCATCGGCCAGCCCGATTTCCCGACACCGGCGAACATCCAGGAGGCGGCGATCCGCGCCATTCGGGAAGGGCGGCACGGTTACACCGCCTCGGCAGGAATCGATGAGCTGCGCCGGGCCGCGGCGGCCTATCTTGGGCGGATGCGCGGATTCGACATCCGGCCCGAGGATGTTGTGGTGGCAGCCGGAGCAAAGCCTTTCATCGCCTACACCATTTTGTCGGTCACGGACGCGGGCGCCGGCGACGAGGTGATCTACCCGAACCCCGGGTTTCCCATCTACGAATCGCAGATAGCCGCGAGCGGCGCCGTGCCTGTTCCGCTGCCTTTGCGCGAGGCGCGCGACTTCGCCTTCGATCCGGCCGAGCTCGAGGCGCGCATCACGCCTCGCACGAAGCTGCTCATCCTCAACTCGCCGCAGAATCCAACGGGCGGCATTCTCAGCCGGCGCGTCCTGGAAGACATCGCCGGGATTCTCAGGCGCCATCCGAAGGTGTGGGTCTATGCCGACGAAATCTATTCCCGGCTCGTCTACGAGGGCGAGTTCCAGTCGATCGCCTCTCTGCCTGAAATGTACGAACGCACCGTGGTGGCCGACGGAGCGTCCAAGACCTGGGCCATGACGGGCTGGCGCATCGGCTTTGCCGCCAATTCCGCGCTCGCACCGCATTTCGTGCGTTGGGTGACGAATACCGAATCCTGCGCGTCGCATGTCAGCCAGTGGGCCGCGCTGGAGGCGATCCAGGGACCGCAGGACGAGGCCGAAGCGATGCGCGCGTCTTTCTTGAGGCGCAGGGACTTGATAGTAAGGCTGCTGAACGAGATTCCGGGCGTGACGTGCGGCACCCCCGGCGGCGCCTTCTATGCCTGGCCCAACGTGACCGAAGCGTGCCGTATGATAGGCGCTGGAGACAGCGAGGTGTTCCGCAAGCGGCTGCTCGCCGAGGCCGGCGTTGCGGTCCTGGCCGACATTCATTTCGGCACTCGCGTGCCCGGGGAAGGCCAGCACATTCGTTTTTCGTACGCGGCGCCGGAGCAGTCCATCGAAGCCGGCATCGGGCGCATGGCGGAATTCATACGCAAGAACACCCGGCGCGCCGCCTAGCGCGCGGCGCCGCAGGCGCCCTGAAAGCGAACCTCTACAGGCACACCATGGACGAAGTCTGGAAGCCGGCCGTGACCGTCGCCGCGATCATCGAGCGCGGCCAGAAGTTCCTGCTCATCGAAGAAGACGCGGACGGCGGGCGCGTGTTGAACCAGCCCGCCGGGCACTGGGAGCCCGGAGAAACGCTGGAGCAGGCGTGTGCGCGCGAAGCGCTCGAAGAGTCCGCGTGCCGTTTCGTGCCGCGGGCGCTGGTGGGCGTGTATCGCTGGCATTCGGAGGCGAACGGCGTCACTTACCTGCGCTTCGCTTTTTCGGGCGAAGTGCGGGGGTTCGATGAGGGCCGGCCGCTTGACCACGGCATAGTGCGGACCGTGTGGCTGGGTGCCGACGAAATCCGCTCCTCGAGGCTGCAACACCGCACGCCCCTCGTGTGGCAATGCGTCGAGGACTACCTGGCGGGAAGGCGCTATCCGCTCGAGCTGATAAGGCATGTCGACTGACAACGCTGCCCCGTATGGCGCCTGAGCGTATCGTGGTCGGGCTGTCGGGCGGAGTGGATTCCGCGGTGGCCGCGCTGCTGCTGAAGCGCGCGGGCCACGAGGTCGTCGGGCTTTTCATGAAGAACTGGGAAGACGACGATGACGAGGAGCATTGCTCCACGCGCCAGGATCTCATCGACTGCGCGTCGGTGGCGGACGTGATCGGCATCGATCTGGAGGTGGTGAACTTCGCGGCCGAATACAAGGACCGGGTGTTCGCGAGCTTTCTTTCCGAATACGCCGCCGGGCGCACGCCCAACCCCGACGTGCTGTGCAACGCCGAAATCAAGTTCAAAGCTTTCCTGGAGCACGCGATGGGGCTGGGCGCGCGGTATATCGCCACGGGCCATTATGCGCAGCTGCGGGAGCGCGACGCGCCCGGGGATGGCGTTCAATTGCTGCGAGGCTACGACCCGGAGAAGGATCAGAGCTACTTCCTGTACCGGCTGACGCAGCAGCAGCTGGAGCGGGTGCTGTTCCCGGTGGGCGGTCTCAGGAAGAGCGAGGTAAGACGGGTTGCGCGCGAGGCGGGCCTGCCGGTGCACGCCAAGAAGGATTCCACCGGCATCTGTTTCATCGGCGAGCGGCCGTTCCGTGAGTTCCTGAACCGTTATCTGCCGCGTACCCCGGGAGCGATGCGCACGCCCGAGGGAGAGAGGGTGGGCGAGCACATCGGGCTCGCCTTCTACACCATCGGGCAAAGGAAAGGCATCGGATTGGGCGGAAGAAAAGGCGCAGATGGCGGCGCGTGGTATGTGGCCGGAAAAGATCTGGAAAAAAACGAGCTGATCGTCGTCCAGGGACATGATCACCCGTGCCTCCTGAGCCGCCGCTTGCGGGCCGCCGACCTCGCCTGGGTGAGCGCTCGGCCGCCGGCCGAGGGATATCGCTGCACGGCCAAGACGCGCTACCGGCAGAAGGACGCGCCTTGCACTGTCGCCGCCGTCTCAGCCGCGGAAATGGAGCTCGAATTCGACGAGGCGCAATGGGCCGTCACGCCGGGGCAGTCGGCCGTGCTTTACGACGGCGACGTGTGCCTGGGCGGCGGCGTCATCCGGTAGTAGCTCAGTCGCGGGGCGCGGTGTCGGCGAAGGAGGAGCGCTCGGAAAGTTTGGCGTAGTGACGGACCAGGTTGGGGCATTGCTCGCGCCATCGGACGTCCGGAAAGCGGAAGTCGAGCCAGCCCAGGCAGGCGCCCAGCGCGATGTCCGCGAGGCTGTAGCCGTTTCCGGCGCACCAGGCGTTCGTGCCCAACTCGCGCTCCATCATGTCGAGCCCGGAATTGACTTTACGCAGCTGCCGCTCGATCCACGCCATGCTGCGCTCGTTATCCTTGCGCTGCCGTTCCATGCGGACCAGGACGCCGGCGTCGAGCACTCCGTCGGCAAGCGCCTCCCAGCGTCTCACCTCGATGCGCTCGCGATTGGCGGCGGGAATCAACCGCGACAGCGGCGAGACGTTGTCGAGGAATTCCACGATGACGCGCGAATCGAACAGCGTGGTGCCGTCCTCCAGGACGAGCACCGGCACCTGCACGAGCGGGTTTTGCCCTCTGAGCTCCGGGCTTTCGTTCCAGGGATTCTGGATTTCGAAATCGTAATCGATCTTCTTTTCCGCAAGGACGATACGCACCTTGCGTACGAACGGACTCGCCAGCGCACCGATCAGCTTCATTTTTTCAATTCGGGAAAAAGCGGGGAAAACCGGTGCCGTTGGATGCGGCGTTCAGTCATGCCCTATGAAAGGGCGCAGATTATAGCAGAGCGCCGGAGCGTCTACGGGGCACTGAAGGGTGCGTGATAAGATTTGCACGGTTATCCCACGGAAATCTGCATGCCCCTCACCTCGCTTACGGCGATTTCACCTTTGGATGGGCGCTATTCGGCCCAGCTCGGGGCGCTGCGCGGCTATTTCAGCGAATCGGGCCTGATCCGCTACCGGGTCCGGGTCGAGATCGAATGGCTCCTCGCCCTGGCCGCGGAAAAGCAGCTGCGCGACATCGGGCCGTTTTCGCAGGCGAGCATCGATTTCCTGCGCAAGCTTGTCAGCGATTTTTCAGGCCGTGATGCCGAGCGCGTCAAGGCGATCGAGCAGCAGACCAACCACGACGTGAAGGCGATCGAGTACTGGCTCAAAGAACGGGCCGGGGACCGGGAGGAGATCGAAGCGGCCTCGGAGTTCATTCACTTCGCCTGCACCTCCGAAGACATCAACAACCTCGCGTATGCTCTGGCGCTCCAGGAGTGCCGTGCCGCGGTGCTGCTGCCGCAGCTGGACGAGGTGATCGAGGTGCTGCGGTCCATGGCGCACCGCCATGCGGACGATGCGATGCTCGCCCGCACTCACGGGCAGCCTGCCACCCCGAGCACGCTCGGCAAAGAGCTCGCCAACTTCGTGCACCGGCTGCGCCGCGCGCGCCGGGCCATCGAAGCCGTGTCGCTGACCGGCAAAGCGAACGGCGCGGTTGGCGGCTATAACGCGCACCTCGCTGCCTATCCCCGGTTCGATTGGGAGAGCTTTTCGCGCCGGCTGGTTGAATCGCTGCGTCTGGAATTCAACGCCTACACGACGCAGATCGAGCCGCACGACTGTCTTGCCGAGCTCTTCGATGCCCTGGCGCGCACCAACGTGGTTCTCCTGGATCTCGATCGCGACCTGTGGGGTTACGTTTCACTGGGCTACTTCCGGCAGACGACCAAGGCCGGAGAGGTGGGCTCGTCCACCATGCCTCACAAGGTGAATCCCATCGATTTCGAGAACTCCGAAGGCAATCTCGGCGTGGCCAACGCCTTGCTGCGCCACCTCGCGGAGAAGCTGCCGGTGTCGCGCTGGCAGCGCGACCTTTCCGACTCCACGGCGTTGCGCAACGTCGGGGCGGCGCTCGGCCATTCGCTGCTCGCCTGGCGCGCGTGCCTGCGCGGACTGGCGAAGCTCGAGGCCGACCCGGCGCGCCTGGCCGCCGACCTGGAAGCGAACTGGGAAGTGCTCGCCGAGGCGGTGCAGACGGTGATGCGGCGCCACGGCCTGCCCGACCCCTACGAGCAGTTGAAAGAGCTCACTCGCGGCAAGCGCGTCGACGGGGAATCGATGCGCGCTTTCATACGCGGCCTTGCGCTCCCCGAGGCGGAAAAGAACCGGCTGCTCGATCTCACCCCGGCGACGTACATCGGCAAGGCGGCCGAGCTCGCGAGAAAAATCTAGCCTATTTCTCTTCGGGAAGCGGCGCGGGGGCGATTTTACTTGCGCCCGGTTTGCTTCGCTTCCGGTTTAGCCGGCACCGATCGCAGGTACGCAACCAGGGCGTCGAGATCGCCGGGCGTGAGCTGGCTGGTGGTGTTGCGGATGACTTCGTCCATGGCTTCCGCTGCGGCATCGAACTCGGGCGTGACGCCGGTCGTCAGGAATTCCTTGAGCTCGCTGTCATTCCACTTCTTCAGCCGGGTCGGCGTGATATTGGGCGCCAGGTCCTTTGCTCCGGCGAGAAACCGGTCCTTTGCGGGGGCCCCGAGGAAATTGCGGGGGGTGTGGCATTCGCTGCAGTGGCCCGGGGCCTGCACGAGGTAGGCACCGCGGCTCTGCACCGGGGTGAGCCGCGGGTCATTGACGTAGGCGCCCGGCGTGAAAAACAGCCATTTCCAGGGCGCCACGAGAACGCGCCATTGAAACGGAAAACGCAGTGCGTGAGCCTCGTTGGGGCGGCTGCTGGGGGGCAGCGTGCGCAGATACGCCCACAGGTCCTTCATATCCTGGTCGCTCATTTTGGTGAACGAGGGGTACGGGAACGAAGGATAGTAGTGGGCGCCGTCGGGCCGCTCACCGCGCCGCAATGCGCGGATGAAATCGGCCTCGCTCCAGCGGCCGATGCCCGCTTGTGAGTGCGGCGTGATATTGGGTCCGTAAAAAGTGCCGAACGGGGTCTTCAACCCTCGGCCGCCCGCATAGGGGGCGGCGTCCGGTTTTGCTTCTGTGTGACAGCCGACGCACCCGGCGGCCTTCGCCATGTATTGCCCGCGCTTGGCATCTCCCTGCGCAAATGTCCCGCCCGCCAATCCGAGCAGCAGAGCGAGCACCAACGTCCGAGGCACGCAATCGACCCCGCTGTTTCAATACCGCGGCGCGGGGACTTCCGTCGCTATTGTTTCCGCCGGAACGAATCGTGGCAGCTGTTGCAGGCGTTGTTGACCTGGAGGATCTGCGCTTTGGTGCCCGCCTCGTCGCCGGACTTCGTCACAGCGACGAGCTTTGTCACTTCGTTCCGTAACCGCTCCTGAGCGGCCTGGAATTTCCCGGAATCCTTGTAGATCTCGGGCAGTGCCCGTGTTGGCTTTACATCGGCAGTGGCGGGTACGAAGCCGTCCCATGGGAGCTGCGTCAGCACGTCGAGATACGCTACATTGCGCTGGACTATCTTGGCGTCGAAGGGTCTCTTCCCCTGGGCCATGGGGACTATCGGGTAGTGATACTTGCCTTGCAGGATCATGGCGGCCTGCCGCTGCTGCACCAGCGTCTCAGGCTTTGCCTGGGAAAAAGAAGGAGGCGCGTAACCCGCGCCGAGCGCCAAGGCCAATCCGGCCATTGCGAGCTTTAGCATTGAAACCTCCTGGAGTAGGGTTTCCGGGTTGATGTGGCGGCGGCCGTAGCCGCTCACTAAGCGATAACAGCGCGCGAACGCGCGTTATTCCTCAACACGAGACCCGCCAGTTTGCTTCATGCCTTGGAGGCCTGTCTGGGGCGGGGTCCCTCCTTTCAGACTACGGCTTCTTCCTTCCGATCGCGGACCGGCTTGACCATGTCCTCGCGCTTGACCCCGAGCCACATCACCAGGGGCGCCATGACTAACACCGAGGAATAGATGCCGAACAGGATCCCGATGGTGAGCGCCACGGCGAAGTAATGCAGCGCCGCACCTCCGAAAATGAGCATGGAGAGCACCGCCATCTGGGTGGAGCCGTGGGTAATGATGGTCCGGGACATGGTCCGCGTGATGGCGTTGTCGATGATCTCGGGGACGCTCGAGCGCCGCATCTTGCGGAAATTCTCCCGGATCCGGTCCGCTACCACCACGGACTCGTTCACCGAGTAGCCCAGGATGGCGAGGATCGCCGCCAGCACCGGCAGCGAAAACTCCCACTGGAAGAACGCAAAGAAGCCCAGGATGATGACGACGTCGTGGAGGTTGGCGATGATCGCCGACACGCCGAATTTCCACTCGAAGCGGAAAGCCAGATAGATAACGATGCCGAGCGCCGTGACCAGCAGGGCGAGCGCTCCGTTCTCCGCGAGCTCGCGCCCTACCTGCGGTCCTACGAACTCCACGCGTTGCAGCTTGGCGCCGGGATCGGCGGCGCTCAGGGCTTCCATCACCGACTTTGAGAGCTCCCCCGAATTCTGGTTGGGACGCAGCGGCAGCCGGATCAGCACGTCGCGCGACGTGCCGAAATTCTGCACCGAGAAATCGCTGTGGCCCTTGGCCTCCAGCACCTTGCGGATGCCCTCGGCGTCCGCAGCTTTGTCGTAGCTGACCTCCATCACCGTCCCGCCGGTGAACTCGATGGAGAAATGCAGGCCTTTCACGGCGAGGAACACCACCGCCAGCAGAAACGTGATCAAGGAGATGATATTGAATACGAGCGCGTGCCGCATGAACGGGATGTCGCGGCGGATCTTGAAGAATTCCACGGTGGGCTATTTCCAGGTTGTGTTGCCGATCGCCACACGGGCGAGCTTGCGGCGCGTTCCATAGGTCAGATTCACCAGGCAACGGCTCACGACAACCGAGGAAAAGATCGAGGTGAGGATGCCCAGGGCATGCACTACGGCGAAACCGCGCACCGGGCCCGAGCCGAAGATGAGCAGCGCGAGGCCCGCGATCAGCGAGGTGATATTGGAGTCGATGATGGTCCCGAAGGCGCGCTCGTAGCCGGCGTGAATGGCCGCCTGCGGCGTCGCGCCGGCGCGCAGCTCCTCGCGGACGCGCTCATTGATCAGCACGTTGGCGTCGATCGCCATGCCCAGGGTGAGGGCGATCGCGGCGATGCCGGGCAGCGTGAGCGTTGCCTGCAGCATCGACAGCAGCGCTATCAGGAGCAGCAGATTCGCCGAGAGCGCGACCACCGAGAACACCCCGAACACGAGGTAGTACATCATCATGAAGGCCGAGATGGCCAGAAAACCGTAAATGGTCGAATTGAAGCCTTTGCGGATGTTCTCGGCCCCGAGCGAAGGCCCGACCGTGCGCTCCTCGATGATTTCCATGGGCGCGGCGAGCGAGCCGGCGCGCAGCAGCAGCGCGACATCGTTCGCTTCCTGGGTGGTCATGCGGCCGCTGATCTGCACCCGTCCGCCGCCGATTTCCGTGCGGATCACCGGGGCGGTGATGACTTCGCCCTTGCCTTTCTCGATGAGCAGGATGGCCATGCGCTTGCCGACGTTCTCGCGCGTCACGTCGCGGAAGATGCGAGCTCCCGTGGCGTCCAGAGTGAGGAACACCGCCGGCTCCTGCGTCTGATTGTCGAACCCGGGCTGCGCGTCGGTCAGCCGGTCGCCCGTCAGCACCACCTGCCTTCTCACCAGCAGCGCCTGAGCGTTGCGCTCGATGTAGAACTCGTCACCCAACGGGACCTGTCCCTGGCGTGCCGCATCAAGGGCCGCGGCATTCATGTTCTCTTCGTCCACCATGCGGATCTCGAGGGTCGCGGTGCGGCCCAGGATTTCCTTCGCCTTGGCGGTGTCCTGCACGCCGGGGAGCTGAACCACGACGCGGTCGGCGCCTTGCTGCTGGATCACCGGCTCGGCCACGCCCAGCTCGTTGATCCGGTTGTGCAGGGTCTGGATGTTCTGCTTCAGCGCGAATTCCTGCGTGCGCTTCACCGCCTCGGGTTTGAGCGTCGCCGACAGGCGAAGGTCGCTCCCCTCGCCCGCCTCCAAGAGGGTGAGGTCGGGGATCTGGTCTGAAATGAGTTTGCGGGCCCGGTCGCGGTTTTCCGCGTCGCGGAAGCGCACCACGACCTCGCCGGCCTCGCGGGCAATCCCGGCGTGACGGACGTTCCGGTCGCGCAGCTGCGTGCGGATGTCGCCGACCAGGCTCTCCAGCCGCTTGGTGATCGCCGCGCGCATGTCGACCTGCAGCAGAAAATGCACGCCTCCGCGCAGGTCCAGGCCCAGATACATCGGCGCGGCGCGTATGGCGGCGAGCCAGCTCGGGGAATTGGCAAGCAGATTCAGGGCTACGGTGTAGGACGGGTTCTGGGGATCGGGATTCAGCGCCTGGTGGATCACGTCCTTGGCCCTGAGCTGGGTGTCGGTGTCGGCCAGGCGCACCTTCACCGACTGCAGATCAAGGAAAACACCGGTGGGTTCGATGGACGATTTCTTCAGCGCTTCTTCGATACGGCTGAGCAGCGACGGTTCGACTTTTATGGTGGCGCGCGCCGGAGACACCTGCACCGCCGGGGCCTCGCCGAACAGATTGGGCAGCGTATAGAGCAGCCCCAGGACCAGGATGATGGCCACGACCACATAGGTCCATACCGGGTAACGGTTCATATGATCTGGTGCCCTTCAGGCAGTTATGGCACGGGGCGAGGGGGGTAACGGGGGCTCATTTACGTAACTGAGGGTACTCCCTCTCCCCCTGTTCTCTACTTTCCAGAATCGCTCCAACGCAGTAATGCTTTCACCTGAACTCCAATGGCAACCACTCGCTATATGGATTTCATCGTCCCCTTGGGCAGCAGCATCTGTACCGCGGCCCGCTGGACGTTGATTTCGACGTTCGGCGCGATTTCCAGGCAAACATAGGCGTCGTTGATCTTGGTGATCTTGCCGATGACCCCACCCGCCGCGATCACCTCGTCGCCTTTTTGCAGGGCTTCGGTCATCGCCTTGTGCTCCTTGGCCCGTTTCATCTGCGGCCGGATCATCATGAAGTACAGGAGGACGAACATCCCGACTATCAGGATGATGCTTTCTATGCCGGAGCCGCCCGGGGCTCCGAGTTGCGCGTATGCGGGGGAAATCAGCACGACATTCTCCGAGCCTGCAGATCGGCAAACCAAAAGTATAGCATTCGCCCCGCGGCTCCCTCGCGGCGGCCGGCTGGCTGCTGCGGCTACTCGTCGGCGTCCCGGACACTGGATCGTTCCTCGTGGAAGCGCCCGGCGAACTGTGCGAACCGGCCTGCTTCGATGGAGGCGCGCAGCTCGCGCATGAGCGTGTGGTAGTAGTGCAGGTTATGCAGCGTGTTCAGGCGCGCCCCGAGTATCTCGTTGGTCTTCTGCAGGTGGTGCAGGTAGGAACGGGAGAAGTTCGTGCAGCAATAACAGGGGCAGCTTGCATCCAGAGCGCGCGTGTCGGCGCGGTGTCTGGCGTTGCGGATCTTGATGTCCCCGTAGCGGGTGAAAAGCCAGCCGTTGCGCGCGTTCCGGGTGGGCAGGACGCAGTCGAACATGTCGATGCCCAGCCCCACCGCTTCGACGATGTCCTCCGGCGTTCCGACGCCCATGAGATAACGGGGCTGGTCTTGCGGAAGGCGCGGCGCCGCATGCGAAAGAATGCGGCGTTTGTCCTCCTTGGGCTCTCCCACCGAGAGACCGCCGATGGCATACCCGTCGAATCCGGTGGCGAGCAGTCCTTCGAGCGACCGGTCGCGCAGCGCCTCGAACATCCCCCCCTGGACTATTCCGAACAGCGCGTTCGCCTGGCCTTCGCGCTGCAGCCAGGCGCGCTTGCTGCGCTCGGCCCAGCGCAGCGACATCAGCATCGACCGCTCGGCCTGGGGCGCCGCGGCCGGATAGGGCGTGCATTCGTCGAACACCATGGCGACGTCCGAATCGAGCGCCTGCTGGATGCGCATGGATTCCTCGGGTGTCAGCATGAGCCGGTCGCCGTTGACCGGCGACGCAAATTGCACGCCTTCTTCGGAAATCGTGCGCAAGGTTTCCAGGCTGAACACCTGGTAGCCGCCGGAGTCGGTGAGGATCGGGCGCTTCCATGCCATGAAGCCGTGCAGGCCGCCGTGGGCCCGCATCACGTCGAGCCCCGGCCGCAGCCACAGGTGAAAGGTATTGCCCAGAAGAATCTCGACGCCGAGCGCTTCCAGCTCGGCAGGACTCATCGCCTTCACCGTCCCATAGGTGCCCACGGGCATGAACACCGGCGTGTGCACTTCTCCGTGGGCGAGGGTGAGCCGCGCGCGCCGCGCGGCCCCGTCACGGGCAAGAAGCTCGAATTTCAAGGCGGCATCCTGTCGATCAGCATGGCATCGCCATACGAGAAGAAACGGTAGCGCTGGCGCACGGCGTGCGCGTAGGCACGGCGCACATTCTCCATCCCGCCGAAAGCGCATACCAGCATGAACAAGGTCGAACGTGGAAGATGGAAATTGGTCACCAGGCGGTCGACCACCCGGAAACGGTAGCCCGGGACGATGAACAGCCGCGTGCGCGCCTCGCCTGCGCGCAGGTCCAGGCCGTCGCCTTCGCGAACGGCCGACTCGAGCGCGCGCACCGAGGTGGTCCCCACAGCGACGACGCGGCTGCCTCGTGCCTTTGCCTCCAGCACCGCGCTGCGGGTGGCCTCGGGAAGCGAGAACCATTCTGAGTGCATGCGATGCTGCGCCAGGTCATCGCCGCGCACGGGCATGAAGGTGCCGGCGCCCACGTGGAGGGTCAGCCAGGCGAAGCGCACGCCGCGTGTCGCGAGCTGTTCCATCATGCCCTGGTCGAAGTGCAAGCCGGCGGTCGGAGCCGCGACGGCCCCGGGGACGCGGGCGTACACCGTCTGGTAGCGTGTTTCGTCTTCCGGATCCGGTTCATGCTCGATATAGGGCGGAAGGGGCACGCGCCCGTACCGATCCAGCGCTTCCAGTACGGACCCGGGTCCCGGGAATTTCAACAGGTACAGATCGTCCTCCCGGCCCAGCACCTCCGCCTGAATCGCGTCTTCGAGAAAGAGCTTGCTGCCCGGGCGCGGCGCCTTGCTCGCGCGGATCTGTGCGAGCGCCTCGTGCGGCCCCAGCGCTCGCTCGATCAGCACCTCCACGCGAGCGCCCGTGGTCTTCACTCCGTACAGGCGGGCCTTGATGACGCGGGTGTCATTGAAAACGAGCAGATCGTGCGCAGCGAGCAACCCCGGCAGATCGCTGAACAGATGATCGGAGATCGCTTTTCCGGACATTGTCAAGAGGCGGCTGCGGCTGCGTTCGCTCGCCGGGTGCTGAGCGATCAGCTCCCGGGGGAGATCGAAATCGAAATCCTCTAGAGAAAAACCCATACGAGGCAACGGTATAATCAGCGCTCGCGCCTTCTGGGCGCGTTCGACGCCGCGCATCCATGCCGGAATGGCGGAACTGGTAGACGCGCCGGACTCAAAATCCGGTCCCCGCGAGGGGGTGTGGGTTCGATTCCCTCTTCCGGCACCACAGGTGAAGCGGTTTTGAATAAATCAAGGCTTCCCTACACTACACTACTGGACTAGGGCACCAGAACAGCCGCGCCGTTGATTCGACCCTCGCGCACGCGTGCGAGGGCCTCGTTCGCCTCTTCCAGCGGAAAAGTTTCAATCCGGGTGCGCACCGGCACGCGAGGCGCGAGCTCGAGGAAAGCTTCTCCATCCGCCCGGGTGAGGTTGGCCACCGAGACGATCCGCCGTTCACCCCACAGAATGGCATAGGGAAAGGCCGGGATGTCGCTCATGTGGATGCCCGCGCAAACGACTGTGCCGCCTTTTGCGACCGCGCGCAACGCTGCGGGCACCAGCGCTCCCACTGGCGCATACAGGATCGCGGCGCCCAGCGGCTCGGGCGGCGACATCGATGAATCCCCGGCCCACTGTGCGCCGAGGTCCAGCGCAAACCGCTGCGCCGAACTGTCCCCGGGACGCGTAAACGCGAACACCCGGCGCCCCTGGTAGCGCGCCACCTGGGCAACGATGTGCGCGGCGGCGCCAAAGCCATAGATTCCCAGGGTTTCGGCGTCGCCTGCCGCGGCGAGAGACCGGTAGCCGATCAGCCCGGCGCAGAGCAAAGGCGCGGCTTCGGCATCGCCGTATTCGGCGGGCAGGTGGAAGCAGAAGCGGCTGTCGGCGACGGCATAGTCGGCGTAGCCGCCGTCGCGCTGCCAGCCGGTGAATTGTGCGCGATCGCACAGGTTCTCCCGCCCCGTGCGGCAGTAGTGACACTCGCCGCACGTCCACCCCAGCCACGGAACGCCGACGCGGTCCTCGAGCTGGAATCCCGACGTACCGGGGCCGCACTCGACCACGCGCCCGACAATTTCATGCCCCGGGACCACGGGATGTCCCGGGAAGGCGAGCTCGCCATCCACCACATGAAGGTCGGTACGGCACACGCCGCACGCCGCCACGCGAATGAGCAGTTCGCCTTCGCCGGCCCGGGCGCGGGCTCGTATGACGCGCTGCAGCGGGCTCCCTGGCTGCTGCAGAGTCATCAGGCGATTGGCATCAGTGGCTTGCATGCCGTGCGTCCTCGCTACGGGCTGCGGCCAGCCCGTTCACATCCGCATGCGGGCTCGCGGGGCCCGTATGGCTGGCGGAGGCGACATGCGCTAAAGTATGAGCCAGAGTTCCGGACGGCATTTGTTCCGGACAAAGGAGAAAAAAAGGCGCTGGAGGAGACGGATGTACGCGATCGTATATAAATCGGATGGCGTTCCCATTTGCTGTCAGGTCGCAGGCGTTTCGCCCGACCCGGTAGTGGTCTGGAACAGCGAAACCGCTGCCAGGGCCTTCATTGACAGCAAAGGCGCCAGCGCTGATTTTCAGCCTCTGGAAGTCAATGACCAAACCATGGAAACGCTGGCCAAGGCGCTGGGCTGCCGCATGGACCAACTGATGCTCGAGCAGTACCCTGCCTGAGACCCGCGGCGGAGCCCCCCGGCTCCACTCTGCTGCTACGCCATCTGTACCGGTATGTGATCGCGGCTCGCTTTGATCCGGTTGGCCGCGTCCACGTACACCAGGTCCGGCTTGTAGCGCTGCAGTTCCACCTCGGTATACGCCGCATAACAGGCGATGATCAGGATATCCCCCGGCGCCGCCTTGCGTGCCGCCGCTCCGTTCACCGATATGGTCCCGGAACCCCGGTGGGCGCGGATCGCATACGTCGTAAAGCGCTCGCCGTTGGTGACGTTATAGATATCGATCTGCTGATATTCACGGATATCGGCCGCGTCCAGGAGCGTTTCATCGATGCCGCATGAGCCCTCGTACTCCAGCTCCGAATGGGTCACGGTGGCCCGGTGAATTTTTGACTTCAACATCGTGCGTTGCATTGCACCCTCCAGTAGACCCCGCCTTTCCGGGGCCTGCCGATTCCGCGCTTGCGGAACCTGCAAGTCATTTCGCCATTACAGCGACAACTCCAGATTGTCGATAAGCCGGGTGGCTCCCAGCCACGCGGCCGCCAGTATGACCAGTTGCCGGTCCTCTGGGGAAGGCGATTTTAGATCAGCCCCTTTCCGCACTGCAACATAGTCGGGTTTCCATTGATTTAGATCAAATTTCCCGGCGGCCGCGCGCTCCAACGCCGGGTAGTCCTGATGCCCGGCGCGGATGGAGGCCGCAGTCTCCTGCAGCACCCGGTAGAGCAAGGGGGCGATGGCCCGTTCGCTGGCAGTCAGATAGCCGTTTCGGGAAGAGAGTGCCAGGCCGTCGGGCGCGCGAGCCGTTTCCCCGGCAACGATCTCGATTGGCAAGGCGAATTGCCTGACCAGGCCGCGCACCACGGCGAGCTGCTGGAAGTCCTTCTTGCCGAACACTGCCACGTGCGGCTGGACTACGTTGAACAGCTTCAGCACCACCGTTGCCACGCCGCGGAAAAAGCCGGGCCTGAATTCGCCTTCGAGCACCTGGCCGATTTCCGGAGGTTCCACGAGGTAAGTCTGCGGCTCGGGATAAAGCTCCTGTTCGCCGGGCGCGAACAGCACCTCGACTCCGCACGATCGCAGCTGTTCGCAATCCCCCTCGTAGGTGCGCGGGTACTTCTCGAAGTCCTCGCCCGGTGCGAATTGCAGGCGATTGACGAAAATGCTGGCGACCACCCGATCGGCCCGCTGGCGCGCCTGTTTCATCAGGCCGATGTGACCGTCGTGCAGGTTCCCCATGGTCGGCACGAAGGCGATGCGGCGCCCGCGCCGGCGTTCTTCCTCCAGCCTTGAGCGCAACGAGGCGATGTCGGGAAAAACGTCCATCGTCTTCAGAAAGAGTGCTCTTCGCCGGGGAAACTGCCGTCCTTTACGGCGCGCACATAACGTTCGATCGCGTTGCTCACGCTGGAGGCGCCGGTCATGAAGTTGCGCACGAAGCGCGCCTTGCGGCCGGGGTAGACGTCAAGCGCGTCATGAAGCACCAGCACTTGCCCCGAACACTCCGGTCCCGCGCCGATGCCTATGGTGATGATTTCGCATTCCGCCGTGACCCGCTTCGCCAGCTTGGCCGGAATCGCTTCGAGCACCAGCATCTCTGCGCCGGCTTCCAGCAAGGCGTTCGCGTCGTTCACGAGCTCCTGCTCGGCGTCGGCGGTTTTGGCCTGCACCCGATAACCGCCCAGCTGGTGGACCGACTGCGGCGTGAGACCGAGATGCCCGCACACCGGGATGCCGCGCCGGGTGATGAACCGTACGGTTGCGGCGAGCTCGGCACCGCCTTCCAGCTTCACCATGTGCGCGCCGGCCGCCATGAGCCGCGCCGAATTCCTGTAGGCCTGCTCGGGCGATTCCTGGTAGCTGGCGAACGGGAGATCGGCCACGATGAAGGCGACTTTCGAACCCCGCGCCACGCAGCCCGTGTGGTAGACCATGTCTTCCATGGTCACCGGCAGCGTCGAATCGTGGCCCTGCAGCACCATGCCGAGCGAATCGCCCACCAGCAGGCATTCGACCCCTGCGCCCTCCAGCAAGGCGGCAAAACTGGCGTCATAGCAGGTGAGCACCGCGATTTTCAGACCCTCGGCTCGCATGCGGTGCAGTCGGGGCAGGGTGATGCGGCTCATTGCGGCTCTTTCATGAGGTGGGCTGGGTGGCGCTACTGGCCCATATTGAAGAATTCCCGGGTGCCTCGCATGGCGGACACGCGCTGCACCAGCAGCTCCAGGTCGGCGGCATTTTTCGCAAAATTGAGCCGCTCGGAGTTCACGATCAGCACCGGGGCGTGCGCGTAATGATAGAAATACCGGCTGTAGCTGTCTGCGAGCAGCGTAAGGTATTCGACGTTGAGCGGACGCTCGTAATCGAGCGCGCGCTTGCGCACCCGCTCGATCAGCGTGTCGGTTTGCGCCTGAAGGTAGATGACCAGGTCGGGCCGCGGCGCTTGCGGCTGCAGCGTATCGTAAATCCGCTGGTACAGGTGCAGTTCCTCTGCCGACAACGTCAACCGCGCGAACAGCGGATCCTTGTCGAGCAGAAAATCCGCCACGGTGAGGCGGTTGAACAGGTCGAGCTGCGCCAGGTCCCTCAGCTGGTTGACGCGCTGGAACAGAAAGAACAGCTGCGTGGGGAGCGCCCAGCGATCCATGTCGCGGTAAAAACGTGCGAGAAACGGGTTCTGCTCCGGCTGCTCCAGCATGAGCTGTGCGCCCAGCCGTTCCGACAGGCGCTTGGCCAGGGTGGTTTTGCCCACTCCGATCGGTCCTTCGACGACGATGTAGCGATACTTCGAATGAGGCATCAGCACAAGGACATAAATGTATCGCCGCGCCGGAGTGCGAGACGGCGCCCATGATACACAACGCCGCCCCGGTGATCGGGCTGCGGCGGCTCTTTCCAGGACGATCCCATTGCAGCGCCGCTACCGAAGGCGCTCGACCTGCTGGCCCGCGGTGCGGGCGAGCCAATCGCGCGCCGGACCGCGTCCCGGTATGGTGGACTCCGGAGCGACTTCGCACAGCGGCTCGAGCACGAAGCGCCGCTCGTGCATGCGGGGATGGGGAAGCTGCAGCCCCGGCTCATCGCGCACTTCGTCACCGTAGATCAGCAGGTCCAGATCCAGCAGGCGCGGCGCGTTGGCAAAGGGGCGGACCCGTCCATGGCGCGCCTCGACCTCGAGCAGCGACTCGAGCAGCGTGCGCGCCGGCAGCATGGTGTGCACCTCGGCGACGGCGTTGATGTATTGCGGCTGGTCGGCATAGCCGACCGGCGCGCTTCGATACAGTGACGACACCCGTCCGAGCGTCGTTCCGGGCAGCTGCCTCAGTGCATCGATGGCCGAGCGGATCTGTGCGGGCGGGTCGGCAAGGTTCGCGCCCAAGCCGACGTAAGCGGTAACGGGGGGCGAAGCGCGCGACACCGCTCGCTCAAACGTCCGGCGCCGCCGCGCTTGCACGCTTCTTGCGCCGTCGCCGGCGGCGGTGCGTGGTGCGCTCGCCTGCCGCCGGCTGCAGCAGCATGGCGTGCTGCTCCTCGGGTGGCGCGTGCTGGAAGCGCTGCCACCATTCGTGCACCTCATTGTCGACCTCGCCGCTCTGCGCGCGCAGGGCGAGGAAGTCGAATCCTGCGCGAAATCGTTCCTGGTGCAGCAGGGAAAATGGCCGCTTGCCGCTGCGTTGTTCGAATCGCGGCTGCAATATCCAGATTTCTTTCATCACGGCGGTGAACCGCCGGGGAATCGCCAGCTTGTCGGTCTGCTTGTCCAGCACCGCGTCCATCGCCTGGTGCAGCGCCGGCACGGGGTTGATGCCTTTTTCCCGCGTCGTGCGCCACGCGGCCAGCACCTGGTGCCACAGCAGCGCAGCGAACAGAAACGCCGGGGAAACGAACTTGCCGGCGCGCACCCGCGCATCGGTCTGCTCCAGCGCAAGGTTCACGAAACGCTCGCCGAGCGGCTGCTCGAGAATGACGTCCAGCAGCGGCAGCAGTCCGTGGTGCAGGCCCTCGTCGCGCAGCTGGTGCAGCGTCGGCCCGGCGTGCCCTGAAAGAAGCAGCTTCAGCATTTCGTCGAACAGGCGCGCCGCCGGCACGTTGCCGAGCAGGTCCGCCATTTCCGCGATCGGCGCTCCCGTGTGCTGGTCGATCTTGAATTGCAGCTTGGCTGCAAAGCGGGCGGCACGGAGCATCCGCACCGGATCCTCTCGATAACGCAGGCGCGGATCGCCGATGATCCTGACGATTTTGCGGCGCAGGTCCTTCAGCCCCTGGTGGAAGTCCAGGAAGGCCTCGTTCGATGGATCGTAGTAGAGCGCGTTGACGGTGAAATCGCGGCGCGCCGCGTCCTGCTCGATCGTCCCGTACTCGTTGTCCCTTAGAACCCGTCCGTGCTCGTCCTTGTCTTCCGCGCCGCCGGAGCGGAAGGTGGAGACCTCCACCGTTTCGTCGCCGAACATCACGTGAGCAATCTTGAAGCGGCGCCCGATCAGGCGCGAGCGCCGAAACAGCCGACGCACGTCTTCGGGCAAGGCGTTGGTGGCCACATCGAAATCCTCGGGCTGCAGTCCGAGCAGCAGATCGCGCACCGCGCCCCCCACGACGTACGCTTGGTACCCGGCGTTCTGCAGCGTTTCACAGGTGCGGCGCGAACCATGAGACAGCCGGTCGCGGCCGATGCCGTGCTCGGAGCGCGGGATGATCACCGGCCCGGCCCGGGATCCCAGGCGAAAGACCCGCCGGATCAGTCTCTGGATCAACGGGGAAGGGGCGCGAACAGGCCGGGCAAGCCGGCAGGCTCGAGCCTGCACTGATAGAGTGTTTCGAGGTGTTCCTGCGTCAGCATGATGTTGGAAGGGCCCTGCGCGACGCGGCCCGCATCATACAACAAAACCGCGCGGGCGCAGTGTCTCGCCGCAACGGCGGGCTCGTGCAGGACCATCAGGATGGCGCATCCGGCCTGCGCGCGGCGTTCGAGTAGCGCCATGACCTGCGCCTGGTGTGCGAGATCCAGATGCTGCAGCGGCTCGTCCAGCAGCATCAGTTGCGGCGCCTGCAGCAGCAGTTGCGCAATGCGTGCTCGCTGCCGTTCGCCGCCGGAGAGCGTGCGGAAGCGCTGCGCAGCATGTTCTGCGAGATCCAGTTCAGCGAGCAGCGCGCGTGCGGCCTCCGGCGGGCCCACGCCCCCGTGCGGGTAGCGTCCGAGGCGCACGAAATCAAGGGTGCTGCCCCAGTAATCGGCCGAGTCATCCTGAAGCAGGACCCCGAGCCGTCGCGCACGTTCGCGCCCGGGCCAGCTCGCCAGCAGGCGGCCGCGCAGCGTGACGGTCCCGGCCGCAGGCCGTCTCAGTCCGGCCAGTGCGGCGAGGAGACTCGACTTGCCCGAACCATTGCGACCGAGAATGGCGCAGCATTCCCCTTCTTTCAGCTCCATGGTGAGTCCATCGACCAGCCGCCGGCCCGGCACGTCGATCGAAAGCTTGTCCGTGCTCAGCATGGGAGCTTCTACCTTCCTTTCGCCAGAAGCACGAGCAGGGCAGGTACGCCGATCAGCGCCGTCACCGCGCCGACCGGAAGCTCAGTGGGCGAGGCGGCAGAGCGTGCCACTGCGTCTGCGGCAGCAAGGAATGCGCCGCCCAGGCATGCCGAGGCCGGCAGCAAAGCGCGGTGATCGTGCACACCGGCCAGTCTGAGCAGGTGCGGCGTGACCAGGCCCACGAAACCGATGCCTCCGCCCACCAGCACGGCCGCTGCCGTCGCCGCGGTGGCACAGCCGAACACCAGCCATTGCACGCGAGCCACTGCCACGCCGAGCGAGCGCGCCTGGTCCTCGCCGAGCGTCATGACGTTGAGCGCCATTGCTTGCGATTGCGCCACTACCGCGACCGCGGCGAGCACCAGCCACGCCGGCAGCGGATTCGACGCTCCCGAAAGGTCGCCGAACAGCCAGAAGAGCATCCCCTGAACCTGCGCGGCCGGTGCCACGGTAAGGAGCAGGCTGATGATGGCGCCGAAGCCGCTGGACAGCGCCACGCCGGCCAGCAGCACCCGATACGGATTCCAGCCGGATGGCGCAAGCGACAAGACGAATATGGCGAGCGCCGCCGCGGCTGCGCCCAAGGCCGAGGCGCCGGATAGAAGCGCGCCGGACGCGCCGAGCAGCATGGCGGCCAGCGCGGCGGTGGCGGCGCCGCCGGACACGCCCAGCAAGTAAGGGTCGGCCAGCGGATTGCGCAGCAGCACCTGGAGCAGGGCACCGGCCAGGGCGAGCAGGCTTCCGCAGGCAAAGGCGGCCAGCGCCCGAGGCAGGCGCAGCCCCCACACGATCTCGCGGTTCACCTCGTCTCCCGAGCCCGACACGGCCTGCCACAGTTCCGAAGGACCCAGTTCCACGCTTCCTATGGAAAGCGCAGCGAGCAACGCGAGCGGGACGCTGGCCGCCGTGAACCATAGCGCAGCCTTCATCGGCGCCTTCTCCACGCGCGCTGGGCGAGATCCATGCTCTTCAGCTTCTCAGGCTGATGACCGGCCAACCGCGCTCGCGCGCCGCGGCTTCCAGCACCGGATCGGGATCCACGGCGACCGGGCGCGTCACCTTTTCAAGCAGCGGCATGTCGTTGCGCGAGTCGCTGAAGAACCAGCTTTGCGCGAAAGAGCTCCAGTCCAGCCCTTGCTGCGACAGCCACTGCTCCATGCGCACGAGCTTGCCGTGCTGGAAGCACGGCACCCCGGCGCACTTGCCGGTGTAGCGGCCGTCGCGCATTTCGGGTTCGGTCGCAATCAGGTGCGCCAGGCCGAATTCGCGAGCGATGGGTGCCGTGATGAAGGAATTGGTTGCGGTAATGATCGCGCACAGGTCGCCGCGCCCGCGATGCGTAGCCACCAGCGCGCGCGCCTTGTCCAGCATCATGGGGCGTATTCGCGTCTGCATGAACTCATCGTGCCAGCGCTCGAGCTGCGCCTGGGAGTGCAGGGCGAGCGGCTGAAGCTGGAAATCGAGGAACTCGTAGATGTCCAGCGTCCCGTCCTTGTATTGCCTGTAGAACCGATCGTTCGCGGCCTCGTAAGGTCCGCGCTCCAGAACGCCCTGGTCGATCAGGAACTGGGCCCATTCATAATCGCTGTCGCCGGCCAGCAAAGTGTTATCGAGGTCAAAAAGGGCGAGATCCATCCTGCTGCTGCTCATTGCGGGATTTCAGTGTTTGGGAAAAGGGTTGCCGGCTTTCAGCGCCTCGCGCAGCAGCTGCAGCGTCGCGGGGCGCTTCGCCTGCAGCGACAGCCGGTCCAGAGCGTCGATCACGGCCACCTGGGTGCCCATGTCGCGCGGGTAACGCGTGAGCACGTATTCCAGTATATCGTCGCCAAGCCGCAGTCCCCGGCCCAAGGCGTGCAGTACGAGCGCCTCGCGCTTTTCCGGCTCCGACAGCGGATGCAACTGGAGCACCAGGCCGGAGCCGATGCGCGTGCGCAGGTCTTCGCGCAGCGCGAGCGCCGCGGGCGGCGCATGCCCGGTGGCCACCAGGCGGCCGCCCGACAGTCGCAGCGAGTTGTACAGGTCAAACAGGGCCAGCTGTCCGGCGATATCCAGGCGCTCCACATCGTCCAGGGCGATCGCCTCGGCGTTCACCGAGAGCTCCGCCTGCGGGGCGCACATATAACGCGCCTCCTGTCCTGCCTGCTGCAGGGCATTGCTGAAGCCGAGCAGTAAATGGGTCTTTCCGCTGCCCGCCTGCCCCCAGAGATAAACGAACCGCTCGGTGCCCGCCAGTGCTTCGCGCAGCGCGGCGAGCGCCGCTCGATTGCGGCCGGGGAAATAGTTCTCCAGAGACGGCGCCGGCGGCGGCGCCAGCTCCAGGATCAGCTGCTGCATTTAACCGACGGCTTCTGAAGCAACGGCACGCCGTCGCGTTGACGGTATGGCTGTCATAGTTCCTTGTTTAACCTTGTCTTCGTGCAAACCGGCGCTGCGACCCCCGGCGCTCGCGCGGCATGCGGGTAAAATCGCGGCAAATAACGCACTTTAACGGCACTGCTCTCCGTTGACCACTCCGCCACACGATCCGATCACCTACCGCGACGCCGGAGTCGATATCGATGCGGGCAACGCGTTGGTGGAAGCCATCAAGCCGTTCGCGCGGCGTACGCTGCGGCCCGAAGTGCTCGCCGGCATCGGCGGCTTCGGCGCGTTGTTCGAAGTCTCGAAGAAATACCGCGAGCCGGTGCTGGTGGCCGGCACCGACGGTGTCGGCACGAAACTGAAGCTCGCGTTCCAGTTGGGGCGCCACGACGGCGTCGGCATCGACCTGGTCGCGATGAGCGTGAATGACATCCTGGTTCAGGGCGCCGAGCCGGTGTTCTTTCTTGACTACTTTGCCTGCGGAAAGCTCGATGTCGCGGTGGCCACCGAGGTGGTGCGCGGAATCGCCCGGGGCTGCGAGCTCGCCGGCTGCGCGCTGATCGGCGGAGAAACGGCCGAAATGCCGGGCATGTATCGGCAAGGTGAATATGACCTTGCCGGATTCGCCGTCGGCATCGTGGAAAAGAGCCGCATCATCGACGGGCGGTCCATTGCGCCGGGCGATGTGCTGCTGGGACTGGCATCGAGCGGCATCCATTCCAACGGTTATTCGCTGGTGCGGCGCATCCTGGAGCGGGCGCAGCCCGATCCGGACGCCGACTTCCACGGGCGCAGTCTCGGTTCCGCGTTAATGGAGCCGACGCGTATCTACGTCAAGCCGCTGCTCAAGCTCATGGCGTCCGTCACGGTGAAGGGGCTCGCCCATATCACGGGTGGCGGGCTGGTGGAGAACGTTCCGCGGGTCCTTCCCGACGGCACGCGGGCCGTTATCAACAAGTCGCGATGGACTCTGCCGCCTCTTTTCAGCTGGCTGCAGAAGGCAGGCGGTGTCACGGACGCCGAAATGCACCGGGTATTCAATTGCGGTATCGGCATGGTGGTGATCGTGGCGTCCGATGAGGCCGATGTGGCGCAGGCCCTGCTCGGCTCGCAAGGTGAAACGGTCTATCGCATCGGGGAGGTCGTTGCCGGCACCGGGCGGGCCTCTGCCACGGTCGAGTAGACCTGCCTGGAGCAGCGACTCTCCATGCCGCGCCCGAAATTCGTCCATCTGCGGCTGCACAGCGAATATTCCATCGTAGACAGCGTCGTGCGCATCGACCAGGCCGTGGAGCGTGCGGCGCTGGACGCCATGCCGGCGCTCGCGCTCACCGACCTGGCGAACCTCTTCGGCATGGTGAAGTTCTTCAAGTCGGCCCGGGCCACGGGCGTGAAGCCGCTGGTGGGCTGCGATGTGTGGATCACCAATGAGGCGGAACGCGACAAGCCCCATCGGATGGTGCTGCTGGTCCAGTCGCGAGTGGGCTATCTGACGCTGTGCGAGCTGCTGTCCCGGGCATGGCTGCAGAACCAGCACCGCGGGCGCGGCGAGATCAACAAAGCCTGGCTGGAAAGGGGGACGGACGGTCTCATATGCCTTTCCGGCGCGCTGCAAGGCGATATCGGCGCAGCCCTCGTTCAAAACCACGTGGCGCAGGCGGAAAAGCTGGCACTCGGCTGGGCGGCGTTTTTCCCCGAGCGCTTTTATGTGGAAGTGCAGCGCGCCGCCATGCCGCTGACGGAAACGTATGTGCAAGGTGCTGTCGCGCTGGCGGGCAAACTGGGCTTGCCGGTGGTGGCGACCCATCCGGTGCGATTCCTCGCTGCGGAGGAGTTCACGGCGCACGAGGCGAGAGTATGCATTTCCGAAGGTTACGTGCTCGGTGACAAGCGAAGGCCGCGGGCGTTCACGTCCCAGTGCCACTTCCGCAGCCAGGCCGACATGGCACAGGCCTTCGCCGATCTGCCCGAGGCGCTCGCCAACAGCGTGGAAATCGCCAAGCGCTGCAATTTCGAGCTCGAGCTGGGGAAATCGAAACTGCCGCTTTTCCCCACGCCGAGCGGCGTGAGCCTGGACGATCATCTGGCCTCCCAGGCGAAGGCCGGGCTTGCGCGGCGCCTGGAAGCGTTGTATCCCGAGGCGGCAGAGCGCGCGCAGGCGGAGCCGGCGTACCGCGCGAGGCTCGAATTCGAGACGGGCACGATCACCCAGATGGGGTTTTCGGGTTACTTTCTGATCGTCGCAGACTTCATCAACTGGGCGAAATCGAGTGGCATACCGGTCGGTCCGGGCCGCGGTTCCGGGGCAGGATCGCTGGTGGCCTATGCGCTGGGCATCACCGATCTCGATCCCCTCAAGTACCGCCTGCTGTTCGAGCGTTTCCTCAATCCCGAGCGGGTATCGATGCCGGACTTCGACATCGACTTCTGCCAGGAAGGGCGCGACCGGGTGATCGAGTACGTGCGCAACAAGTACGGCAGGGACTCGGTGTCGCAGATCGCCACCTTCGGCACCATGGCCTCGAAGGCGGTCGTGCGCGACGTCGGGCGGGTGCTGGAATGGCCGTACAGCCGGGCGGACGAGCTCGCCAAGCTCATCCCGTTTCAGCCCGGCAAGACGATCACTCTGAGGCCGCGAGCCGACCCCGAGGACCGGCAGACGATTTACGCCCGCGAGGTGGAGCCGCAGCTCGAGCAACGCGAGCAGTCCGACGAGGAAACGCGGCAGCTGCTCGAACTGGCGATGCAGCTGGAAGGACTGGCGCGCAACGTCGGCATGCACGCGGGCGGCGTGCTCATCGCGCCGGGCAAGCTGACCGATTTCTGCCCGCTCTACGCCGCCCAGGGCTCGGACAGCGTGATTTCCCAGCTGGACAAGGACGACGTCGAGGCGATCGGGCTGGTCAAGTTCGATTTTCTGGGCCTGACTACACTGACCATCCTCGACTGGACGACCCGCCATGTGCGCAACCTGCATGAGCCGGCCTTCCAGCTGGAGCGCATCCCTCTGGACGATCCAAAAGCCTACGAAATTTTTTGCTCGGCCAATACCACCGCGGTATTCCAGTTCGAGTCACGCGGCATGCGGGACCTGTTGAAGCGCGCGCGTCCGGACCGCTTCGAGGACATCATCGCCCTCGTGGCGCTGTACCGCCCCGGTCCGATGGACCTCATCCCCGATTTCTGCGAGCGCAAGCACGGCCGGCAGGTCATCGACTATCCCGATCCGCGCGTGGAGCCCATCCTGTCGGAGACCTACGGCATCATGGTCTACCAGGAGCAGGTCATGCAGATGGCCCAGATCATCGGCGGCTACTCGCTGGGCCGTGCGGACCTGCTGCGGCGCGCGATGGGCAAGAAGAAGCCCGAGGAGATGGCCGAGCATCGCGACATTTTCCGTGAAGGCGCGGGGAAGAACGGGCTGGCCGCGGACAAGGCGGACGAACTGTTCGACCTGATGGAAAAATTCGCCGGGTACGGCTTCAACAAGTCGCATGCCGCCGCGTATGCGCTGGTGGCGTATCAGACGGCCTATGTGAAAGCGCATTTTCCCGCCGCTTTCATGGCAGCCAACTTTACGGCCGTCATGAACGATACCGACAAGGTGCACCAGTTCCGTCAGGACGCCACGGCGAACGGCCTGAAGCTGCTGGCTCCCGACATAAACAGCGGCGAGTACCGTTTCGAGCCGGTGGACGCGAAGACGATCCGCTACGGGCTGGGCGCCATAAAAGGCACCGGCGAATCGGCGATCAGCGCCATCGTGGCCGCACGCCGCAAAGACGGCCCGTTTCGGGACCTGTTCGAATTCTGCCGGCGCATCGACAAGCACGTCCTCAACCGTCGCGCCATCGAAGCGCTGGTGCGCGCCGGGGCATTCGACCCGGTCCACGCGAAGCCGAGCGAGCACCGCGCGAGCCTGCTCGCATCCGTCGGCGTGGCTCTGGAGGCCGCCGAGCAGGCCGAACGCCATGCGCAGCAGGCGAGCCTCTTCGGCGCAGCGGAGCAGGCGGGCCACTCGGTGGCGCTGGTCGAAGCGGCCCGCTGGGAGCAGCCCGAAACGCTGGCGAACGAAAAGGCTGCGCTCGGCTTTTATTTCTCGGGGCATCCCTTCGACCACTATCGCCGCGAGCTTTCGGGTTTCTTAAAGACGCGCCTGGTGGACCTGGCGCCGAGAATGGAACCGGTGCTGCTGGCCGGCATCGTGGCCGCGTCCCGACTGCAGCAGACGCGCAGCGGGCGCATGGCGGTGTTGAGGCTCGACGACGGCAGCGCGGAAATCGAGGTGACGGCCTTTGCCGAGCTGTTGGAAGAAAAGCGCGAACTGCTGAGAGAAGACCAGCCGGTGGTGATCCAGGGAAAAGTGGCGAAGGACGAGTTCAGCGGCAGCCTGCGCGTGCGTGCCGAGAAGATCTTCGACCTCGCCTCCGCCCGCAACCGCTTTGCGCGGCTGGTACGTCTGTCGCTTAACGGCGAAGTTTCGAAGGAAGGGGCGGCGGGGGCCGCCCGGCTGAAGAAGCTCCTTGAGCCTTACCGCAACGGCTCCTGCAGCGTCGAAATCCGCTACGAGAATGCGGGGGGCGCCGTGGCGATGCGGCTGCCGGAGGAGTGGCGCATCACCCCGGATGAGAAGCTGCTCGCGGCATTACGCGCCTGGCTAAAGCCCGAAAACGTCGAAGTGTTGTACAGCTAGCCGATCGCGGTTCAGGCGCTCAGCTCATCTGTGACTGCAGGTAATTCTGCAGGCCGACTTCGTCGATGAGCCTCATCTGCGTCTCCAGCCAGTCGATGTGCTCTTCTTCAGATTCGAGGATGTCCTCGAACAGTTCGCGGCTTACGTAATCGGGAACCGTTTCGCAATAAGCGATCGCTTCCTTGAGCGCCGTGTGCGCATGCTGTTCCAGTTTCAGATCGCCGCCGAGCGCTTCGGGCACGTTCTCGCCGACCAGCAGCTTGTTCAGATCCTGCAGGTTGGGCAGGCCTTCCAGAAACAGGATGCGCTCGATCAGCTCGTCCGCGTGCTTCATCTCGTCCAGTGATTCCTTGCGTTCGTGCTCCTCGAGCTTCTTCAAGCCCCAGTTTCCGAACATGCGGCCATGCAGGAAGTACTGGTTGATCGCTGTCAGCTCGTTCTTCAGGACCTGGTTAAGGTATTGCACGACTTTCGCATCACCTTTCATGAACGCCCCCTTCGCTGGCCGACACGAAACAGCCGCGGGGCGGAAAGCCCTGCGGGCCAAAAGGCGATTCTATAAGGGTAGCGGGGAGGGGCGTCTATGCGCTGACCGGTTCTGCCACGCCCGTTTCGGCGGTTTTCCGCAGGCACAGTCGCGCATGCGTTTCGCAGCGTCCGCATTGAGTACCAATGCCGAGCTCGCGGCGCAGATCGTCCATGCAGCAGGCGCCCTGCCGGATGCAGTTGTGGAGGTCACGCTCGGTGATGCCATTGCAGATACAGATGTACACAGTGCTGCCGGTTCGGGCAATTCGACGAGAACAATTATCACTCACTTCGTGGGCCAATTGCAAGAAAATTCAAGCCAAGTTGCGCCGGATGTTAGCGCACACTAACAAAATGTCCATGATATAGCGGAGAAATTTGATCTATATCAAGGATGGACAACTTGACATTTATAAAATGCGAACCATTATCATTCCTATCATGATGGGGCATGATCATCATGCACCAAAGGGAGAATCTAAATGTCGAAGTTTCAGCGATTCGGCGCTGCTTTGCTCGCGGCCGGGGTCCTTGCCGCGTTTGACGCCCAGGCCCTCGAATACCCCATCGGCACGCCGCACAACGTGGCCGGCATGGAGATCGCAGCGGTCTATTTGCAAGCGATCGAGATGGAGCCCGAAGGTATGATGCGCAAGGCCTCCGAGTCGGACATCCACATCGAGGCGGACATCCACGCCCTGGCCAACAATCCGCATGGGTATCCGGAGGGTTTCTGGATTCCCTTCCTGCATATCAAGTACGAAATCACCAAGGTCGGCACGACCGAAACGATCAAGGGCGACTTCATGCCCATGGTGGCGAGCGACGGCCCCCACTACGGCGACAACGTCAAGCTCAAGGGCCCGGGCAAGTACAAAGTGAAGTACACCATCTACCCGCCCAGCGCCAAGGAGAACACGACGGGGCAGCACTATGGCCGCCACAGCGACCGCGCGACCGGCGTGCGCCCCTGGTTCAAGACCTTCCAAGTCGAGTGGGAATTCACCTTCGCCGGCGTCGGGAAGAAAGGCGGGTACTGACAATGCGCCGCACTCTTGACGCGCGGCCGTTTTCGGTCCGCAAGACGGCGCTCGCCTGCGCCCTGGCGCTGGCCGGGTTCACCAGCGCCGCCGGCGCCGCCGGCAACGATAATACGGCGCTGCTGGCCGAGCTGGAGAAGCTCAACGAGCGCATGGAAAAATTGGAGAAGCGCAACCAGGAACTGGAACAGAAGCTGGAGGCAGGCAAAGCCACCGAGCAGCGCATGAAGGCCCTGGAAGAGCACCAGGCCCAGATTGACAAGGCTCTTCAGACCGAACGTCTCAGCGAGAAGGAACCCGAGATAGTCACGCGCCTCAAGGCGGTGGAGTTCCAGACACTGTCCATGCAGAAGCAGGCGCGCCAGATCGAGGCGCTGGAAGGCATCACCGTCGGCGCCAGCCTCACCG
>Ga0156022_1360_pt1 | contig 43796 bp, 33 predicted proteins | sample RifCSPlowO2_02_FD_107676 | JGI IMG/M metagenome (GOLD analysis project Ga0156022, IMG submission 107676) | Betaproteobacteria bacterium RIFCSPLOWO2_02_FULL_65_24 | reverse complement strand
GGCGCCGAACAGGTCCAGCGTGACGCTGTAGTGAAAATTGAGGTAGCGCTGCACCGTCGGCAGGTCGATCACGCCGAGCGCGCGCAGCTTCGCAGGGTCGTCGGTCTTGTGGTCCGCCATCACTTCGGAGCTGCGCTGCAGGATGCGCGTGATGCCGGTCACGCCCACGAACATGTGATGCGCCTCCTCGGTGAGCATGAAGCGCGTGGTGCGCGCCAGAGGGTCGAAACCCGACTCGGTCAACGCCGAAAGCTGGAACTTGCCGTCGCGGTCGGTAAAAAAGGTGAACATGAAGAACGACAGCCAGTCGGGCGTGCGCTCGTTGAAGGCGCGCAGGATGCGCGGACGGTCCGGGTCACCCGAGTGGCGCTCCAGGAGCGCCTGCGCCTCCTCGCGACCGTCGCGCCCGAAGTAACGGTGCAGCAGGTACACCATGGCCCACAGGTGGCGTCCTTCTTCGACGTTGATCTGGAAGAGGTTGCGCAGGTCATAGAGCGAAGGGCAGGTCAGGCCGAGATGGCGCTGCTGCTCGACCGAAGCCGGCTCGGTATCGCCCTGCGTGACAATGATGCGCCGCAGGTTGGCCCGGTATTCGCCCGGCACCTCTTGCCAGGCCGGCTCGCCCTTGTGGTCGCCGAACGCAATGGTGCGCCCCGGCACTTCCGGGGCGAGGAAGATGCCCCAGCGATACTCGGGCATTTTGACGAAATCGAAGTTCGCCCAGCCGTCCCGCTCGACGCTGATGGCCGTGCGCAGGTAGACGTCGTAGCTCTGGGCCCCGCCACCCGGCCCCATCTCGCCCCACCAGCCGAGAAATTCGGGCTGCCAGCGCTCCAACGCCCGCTGCAGCGCCTTGTCGCCTGCCAGGCCGACATTGTTGGGGATGCGCTCGCCATAGCTCACGTTCATGGAAACCTCCGCGGCGGCTCGGAACAGTTTACTCTGCGCTGAAGCACCATGCTGTGCGGCGAAGGAATGTGGACCTGACCCCATTTTTTAGCTGCCGCGCATGAACTCCGCGGCCGCCGCTATGACCTCGCTGGGCCGGTCGCGATGCGCTGAATGGCCGCAGTCGTGCAATTTCAGCAACTGCGCTTGGGGCACGCGCCTGGCAATGCCTTCGATTTGCGCCATGGTGCCGTATTCGTCGTCATGCCCCTGCACGGCCAGCACGGGACAGCGGATGTCGGCCAGCAGGTCTTCAATGGTCCACAGCCGGAACTGCGGGTTCAGCCAAAGGTCGTTCCAGCCCCAGAAGGCCGAATCGGGATCGGCGTGGTAGCGGGCGAACCTCGCGCGCAAATCGGTGTTGAGATAGGTCTCGCGAGCTTTCTCTATGCTGGCGACAGTCACGTCTTCGACGAATATGTGGGGCGCGGCGACGATGAGGCCGGCCACGCGCTCCGGGAAAGTGGCGGCATGAATCAGCGCAATCGAGCCGCCATCGCTGTGACCGTACATCCACAAGCGTTCCCGGTCCACCCCGAGTGCGCTGAAGAAAGCGGGCAGGAAATCGCGGGCCTGATGGTGCATCACTTCCACCGGCCAGCGCTCGTGCGCGGCGCGCGCAGTGGATTGTCCGTAGCCGCCGCGCGAGAACACGAGCCCCCTGCAGTTCGCCACTTCGCACAACTCGCCGGGGAAATCCCTCCACATGGCGAGCGAACCCAGCCCTTCGTGCAGGAACACGAGCAGCGGCCGGGCCCGGCGATGCGGCGCTATCCAGGCGTGCTCGATACGTTCATCGCGGCCGGCCCAGCGGACCGTAACGAACTGCGCTGCCGTCATGCATGGGCGCCGGGCGGGTGCGCTTCGCGCTCGCGCAGCCGGAAACGCTGGATCTTGCCGGTCGCGGTCTTGGGCAGCTCGCTGATGAATTCGATGGCGCGCGGATACTTGTGCGGTGCAACGCGCGATTTCACGAAAGCTTTCAACTCGGCGTCCAGAGCGGCGCTCGCTTCCTGGCCGGGCTTGAGCACCACGAACGCCTTGCTCCGCGTGAGCCCTTCAGCGTCGGGCACGCCGATCACCGCGGCCTCGAGCACGGCCGGGTGCTGCACCAGCGTCGCCTCCACTTCGAAAGGCGAAACGTACTGGCCGCTCACCTTCAGCATGTCGTCGCTGCGTCCGGCGTAGATGTAATAGCCGTCGGGCGTACGCGTGTACTTGTCGCCGCTCTTGGTCCAGGCGCCCTGGAAGGTGTCGCGCGACTTGTCGCGGTCGCACCAGTACATGAGCGCGGCGCTCGGCCCCTTGATGTACAGGTCGCCGGTTTCGCCGTCGCCGACCGGGCGGCCGTCGTCGCCGCGCAGCTCGACCTCATAGCCTTCGACGGGCTTGCCGGTAGTGCCATAGCGCACGTCCCCCGGGCGATTGGAAAGGAAGATATGCAGCATTTCGGTCGAGCCGATGCCGTCGATGATTTCGCAGCCGAAATGCGCCGTGAAGCGATCGCCGATGCCTTGCGGCAGCGCTTCGCCGGCCGAAGAGCACAGGCGCAGTGCGACCTTCGCGCGCGGCGGCAACGCCGGCGAGGCGAGCATGGCCGCATAGCCGGTGGGTGCGCCGAAGAAAAGGGTGGGCTGGTGCTCTACCAGCCGCTCGAATACCGCTTCGGGCGTCGCGCGCCCGGCCATCACGAGCACCGAGGCCCCCACGCTCAGCGGGAAGCTGAGGCTGTTGCCCAGGCCGTAGGCAAAGAAGAATTTGGCCGCCGAAAAAACGATGTCGTCCTCGCGCATCCCGAGCACCGGCTTGGCATACAGCTCGGCGGTCCAGTACAGGTTGGCATGCGTATGCACCGTGCCCTTCGGACGCCCGGTGGAGCCGGACGAATACAGCCAGAAGGCAGGCTCGTCGGCGAAAGTGGGCGCTGCAGCAGCCGTGGCAGGCTGTGCCTGGATCAGCGCCTCGAGCTCCTGCACACCGGACGGGAGGCTGGCGGCCGGTTTGGAGACCAGCACCTGTTGCAATTCGTGCGGGCTCTTCTCCATCGCGGCCTTGAGTGTGGGCAGCAACGCCTCCGACACCAGGGCCGCACGCGCCCGGCAGTGTGCGAGCACGTACGCGTAGTCGTCGGTCGAGAGCAACGTGTTGACCGCGACCGGAACCACGCCCGCATACAACGCGCCGAGGAAACACACCGGCCAGTCCACGTTGTCGTGCATCAGCAGCAGCACCCGTTCCTCGCGGCGCAAGCCGAGGGCGCGCAGGCCCGCAGCCATACTGCACACCCGCTCAGCCAGCTCGCCGTAGGACAGACGCTCGTGGTCGTCTATGAACGCGATCTTGGCCGACCGCCGAGCGTTGAGCTCCAACAGGTGCTGCGCAAAATTGAACCCGGCAGGCGGGGCAGGCGGCAGGGGCGGCATGTGGAGTCTCCTCGTTATTGTGCAGGGCCGCTGGAACAACCGGACTATGCGACCCGGGTGAATTCGATGCGGCCTTCCGGCAGCAGGTAGAGAACGATGGCGCGGCCCGGCCGCACGGTGGGGCAATGCGCGCTGCCGGGTGGATAGACCTTCCAGCCGGCTGCCGTCCCATCGAAACGGGCCTCGGGCGTAACCGGCATCACGAGGTCAATCTCGCCCGCCGGGTGCATGTGATGCGGACCGACCACATCGTTCATGTCCACCACGTCGACGGAAAACTGAGCGCTGTCCGGGGAAGGCTTGACCACGCGGCCGTACCGGATGCCTTCGGCCTCCCTGTTGCACAGCCAGCCGGCGGCGATGCCGTCCAGGCAGGCCTGCTGCACTTGCTGAAACCAGGCCGAGGTCGGGCCGTGGGTCTCGTTCAGCCAGTCTTGCAGGGCCGGGTCGAGCGGGCGTCCCGCGATGACCCGCGTGATGGCCCGCACCAGCTCCTGGAATACCTCGCTCATTGCCTAGATCCTCACTTCATGTGAACCGGCTTGCACGGACCACATTCATGCAGTATCTTGCACGTTACCGGAAAACAATACGCCGCGCTTCCGAGCGCTGTCAAGAAGCGCCCCCCGGCAATTTCCCCTGATGGAACCTATGGTCGTGGAGCTTACAGAGCCAACGCAGGCGACGCAAAAAAAAGACCCCTTCCTGGTGGGGCTGGGTGAGCGCATCCGCAACGTGCGCTCTCGACGCGGACTGACTCGAAAGGCGGCGGCCGCGGCAGCAGGCATATCGGAGCGCCATCTGGCCAACCTCGAACTGGGCACGGGCAATGCCTCCATCCTGGTGCTGCAACAGGTCGCAGGCGCGCTGGAATGTCCCCTGGCCGAGATCATCGGCGATATCACCACCTCGTCGCCCGAGTGGCTCATGATCCGCGAGTTGCTGGACGGACGTCCCGAAGCGGAGCTGCACCGGGCACGCGTCCAACTGGCCGAGCTCTTTAGCAGCGGCACCGACCGCCGCGCGCGGCTTTCGCGCATCGCGCTGATCGGCCTGCGCGGCGCAGGCAAATCGACTCTCGGTCGCATGCTGGCCGAAGACCTGGGCGTACCGTTCGTGGAGCTGAGCGGCGAGATCGAAAAGCTGGGGCGATGCAGTATCGCCGAGATTCACGCCTTGTACGGCAACAGTGCTTACCGTCGTTACGAACGCCGCGCCTTGGAGGAAACCCTGCGGGTCCATGCGCAAGCGGTCATCGCCGCCCCTGGCGGCATTGTGTCCGATGCTGGCACCTTCAATGTGCTCCTTTCCCACTGTTACACGGTTTGGCTGAGCGCCGATGCCGAGGACCATATGAAGCGCGTGGCCGCGCAGGGTGATTTCCGGCCGATGTCGGGAAGCGGCGAAGCCATGGACGATCTGAAGCGCATACTGTCCGGGCGCGCGGCCTTTTATGCGAAGGCGGACGCGACTTATATCACGAGTGGGCACTCACTGGAGGACAGCTTCTCCGGGCTGCGCAGCCTGCTGCGCAAGGTGATGACCGGGCGCGCCGAGCGCTTGAGCCAGCCAACGGCTCGCTAGTTCTCTTTGACGGCCGGGGCAGTATGCAGTATTGTGCCGCCTCGCCTATAGATATGCAGAAAACTGCATCTTCTTCGCAAGGACCGGCCATGAGCCAGCGCGTCGATTATCAGACCGACCCCTCCCGCTACCGGCACTGGAAGGTGCGTTACGACGGCCCCATCGCCACCTTGTCTTTGGACGTTGAAGAAGCCGGCGGTCTTCGCCCGGGGTACAAGCTCAAGCTCAATTCGTACGACCTCGGGGTCGACATCGAGCTGCACGACGCGCTGAACCGCATCCGTTTCGAGCATCCCGAGGTGCGCGCCGTGGTCCTGACCAGTGCCAAGGACCGCCTGTTCTGCTCGGGCGCTAATATTTTCATGCTGGGCCAGTCCTCGCATGCCTGGAAAGTGAACTTCTGCAAGTTCACCAATGAAACCCGCAACGGCATCGAGGATGCCAGCCGCTACTCAGGGCTCAAGTTCCTGGCCGCGCTCAACGGCGCCTGCGCCGGCGGCGGCTACGAGCTGGCCCTCGCCTGCGACGATATCGTGCTGGTCGACGACCGCTCGTCCACTGTTTCGCTGCCGGAAGTGCCACTTCTCGGCGTGCTGCCCGGCACCGGCGGCCTCACCCGCGTGACCGACAAGCGCCACGTGCGCCACGACCTCGCGGACCTGTTCTGCACCACCACTGAGGGCGTACGCGGCGAGCGCGCGCTCGACTGGCGCCTGGTGGATGCGATCGCCAAGCCTGCGCGGTTCGCGCAGGTGGTGCAGGAGCGCGCACAGGCCCTTGCGGCGCACAGCGACCGCCCGGCCGGCGCGCGAGGCGTCACGCTGAGCGCGCTCGAGCGCACCATGCAGAGCGATGCGCTGCGCTACCCATTCGTCGACGTGGACATCGACCGCGCCAGCCGCACTGCCACTTTCACCGTGAAGGCGCCGAGCGCGGCGCAGCCCGGCGACATCGCCGCCATCGAAGCGGCCGGCGCGCATTGGTGGCCGCTCCAGATGGCGCGCGAGCTCGATGACGCCATTCTTTGCATGCGCACCAACGAGCTCGACATCGGCACCTGGCTGCTCAAGACTCAGGGCGATGCCGCCACGGTGCTCGCCTGCGATGCGGCGCTGATTGCGCACCAGGGCCACTGGCTGGTGCGCGAAGTGACCGGCGTGCTGCGCCGCACGCTGGCACGCCTGGATGTTTCTTCGCGCAGCCTGTTCGCGCTGATCGAGCCGGGCTCTTGCTTCGCCGGGACGCTCGCCGAGCTCGCGTTCGCCGCGGACCGCGCCTACATGCTGGCGCTGCCGGACGATCCCGAACGCGCTCCCCGCCTCAGCTTGTCAGAGGCGAACTTCGGAACCTATCCGATGGTGAACGGCCAGTCGCGCCTGGCGCGCCGGTTTTACGAGGAGGCGGGGCCGATCGAAGCGGTACGCAAGGTCCTCGGCACACCGCAGGAGCCCGGCCAGGCGCTCGCGCTCGGCCTGGTGACCGCGGCCCCCGACGACATCGACTGGGCCGACGAGATCCGGCTTGCCATCGAAGAGCGCGCCGCCATGTCGCCCGATGCGCTCACCGGCCTGGAAGCGAACCTGCGCTTCGCGGGCAGGGAGACGATGCTGACCCGCATCTTCGGACGGCTCTCGGCCTGGCAGAACTGGATTTTCAATCGTCCGAATGCCATCGGCGAAAAGGGCGCGCTGAAGGTGTACGGCAAAGGCGAAAAACCGGCCTTCGACTGGGACCGGGTCTGATCCCGCTGCGGCGGCCAACCCTCGTGTGGAGCGAATGAATGGGCGGCATCGATTACAGCGGGCAGATCCCGAACAACGTCAATCTGTCGGAGGACCGCGCACTGCAGCGTGCGCTGCAGCAGTGGCAGCCGGACTTTCTCAACTGGTGGAGCGATGTCGGGCCTGAAGGCTCGAGCCGCTACGAGGTGTACCTGCGCACGGCGGTGAGCGTCGATCCGCAGGGCTGGGCCCACTTCGGGCACGTCAGGATGCCGGATTACCGGTGGGGGATCTTTCTGCAGCCCGCGGAAGCCGGCCGAGCCATCGGTTTCGGCGAGCACAAGGGTGAGCCGGCCTGGCAGGAGCTGCCCGGCGAGCATCGCGCCAACCTGCGCCGCATCATTGTCACCCAGGGCGACACCGAGCCGGCTTCGGTCGAGCAGCAGCGACACCTGGGTCTCACGGCGCCGTCGCTCTACGACCTGCGGAATCTCTTCCAGGTGAACGTCGAGGAAGGCCGGCATCTCTGGGCCATGGTGTACCTGCTGCACCGCTACTTCGGCCGCGACGGCCGCGAGGAGGCCGAAGCGCTGCTGGAGCGCCGCTCGGGCGACGCGGACAATCCGCGCATCCTGGGCGCCTTCAACGAAAAGACGCCCGACTGGCTGTCGTTCTTCCTGTTCACCTACTTCACCGACCGCGACGGCAAATTCCAGCTGTGCGCGCTGGCAGAGAGCGGTTTCGACCCTCTCGCCCGCACCACGAGGTTCATGCTGACCGAGGAAGCGCATCATATGTTCGTCGGCGAGTCGGGCGTGGCGCGGGTCATCCAGCGCACCTGCGAAGTCATGAACCGGCTCAAGACCGACGATCCCACGGCGCTGCGCGCCGCCGGCGTCATCGATCTGCCGACGCTGCAGCGTCATTTGAATTTCCACTTCAGCGTCACCATCGACCTGTTCGGCGCCGACCAGTCGTCCAACGCCGCCACCTTCTACAGCGCCGGTCTCAAGGGACGCTACGAGGAAGGCAAGCGTGGCGACGACCACGTGCTGCGCGGCGCGGCCTACAAGACACTCGACATCCAGGAAGGCCAGCTGATCGAGAAAGAGGTCCCGATGCTGAACGCGCTCAACGAAGTGCTGCGCGATGACTACATCAGGGACTCGATGGGCGGCGTGCAGCGCTGGAACAAGGTGATCGAGAAGGCGGGCCTCGCCTTTCGCCTCACCGTGCCGCACAAAGCGTTCAACCGCCGGATCGGCACACTGGCCGGCGTCAAAGTGGCCCCCGACGGCCGGGTGCTCTCCGAAGAGGCATGGAACGAGCAGGTGCATCAGTGGTTGCCGACGGCTGACGACCGCGCCTTCGTCGCTTCACTCATGGGTCGAGTCGTTGAGCCGGGCCGGTTCGCCCACTGGATTGCGCCGCCGGCGAGCGGCATCAACCGCCAGCCCGTGAATTTCGAATACGTGCGATTCGGCTGAGCCCGGGGAAACCGATGGACATAGGGGCGCAGGCGGCGGTCATCCGGCAGCACCTGATCGATCCGGAGATCTGCATCCGCTGCAACACCTGCGAGTCCACGTGCCCGATCGGCGCGATCACGCACGACGAGCGCAACTACGTGGTGAAGGCGGGCGTGTGCGACGCCTGCATGGCGTGCGTGCCGCCCTGCCCCACGGGCGCGATCGACAACTGGCGCACCATGCCGCGTGCGCTCGCCTATCCCATCGAGGAACAGCTCCTGTGGGACACGCTGCCGCCCGAGCAAGATCAAGGCGCCGCAGCGGCCTCAACTGAAGTCGAGGCCGCAACCGAGACGCCGCCGGCGCTGGCCGCCGCCGTATCGGGCGAGGTGCCCTTCGTCGCTTCTTCGTGGAGCTCGACGCTCCCGCCCTGGTCGGCCGCGCATGCCTACACCAACCTGTACGGCGCGAAAAGCCCCGCCGTTGCAACGGTGGCCGGCAACTACCGCGTGACCGGCGCGGGCACGGCGAGCGATACGCATCACATCGTGCTCGATTTCAGCGCTCTGCCTTTTCCGGTGCTCGAAGGCCAGTCGATCGGCATCCTGACGCCCGGGACGGATCCCGACGGCCGGCCGCACCATGCGCGCCAGTATTCCCTCGCGAGTCCGCGCAACGGCGAGCGGCCCGGCTACAACAACGTCTCGCTGACCGTCAAACGCGTCACCGCCGACTATCAGGGCAATCCGGTGCGCGGCGTATGCTCGAATTACCTGTGTGATCTGCAGGTGGGCGATACGGTACAGGTTATCGGTCCGTTCGGCGCCTCGTTTTTGATGCCCAACCATCCGCGCTCGAACATCGTCATGATCTGCACGGGCACCGGAAGCGCACCTATGCGGGCCATGACCGAGTGGCGCCGCCGGCAGCGTCGCAGCGACAAGTTCCAGGATGGCCGCCTGATGCTCTTCTTCGGCGCGCGCACCAAGGAGGAGCTGCCGTATTTCGGACCGCTCATGAACCTCCCCAAGGACTTCATCGACGTCAACCTGGCCTTTTCACGCAGCCCGAGCCAGCCGAAGCGTTACGTGCAGGACCTGATGCGCAAGCGCGCCGTCGATCTGGCTGAGCTGCTGCGTGACAAGGACACCTGCATCTACGTGTGCGGTCTCAAGAGCATGGAAGAGGGCGTCGTGCTGGCGCTGCGCGACGTCGCGGAGCAGGCGGGCCCGCCCTGGGAGACGCTCGGCGCCGCGCTCAAGCGCGAGGGACGCCTGCATTTCGAGACGTATTAAGGAGCGGCCGCGCAAGGGTTTACGCGCGGCCGGTCCTACCGGGGCAGCTCGGAATGGCCCATGAGGAATTCGTCGACGGCGCGCGCGCACTGACGGCCTTCACGGATTGCCCACACGATGAGCGATTGGCCGCGACGCATGTCGCCCGCTGAAAACACCTTCGGCACGGACGTCTGATAGCTCGCCGCGCCTTCGGTGTCCGCCTTCGCGTTGCCGCGCGCGTCCTTTTCCACGCCGAAGGCATCCAGCACCGGCTGCACCGGCGACACGAATCCCATGGCAAGCAGCACCAGGTCGGCCGGCATTTCGAACTCGGAGCCCGGCATCTCGGTCATCTTGCCGTTCGTCCACTCCAGCCGCGCGGCGAGCAGCTTCTTCACTTTGCCGCCCTCGCCCACGAAACGCTTGGTGCCTATCGACCAGTCGCGCGTTACGCCTTCTTCGTGTGAGCATGATGTGCGCAGGCGCTGCGGCCAGTACGGCCAGACGGGGTTGTTTTGCAGGTCGGGCGGCATGGGCAGCAGCTCGAATTGGGTGATCGATGTCGCGCCATGGCGGTTGGCAGTTCCGACGCAGTCGGAGCCGGTGTCGCCGCCGCCGATGATCACCACGTGTCTGCCGGTCGCCCACAGCTCCGGCACGTCCATGTCGCCTGCCACGCGGCGGTTCTGCAGGGGCAGGAAGTCCATCGCGAAATGTATGCCGTCCAGATCGCGGCCCGGGATCGGCAGATCGCGCGGCTGCTCGGCGCCGCCCGCGAGCACCACGGCGTCGAACTCATCCAGCACCTGGCCTGCATCGATCAGCGTCGCTTCGCGGTTGCCGGCGCCCACCGGCACGGGCCCCACGGCATGATTGACGCGAAACTCCACGCCTTCGAAGCGCATCTGGCCCAGGCGCCGGTCGATGGTGGCCTTTTCCATCTTGAAGTCGGGAATGCCGTAGCGCAGCAGTCCGCCGATGCGGTCGTTTTTCTCGAACACCACCACGTCGTGCCCGGCGCGCGCGAGCTGCTGCGCGCAGGCGAGGCCGGCCGGACCGGAGCCCACGACCGCGACCCGCTTGCCGGTCTTGTGCGCAGGGGGCTCGGGCTGCACCCAGCCTTCTTCCCAGGCCTTGTCGGCAATGGCGTGCTCGATCGATTTGATGCCGACCGGGTCGTCGATGATGCGCAGCGTGCACGCTTCCTCGCACGGGGCCGGGCACACCCGCCCGGTGAACTCGGGAAAGTTGTTGGTCGAATGCAGTGTTTCGCTGGCGCGCTTCCAGTCCTGCTGCCAGACCAGGTCGTTGAAGTCCGGGATGATGTTATTGACCGGGCACCCGCTCATGCAGAACGGAATGCCGCAATCCATGCAGCGCGCGCCCTGGATCCCCGCTTCCCCGTCGGGAAGGCGCAGGATGAATTCGCGGTAATGCTTCTTTCGCGCCTCGGGTGCCTCGTGCGGCTCCTCCAGCCGGGGGAATTCCAGAAATCCGGTGTCTTTGCCCATTCAATCTGCGTTCTATTCGACTCGTTGGATTCGTTGTTGCGTGCAGCGCCTCAGGCGGCCGCCCTGCTGCGCGAAGCGGACAGCTCGGCGAGCGCGCGCCGGTATTCCTTCGGGAATACCTTCACGAAGCGTGACCGGTGCTTCGGCCATTGCGCGAGCAGCTCCTGCGCGTGCCGGCTCTTGGTGTAACGGGCGTGGTTCTCGATGAGGCGCCTGAGCACGAGCTCGTCGCATTCACCCAGATGCCACAGCTCGCGCGGCAGCCGCGCCTGCTGCTCGGATTCGGCCAGCACCGGTTCCAGGTCGCACATCGCGGCGTTGCAATACTGGGCGAAAGTGCCGTCGCTGTCCAGCACGTAGGCTATGCCGCCCGACATGCCCGCGGCAAAGTTGCGCCCCGTGGCGCCGAGCACCACCACCGTTCCGCCGGTCATGTATTCGCAACCGTGATCGCCCACCCCCTCGACGACCGCGTACGCCCCCGAGTTGCGCACGGCAAAGCGTTCGCCCGCCACGCCCCTGAAGTACGCCTCGCCGTCGATTGCCCCATACAGCACGACGTTGCCCGTAATAATGTTTTCGGCCGGCTCGCCGCGGAATTTCGGCGAGGGCTGCACGCAGATGCGGCCGCCCGAGAGGCCCTTGCCGCAATAGTCGTTGGTGTCGCCGATCAGGTCGAGCGTGATGCCGCGCGCAAGAAAAGCGCCGAAACTCTGTCCGGCCGAGCCCGCCAGCCTCACGTGTATGGTGTTGTCCGGCAGGCCTTCGTGCCCGTAGCGCTTGGCCACTTCGCCCGAGAGCATGGTGCCGACGGTGCGGTTGATGTTGCGGACCGGGATTTCGATGGTCACCTTGTCGCCTTGCTCGAGCGCCGGGCGCGCCAGCTCGATCAGCCGGTTGTCGAGCGCCTTCGCCAGCGCGTGGTCCTGGCTCTCGACGCGATAGCGTGCCACGTCCGCCGGCATCTGCGGCATGTAAAAGATGCGCGAAAAGTCCAGCCCCTGAGCCTTCCAGTGCTCGATGCCTTTGCGGGTCTCCAGCAGGTCGGTGCGGCCGATCAGCTCGTTGAAGCTGCGGCAGCCGAGTTGCGCCATCAGCTCGCGTACTTCCTCGGCGACGAAAAAGAAATAGTTGATGACGTGCTCCGGCTTGCCGGTGAATTTCTTCCTCAGCACGGGGTCCTGCGTCGCCACGCCCACCGGGCAGGTGTTGAGGTGGCACTTCCTCATCATGATGCAGCCTTCGACCACGAGCGGCGCCGTGGCAAAGCCGAACTCGTCCGCTCCCAGGATGGCGCCCACCACGACGTCGCGGCCGGTCTTCAGCTGGCCGTCCACCTGCACCGTGATGCGGCCGCGCAGCCGGTTGAGCACGAGCGTCTGCTGCGTTTCGGCCAAGCCCAGCTCCCACGGGGTGCCGGCATGCTTGATCGAGGACCAGGGTGAAGCGCCCGTGCCGCCATCGTGTCCGGCGATGGTGACGTGGTCGGACTTGGCCTTCGCCACGCCGGCGGCCACCGTACCGACGCCGACCTCGGACACGAGTTTCACCGACACCGAGGCGTCGCGGTTGGCGTTCTTGAGGTCGTGGATGAGCTGAGCCAGGTCTTCGATCGAATAGATGTCATGGTGCGGCGGCGGCGAGATCAGTTCCACGCCCGGGGTGGCGTAGCGCAGCTCGGCGATGTACTCGGACACCTTGCGTCCCGGCAGCTGACCGCCCTCGCCAGGCTTCGCCCCTTGCGCGATCTTGATCTGCATCTGCTCGGCGGAGGCCAGGTACTCGGCCGTAACGCCGAAACGGCCCGAAGCCACCTGCTTGATCTTGGATTTGAGCGAGTCGCCCGGCCGCAACGCGATGTCGGCCTCGACGCGGCTCGCCCCGAGCCGCGAGCGCAGCGTCTCGCCCGCCGCGACCGGCGCGTAGCGGCGGCGGTCCTCGCCGCCCTCGCCGGTGTTCGACTTCCCGCCGATGCGGTTCATGGCCACCGCGAGCGTCGTGTGCGCCTCGGTGGAAATCGAGCCGAGCGACATGGCGCCCGTGGAAAAGCGCTTTACGATCTCCGCGGCAGGTTCGACTTCGTCAAGCGGGACGGCCTTTGCCGCATCGAGCTTGAATTCGAACAGTCCCCGCAGCGTCATGTGCCGGGTGGACTGATCATTGATGATGTGCGCGTATTCCTTGTAGGTCGAGTACGAGTTCTGGCGCGTGGAGTGCTGCAGCTTCGCGATGGCGTCCGGCGTCCACATGTGCTCCTCGCCGCGCACCCGCCAGGCGTACTCGCCGCCGGCGTCGAGCGACACCCGCAGCACCGGGTTCGATTCGTCGAAGGCCGCCTCGTGGGTACGCAGCGCTTCCTCGGCAATTTCGAAGATGCCGATGCCGCCGACGTTCGAGGCCGTGCCGGTGAAGTACTTGTCCACCACCGCACGCGACAGGCCGACCGCCTCGAAAATCTGTGAGCCGGTATAGGACATGTAGGTCGAAATGCCCATCTTGGACATCACCTTGCGCAGGCCCTTGCCGATCGCCTTGACGAAGTTCTTGATCGCCTTCTTGCCGTCCACGCCGTCGCCCAGCAGCCCGCGGCCGGCGAGGTCGAGCAGCGTCTCGAGAGCGAGATACGGGTGCACGGCTTCGGCGCCGTAGCCGCCGAGCAGCGCGAAATGGTGCACTTCGCGCGCGCTGCCCGTCTCGACCACGAGGCCCGTGCTGGTGCGCAATCCCCGCTTCACAAGATGCTGATGGATCGCCGAGAGCGCGATCAAGGCCGGAATGGCAACGTGCTCCCGGTCGACGCGGCGGTCCGAGATGAGGATGATCGAGTACCCCGAACGCACCGCATCCTCGGCCTGAGCGCACAGCGACGCGAGGCGCGCCTCGATCGCCTGGCGCCCCCAGGCGACGGGGTGGCAGATGTTCAGCTCGTAGGACTTGAATTTGCCCTGGGTATACCGGTCGATGTTTCGGATTTTCTCCATCTCGTAGAAGTCGAGCACCGGCTGGCTCACTTCCAGGCGCAGCGGAGGATTGATCTCGTCGATGCCGAGCAGGTTCGGCTTGGGACCGATGAAGGACACGAGCGAGGTGACCAGCTCTTCGCGGATCGGGTCGATGGGCGGGTTGGTGACCTGCGCGAACAGCTGCTTGAAGTAATGGTACAGCGTCTTGTTCCGGGTGGACAGCACCGCCAGCGGCGAATCGTTGCCCATGGAGCCCACGGGTTCTTCGCCCCTCAGCGCCATCGGCGACATGATGAACTTGACGTCTTCCTGCGTGTAGGCAAAGGCCTGCTGGCGATCGAGCAGGCGCACGTTGGAGCGCTCGGGTTGCTGCCGGTCGCTTTCGATATCGTCGAGCTTCACGCGGATGCGCTCGATCCACTCGGCGTACGGCCGCGCCGAGGCGAGCGTTTCCTTCAGCTCCTTGTCGTCGATGATGCGGCCCTTCTCCAGATCGACCAGGAACATCTTGCCCGGCTGAAGCCGCCATTTCTTGATGATTTTCTCTTCGGGCACGGGCAGGCACCCGCACTCCGAGCCCATGATCACCAGGTCGTCGTCGGTGACGATGTAGCGCGCCGGGCGCAGGCCGTTGCGGTCCAGCGTGGCGCCGATGAGGCGCCCGTCGGTGAAGGCGATTGCGGCCGGACCGTCCCACGGTTCCATCATGGCCGCGTGATATTCGTAGAACGCGCGCCGGCTGGGGTCCATGAGGGCATGGTTTTCCCAGGCTTCGGGAATCATGGTCATCATGGCGTGGGCGATGGAATAGCCGCCCATCACCAGCAGCTCCAGCGCGTTGTCAAAAGAGGCCGAGTCGGACTGTCCGTCGTAGATGAGCGGCCAGATCTTGGCGAGGTCGCTGCCCAGGATAGGGCTCGAGATGGCGCGCTGGCGCGCCCGGACCCAGTTGACGTTGCCGCGCAGGGTGTTGATCTCGCCGTTGTGGCAGATCATGCGGAACGGGTGCGCCAGGTCCCAGGACGGAAAGGTGTTCGTGGAGAAGCGCTGGTGCACGAGCGCGAGCGCCGAAACCACACGCGGGTCCTGCAGGTCCTTGTAGTACTCGCCCACCTGGTAGGCGAGCAGCATGCCCTTGTACACGATGGTCCGCGCGGACATCGACGGGACATAGAATTCCTTGCCGTGTGCCAGGGCAAGCGCCTGGATGGCATGGCCCGAGCTCTTGCGGATGATGTAGAGCTTGCGCTCGAGCGCATCGGTCACCATGACGCCGCCGCCGCGGCCGATGAAGACCTGCCGGATGACCGGCTCGATCAGCTTCACGGACTCGCCCAGGTCGGCGTTGTCCACCGGCACCTCGCGCCAGCCGAGCAACACCTGCCCTTCGTCCTTGATGGCGCGTTCGATCTCGTATTCGCAGGCAAAGCGCGACGCCGGGTCGCGCGGCAGGAACACCATCCCGATGCCGTATTGGCCGGCGGGCGGCAGTTTTACGCCCTGCTTGGCCATTTCCTCGCGGAAAAACCGGTCCGGGATCTGCAGCAGTATGCCGGCCCCGTCCGAGGCTTTCGGATCGGCGCCCACCGCCCCACGGTGCGTCAGGTTTCTCAGGATCGTGAGCCCTTGCTCCACGATGGCGTGGGAACGCACGCCCTTGATATGGGCGACGAAGCCGACGCCGCAGGCGTCGTGCTCGTGGACAGGGTCGTAAAGACCTTGGGCTGGCGGGTGGCTCACGCTGGCACCTCGTGGGGACCTTCGTCACCGAAGGCGAAAAGGACGCAACCACAAAATGTACCAGCGATATTGCGTCGCATCAAGGATTTATCCTGTGCTCGACGGGGGGAAGAGTGGAGGCGTACGGCGCTCGGGAAGGCGGCCGCACCCGGCAGCGTCATGCGCCGCCGGCCGCTGCTTCCAGCGTCTGATTGACGCTCAGCTCCGGAACATCGCCGCGGATGGATGCCGAGCCAATCCCCTGCAGCAGGATGAAACGCAGGCGGCCGTCGTTCGCCTTCTTGTCCACGCTCATCAGCTCGCGAAAGCGGTTCGTGGCAAGGCCCTTCACGGCCACCGGCAGTCCGGCCCGCGCCAGCAGCGAGGTCACGCGGCCGGCATCGGAGCGCGCCAGCATGCCCAAACGCGCCGACAGGTCTGCGGCCAGCGCCATGCCTGCGGCGACGGCCTCCCCATGCAGCCAGGTTCCGTAGCCTAAGCCGGTTTCGATCGCGTGGCCGAACGTGTGTCCGAAGTTGAGCAGCGCGCGCTCGCCTTCTTCGCGCTCGTCGCTGGCGACAATGGCGGCCTTGATTTCGCAGGAACGCAATACCGCGTGGCCCAGCGCCTCGGCGTCGCCGGCCAGAAGGCGCTCGACGTTGTGTTCCAGCCAATCGAAAAAGGTCGCGTCGCGTATCGCCCCGTGCTTGATGACTTCGGCCAGTCCGGCTTTCAACTCGCGCGCGGGCAGGGTCTTGAGCGTGTCCATGTCCGAGACCACGACGCGCGGCTGGTAGAACGCCCCGATCATGTTCTTGCCGCGCGGATGATTGATGGCAGTCTTGCCGCCCACCGAGGAATCGACCTGCGCCAGCAGCGTGGTCGGCACCTGGATGTAAGGCACGCCCCGCTGGTAGGTCGCCGCGGCAAAACCCGTCACGTCGCCCACCACCCCGCCGCCGAGCGCGATCATGGTCGTCTTTCGTTCCGCCCGTGCGGCGAGCAGGGCCTCGAAGATCTCGTTGAGCGTGGACCAGTTTTTGTGCTCCTCGCCGTCGGGCAGAATGATTTCAAGCGTATCGATCCCCGCCGAGCGGAGGGTGTGGCGCAGGCGCGGGAGGTACAGGGGCGCCACGATCTCGTTGGTGACTATGGCCACCCGCTTCTGCGCCAGATGCGGCGCGAAGAGCTCCGCCGCGTTCAGCAGGCCCGAACCTATGTGTATGGGGTAGGCGCGCTCCCCGAGCGCTACGCGGAGAGTTTGCATTCGGAGTCCAGCTTGGCAATGAGACAGGCGACGAACTGATTGACGCTCTGGCGGCCGGTGTCGAGCACAAGGTCCGCCACTTCGCGATACAGCGGATCGCGTTCCTGGTAGAGCGCTTCAAGGCGTGCACGGGGGTCGCTGCCGTGAAGCAGCGGGCGCGAACGGTCCCGTCCCAGGCGCTTCGCGAGCTCAGCGGGCCGGGCGTGCAGATACACCACGCAGCCGCGCCTTTTCAGATGCTCCCGGCTTCGGGCATTGAGCACCGCGCCGCCGCCGGTGGCCAGAACGACGTTCTCCAGCTGGGTGAGCCGCGCCAGCTCCTCGGCCTCGCGCTTCCTGAAACCGGCCTCGCCTTCAATATCGAAAATCACCCGAACGCGCACGCCGGTGCGCTCCTCCACGACGTGATCGCTGTCATAAAAAGCCTTCGACAGCCTGCGCGCCAGCATGCGTCCCACGGTGGTCTTGCCCGCGCCCATCAATCCGACCAGGAAAATGTTGCTCGAGTACTTCACGCCGGTATTGTAGCGAGAACGAGGAACCCGCCCTGACTGCTACTACGAAGCTTGACCACCGCTTGCCGCGGCCCAGCGATGAAGATGTTCCAGGCGGGAAAAGCGGCGCGGGCGCCGCTCGGGGCTTTGAAACAGGCCGCGCTAGCTTTTCGCGCGGCCGGTCTCTCCTTGCGCCGCCGGTCCTTCCTACCTTTGTCCGAGCCTCTCGGAAACGACACGCGGCGTGATGAACACCAGCAGCTCGGTCTTGTTGTCGGTGCGCTGGTTGTTGCGGAACAGCACCCCGACGCCGGGCAGATCGCCGAAGAAGGGAACTTTGGCCGTCGTGTTGCGCGTGTCCTGTGTGTAGATGCCGCCGATGACCACCGTACCGCCGTTCTCCACGAGCACCTCGGTCTTGACATGCCGGGTGTCGATCGCAAAACCGGCCGTGGTGACCTGGCCGACCGCGTCCTTGTTCACGTCCAGGCTCATGATGACGTTGCCGTCCGGCGTGATCTGCGGCTTCACTTTCAGCGCGAGGTTCGCCTTGCGGAACGACACCGAGGTCGCGCCGCTCGAGGTCGCCTGCTGGTACGGGAGTTCGGTGCCCTGTTCGATGATGGCTTCAACGTTGTCGGCGGTCAGCACGCGCGGGCTGGAAATGATCTTGCCCTTGCCGTCCGCCTCGAGCGCCGTCAACTCCAGATTCAGGAATCGCGTGAAGTTGCGGTTGAACAGGATGAACGAGAACACTCCGGCGGGAAAGCCTGCCGCGCCCGGGACCGGGAGGTTCACTGACTGGCTGGCGAGGAGTTCGGGCGTTCCGGCCAGCAACTGGGTACCGGTGAACGAACGGGTCGCTTGCGCCGTGGGCTGGAGCCCGCCGCCGACGTTGAACCGGACGTTGTCGTCGCCGAGGATGCGCGAGCCGCCCGGCGTGACGTTGAGGTATCCGAGGCGCACGCCCAGGTTCTTGCTGAAACTGTCGTTCGCCTCCACGATGCGCGCTTCGATCAGCACCTGGCGAACGGGGATGTCGAGCTTGCCCACCAGCGCCCGGACGTCCTCCAGCCGGCTCGGCACATCCTGGACGAACAACTGATTGGTGCGGACGTCAACCACCGCGCTGCCCCGTTTTGACAGGATGCGCTGCTTTTCGTCCGAGAGCAGCTTGACGATGGCATCGGCCTTGGCGTAGTTGAGCTGGAAGGTTTCGGTGCGGACCGGCTCGAGCTCGGTGATCTGCTGCCGCGATTCGAGCGCCAGCTTTTCCTTGGTCGCGAGCTCATCGCGCGGCGCGATCCACAGGACATTGCCGTTCTTGCGCATGTCGAGTCCGCGCGTCTGCAGGATGATGTCCAGCGCCTGGTCCCAGGGCACGTCCTTCAGTCGCAGCGTGAGGTTGCCGCCCACCGTGTCGCTGGTGATGATGTTGAGATCGGTGAAGTCGGCGATGACGTTCAGCACCGAGCGCACTTCCACGTTCTGGAAGTTGAGCGACAGCTTCTCGCCTGAATACCCGGTACGGGTGCCCTGCACGAGCTTGCTCGGATCGTACTGGACTGGCTTCACCTCGACCACGAACTGGGTATCGGTCTGGTAGGCGTTGTGCTCCCACAGGCCGCGCGGCTCGATCACCATGCGCACGTTTTCCCCCTGCGGGAAGGTGCTGATGGTCTGCACCGGCGTGGCAAAGTCCACCACGTCCAGCCGCCTTCGCAGGTTTTCGGGGACGCTGGTCTTGAGAAATTCCACGATGAGCGACTGGCCCTGCTGGCGAATGTCGATGCCGGTCGATGTGTCGGACAGATCGACAATGATGCGGCCCTCGCCCGTTCTTCCGCGCCGGAAGGTGACGTCGCGCACTGAATGCGGAACGTCGGTGCGCCCCTCGGCAAACCGGGACACGCCCGGCGCCGCCTGGGCCGTCGCGGCGGGCTTCAGCAGGATCAGCAGATCGCGCCCTTCCACCCGTGCCTCGTGCTGCACCATGTTGCGCAGGTTGAACACCATGCGCGTGCGGTCGCCCACCTGGACGACGTTCATCGAGCGCAGGTCGCCTTCGGACACGTCCTGGCTGCTGCGCCCCAGGTTGTTCACGGTGTTCGGGAAGTCGAAGGCTATGCGCGCCGGGTTCGCTATGGTGAAGCTGGCCGGCGGTTTGTCGAGCGGCGCCTTGGTGGTGACGCGCACGACCACCTGACCGCCCTGCTGAGTGGCGGCGAAGGATTCTATGGCGTTCTGGGTGGGCGCCTGCGCCAGCGCCACGCAAGCAAGCGCACCCCCCAGGAGAAGAGCCGCGCCGCGCAAAAATCCGATCGATGGGGTCATCATTTTGTCTCCTTCTCCTGCAGCTGGAGAGTGCTCGCGCGTTCGGTCCAGTCGCCGCCGGCGTCCTGGATGAGTTCGCGCAGCCTTATTTCGTTTTCATTGACCTCGGTGATCAGGCCGAAATTCTGGCCCATGTAGTTCCCTGCACGGACCCGGTAAAGGTTGGCATCGGCCTTCACCAGTCCGAACGTCTGCTTGCTCTGCTGCAGCACCCCGACCATCCTGAGCGTCTCCAGCGGGAACGCCTCGAGCGGCTCCTTGGGGCGCGTCTGGTCGGGCTGCAGCTTGCTCGCGCCCAGGCCGCTGGCGCGGGTCACGAGCTCGATCTTGGTGGGACCGAACGGATCGGGCATGTCGCCGGCCAGGTAGGGGACCGGCTCATAGGGTTTCACCACGGGCAGGGGCGCAACCTTGCCGCGCATGTCCCGGGTGAGCTGGTTGAGCTCTTCCTTCAGGTCGCCGTACTGCTCGCCCCCGCAGGCAGCGAGCGCCAGCACGCACGCGAGCATGGCGAGCCGTCTCATTTCTTGCCTGCCTTCGCCGCCTTGGCGGCCCTGCGCTGGGACGCCACCTCGGCGTCGTCCAGATAACGGAAGGTTCTCGCGGTGGCATCCATGGTGATCGCCCCCTTGCCCGCCGCGAGCGTGAGGTCGTTCAGCGTCACGATGCGCGGCAGCTGGCTGATATCGGCCGCGAACTGGCCCATGTCGTGATAGGTGCCGGTGATTTTCAGCTGGATGGGCAGCTCGGCGTAGAACTCGCGCGCCGCTTCGCCGGTCGCGGGCTTGAACAGCTCGAACTGCAGCCCGCGGCCCAGGCCGGCCTGGTTGATGTCGACCAGCAGCGCATCCATCTGCGAGCGGTTGGGCAGCTGCTTCAGCAGCGCGCCGAACGAGCTGTCGATCTCGCGCAGCTGCTGGCGATACAGGTCGAGATTGATCGCCTGCGCCTTCTTGCCCTTGTACGCATCCTTGAGCTTCACTTCCTCGCTGCGGCCGGCATCGAGCGTCTCCAGCTGGCCCTGCCAGTCCAAGAAATACGCACCCACCAGGATGGCGATGAACAGCGCGACCAGCGAAAGTGCTTTGGGCAGCGGCGGCCAGGCGCCGGGGTCTCGCGGATTGAGGTTCTTGAATTGTGCGATCAGCTCGTTCATCGCCTTCAGCCCTTCTTGGCCGCCCGGGCTGCCTTGCCCGCGTCTTCCGGCGTGACGGTGCGCTTGAGGCTAACGTTCATGTTGAACTCGGAAACGCGCTTGTTATTGACCGTTGCCGCCCGGATCTCGATCAGCACCGGGTTTTCCAGGTGCGGCGACGACGCGAAATTGCGCATGAGCGTCGATACGCGGGCATTGGATTGGGCATAGCCGGTCAGGTTCACGCGCAAGCCCGTCTGCTTCAAGGACTTCAGGTACACGCCGTCGGGCGTCTGGCGCACCAGCTGATCGAGCAGGTTCACCACCTGGGAGCGGTCGGCCTGCAGCCGCTCGATCACCTGCTTGCGCGCCAGCAGCGCGGCGATTTCGTCCTGCAGCTTCTTGATCTCGGCGATCTCCTTGTCCAGACGCGCGTTCTCTTTCTTGAGATAGTCGTTGCGGCCGTCCTGGACGGCGATATACCCGGCAATGACCCCGTGCACCAGCACCACGATCGCTATGGCGAGCGCCGCGACCATGCCCGCCAGGATGGCGAGGTGCTTGCGCTGGGCGGCGCGGCGCTCGGCGCGCCAGGGCAGCAGGTTGACGCGGATCATGAATCGAATCTCCGCAAGGCAAGCCCGCAGGCGACGATCAACGACGGCGCGTCGGCCACCAGGCGCTTCAATTGGATGCGCGGCGATATCGCCATGCCGGCAAACGGGTTGGCCACCATGGTATTGACCTGCGTTCGGGTCGAAACCATTTCATCCATCCCCGCAATGACGGCCGAGCCGCCGGTCAAGAGGATGTGTTCCACCGAGTTGTATTGGGTGGACGTAAAGAAGAACTGCATGGCGCGCTGGATCTCGAGCGCGACGTTTTCCAGGAACGGCCGCAGCACCTCGGACTCGTAGTTGTCCGGGAGCCCGCCGGTACGCTTGGCCGCTTCGGCTTCCTCCTGGCTCATGCCGTACTGCCGCATGATGTCCTGTGTGAGCTGGCCGCCGCCGAACGCCTGCTCGCGCGTGTAGACCGGCTGGTCATTGCGCAACACCACGATATTCATGATGTTCGCGCCGATGTCCACCAGCGCGACGTTCTGGTCCTTGCCATCGGCCGGGAATTGCTTGCGGATGAGCTCGAACGAGGCCTGCACGGCGTAGTTTTCCACGTCCATCACCAGCGCCTTCAGCCCCGCGGCCTCGGCGACGGCGACGCGGTCCTCGACTTTTTCCTTGCGCGAGGCGGCGATGAGCACCTGCACTTCCTCGGGCGAGGACGGCGCCGGACCGATTACCTGGAAATCCAGGTTCACCTCCTCCAGCGCGAAGGGAATGTACTGGTTGGCTTCGCTCTCGACCTGGACTTCCATCTCTTCTTCGCGCAGGCCCGCCGGAACGATGATGACCTTGGTGATGACGGCCGCCGTCGGCAAGGCCATGGCGACGTTCTTGGTGCGCGTGGCGAGCTTCTTCCAGCCCCGCGTCACCGACTCCACCACGGCTTCCAGGTTGGCGATGTTGCCGTCCACGACCGAGTCCTTGGGCAGGGACTCTATGGCGTAGCGCTCGACGCGAATGGCCCCTTTGCCGGCGTCCACCAGCTCCACCAGCTTCACCGACGAGGAGCTGATGTCCACGCCGATGATGGGCGGGGCCTTCGGCTTGAAAATATCCAGATTCAGGGCCAAACCCGGCTCTCCCTTGCATTTTTGCTTATGCCACGGCGTGCTGCCCCGAGGCCCCGTCCCACACAAAGACTTGTCAGACAGCCGCTTAGGAACGGAAAGTATAATCCACGTTAAATCCTAATAACAACCCTAGACTGTGTAAAGCAAATTTTTCACGCCGCGCGGATCACCCAGTGGCTAGCGTATTGTCGGGTGCCTATAATAGGGTTCCCTTGACTGGGGTCTGAAGAAATGTCGTTACGCTGGCTCGCCTTTCCGGCGGCTCTGCTGGCCGGGATGGGCGTGATGGGTGCGGCCCTGGCGGCCTTCGCGCTGCTGTTGACGTACCCGAATCTCCCGTCCATTGAAGCACTTACCGACTATCGCCCGAAGATTCCGCTGCGCGTATATACCGCGGACGGACACCTCATCGGCGAGTTCGGCGAGGAGCGCCGGTCGGTCGTGAAGATCGAAAACGTCCCGTCGGTGCTCAAGCGCGCCATCCTCGCGGCCGAGGACGAGCGTTTCTACCAGCATACGGGCGTCGACTACATCGGCGTGCTCAGGGCAGCCTACTCCAATGTCGCTCAGGGCGGCCAGCTCCAGGGCGCGAGCACCATCACCATGCAGGTGGCCCGGAATTTTTTCCTTTCCCGGGAGAAGACGCTCACCCGCAAGCTCTACGAGGTGCTGCTCGCGTTCAAGATCGAATCGAGCCTCCGCAAGGACCAGATCCTCGAGATCTACATCAACCAGATCTACCTCGGCCAGCGCGCCTACGGCTTCGCGGCGGCGTCACAGTCCTATTTCGGCAAGCCGCTGGAAAAACTCACTACGGCGGAGTCGGCGATGCTGGCGGGCCTGCCGAAGGCACCCTCGTCGTACAACCCGGTGGCGAACCCGACGCGCGCCAAGCAGCGGCAGCTCTATGTGCTGCGGCGCATGCAGGAGCTCGGCTACATCAATGCGGCGCAGTTTGCCGAGGCGCAGAAGGCGCCCATCGTGGTGAAGCGCGAAGCGAACGAATACGCCGTGCACGCCGAATACGTCGCCGAAATGGTCCGGCAGCTGCTTTATGAGCGCTATCCGGACGATGTCTACAGCCGCGGCTTCCGGGTATACACGACCATCCTGCGCGCCGACCAGGAGGTCGCCTATGCCGCGCTCCGCAAGGGCGTGCTTGACTACGATCGGCGCCATGGCTACCGCGGGCCGGAGGCGTTCGTGGAGCTGAAGGATTCGGACGAGGAAACGCTTGAAGACGCGCTGCAGGACTATGCCGACAGCGACGACTTGCTCGCCGCCATCGTGCTCGATGCCAATGCCAAGGGCGTCAAGGCGTGGCGCCGCGGCGAAACGATCGCCATTTCGGGCGAGGGGCTCAAGTTTGCGGCGCGGGCGCTGGAGGAAAAGACCGCGCCCAATCGCCGAATCCGGCGCGGCGCCGTCATCCGCATCGCGAAGGACGCCAAGCGCGGATGGCAGATCATTCAGATGCCCGAAGCCGAATCGGCCCTTGTTTCCATCAATTCCTACGATGGCAGCGTGCGCGCCCTGGTGGGCGGATTCGACTTCAACCGCGGCAAATACAACCACGTGACCCAGGCATGGCGGCAGCCGGGCTCGTCATTCAAGCCCTTCATCTACTCCGCGGCGCTCGAAAAAGGTTTCACGCCGGCCACCATCGTGAACGATGCGCCGGTGGTGGTGGATCCCTTCCTCACCGGCGGGCAGGTCTGGGAACCCAAGAACTACGACGGCAAGTACGACGGGCCCATCCCCTTGCGCACCGGCCTGGCGCGCTCCAAGAACATGGTGTCGATCCGGGTGCTGCAGGCGATCGGCACCCAGTACGCGCAGGACTACGTGACCCGGTTCGGCTTCGACGCGGACAAACATCCCCCCTATCTCACCATGGCCCTGGGCGCCGGTGCCGTGACGCCCTGGCAGATGGCGCGGGGCTTTTCCGTTTTCGCGACCGGCGGCTACCGCGTCGAGCCCTACATCATCCAGCGCATCGTCGATGACCGCGGCAACATGCTCGCGCAAGCGCAGCCGGTGCCGGCGGGAGACGAGAGCCTGCGGGTCATCGATGCGCGCAATGCCTTCATCATGGACAGCCTGCTGCACGACGTCGTGCGCGCCGGGACTGGCGCGCGCGCCAACTCCATGGGTCGCAAGGACCTGGCCGGAAAAACCGGCACGACCAACGATATGGTGGACGCCTGGTTTGCCGGCTACCAGCCGGGCATCGTGGCGGTCGCCTGGATGGGCTTCGACCAGCCGAAAAAACTCGGCTCGAACGAAACCGGCGCAGTGGCGGCGCTGCCGATCTGGATCGACTACATGAGCCGGGTGCTCAAAGAGGTGCCGCAGGTATTCATGCCGGTGCCGCAGGGCATCGTGTCGGCACGCGTAAACGAGTCAGGGCAGCGCGCTGCCGAAGGCCGGCCCGAGTTCTTCTATCAAGAGAACCTGCCGCCCGAACAGGCCGCCGCCGTTTCCGAAGCGATCGGCCGCAGCCGGGACGAAGTCACCAACCAGTTGTTCTAGTTCTTCCTGATGTACGCCGGACGGCGCTCGAGCAGCCGTTTCGCCTTGCCTTCGCCGAGGTTCGCCACGGTGTCGAGCTTGCCTTCCTCGGCGAGCGCCACGTTCACCGACAGGCCCAGGTCGTTCTTCAGCCGCGCCTGCAGATGTTCCTTCAGCCCGCTCCAGGAACCGGCGTCCCGGCGTACCTCCACGTGCACGGTGAGCTCCTCCCGCGGCCGGCCCTCGACCACTGTTTCGTAGGCTTCGCACACCCACTCCCCGGTGGTTCGCGGGTCGCTGCGCACCGCGGGCAGGCAGGCCATGGGATGGACGTTGACCCCGCGCATGCGCACCATGTTGTCGCTGCGGCCCAGAAAATGGTCCATGCGCCGGAAACTGCTGCCGCAATCGCACCTTTCGGTGGTCACGATGCGCCCCAGGTCGCGCAGGTTGAAGCGGATCGAGGGCATGAGCCGGCGATGGAAAATCGTGACCACCAGGTTCCCCACCTGGCCCGGCGGCACCGGCTGGTGAGTCTGCGTGTCGAGCACTTCGAAGTACATGGCGTCTTCCATGAGATGCAGGCCCTTCTTGCAAGCGCATTCGAAGGCGCCATGCCCCATCTCGTTGGTGCCATAGTTGTCGTACACCGGGCAGCCCCATAGCGATTCGAGGTGAGCGCGCAGCGTCCCCTCGGTGTCCGGACCAAGAAAGGTCGCGATCAGCTTGGTATTGAGCTCGCCGATGTCGCGGCCCAGTTCCTCGCGGCTCGCCTGGGCAAGCCGCAGCAGGTACTCGGGAAAACTCATCCAGGCGTTGACGCCGCAGTCGAACGCGAGCTCGATCTGCCGCCGGCTCGGTGTGACGATGCCGCTCCCCGTGGTGAGCGGCAGCACGCCGAGGTAGTCGTGACACGCCTTGTAGTAGCCCCAGGCGAGATTGGCGAGCGAGCAGGTAGCCGGGATCTGCATGATGTCGCCCGGCCGAATGCCCTGCACGTACAAGGCGCGCGCTCCGCCCAGCGCCATCCACTCCCATTCGACGATGCCGTGCAGCGTGTTGCGCGGCTTTCCCGTGGTGCCGCCGCTGGTCTGCAGCTTGGTGGGCGTGCACCGCAGATATTCCGCCAGGCTGGGATAGCCGGGCAACAGGCCAAAGGGCGGGTGCTCCTGCTGATCGTTCTTCAGATCCTCGGAGCTGTAGGTCGGCAATTTCACAATATCGTCCAGACCGCCTATGTCCCCCGGCTCGATTCCGGCTCTTTTCCACAGTGCCCGGTAAAAAGGGTTTTGCCAGCCCCTTTTCATCAATTCCAGGAACCGTTCGTTCTGCAGCTCGCGCAGGCGTTCTGCCGGCCAGCGGTACACGGTCTGTTCGAACACGTCCGGCACGGGATAACGCTCATAGAACGCGTCCCAGTCGAGCGCATACCGGTAGATGGGCAGGCGGCTGCCGCCCGGACTGCGGGGCGCGTTGCCGGGCAGGAACGGATCGCTCATTTTTTCGCGTCTCGGCGCGCCTGGGCCGCAGCCAGAGCTCGGTCCACCTTGTCCTGCAGCTTCAGGGCCCGCAGCGCGTTCTTGTAGAAAAGCTTCTCCACCACGCCGTCCTTCAGGCCTTCCATCTGCAGCTCGTCCAGGCACTGCGCCGGCGACCAGCCCGGATAGTCCGAGCCGTAGAGGAGCTTGTCCTGCAGGCGGCGGTTCATTTCGGCCTTGAGGGGCGCCGGGATGTATTTCGGCCGCCATCCCGAGACGTCCAGAAACACGTTGGGTTTGTGCAGCAGCACCGCAATCGCCTCTTCGGTCCATGGCCAGGCCGGATGCGCCATCACGATGGTGAGCCGCGGGAAGTCCGCCGCGATATTGTCGATGCAGGGCAGCGGACGGGCATAGTCAAGCTTGAGCCCGCCGCCGCCTTCCATGCCGGCCCCGATGGCGGTCGTGCCGGAATGGATCAGCACCGGGGCGCCAAGCGACTGGCACAGATCCCAGAACGGATAGAAGCGATGGTCATGCGGGTAGAACCCTTGCAGGATCGGCATCCATTTCGCGCCGGTCAGCTTGAGCTCGCGAATGGCGCGCTCCAGCTCCCGCAATGCGAGCTTGCCCTTCCAGGGATCCACCACGGCCCAGCCGGGAAGAAATACATCGGGAAAGCGCGCGGTGAGGCTGGCGATGTAATCGTTGCTGATGACCCCCTCGCCCGTCTCGGCCTGGGCGTCCATGGCGATCACCATCGCGAGCACGTCGTCGCGCCTGAAATCGTCGGCCATCTCCTCGTCGGTCTTGGCCCGTAGTTTGCGTCCCAGCATGGTTTCGAGCGCGGCCATGTACCTGCCGATGCTCACCGAGTGCTCTTTGGTCGAGGGATGGCAGTGAACGTCTATTGCACGCATGGTGGCGGTTTCCTTGGCAGGCAACGGAGAAAGTTTTTCGTGACTATTGCATCACCAACCCGCCGCTCACGCTGATCGCCTGTCCGGTGATGTAGCCGGCCTCCCTGGAAGCAAGAAAGGCCATGGTCACCGCGACGTCGCGCGCGGTTCCCAGCCGTTTCATGGGAACGCGCCGTACCAGCTCCTCGACCATGCGCGAACCGGTGGTGCCACGGCTGCGCAGCCTGTCCAGTGTCGCGCCCTCCGTGGGACCGGGGCACACGATGTTCGCGGTGATGCCCTGACGGCCCACTTCACGCGCGAGCGACTTGGCAAAAGCGATCAATCCGCCATGCGCGGCCGTGGCGACCGCGACCCCGCTTTCGCCCACTTTGCCGGACTCCGATCCGATGGACATGATCCGCCCGGCCTGGCGCTCCAGCATGTGGGGCAGCACCGCGCGCGACAGATAGATGAACGACATGAGCTGGGCGTCGATGAGGCTGCGCCAGGTGGAAGGGTCCTGCTCGACGAACAGTCCGAACCCTTGAGGCAGATGCGCGCCCACGCAGCTCGCAAGGATGTCGATCCGGCCGTACTCGGCGAGCACGCTTTGCACCCATGCCGAGGCCCCTTCATAGCTCGAAGTGTCGACGCGATCCAGGCGCGCGCGGCGTCCCAGGCCGCGCGCCTGTTCGAGCGCCGCCTGTGCTTCGCTTTCACGCGTATAAAAGCCGAGCGCGACATCGCAACCGTTTTCGGCCAGCGCCCTGGCCACCTCGCGGCCGATGCCCCCGCTGGCCCCTGGTACCAGGGCGACACAGCCCGTCAGTTCGAACATGTTGCAGCCCCTATCAAAGGTGGGAAAGCGAAACTCCGTTCTCAGCGAGGAAGGCGCGCCAGCCCGCCTCGAGCTCCTCGCCCGGCAGGTCCCGGGTGATCAGCACCAGGCGGGTGCCATGCACCTCGCCGGCCAGGTGCGGAAGCGCCACCGGCGGGTGAAACACGTGATGCACCCCATGCAGCGCGACAGGGGCGTGCTCCCCCTGCAGATTCGCGATGCCTTTGACGCGCAGCAGCCGCTCGGCATGCCGGATGCGCAGCGCCCTGAGCCAGAGGTTCAACGCCTGCCACGGCAGCGGGCGGTCCGCCGTCAGCGTATGGCACGAGACAGGCACCGAATGCCGATGATCCGATGCCGCTGCTCGATGCGACAGCCACTGCTGCGCCGAGGCGAGCGAATCCAGACGGCCGCCGCCGAAAAGGCGCGCGGGCGAGATTTCGTCCTTCGCCGCGTGCAGCAGCGAGGCAGCGGGGTTGATGGCAGCCACGCGGCGTTCGATCGCCCGGGTCTGCTCGGGCCCGCACAGGTCGGTCTTGGTGAAGACCACCCGGTCCGCCAGCGCCGCCTGCTTGAACGCCTCTTCATGCTCGCGCAACTGGCGCTCCCCGTGCACCGCGTCCACCGTGGCCACCACGCTGTCGAGGCTGAAATTGTCGATGACCAGCGGCTGGTTGAGCAGCATCTGCATGATGGGCGCGGGGTCGGCGAGTCCGGACGTTTCGATCAGCATGCGCTCGAACACGGGCAGGTTCCCGCGACGGGACGCAAACAGCGTACCGATGACGCCTTCCAGGTCGCCCTGCACGCTGCAGCACAGGCAGCCGTTGGCGAGCACCACCACCTCCCCTTCGCTTTTCTCAACGAAGTGCTGATCAAGGGGAATTTCGCCGAACTCGTTGATCACCACGGCAGTCTTCGCCATCGCCGGATGCCTCAACAGGCGGTTGAGCAGCGTGGTCTTGCCGCTGCCCAGAAAACCGGTAAGCAGTGCGACGGGCAGACGCCCGTCCCCGTCCCGTGGTCCGAATCGTTCGTTCACGCGTGCTAAGATGAGTGCATTGAGATGTTTTACTGAATCGGGAGAAACACTGAACCTGATTCCCTGCCGAAATCGCCAGCTCTTGAACCTGCAGCCCCTCACCCTGCGCCGCGTCGCGATCCTCCTGAGCTTGCTCGCGTTGCTGGCCGGCTGCGGCACCAAGGGCGCGCTGTACCTGCCCGACGATCAGCAGAAAACCGATAATAACTCACGCCGATGAAGGCTTTTGCGCGTCACGTCGGCGTCCTTCACGCCGAATCCGTATCGCTCGAGACGGTGGCGCGCCAGTTCGGCACGCCTTGCTACGTGTATTCCCGTGCGGCGCTGGAAGCCGCGTATCGCGAGTTCCAGGAAGCCTGCGCCGGTCGCGACGCGCTCGTGTGCTATGCCGTCAAGGCGAACTCCAACCTGGCCGTGCTCGATGTGTTTGCCCGCCTCGGATCCGGCTTCGATATCGTTTCCGGCGGCGAGCTGACCCGGGTGCTGGCCGCCGGCGGGCGTGCGGAAAAAATCCTCTTTTCCGGGGTCGGCAAGTCCGAAGCGGAAATTCGCCAGGGACTCGCTGCCGGCATTTTGTGCTTCAACGTCGAATCCAGGGGTGAGCTGCAGCGGCTCAATGCCGTCGCGGCGAGCATGGGGCGGCGCGCGCCGATGTCCCTGCGCGTGAACCCCGACGTGGATCCCGCCACACATCCTTATATTGCGACCGGTCTGAGGGAGAACAAATTCGGCATCGCGGCCGACGAAGCGCTCGAGCTCTACCGGGAGGCCGCCCGCATGGGCGGGGTGCAAGCCGCAGGCATCGACTGCCACATAGGCTCGCAGCTGACCGAAACCAGCCCGTTCCTGGAAGCGCTGGACAAGGTGCTTGAACTGGTGGATCGCCTGGCGACGGAGGGAATACGGCTGGAACACCTCGATATCGGCGGAGGCCTGGGCATCCGCTACAAGGACGAATCGCCGCCCAGCGTGCGCGATTACCTCGCGGGGCTGTTGGCACGCCTGGGCTCGCGCCCGTTGAAGTTGATCCTGGAGCCCGGCCGTTCGCTGGTCGGAAACGCCGGGGTGCTGCTCACCCGGGTCGAATATCTCAAGCACGGGCCGGACAAGAGCTTTGCCGTGGTGGACGCGGCGATGAACGACCTGTTGCGCCCGGCGCTCTACCAGGCATGGCATGACATCGTCCCCGTGGCCGAGGCAATGGGCCCCGCGCGGACCTACGACGTCGTCGGGCCCGTGTGCGAGACGGGAGACTGGCTGGCGCGGGAACGGGAGCTGCGGCTGGAGCCCGGTCAGCTGCTGGCCGTCATGTCGGCCGGCGCTTACGGCATGAGCATGAGCTCCAATTACAATACGCGGCCGCGGGCGGCCGAAGTCATGATCGACGGGGCGAGCGCCTGGCTGGTGCGCGAACGCGAGACTGTCGAAAGCCTGTACGGCGGCGAACGCCGCCTGCCACGGTGAAAGCGCTTCGGAGGTTGGCAAGATCCTGAAGGAGCAGACGTTACCCGGCATCGCCGCTTGACCGGTCGGTACTGCGCTGCTAGCGTGCGTTTCTTTGCCCCGGACGTTCCCCACAATGGTGTTTGGAGCGGTTCTCGCAGCCTTGGCTGCCATGGTTCTCGTTGCCTGCGACCAGCAGGCGGCCCAGCAGCCGGTCCGCTCCGGGCCGCCCGCCACGCTGATCACGGTCGCCAAGGCCGAGGTGGTCAAGCTCGAAATCGCCGAGGACACCGTCGGCACGCTGGAAAACACCGTGGATCCCAAGGTGGGCGCGGAGATCGCGGGCCGGGTGGTGCAGGTGCACGCGGACGCTGGCAAACCGGTTAAGCGGGGCCAGCTGCTCGCCGAAATCGATTCCAGCGACCAGGAAATACAGGGCCGCGGCGATGCGGCGGAGGTCGCGCGGCTGGAGACGCTGCTAGCCAACCAGGAACGCATCGTCGAGCGCCAGACGCAGCTGGTAAAGCAGAACTTCATTTCACAGAACGCGCTGGACGATGCCACGGCGCAACGGAACGCTTTACGCCAGCAGCTGGCCGGCTCGCGCGCCAAGCTGGACGCCGGCAAGAACGCCATGCGCAAGACCCGGGTGCTCTCGCCCATCGACGGCCGCGTCGAGCAACGACTGGTGAACCAGGGCGATTTCGTGAAGGTGGGCGACCCCTTGTTCCGGCTGGTGGGCACCCAGGTGTTGCGGGCGCACCTGCCTTTCCCCGAAAGCGCCTCCACGCGCATCAAGGAAGGCCTGCCGGTGAAGCTCTCTTCTCCGCTCGTGCCGGGCAAAGTGGTCGAGGCCCGCATCAGCGAGCTCAGGCCCACCATCACCGCCACCAGCCGCTCCCTGAACGCCATCGTGCAGTTCAGCAACGACGGCTCCTTCGCCGGCGGCGGCACGGTGAACGCCAGGGTCGTCACCTCGGTGAAGAACAATGTCGTGGTCGTGCCCGAGCAAAGCGTCGTGCTGCGCCCGGCCGGCAAGGTGGTGTACGTGATCTCGGAGGGCAAAGCGGTCCAGCAGGTGGTGGAAACCGGCGACCGTCGGGACGGCCAGGTGGAAGTGGTCTCCGGCTTGTCGGGCGGCGAGACCATCGCGCTGGACGGCGCGGGCTTTCTCACCCATAACGCCGCGGTCGCCTTGCCGCAACCGCGTGCGGCCAAGGCGGGCGCTCCCGGAAAATCCGGTCCGCCACCGAACGACGCGAAGGACAAATCCGGCGCCGGGCCGAGCGGCGCGCGGCCCGCGAGCGCCGCCGACAAGGAACAGCGACCCGGCTTTTCGCGCATCTAGAAAGGCCCCGGGGCGGCTGCATCGACGTCCGGCGCCGGAATCCACAGAGGTCAGGCCATGACACTGCCAGAGCTTTCCATCAAGCGCCACGTGCTCGCGTTCATGGCGAGCGGCGTGCTGCTGCTGTTCGGCATCGTCAGCTACCAGCGCATCGGCATGGACCGGCTGCCCTATATCGAATACCCGGTGATTTCCGTCACCACCGTGCTGAGGGGTGGCAACCCCGAGGTCATCGACGCCGCGATGACCAACCTGATCGAGTCGGCGGTCAACGGCGTTCCGGGCATCGAGGACATCCAGTCGACCTCCACGGCGGGCGTGTCCCGCGTCAATATCACCTTCAACCTCGAAAAGCGCATCGACGTCGCCTTCAACGAAGTGCAGGCCAAGGTGAACCAGGTGCTGCGCCGCTTGCCCAAGGAAGCCGATCCGCCCATCGTCTCCAAGGTGCAGACCAACGCGACCCCGATGTTCTGGATCGCCCTGTCGGGCGATCGCACGCAGCAGCAGCTCAACCAATACGCGGCCAATACGCTGAAGAAAAAGCTGGAGACCATCGACGGCGTGGGCGAAGTGCGGATCGGCGGCCAGCGCGACCGCACCATCCGCGTCAATCTGCACACCGCGCGCATGGCGGCCTATAGCGTCACCGTCCAGGACATCACCGAAGCGTTCAATCGCGAGCACCTGCAGCTGGCGGGCGGCTTTCTCACCGGTCACAGCACCGAGCAGCTGGTGAAGCTCGATCTGGAATTTCACCGCCTGGACGACCTGGAACGCATGATCGTCGCCTACCGCGACGGGGCGCCGGTGCGGCTGAAGGACGTGGCCAGCGTGGAAGACGGGCTGGCCGATTTCCGCCAGCTGTCCCGCTACAAGGGCGAGACAGCCGTGAGCCTGGGCATTATCAAGATTCCGAACACCAACACCGTCCAGATCGCCGAGGAGATCCAGCGGCGGCTCACCGACGAGATCATCCCCGAGCTGCCCCCGGGCCTCAACATCACGGTGGCTTCCAATGATGCGGTGATCATCCGCGAGATCATCAATGCGCTCAAGGAGCACCTGCTCGAGGGGACGCTGCTCGCCGCCCTGGTGGTGCTGCTGTTTCTGCGCAGCCTGCGTTCCACCCTGATCATCGCCACCGCCATCCCGGTCTCGCTGCTCGGGGCGGTGGCCGTCATGTACTTCTTCGGCTACACCTTCAACTCGGTGACGATGCTCGCCCTGCTGCTGCTGATCGGCGTGGTGGTCGACGATTCCATCGTCGTGCTGGAGAACATCTTTCGCCACCGCGAGCACCTGGACCCCGATCCCATTTCGGCCGCGGTCAATGGCAGCCGCGAAGTCACCTTCGCGGTGCTGGCAGCGACGCTCTCGCTGGTGTGCATTTTCGCGCCGGTGGTGTTCATGGGAGGCATCCTGGGCCAGTTCTTCAAGTCGTTCGCCGTCGTGGTGACGTTCGGCGTGATGGTGTCCTGGTTCGTGGCGCTCACGCTTACGCCCATGCTGTGCTCCCGCTATTTGAAGGTGGGCCAGCACCACGGGCCGATCAACCGGTGGCTCGAACGGCGCTTCAACGACCTGCAGCGCGGCTACACCTGGTGCCTGGACAAGTCGCTGCGGTTCCGCTGGAGCGTGCTCGCGGTGGCGCTCGCGGTCTTCCTGGCAAGTTTTTACTTCTTCAGGAACGTGGGCAAGGAACTGGCGCCGCAGCAGGACGAGGGACGTTTCGCGGTGAGCTTTCGCGCGCCGCTCGGCTCCTCGATCACCTACTCCGAGCAGAAGATGAAGGAAATTGAAGCGATCGTCAGCCGTTACCCGGAAGTGGACAACACCCTCGGGGTGATCGGCTTCGGCGGCCTCGGGCAGGTAAGTAACGGGGTCGTGGTGGTGCGCATGAAGCCGCGTGCGGAGCGCAGGCGATCGCAGCAGGAAGTGCTGACGAGCATACGCCGGGAGGTTCAGCAGATCGCCGGCGCACGGGTGTTTCCGCGCGCCTTCGGCGTAGTGCCCGGAGAACGCACCGAGCCGCTGCAATTCGTAGTGACCGGAACGAATCTGCGCGAAATGGGCCGGCATGCGAGCCAGCTGCAGCAGGTGCTGCAGTCGGACCCGGAGATCGGGCGCCTGGACACCGATCTGCAGCTCGACCTTCCCCAGATCGTGCTCACCCCGGACCGCACGCGCGCGCAGGCGCTTGCGCTCACGTCGCAGGACCTGGCGCTCGCGGTAAGCGTGCTCACCGGTGGCGTGGACGTCGCCCAGTTCAGCGACGAGCAAAGCGACGGGCGGCGCTACTTCGTGCGCCTCAAGGCCGCCGATGCGGAGTTCGTGCAGCAGGCCGACATGTCCAAGATCTACCTGCGCAATAGGCAGGGTCAGCTGGTGCGGATGGACAGCGTCGCGTCGTTCAAGGAGGTTCTGGGGCCCGCGGTGATCGGCCGATTCGATCTGCAGTACTCGGCGCGCTTTTTCGGCATCCCGTCCGTGTCGCTGGGCGACGCAGTCGAAAAGGTGCGTGCCACCGCCCAGCAGCTTCTGCCCCCGGGCTACGAGGTGCAGTTCCTCGGTGAAGCACGGGAGCTCGGCAAGACCCAGCAATACATCCTGTTCGCCTTCACCGTGGGGGTGATCCTGCTCTACATGGTGCTTGCCAGCCAGTTCAATTCGTTCAGGCAGCCGCTGGTGATCATGCTGGCCGTGCCGCTCGCCGTGGTCGGCGGGATCTTCGCCTTGTGGCTGTCCGGTCCATGGAGCCAGCTGCTCAATTCGCTGGGGGTGACGTCCTTCCCGCAGACGCTCAACATCTATTCGATGATCGGGCTGGTGCTGCTCATCGGGCTGGTGGCCAAGAACTCCATTCTGCTCGTGGATCTCACCAACCAGCGGCGCACACAGGGACTGGACGTCGAGAGCGCGCTGCGCGACGCGTGCCCGATCCGGCTGCGGCCCGTGCTCATGACCTCGCTTACCATCATTCTTGCTCTAACCCCGGCGGCACTGGGCCTGGGGGCCGGCGCGGAGACGAACGGCCCGCTCGCGCTCGCTGTCATAGGAGGCATGATCACCTCCACGCTGCTCACGCTGGTTGTGGTCCCCGCCGCCTATTCGCTCGTCGAAAGCGGCGATGTGCTGCGGCCCTTCCGATCGCGCAAACCTGAGCTGGCACCCGAGGAAGCGGGCTGATCGCGGTGCGACATCACGGACTCGAGGATATGGATGCCAAAGTGAAGGAAACCGGGCTCGACCCGGTGACGCTGGAAGTGATCCGCAACGCCTTGCCGGCCATCTCCAACGAGATGGCGCTCGACCTGCAGCGCACTTCGTACAACATGATGATCTACGAGGTGCGGGACTACTGCACGGCATTGATCAGCCCGGAAGGCGAGCTCGTCAGCCAGAACGTGGGCGGCGTGTCGCACTTCGTGGCCGACCTGGGCGTGCTCATCACCGACGGCATGAAGCGCTACGGCAGGGACGGCTTCAAGCCGGGCGACGTCCTCATCACCAACCACCAGGCGGTGGCTGGCCAGCACCTCAACAACATCGTCATCTACACCCCCTGCTTCTTCAAGGGCGAGCTGCTCATGTTCGCCATGGTGCGGGCGCACTGGATCGACGTGGGCGGCACGAGCACCGGCTTCGGCGCCGGAGCCACTGTGGCCGATCCCTGGCTGGAGGGACTGCAGCTGGACCAACTGAAGATCTACGACGCCGGCAAGGTCGATGAAACGCTGTGGCGCGTCATCAAGGACAACATCCGCTTTCCGGAATCGTCGCTCGGGGACATGAAATCGCAGATCGCGGCGTGCCGGCTCGCCATGCGGCGCATGGAGGAAATGTTCGGCAAGTACGGCCGCGACACGGTGCTCGCCGCGATCCGCCGCATCTATCGGGAAACCGAGCTGAAGTGCCGCAAAGTGGTGGAGAAAATCGCCGATGGCGTATACGAGGCCGAATCGTTCCTGGACGATGACGGCGTCACGAAGGACGACCCGGTGCGGCTTCACGCCAAGGTCACGGTGAACGCGGGCCGCATGACCATCGATTTCTCCGGCTGCTCGAAGGAACGCAAGGCCGCCCTTAATTCGCGCACGCTGGCCGGTGCGCGCGTCGCGTACAAGGCGCTCACCGGACCGCTGGATCCGGTGAACGAAGGCTCATTCAGCGCGCTCGACGTCGTCATCCCCGAAGGCACCATCATGATGGCGCGCTATCCGGCGCCGATGGCAGGCTGGAGCCACATGCTGCCGCTGGTGGTGGACACCGTCATCAAGGCGCTCGCCCCCGCCATGCGCGAGCGCACTCCCGCCGCGCATTACGGATTGCTGAGCGGTGGCATCGTGTTCTTCGGCACTCATCCGAAGACCCAGCGCCGGTTCGTGGTCCAGAGCATCGAGGGCGGCGGCTGGGGCGGGCGTCCTTTCGAGGACGGCGAATCGGCCACGGTGACGGTATGCCAGGGCGACGTGCGCAACGCCTCCATCGAGGGCATCGAGCTGAAATGCCCGGTGCTGGTCCAGCAGCGGGCGCTGCGCCAGGATTCGGGCGGGGCCGGGAAATTCAGGAGCGGGCTGGGACTCGAGGTCCGGGTGAAGAATCTGGTGGAGGGGCGCTGGAACCTCGCGCGGCCGCACCGCGCCAATTGCCCCCCTTGGGGCCTGTGGGGCGGCAAGCCCGGCTACAACGAAAACAAGTTCCTGCGCCTGCCGGGCGAGACGGAGTTCAAGAGCGTCGATGCGAACCGCTACCCCGCCCCGGCCAATGCCGACGTGCTGCTCCAGACCGGCACCGGCGGCGGCTGGGGCGACCCGTTCGAGCGCGATCCTGCGATGGTCGCCTGGGATGCGCTCGAAGGCTACATTTCGCTGCAGGCCGCGCGCGACCAATATGGCGTCGCGCTGAAGGGAGATTTTTCGGTCGACGAAGCGCAGACGGCGTGGCTGCGGCAGCGTACAAAGGCGCAAAGCCCAAGCACCGCGACAAGCACTGCGTAGCTCGTCACCCGCGGGCGCGCACCGGGGCCGCGCGGCTCCGGCCGAGCTGCCATTTGAAGCGCAATCGGTAGCCCAGCAGCACGGCCAGTATGACCGCATAGATGATGGGCTCGGTCAGGTCGCGCTTCACCATCCACCAGAAATGCAGCACGGCCAGCGGCGCGATAACATAAACCAGCCGATGCAGCGCGACCCAGCGCCGGGCTCCCAGGCGCCGCACCATGGCGTTCGTCGAGGTCACGGCGAGCGGGATGAGGAGCACCAGCGAAATGAAACCGACGGTGATGAACGGCCGCTTGGCGATGTCCTTGAGGATGTCGCCCATGTCGAACACATGGTCGAACGACACGTAGCTCAGGAAATGCATCACCACATAGAAGAAGGCAAACAAGCCGAGCATCCGGCGCAATCGCAATAGCCAGTTCCACCCGAAGAGCCTCCTTGCCGGGGTCACGCACAACGTGAGCAGCAGCAAGCGCAGCGTCCAGTCGCCGAGGCTGCGTGTGATGTACTCGGCCGGATTGGCCCCCAGCCATTCCGGGAACAACAGGGCGGCGATGGCGAGGCGCGTGACCGGCACCAGCGCCAGCACGAAGACCGCCGCTTTCAACGCGACCAGCGCGCGTTCGGGGAGTCGTTGCGCGATGTGCATGGCCGCTAATAGAATTTCTTCAAATCCATGCCGGCGTACAACTGCGCGACCTGATCGCCATAGCCGTTGAAAAGCTGGGTGTCGCGATTGGCAAAGAAAGCCGGAAGCCGTTTCTCGCGCTTCTGGCTCCAGCGCGGATGATCGACGTTGGGGTTGACGTTGGAATAGAAGCCGTACTCCTGCGGGTTCGCTTTTTCCCAGGCGATGCGCGGCTGTTTTTCCACGAAGCGGATGCGCACGATCGATTTTCCGCTCTTGAATCCGTACTTCCACGGCACCACCACCCGGATGGGCGCGCCGTTCTGGTTGGGCAGCATCTCATCGTAGAGTCCCAGCGCCATGATAGTGAGCGGATGCATCGCCTCGTCGATGCGCAGGCCTTCCAGGTAAGGCCATTCGAGCACGGGCAGCCGCACGCCCACCATGTTCTCGGGCTGGTAGGCGCTGACGAACTCGACGAATTTCGCCTTGCCGGTCGGCTCGACCAGTTTGGCGATGCGGTTGAATTCGAAGCCGACCCAGGGAATGACCATCGACCAGGCTTCGACGCAGCGCAGCCGGTAGATGCGCTCTTCCAGAGGGAATTTCAGCAGCTCCTCGACGCCGAAAGTGCGCGGCTTGCGGACCTCGCCCTCGACCACCACCGTCCAGGGGCGCGTCTTCAGCCGCTTGGCGTGCACCACGGGGTCGTCCTTGTCCGTGCCGAATTCGTAATAGTTGTTGTAGCTGGAGATGTCCTTCAGGCTGTTCGCCTTCTCGTTGGTGGAGGAGCGGCTCTTCGCGATGCCGCCCAGCTTGGTGCCCTGCTGGGCCTGCGCCTGGTGCGGCAGCACGCCGGACACGGCGCCCAGCGCGACCACGGCCGCGGCCTTGATGAACTCTCGCCTTCGCCTGTAGATGTCGCAGGGCGTGATTTGCGAAGGCTGGATGTCATTCGGGCGTTTGATCAGCATGGCCTGTTCCTCGATCGATTTCCTGCGCGTTGGTCGCAGGAGTCACTGGATTTCTTACAGGGCGCGCGCCGCGCCGCGGGCGACCGGCGGCGCGAGCCGCTCAGGGATTCAACTCTTGATAAACGGTGTTGGCGATGGCGAGCAGCTGCTCGCGCGGCAGCTCGCCCGACAGGGCGTAGCCGTAGCGGCCCTCTATCCAATAGAACACCGAGACGCCGCTTTCCTGACTGAAGCGGAACGCCGTCTGGCGCGTGTCCCGCTGTGCCGTCACGTACAGGGTAAGGCGCCCGCCCCGCTTGTCCTGATACATGAAATGGGCGACCGGGCCGCTGGGCCCCGAGAGGAGCCTGCCTCCCACCAGATCGTATCCAAAATCTCCGAGCCTCGGGGTTTTGAGGTCCGTTCCCAGTTTCTTGGACAACCAGCGCACCAGATGATCCTGCTCATTGGCGCCGACTTCGACGGGGTGGCGCACCTCGGGCGCATACACGGCATGGGCCACCGCTGCCTGCCTGGCCAGCGAAGCTGCCGCACCCGGCACCAACATCGCCCCCCGTCCAAACCAGCCGATGCCCACGCCGATGGCGACCAGCCCGGCGGCCAGCGCCGCGCGCGCCCAAGGCTGCTGCCGCCAGGGCCGCGGACGCACCAGCAGCCGCTCGGGCACGGGCTCCTCGAGGACCGGGTCATAGAGCGCGCGCAGCCCTTCGTCCAGCTGCCGGTACACGCGCACCTTCTCCGCTTTTTCCGGGTGCTGCGCGAGCAACGCCTCCACCTCGGCTAGCCGCCCTTCATCGAGCGCGCCGTCGACGAACGCCTGCAGGTCTTCGTCCTTCAGGACGTTCACTTCACCACCTTCAGGGACACGATGTGCCCGGCACCCTCGATGTGCTGGCGCAGCCGCTCGCGGGCCCGGGACAACCGCGACATGACCGTCCCGACGGGTATGCCGAGCGCCCTGCTCACTTCTTCGTATTTCATCTGTTCGACCGCCACCAGCAGCAACACCTCGCGGTGCTCCAGCGACAGACGCGACAGCGCGCGCTCCAGGTCTGCCAACTCGAGCGCATCAGGCTGCGTGGCGCGCACCTGGGGCGAGGGCGGCTCTTCCATGACCTGCTCCAGGTCCAGGCGCCGGCTGCGCATCTGGTTCACGAAGACGTTGTGCATGATGGCAAACAGCCAGGCGCGCAAATCGCTCCCGGGCCGCCAGAGATGGTATTTGTTCCAGGCGCGCTCGAGCGTGTCCTGAACCAGATCGTCGGCGCTATACCGATCGCCCGCGAGCGCGCGCGCATAACGGCGCAGACGCGGAATGTGCTCGACAATCGGATGGTCGTCCATGCGCGAAGACCCGGGCGGCGCCGCAGGAACGGCGGCGCCTCTTGTATATCGCGCAACCCCCCGATTTGCAACCGCGACTCTGTTCCAGCCACCCCGCCGCGCGGCCCGCTCGCCCCTTTGCCCATCTTGCCGCCTGTCTTCGCCCGCCGTTCTCATGGCGAGGTGTATACAGGCGGCTCGCGTCCGGTATTCCGGCTCCAGCCGTGAAATGGCGACAAAACGACAAGGAAGGCCGCGCCTTCCGCTTTTGAACCGTATCGAAGGCAAATGCGGGGCTAACGCAGGCCCGCAATGTAGTCGGAGACCGCCCGGATTTCCGAATCGCTCAGCTTGGAGGCGATGGTGCGCATCATCGCTCCCGGGTCATTGGCGCGCTCTCCGGAACGGAACGCCTTCAATTGCGCCTCGGTGTATTCCGCGTACTGTCCGGCGAGCCGGGGGTACTGAACCGGAATCCCGGTCCCTGCAGCACCATGGCAGCCGGCGCAGGCAGGCAGGCCGCGGGCGGTATCTCCGCCGCGATAAATCCGCCGACCGAGGACCACGGTGTCGCGGTTTTTTGCCGTGCCCTGCATGGCTTTCTGCTCGCCGTAGTAGGCCGCGATACTGCGCATTTCCTCCACCGAAAGCGGCGCCGCCATGCCGGCCATGATGGGATTCTTGCGCTCGGTGTTTCCCTTGAAGTTGCCGAGCTGCTTGACCATGTACTCCGGTATCTGGCCGGACAGCTTCGGATTGGCGGGGGCCGGGCTGTTGCCGTCCTGGCCATGGCACGCCGCGCACATCTGCGTGGCGATGATCCTGCCCTTGGCGGTGTCCGGCTTGGCCGCCGGCGATTGAGCCAGCGCCAGCGTTGCACCGCAGCCGGCCAGGACAAAGAGCGCAGCCGCTCCCTTCATGCGTTCTCCTAGAGCTGGAAAATCAGTGGCTTGCTACTATGTGAATTTTACCCCATTCGAGGCATGCCGCTGTTTCACAGTGCCAGCTACGCCTACAGCGTCGCCCATGCCGGCGATCCGCTGCCGGACAGTCGCGCCGAAATCGCGTTCGCCGGCCGATCAAACGCCGGCAAATCGAGTGTCATCAATACGCTCGCGGGGCGCCGGCGGCTTGCCTTCGTCAGCAAGACGCCGGGCCGCACCCAGATGCTGAATTTCTTCAGCCTGGGCGCCGGCCGGTTTCTCGTGGACCTGCCGGGCTACGGGTTTGCCGCCGCTCCCGGCGCGGTGCGCGCGCAATGGGACGCTTTGCTGAGCAACTACCTGAGAACCCGCGAGCCGCTGCGCGGCCTGGTGCTCGTCATGGACATCCGCCGTCCGCTCACCGACCTCGACGGGCAGCTGATCGAGTTTTTCCGCCCCACGGCAAAACCGATCCACGTGCTGCTCACCAAGTCGGACAAGCTCGCCCGGGTCAAGGCGCAGGCGGTATTGCGGGATGTGTCGCGGCGGCTCGCTCGACTCTCGCCTGAGTATTCGGCGCAGCTGTTTTCCAGCCTGGCGAGTAGCGGCATCGAAGAGGCAGAGGCGGTGTGCGCGAGCTGGCTCGGCATCGAAATGAAAACGCCGCCCGGCCGCGCGGCCCAAAAACCCCAGGCCGAAATAAAAAAGCCCCGGGCTAAAGGGGGATAAAGCCCGGGGACAAAATGCCTTAAGGTCTAAGGCACCCGCTCAGGGAGGAGAAGCGGGAGACGATTTCGCAATCGCCTGTAAAGTAGACTTTGGGCCCTTCAAAAGGTTCCCGCGCCGGGAAGGGATGCACGGCGCATGAATCACCCAGAACAGGAAAGGGAATGGCAATGCAGGTCTACGGTAGCTACCCCTCGGTACGCATGCGCCGGATGCGGCGCGACGACTTCTCACGCCGGCTCATGCGTGAGCACATACTCACGGTCAACGATCTCTTGTATCCGGTGTTCGTGATGGAAGGCAAGAACCGCTCGGTCGCCGTTCCTTCCATGCCGGGGGTCAGCCGGTGGACATTGGACAAGCTGCTGGGCGTCGCCGAACAATGCCTGGAGGTCGGCATCCCGGTGATGGCGCTGTTTCCGGCCATCGAACCTGCGCTCAAGACGCCCGACGGGATCGAAGCGACCAACCCCGACGGGCTCATTCCGCGCACCATCGCCGCGCTGAAGAAACGGTTTCCGGAGCTGGGCGTGATGACCGATGTGGCGCTCGACCCCTATACCACCCACGGGCAGGACGGCCTCATCGACGAGCAGGGCCACATACTGAACGACGCGACCGTCTCCATCCTGGAACGCCAGGCCGTGGTGCAGGCAGCGGCGGGGGTCGACATGGTGGCGCCCTCGGACATGATGGACGGGCGCATCGGCCGCATCCGGGCCGTGCTGGACGCCAAGGGCGCCATCCATACCCGGATCATGGCGTACTCGGCCAAATACGCCTCGGCGTTCTACGGTCCGTTTCGCGACGCCGTAGGCTCGCGCTCGGCGCTCGGCAGGGCGAGCAAGTTCACCTACCAGATGGACCCCGCCAACACCGATGAAGCGCTGTGGGAAGTGGGCCTGGATCTGCAGGAAGGCGCCGACATGGTGATGGTGAAGCCGGGCATGCCGTACCTCGATATCGTGCGGCGGGTAAAGGAAGCGTTCAAGGCGCCGACCTTCGTCTACCAGGTGAGCGGCGAATACGCGATGCTCAAGGCGGCGGCCAGCCAGGGCTGGCTCGATGAACGCGCCGTGGTTCTGGAAGCGCTCACCGGATTCAAGCGTGCGGGCGCGGACGGCGTGCTCAGCTACTTCGCGCTCGACGCCGCGCGCTGGCTCAAGGGCGGCTGAGACAGACCTTCACAGCCGGGCCGACGCCCGCCCGGCAGCCTCGAGACTGCGCAGGAACAGCTCGGCGTTCTGGTAGCCGATCACCCGCACGCCGGCAATTTCCACTCCGGCCGCATCGAAAAAAATGATGCCCGGCGGGCCGAACAGGCGAAAGCGTTGCAGCAGCGCGAGGTCTTCGGCTGATCCGGCGGTCACGTCCGCCTGCAGCAGGGTGAATTCGGCCAGTCGCGCCTTGACGCGCGGATCGCTGAAGGTGAAGCGCTCCATCTCCTTGCAGGTCACACACCAGTCTGCGTAGAAATCGAGCATCACCGGACGGGTCGCTTGGCTCAATCGGGATTCGAGCTCGGGGAGCGTCTTGACGCGCTCGAAGCGCAACGCCGCCGCGGGCTCCGCCAGGCCTGCGAACAGGCCCGACAGCGGCGCGAGCGGATCGCGAGACCCGCCCAGCGCACCGATCACCAGCGCGGCACCCGCCAACAACGCCATGATGCCCACGCCTTTCCACAGGCGCAGCCAGCCCGAAACCCTGCGCGGCAGCGGATCGATGGCGCGCAGAAACATGGCCGAACCGATGAGCAACGCCGCCCAGGCAAGCATCTGGGCCGCGGGCGGTATCACCGGGGACACCGTCCACACGGCTACGGCGAGCAACAGCACGCCGAAGAACTGCTTCACGGCTTTCATCCAGGCGCCGCTCTTTGGCACAAGAGCGCCTTCGGATACGCCGACCAGCACCAGCGGCACGCCCATGCCGAGCGCCATGGAGAGCAAGGCCGTGCCGCCCAGCCACACATCGCGCGACTGGCTGATGTAGAGCAACGCGCCCGCCAACGGCGCGGCTACGCAAGGAGTGACGACGGCGGCCGAGAGCACGCCCATCAGCGCCACGCCTCCGAAATGCCCGCCCGGCAGGCGATGACTCGCCGCCGCGATGCGGGCGT
>Ga0156022_1107_pt1 | contig 59597 bp, 52 predicted proteins | sample RifCSPlowO2_02_FD_107676 | JGI IMG/M metagenome (GOLD analysis project Ga0156022, IMG submission 107676) | Betaproteobacteria bacterium RIFCSPLOWO2_02_FULL_65_24 | reverse complement strand
GAGGCACAGGCCGGCTGTTCCCGCGATAATGGCGGTTCGTCGAAATGGGAGCGCCTATGGCTGCCTACCTGATTGCCGATGTGGACGTCATCGACCCGGCCGCGTACGAGGAATACAAGCAGAAAGTGGCGGCAACCAGCTCCCCCTTCGGCGCCCGCTATCTCACCCGCGCCGGCGCGACCGTGGTGCTCGAAGGCGACTGGGTGCCGAAGCGCCTGGTGGTGCTCGAATTCCCGAGCGCAGAGCACATAAAGGCCTGGTACGACTCGCCGGAATACCGTCCCTTGAAGGAGCTGCGGCAGCGCACCGCCCGTTCCATCATGCTGATCGCCGAGGGCATTGAAGCGGGCGAACCGAAGAAGAAGGAGGCATAAGGGTGGATATCGACGCATTCATGGCCGGCTACAAAGAGGCGTGGGAGGAGCGGAACGAGCACAAGTTATGTGCGCTGTTCGACCCGGACGGCGTTTACTGCAATACGCCGTTTGCCGAACAACGCGGGCACGCCGCCATAGCCGCGTATTGGCAGCGCGTCAAACTGCAGGAAGACATCCGGGTCGCGTACGAGGTCGTGGCTCGCGCCCCCAAGGGCGGGGTGGCCCACTGGCACGTGACTTACCAGGTGGCCTCCGAGGAGCTCTTCAAGATCTGGGCGGCCTCCACGGGCACCACCCTGCTTGCCCGCAAGCCAGGCGATCCCTTGCCCCGGCTCGCGCTGGATGGAATCGGCGTGGCGCAGTTCAATGAGAAAGGCTTGTGCCAGACCTACCGCATCTGGTGGCACAGCATGGTCCTGGCAACGCCCGCATGATGCGGCAAACATCTGGCGGCCCGGTGAGGCCCGTGATCGGTCCCACTGACATTCGCCGCTGCAGCGCTTCGGATCGCCAGGCGATCTGGGAAATCGTCAACGACGCGGCACGGGCCTACCGCGGCGTCATAGCTGACGATTGCTGGAAAGAGCCTTACATGCCGCTCGAGGAAGTGCAGCAGGAAATCGCCGCCGGCGTGGTGTTCCATGGCTATTTCGAGGCCGAGCGCCTGGCCGGCGTCATGGGACTGCAGGAAAAGAAAGACGTGACCCTCATCCGGCATGCGTACGTGCGCACCGCTCGGCAGCGGCAAGGCATAGGCGCTGCCCTGCTCTCGCAGTTGCGAACCACTGTGAACGGTCCGCTGCTGGTCGGCACATGGAAAGCGGCCCACTGGGCGATCCGCTTTTATGAGCGGCACGGATTCCGTGGCGTCCCGCCTGGCGAAAAAGATCGGCTGCTGATCGCCTACTGGAGCGTGCCGGCGCGCCAAAGGGAAGAATCGGTGGTGCTCCGCAGCGACCCGTGAAGGGGAGACCCCGGGGAGCCGCCGCACCCGCTTCCCCCGCGGCAGAGTGCAGTATCATCAGCGCCGAATTTGCGTCTCAACGACCGGTCCAAGGAGCATAGATGGGCAAGGGCGACAAGCGAACCTTCCGTGGAAAACTGTTCCGCCATTCGCATGGCAAGACCCGTCTTCGCCGAAGGAAGACGAAAGCGCCCGCAAGACGGCGATAAGACGCCATGGCCCGCTGGTTGATCACCGCGGGCCTGATACATCACCACCTGCCTTGTCGTCTCGGCGGTGGTGACGCTGATCATCTGGATTTTCCGGCGTTGAGCAGTCCTAAAACTCGATCGGGTCGACGTCGAAATGCCAGCGCACGCGCCGCGAAGGCCGTGCGTACAGGGTCTGGCTCCAGCCGCGCAAGAACCTCTGCAGCACCGGGCGCGCGGGGCATTGAATGATGAGCTGAGCGCGCTCCAGGCCCGCGATCCGCGCGAGCGAAGCCGGCGACGGATCGTACAGGGTGATGCCGTCGCGCTCCGCCGGTGCAATGTCCGCAGCTGCTTTCAGGAAGCCCAGCGCGGCTTTCAGGCGAGGCGCTTCGGCGCGCAGCGCCGCCTCGTACATGAAGGGCGGAAAGCCGGCGCGCCGGCGCTGCTCGAGCAGCGAGCGCGCATAGCCTTCGAAATCGTGCCGCTCCAGCGCCCGGTAGAGCGGGTGGTGGGGAAAGCGCGTCTGTATCAGCACTTCACCCGGCAGGCCGGCGCGGCCGGCGCGACCGGCCACCTGCTGCAGCTGGGCGAACAGCCGCTCCGGAGCGCGGTAATCGGCTGCAAACAGGCCCGTGTCGGCATTCACCACGCCCACGAGCGTCACGCGCTCGAAATGATGGCCCTTGGCAAGCATCTGGGTGCCGACCAGGATGTCGGCTTCGCCCGACTGCGCGCTTTCGAGCAAGCCTGCGACCTGGCGGCGCGTGCTGTCGGAGTCCACGCGCACGATGCGGGCGCCGGGAAAACGCTGCACGAGGGCCTGCTCCAGCCGCTGCGTGCCGCGTCCGACCGGTGTCAGATCGAGATTGCCGCACTGCGGGCAGCTGCGCGGGATGGCTTTCTCTGCGCCGCAGTGATGGCAACGCAGCACGTGGCCATGGAGATGGACGACCAGGTAGGCCGCACAGCGGCTGCAGCCGCTCACCCATCCGCAATAATTGCAGCACAGCACCGGCGCGTAGCCGCGCCGGTTGAGAAAAACAAGCGATTGCTCGCTTCGCGCGAGCCGCGTCGCCAGTGCCTGCGCAAGCGGCTCGGACAAGCCGTCACGCGCCGGCGCCTGCGCCAGGTCGATGAGCCGGATGGCGGGCAACTGCGCTTCGGAATGCGCGCGACGCGTGAGGCGAAGCAGCCGGTAGCGACCGTCCAGGGCATGCTGAAAGGATTCGAGGGAGGGCGTTGCGGACACCAGGAGCGCCGGGACACCCGCCTCGCGCGCGCGAAACACGGCCACGTCGCGCGCCGAATAGCGCACGCCCTCCTGCTGTTTGAACGAGGCATCCTGCTCCTCATCGACGACGACCAGCCCGAGCTCGGGCAGGGGCACGAACACGGCCAGGCGTGTGCCGAGCACGATGTCGGCCTCGCCGGCCTGTCCCTCGATCCAGCCGCGTGCCCGTTCCATTTCGCCGATGCCGCTGTGCTGCACCACGATTCGAGCTCCGGGAAAACGCTCGCGAAACGCCGCTTCGAGGGCCGGCGTGAGGGCGATTTCGGGAACGAGCACGAGCGCCGGCCTGCCTTGCGCCAGCGTGTGCGCTACCAGGCGCAGATAGACTTCGGTCTTGCCGCTGCCCGTAATCCCGAACAGCAGGAAGGTGCCAAATCGGCCAAAAGCCGAGCGTACTTCGGCGCAGGCCGCCTCCTGCTCGGCATTGAGCGCATGCCCGCTCGCCGGCTGCAGCGAGGCGCGCAGCCCCGTCACGAGCTCGATCCAGCCCTTCTCCACAAAGCCCTCCAGGCGCTTCGCCGCGCCGGGCGTGGCTTGCGCGAGCGCTGTTTCGCTGCACGGGCCGTCGAGCAGCGAGCCCAGCAGCCGACGCGGGACCTTGGCCGTGCCGGGCATCGCCTCGTACGCGGAGCGACCGGCTGCGGTGAGCGCGTAGCGGCGCCACGGGCGCGGGAGAGTCTGGGCACGCCGCAAACGCGGCGCAAGGGCTGAGAACACCACTTCGCCCAGAGGGCGCTGGTAATACTCGCTGCAGAATCGCGCCACCGCTATCCAGTCGGACGCGAGCGGCGCAAGATCGCGCAGGATTTTTTCCGCCGGTTTGAGGCGTTCGGCGGGGATCTCGGACTCGTCCGCCACTTCGATCACCAGACCTACGGTCTTGCGCCTTCCAAAAGGGACAACAACTCGCAAACCGATGTCGGCCGCGGTCGCCTCCGCGCACTCGTAATCGAACAGCTGAGGCAGGGGCACATCGAGCGCGACGCGCAAAATGCTCATCGGCAGGCGGCGCAATGGCGAGGTAACGCGCAAGATCGCGCGCCTAACTCCAATGGCACAAACGAGTTTTTTGTTTTGTTCACAAATTCTGTGGGTAAATTTGTGGGTAACCGTATGAATAAAGGGTAAAGGTCCTCAGCGTAAGGAAAATTTTGCGTCGCTCGTTTTGAGAGCGCCCATATTATCAACTTATTTTCAATGGCTTACGCTTGCCTCCCCGGGGACTGCCCGGAAACCCGCGCCAGGACTGGTTTTCCAGCCGGTCGTGTGAATAACTGAGAAAAATCTCAAGCCGTGGATCGCCATGCCGCCCTGTTGCGAGAGGCGGTCTGGAGCGGCATTCGCGGTGCCGGTGGGCCGCTGGCGGCGCGGTTTACGCGTGATACGCAGGGCTCAGCTCGTGCACGGCATCGACCAGCGCCTTCACGCTTTCGGGCGGCGTGTTGGGCTGGATGCCGTGTCCCAGATTGAAGACGTGGCCGTGCCCGCTGCCGTAGGAAGCGAGGATCGCCTCGGTTTCGGCGCGTATCGCCTCGGCAGGCGCGTGCAACACTGCCGGATCGAGGTTGCCCTGCAGGGCGGCACGGTCACCGACGCGCTTGCGTGCTGCGCCGAGATCGACCGTCCAATCCAACCCCACGGCATCGCAGCCGGTGTCGGCGATCGCTTCCAGCCACAATCCACCGCCTTTTGTGAATACGATGCTGGGAACTCGCTCGCCCTCGTGCTCGCGCTTCAACACCGAGAGCACCTGCTCGATATAGCGCAACGAAAACTCGAAGTACGCCGCCTCGCTCAAGCTGCCGCCCCAGGTGTCGAAAATCATGACCGCCTGCGCCCCCGCCTCGATTTGCGCATTCAGGTAGGAGCCGACCGCCCGCGCGTTGACATCGAGGATGCGATGCAGCAGCGCCGGTTCGCGATAAAGCAGGCCTTTGATGGCGTGAAAAAGGGTGCTCGAGCCACCTTCCACCATGTAGCAGGCGAGCGTATAGGGGCTGCCGGCAAAGCCGATGAGCGGTACGCGCCCTTGCAGCGCGCGGCGGATCTGCGCGACGGCGTCGATCACGTAGCGAAGCTTTCCCGCGGGATCGGGTGCAACCAGGCGGGCGATATCCGCCTCATCCCGGACGGGCCGCTCAAAACGCGGCCCTTCGCCTTCGAGGAAATGAAGGCCGAGGCCCATGGCATCCGGGATGGTGAGAATGTCGGAAAAAAGGATGGCGGCATCCAGGCCGAAGCGATCCAGCGGCTGCAGCGTCACCTCGGTGGCGAGCTGCGGCGATTGGGCCAGGGCGAGGAAACTGCCCGCCTTTTCGCGCGTGCGGTTGTACTCGGGCAGGTAGCGTCCTGCCTGGCGCATCAGCCAGACGGGCGTGTACTCGGTCGGCTGCCGCAGCAGCGCGCGGATGAGCGTGTCGTTCTTCAGCGCTTTCATCGCTTCCTTTGGAGCTGCATCAACCTGCGGGTGATGAAGTCCCACTCGTTGCTCTCCACGGGCGTGATGGAAAGCCGGTTGCCACGAGCCAGCAGCCGCATACCGGCCAGTTGCGGATGGCGCCGCAACTCAGCCAGGGGCACGAATGGCGTCTTGCGCGCGATTTTCACATCTACGTTGTACCAGCGCGGCGCCTGCCTGGTCGAGGCCGGATCGAAATAGGGGGTGCCCGGGTCGAACTGGGAGGCGTCGGGATAGGGCTCGGAGCTCACCTCCGCCAGGCCGGCAATGCCCGGCTGCGGACAGCTCGAGTGATAGAAGAACACGCCGTCCCCGATGCGCATATCGTTCTTCATGAAGTTGCGCGCCTGGAAGTTCCGCACCCCGAACCACGGCGTTTGCTTCGCACGCACGAGATCGTCGATGCCGAACTCGTCGGGCTCCGATTTCATCAGCCAGTAGCGCACGCGCTCACCGAACTCGCAAAAACAAACGCAGGCGGTTCTCGCCTGCGTCTATGGCTCCCTTGGAGTAGGGTGCCCCCCGCCGTTGCCGTCAGACCTTAATCCTGAACCGTATGGTCCAAGGTGGTCGCTTTCCGGTCACATCAGGTACGTCCGGCGAGGCGCAAGGCCAAGGGACGCGCACAACAGTGACTCAAGGCCGCGACCGGGATAACTCTGTTGGTTCAAGAATTACCGGGCCTTGGCGAACAACGCAGGGGACATGAGCTGGAAAATGGCGGCTCGAGACACGAACCGGGTCGACGCGCTACAGCAATCTTTCCTGCGGCGCGAGCGCCTCGTCAAGCGTCGCCTGCATGTCCTGCATTCTACGCTTGAATGCATCCAAGTCAACGCTGCCACCGCCCTTGCGCGCCTGCAGCAGCTCGTGCGCCAGGTTGAGCGCGGCCATCACCGCGATGCGCTCGGCGCTGGCCACTTTTCCTGCGCCCTTGATCTCGACCATCTTGCGGTCGAGCAGCTCAACGGCCGCGAGCAGATCGTCGCGTTCGTCGTCATTGCATGCGACCTTGTAGCTGCGGCCCATGATGAGGACGTCGAGCGTTTTCTTCTTGGCGCTCATTCGGGGACCTGCTTGAGCAGGTTCTCCAGGCGCAGCCGCGCCGATTCCATTCTGTCCTCCAGCTCCCTGCGATCGCTCTCCAGGCTGGCGATCTTGAGCCTAAGCCCACGATTCTCCTCGCGAAGAATCTGGCACAGCTGAGCAGCTTGCTGGACCTTTTCTTCCAGCGCGGCGATTTCCGAAACCATCGCGGCATCCATCAACACACTATATGTTGAAAAATCCTGTCGAGTCAAGGCGTAACGGACTATTGTAAATGTTGATTCGTATATTTTCTATGACGCCGTGCTGTTCGGCGCGACCGGGTGTCGGTTAATATCGCGACACTCGTTCGAGGTGTCCGGCGGCGTGCTCATCGACGCCGGATGAAACGGGAAAGAGGTGCGGCCGCGGCAACGAACCTTGCGCGTTTGTCTGCCCGGCCCAAGCCTCTGCTGCCCCCGCAACGGTAAGTGTGCGCGGGCGCATCTATTCAAGCGGCCTGGTCCGCCAAGCGCGATTTGCGCCTCGGTAGACCGGCCCGGCCACTGCGAGCTCGCGCTTGCGGGAAGGCGATGCGCCCGATCCCATCAGCCCGGAGACCGGCCTCGAACGATGGCGGAGTGCCGCGGGCGGCGGCCGACCGGTACGCATTGCGTGTGCCGAAGCGGTCATCGTTCCAGAGGTCTGCGGCATTTCCTTTTTCTCATTGTGCGAGCCCGCGGGGTTGCGGGCGAGGAAGGAATGTCGTGAACAGCAAATGCTCATTGTTCGCTGCGGCTGTCGCCATGGCGTGTGCAACGGCCCAGGCGCAGGAAGACGCCGTCGTGGTGACCGCTACGCGGTTTGCCGAACGAGCGCTCGAGGCTCCGATCGGAATGACGGTCATCGGCGCGGAGCGCATTCGAAACAGTACGGCCCGAACACTGCCCGAGCTCCTGGCGCAGGAGGCGGGCATCGTGGTGAGGGACAACACCGGCAGTCCGGACTGGCAAGTGGACCTGCGCGGGTTCGGCGCCACGGCCGACCAGAACACCCTGGTGCTGCTGGACGGCCAGCCGCTCAACGAAATCGAGCTCGTGCCGGTGCGCTGGTCTTCCATACCGCTCGATTCGGTCGAGCGCATCGAAATTCTGCGCGGCAGCGGTGCAGTGCTCTACGGCGGCGGCGCTTCGGGAGGCGCCATCAACGTCATCACGCGAGCGCCGCGCTCGGGTGAGCGCAGCGCTTCGCTCGGCGCTGCGGCGGGCAGCTACCGGACCCGCGAGCTGCGCGCCGGCGCAAAAATGGCAGCGGCGCCCTTCGGCGTGTCCCTGAACGCGAACGACTTCAGCTCGGACAACTACCGGGAGAACAATCGGCTCGAGCAGCAGAACCTCGGGGGCGATGTGCGCACTTTCGGCGCCTGGGGGCACGCCGGGGTCAAGTTCGGCCTGGAGAACCAGAGCCTGCAACTGCCCGGTGCCCGGAGCGCGGCGCAACTGGAGACGGATCGCCGCGGCGCCTCCACGCCGCGCGATTTTGCCACGCGCGATGGCGCGCGGGCGAGCGTATTCGGCAGCTTCAATCTGGGCCCGGCGGAGCTGGCGGTGGACCTGGGCTGGCGCGACAGCGTGCGCACCGCTTCGCAAAAGGACTACTTCTTCGGTGGCCTGTTCGACATCTACGTCGATACCCGCACGGACGTGTGGACGTTGTCGCCGCGACTGCGCTTGCCCTACCAGTGGCTCGGGCGGCGTCACAACCTCGTGCTCGGCATGGATGCCGATGACTGGAATTACGAATCGCGCCGCGCAGGGAGCCTCGAGACGCTCGGCGCGCCGAACGCGCTCATACTGGCCACGCAGCGCAACCAGGCGCTGTACCTCCAGCACAACAGCGAGCTGAGCGAGGCCACCAAACTGACACTCGGGGCGCGGCAGCAGCGCGTCACCATGAGCGCCCGCGACCTGGTCAACCCTGCCGCTTATGCGGCGGGAGAGAAACTGAGCACGCCGCGCGCCTGGGAAATCGCCCTGCGCCATGCGCTGACCCCCGCATCGGCGGTGTACGGAAAGGTCGGCGAAAGCTTTCGCGTCGCCACGGTGGACGAGAGCTACAGCCAGTTCGGCGGACCGTTTTTCGACGCCATCGTCACGCTGCTGGAGCCGCAGACCTCGCGTCAGCGCGAGCTCGGCGTGGAGCACCGCACCGGCCGCTGGCGCGCCCGGGCGAGCGCCTACCATTACGATCTGCAAAACGAGATTCACTTCTTTGCGCCGACCTTCACCAACATCAATCTGCCGCCCACGCTGCGGCGGGGACTGGAACTGGATGTCTCGTTCGCGTTCAGCCGCAGCCTGACGCTGTTCGCGAACGCCTCGGGCGTTCAGGCGCGTTTCCGCGAGGGGACCATCGGCGGGGTCGACGTGGCCGGCAAAACCATTCCGCTCGTGCCGCGCAGGACCGCGAACACGGGGCTCGCCTGGCAGCCGGCAAACCGCACCACGGTGAGCGCGGTGGCGCGCTACGTCGGCGAGCAGCGCTACGACAACGACCAGGCGAACACGTTCCCCTCCCGCATGCCCTCGTACTGGACGGCCGATGTGCAGATCGCGCGCGAAATCGGGAAGCTGTTCGTTCGCTTCGCCATCAACAATGCGTTCGACCGGCGCTACTACAGCTACGCCATACGCAACGCGGCCGGAACGTCCTTCAACGCCTATCCGCAGCGCGAACGCAACGTCCTGCTGAGCGCCGAGTACCGCATGTGAGGCGAGCGAGGCCGCGCGGCCTGCTCATATAATCGCGCCATGCTGAGCGCCGCGCTTGTGGTCGCGTTGTTTCTGGTGGGCGGGGTAGCGAACGCCGCTCCCGGCAGCGTTGAAATGCGCCTCACCGACGACCGCGGACGCACACATGTCATCCAGGGCCCGGCCCGGCGCATTGTCACGCTTTCGCCGCACCTGAGTGAAATCGTCTTTGCGGCCGGCGCCGGCGGCGCGCTTGCCGGCGTTTCCAGCGCGAGCGATTTTCCGGAGGCGGCGCGGCGCCTGCCCGTGGTCGCGAGCCACGGCCGCGCCGACCGTGAACGCATCGCCCTGGCGCAACCGGACGCGATTCTCGCCTGGCTGACGGGCACGCCCGTGCGCGAAGTGGAACGCCTGGAGCGGCTCGGCGTTCCGGTGATCGTGACCGAAGTGCGAAGGCTCCCCGATATACCGAGGTTGGTGCGCCTGGCGGGCCGCCTGGCAGGCACGCCGGACAGCGCCGAACGGGAAGCGGCCTCGCTCGAAGAACAGATCAGTGAGCTCGCAAGACCGCGTGGGTCCGGGCCTTCGGTGTCGGCGTTCGTGGAAATCTGGCACCGGCCGCTGATGACCGTGAACGGCGAGCATCTGATCAGCGATGTGCTGCGCACCTGCGGAGCACGAAACGTATTTGCGGCGGCGCGCTCGCTCACCTTCTCCGTTTCCCGCGAGCAGCTGCTCAAGGCCCGTCCCCAGGCGATCGTCATGAATGCCATGCCCGGAGAAGAGGGCGCGGCGCATGCACGGTGGAGCCATCCCGTGCTGCGGACCCTGCACCAGGGGCGGCTCTTCGCCATCGATCCGCGGCTCATGCACAGCCAGGGTCCGCGCCTCATCGCCGTGGCGCGTGCATTGTGCGCTGAGCTCGATCGCGTTCGCGCCAGCTTGCGCTCGGGGTGAAGCTACGGCGCGCGCCATGAAGATCGCCATCATCCGCCAGCGCTACAACCCGTTCGGCGGGGCGGAGCGCTTCGTTGCCCGGGCGGCAGCGGCCCTCGCAGCGCATGGCGCTTCGGTCTCGGTGATAGCGCGCGATTGGGCCGGCGGGGGCGAGGCGACGGCGTGGCTGCGCTGCGACCCGTTCTATGTCGGCCGCGTGTGGCGCGATGCCGGCTTCGCGCGGGCCGCCTGTGCGGCCACGCGAAGGGGCGCTTTCGATCTGGTTCAGTCGCACGAGCGCATCGCCTGCTGCGATATCTACCGCGCCGGCGACGGCGTGCATGCGCAATGGCTCGAGCATCGCGAGCGAACCCTGTCCGGGCTGCGCCGCTGGGCAGTGCGCTGGCATCCCTACCATCGCTACGTGCTGGCGGCGGAACGACGGCTGTTCGCGAGTCCCCGCCTGCGGGCCGTGATCTGCAACTCGCGCATGGTGCGCGACGAAGTGCAGCGCTGGTTCGGCTTCGATGCCGCGAAGCTGCACGTGATCTACAACGGCGTCGATCTGGACTTCTTTCATCCGGCGCTGAGGCAACAGCACTGTCGCGACACCAGAAGCGCGCTCGGCATTCCAGCCGCTGCGCGGGTGGTGCTCTTCGTCGGCTCCGGCTTCGAACGCAAGGGCCTGCCGCAGCTCCTGGCCGCGCTGCACCGCCTCAACGATCCGCGCCTGCACCTGGTGGTGGTCGGCAAGGACCGCGCCGAACGCCGGCTCGCCCACGCGGCGCAGCTCTTGGGCCTGGGCGGGCGGGTGCATTGGCCCGGTCCGCAAACAGACGTGCGCCCTTTTTATGGGGCGGCCGACTGCCTTGCGCTGCCCACGCTCTACGATCCCTTCCCGAACGCCGCGCTGGAGGCGCTGGCGAGCGGCCTCCCGGTGGTCACGACGACGCGCTGCGGTGCGGCCGAGCTCCTGCAGCAGGGGCAGTCCGGCTACGTGTGCAGCGATCCGGACAGTATCGAAGCGCTCGCCCGCAGCGTCGCCAAAGCGGCCAGCGGCGCCCCCGGCATGAGCGCAGCGGCGCGCGCGGCGGCTGAACGCTGCGGCATCGACGCCATGGCCGAAGCGTTGCTGCGCCTGTATGCGACGCTCATGGCCGGAGCGTCAGAGCTCGTTAGCTGCCAATGAGTTGCAGCCACTATCGGAAATTTGATGCTGCGGCCCTGCCTAAGCCGTTGCTGTGCAGCGGAGGGGCACGCTTCAAGATGTATAATAAAATATTGTCCCGCTGGAAATCGTTTTGGTGAAGCGTTCCGGCCGCCTCCTCTACCAGCGCCTGCTCACATATGTCCGTCCTTATTGGCGTGTATTTGCCGTAGCCATCGTGGGCATGGTGCTCACCGGCGCTACGGAGCCGCTGCTTCCGGCGCTGATGAAGCCGCTTCTAGACGGAAGCTTCGCCAGCAAGGACCCCTCGACCATCTACTGGGTGCCCGCCGCCCTGGTGGGTCTGTTCCTGCTGCGTGGCGCATTTACGTTCGTCACTTCCTACGCCCTGTCCTGGGTTTCCAACCAAGTGGTGCTCGATCTTCGCAATGCGATGTTCGGTCGACTGCTGAAGCTGCCGACGCGGTATTTCGATGAACATTCTTCCGGTGAGCTGATCTCCAAGGTCGCCTATGACGTATCGAATGTTCATGGCGCTGCCACCACGGTGGTGACAATACTCGTGCGCGATTCCCTTGCCGTGATCGGACTGCTCGGCTGGCTGCTTTACCTCAACTGGCAGCTGACGCTCTTGACGCTGGTGATCGCCCCGGGCGTCGCGCTGGTCATCAAGCTCACGGGACGACGCCTCAGGCGCATGACCGTGGAGTCGATGCGCGCCATGGGACATATCACTCATGTCCTGGAGGAATCCATAGCGGGCCAGAAGGTGGTGAAAATCTTCGGCGCGCACGATTATGAGGCGCGGCGCTTCGGTCGGGCTAACCAGGCCATGCGCGGTTACAACATGCGCCAGACGATCGCCGCGGCGGTGACTACGCCCATGGTGCAGTTCTTCGCGTCGATCGCAGTGGCCATCATCATGGCCATGGCGATCAGCCAGTCGGCGAGCGAGCACTTCACGGTGGGTGAGTTCGTGTCTTTCATTACCGCCATGCTCATGCTGCTGGCGCCACTCAAGCACCTGGCCGACATCAATGCCCCGCTGCAGCGCGGCCTAGCGGCAGCCGAAAGCGTGTTTACGCTGCTGGACGAAGTGACAGAGGAGGACACAGGCAAGCTCGATATTGGCCGCTCCCGCGGCCGCATCAGCTACGAGCGCGTGGGTTTCGGCTATCCGGGGTCGGCGCGCGCAGCGGTGGATGACGTTGACCTGGAACTGAAGTCCGGTGAGACCGTGGCGCTCGTCGGGCCCTCAGGCGGGGGAAAGACGACGTTGGTCAATCTGCTGCCGCGCTTCTACAACCCGACCCGCGGCCGGATTCTGCTGGACGGGCAGGACGTGGCGAACGTCAGCTTGTCCAGCCTGCGGCGGAACATTGCGATGGTGAGCCAGGACGTGGTGCTGTTCAATGATACCGTCGCCGCCAACATTGCCTATGGCGCCATGGCGGGCGCATCGCATGAAGCGATCGAGCGCGCGGCGGCCATGGCACACGCGCTGGAATACATTCGCGAAATGCCGGAAGGCTTCGGAACCCCCGTCGGCGAAAACGGCATGCGCCTGTCCGGCGGGCAGCGCCAGCGGCTTGCCATCGCCCGCGCGTTTCTCAAGGACGCGCCTATCCTCATTCTGGACGAGGCGACCTCCGCCCTGGACAGCGAATCGGAGCGCTATGTGCAGGCGGCGCTCGCTACGCTCATGCACGGGCGCACGACCCTGGTGATCGCTCACCGGTTATCCACCGTGGAACGCGCCGATCGCATCGTCGTTCTGTCGCGCGGTCGAATCGTGGAATCGGGCAAACACGACGAGCTGCTGGAACGCGAGGGCCTGTACGCCAAGCTATACCGCATCCAGTTCGCGGAGATCGGCGGTACCGCGGAGCGAGAGCAGGCGCCGGGCAGCGGACGGGCACTGCGTCTTGGCGAAAGCGCGTGACCTCCAGCGATGAGCCGGCTGAAGCTGCTTCATACCGAGTCATCGTGCGGCTGGGGCGGGCAGGAGTTGCGCGTGCTCGCCGAAGCGCAGGGCATGACCCGACGTGGCCACGAGGTATGGATTGGCGCGCCGGCCGAGTCTAGGATATATCGCGAGGCGGCGCAGCGCGGCCTGCCGGCGGCCGCGTTGCCGATAGGGCGCAAGAGTTGGACCGGCTTCCGCGCGCTGCGCCGCTGCATCGAACGGCTCGACCCGCACATCGTAAACTCTCACAGCTCCACGGATACTTGGCTCGCGGCGCTCACCGGGCTCGGGCGCAACCATCCGCCGTTGGTGCGCACGCGCCACATCTCGGCACCCATCCCGCAAAACCCCGCCACACGCTGGCTATACCGCCGCGCGACAGCACGTGTCGTGACCACGGGTGAAGCGCTGCGAATCCAGGTGATAGAGCAGACTGGCACGGACCCTGGCCGTGTCTGCTCCGTGCCCACCGGGATAGACCTTGATGTGTTCAAGCCGGGAGACCGACATGCGGCGCGCAGCCGCCTCGGTTTGCCGATCGACGCCTTCACCGTCGGGATTGTGGCGACCCTCAGAAGTTGGAAGGGCCATGTCCACCTGGTCCGGGCAATGGCGCAGGTCAGGGAAGTGCATCTGGTAATCGTGGGTGACGGGCCGCTTGGCGAGCACATCGCGAGGCAGGTCGAGCAATCCGGCTTGACCGCTCGCGTGACGCTCGCCGGCCACCAGGCCGACGTCGTTCCCTGGATGCACAGCCTCGATGTTCTGGCCCTGCCTTCCTACGCGAACGAGGGCGTGCCGCAGGCGATAATGCAGGCCATGGCGTGCGGCCTCCCGGTCATTACCACGGCCGCGGGCGGCATCGGCGAGATTGCATGCGATGGAGTCAATGCCCTCGTCGTCCCCATGAGGGATGCGAACGCGATCGCCGCCGCAATAGCGAGGATCAAGGAATCGCCTGCGTTGCGCGTCCGGCTGGGCGAAGCAGGCCTCGCGCGCGCGAAGGCCGAGTTCTCCATCGAGCGCATGTTGGACCGCATGGAAGCGGTCTTTTCCCGAGCGATATCGGAGACGGTGTCTTGATTCGCCGGGAGCGATGCCCGATCTGCCAGACGGTGGGCGCGTCCATTTTCCGCTGGCCCTTTGCCAGCCCCGAATTGGCCCGCGTGGGCTCACATTCGCCGCTGCTGAAGGCAGCCGTGGCGGACAAGGCGTTCGAGGTCCGGCATTGTGCGCGCTGCGAGCTCACGTTTCAAACCTGGGTGCCGGGAGCAGAAGAGCTGCCTCACATCTACACCACCTCCTACGGTGAAGCCGAAATCCTGGAGGAGATTGCGCGCCAAAAGCTGCATTGGTTCGCGCACATGACCGAGGAAATCCTGGTCATGCGCCAGATGCTGAAGACGGCCCGGCCGGTGGTGCTAGACTACGGCTGCAACTGGGGGAAATGGTCCAGCATGGCGCTGGCCCATGGCTGCGAAGTCTATGCCGTCGAGGTGAACCCCAAGGCCGCGGCTTTCTGCGCCGCCCGCGGGATCCGGATCGTCAGCCGCGAGGCGCTCCCCGGCATGCATTTCGACTACATCAACGTTGATCAGGTGATGGAACACCTGAGCGATCCCATCGAGACGGCCTTGGAGCTGGCGGCGCATCTCGCGCCGGGGGGCTACATGAAATGGTCGGTGCCCCAGGCGCCGCGCCTTACCCAAACGCTGCGCGAGGCGCAGCAGCGGCGCGACGGGGCGGTGCTCGACGAGCGCGTGCTGGACGCGCTGGAGCCGCTGATTCACGTCAATCTGTTCGCCGGCGGTGCGCTGCGCAAGCTGGGGCAAGCTGCGGGGCTCAAGGCGATACGGCTGCCTTTTTTCAAGTGGATGGGCGCAGGCCAGTTGTGGAATGTGGCGAGGCAGTTCAACCGCAATCTGGTCGTGCCCCGCAAGCGCTGGCTGATGCAAGGCAACTACCTCTGGTTCGTGCGCGGTGAGACCGGAACCTAACCGAAGCGCAAGCGGCTCTGCCAGTCCCGTCGAGGACATGGTCGAGAAGTTTGCCTGCCGATCGATCCTGGTGATCTACGTGTCTCGCATCGGCGACACCATGCTGATCACGCCGGCGATTCGTGCCATCGCCCGCGCCTGGCCCGGTGCGCGGACCACGTTTCTTGGCCATCCGAAGCGCGCCGAGGTGATGCGGCACCTGCCGTTCGTGCACCGGGTCGGGCGCATCACCAAGCAGCTCGCAGTCTTGCGGGGCAGGCTGCTGCCGACGAGATACGATCTCGCTTTCGTATACGGCTACGATCGTGCCCTGATTGAATTTGCTCTGCGGGTAGCGCGGCGTGTGGTCGCCTTCCGCCAGGAAGACGAGGACCTCAACCGGCGCCTGTACCGCGTGGCTGCCGCGCATGGTCCCGACGTAAGGCACTCCGTACATCACTTCCTGCAGTTGATTGCGCCGCTGGAGATCACCCCCGCGGGTTTTCACCTGTCTTACGAAGTTGCAGAACGCGAGCGGCAGTGGGCTGCCGGGAAGCTGCGGTCGATCCTGGAGCGTGGCGCGTCGCCTCTGGTGGGATTGCAGGTGGCAAGTTTTCCGACGAAGGGCTTCCGCGACTGGCCGCTCGCCCATTTCATCGGGCTGTGCGAAAAGATACTCGCTCACCATCCGCGTGCGCATTTCCTCATTTTCGGCGGCAAGCACAGGCTCGAGGCGGAGCGCACGCAACAGCTTCATCAGCGCTTCGCACGGTATTCCACCCTGTATGCGGGCCGTCTTTCGCTGCGGCAGACCGCGGCCCTCATGGAGCGGCTGGATGTCTACGTCGGCGTCGACACCGGACCGACCCACATCATGGGCAGCCTGCACCGCCCGCTGGTGGCCCTGTACCACCCTATTTCGCCCAGCCGGGTGCTGGGCGCGCTGGATCATCCATGCTTTTTCCCGGTGGATCACCCCCTCGCCGATTGCGGCGCGACGCCGGAAACCCCCATGGCGGATATTTCGGTGGACGCCGTCTGGCGCCAGGTGGAGGCAGCGTTGGGGTGGCGTATGAGCAGCGCGACCCGAGCGACCGTGGAATGAGCGCGAGGCCGTTCTTCACCGTAGGCGTTCCGACCTTCGACCGCGCCCATTCCTACCTTACGCACACGCTCAAGGCGCTGCTCCGACAGAGCTTCGCGGATTTCGAGCTGCTGGTGTCCGACAATGCATCGGCGGACGACACCGAGGGCGTGGTGCGCAGCTTGGGCGATCCGCGGGTGCGCTACGTTCGGCGCGCCGAGCGGATGAGTCCGGGTGCCCACTTCGCTGCCATCGCGCGAGAGGCGCGCGGCCGCTACTTTGTGCTCCACCAGGACGACGACCTGCTGCACCTGGAGTTCCTGAAGCGGGCGCACGAGGCGCTCTGCGCCCATCCCGAGGCGGTGATCTACGCGGCCCCCATTTGGCGCGAAACGCCCAATCGCGGTTACGTGGCCCGCGCGTTGCGCCCGCGGGAGGGCTATTCCGACGAGAACCTGATCGCCGATCGCGTCTATCTGATCGACGGCGTGCATGCTGCCGCCAAGCTGTTCGATTCGGTGCTGCATTTCGTACATCCCGCCATTGCCATCAACAGCGACCGACTGGGCGAGGTCAGCGGCTACCAGAGCGGTTCAGGTTATAGCGTGGACCTGGTCACCCAGGCGCTCGTGCTGATGCGCGGCCCGCTGGTGTACGATCCCCGCCCGGGCGGGATATTTCGCGTGCATCCCGGTAATTACTCGCGCACCATGAAGCGGGCGGTGCGCAAGGCCTTCTATCGGCAAACTTATGTTGCGCTCATGGAGGCCTTCGAGCAAAGCGGGGCTGATTGGCAAGCGGCGCTCGGTGCTTACCTCGCCACGCTGCAAAGTGAAGAGATCATGGAATGCGTGCACCAGTGGCTGTATTACCGTGCACCGGTCGAGCTTCAGGTCCTCGGTATGGAATGCCTGGCGCGGGCTTGGCCCGGCAGCACCGCGGGCCTTTACCGCAAGTGCCTTTCGCGCATCGGGCTTCGGAACCTGGCGCGCCATTGGCTCAGCCGCGCGGGCTGGTGAATGCCGGGTCAGGCAGTGAGCCGTCGCCAACTGCGCTTTGCGCTGATAGTCACGAATCTTGCGGGCGGCGGCGCTGAGAAGGCCATGCTCAACGTGGCTACGCTGCTTGCTGCGCGGGGCAGCAGCGTGGACATGGTGTTGCTGGAGGATAAGCGTGATCATGAAATGCCGGCGGGCGTGCAGACCGTGCTGGTCACCCCGGCAGGACGCTCGGTGTCGCACGGGCTCATCGGCACCCGGCATGCCGCGTGGCGCCTGCGCCGGCTTCTGAACGCGGGCAAGGGCTACGACCTGATCGTGTCGACGCTTCCTTTCGCAGACGAGGTCGCATTGCAGGCACAGCTCCCGCGCCATTGGTGCCGCATAGCGAACACTCTCTCGGCCGAAGTGGCAACGCTGGCTCAGCATGACGTGCGCAAGTCACAACGGCGCGCGCGGCGCTATCAGAGAAATTACCGCGGGAGGCGGCTGATTGCTGTCTCGGATGGCGTGGCCAGCGACCTCACCGGACCATTGCGCATCGAGGGCGCGCGCATAGAGACCATCGTCAACCCGTTCGATTTCGCCGCCATCCGCGCGGCCGCGAAGCAGCGCGTGCCGCTACCCGAAGAACCGTACGCGCTCCATGTCGGACGCTTCATCGGGCAGAAGCGGCATGACCTGCTGCTGGCCGCGTGGAGCCGCCTGCCGCAGGCACCGCGGTTGGTTCTTTTGACGGCTCCCGACCCGGGGCTGAGCGCGCTCGTCGACCGTTTCGGCCTGCGCGCCCGCGTCACCGTGGCCGGGTTCCAGGCCAACCCCTATCCGTGGATGGCGCGTGCGCGCCTGCTGGTCCTCTCGTCCGATCACGAGGGCATGCCCAACGTGCTGGTCGAGGCGCTCGCCTGCGGGACGCCCGTGCTGTCCACCGACTGCCCGTCGGGCCCGCGCGAAATCCTCGGCCGCGATGCACCCCGGTGCCTGGTGCCGGTGAACGACGCGCAAGCCCTTGCCAGTGGCATTGCTCGATCGCTGACGGACCCTGTCGACCCTGCAAAGGTGGATTTGTCGCGTTTCGATCACCAGGCAGTGGCAGGGCACTACGAGCGCCTGGCCGCGGAACCGTAGCTCGATGTGCGGCATCTTCGGATTGATCGACACTCCCTGGGCCCAGAGCGCGCAGCGGGCGCTCGACGCCGTCGCGCCTCGTGGCCCCGACGAAGCAGGGCACTGGCAAGCGGACGGCGTGTGGCTGGGGCACCGCCGGCTGTCGATCATCGACCTGGAGGGCGGCCATCAGCCTATGGTGAGCGCCGATGGCCGCTATGTCATCGTGTTCAACGGCGAGATTTACAACTTTCGCGAACTGCGCGAAGAAATGCGGGACCAGGGCCGGCGCTTCCGCACGCGCTCCGATACGGAGGTCCTGCTGGAGGGCTACGCGGCCTGGGGCCGCGAACTGCTGCAAAGGCTCGACGGGATGTTTGCATTTGCCATCTGGGACACGCACGCGCGAAGCTTGTTCTGCGCCCGGGACCGGATGGGCATCAAACCTTTTTTTTACTCGACGCTCCAGGGCTTCTCCTTCGCCTCGACGCTGGGGCCTTTCTTGCGATTGGAGGGCTTCCCGCGCCATCTGAACTTCGAAGCGATTCGCGACTATCTCGGGTTTCAATGCATTCCGGCCCCGATTTCCATGGTCCGCGAAGTGTGCCAGCTTCCACCAGCCGGCTGGCTGCTGTTCGACGCCGTCCGTGTCCGCGTCGAGAGCGGCCGCTTCTGGACCATACCCGGAGCGCAGCCCGACGCTCCGTCCCGCGACGAATGCGTCGCCGCCGTGGACGGCGTGATTGCCGCCTCGGTGAAGCGCCAGCTCGTATCGGATGTACCGCTGGGCGTGTTCCTTTCCGGAGGAATCGATTCGAGCCTGATGGTGCATTACATGGCGCAGGCCCACGCCGACCCGCTGCAGACATTCAACGTGCGGTTCGCCCAGGCAGGGTTCGATGAGACTCGCTACGCCCGGGCGGTGGCCGACAGATACGGCACGCGCCATCACGTGTTCGATGCCCCCGACATCGACGGGGATGTTTTTGTCGAAGCCGTGCACGCGCTGGACCAGCCCCTGGCCGATCCCGCCTACGTCACTACGAGCGTGCTGGCGCGGCTCACGCGTCGCCACGTCACGGTCGCCGTTTCCGGGGACGGGGGCGATGAACTCTTCGGGGGTTACCCGCGCTACCTTGATCGGGAAACGGACCATCCGCGCAGCCCGGCGAAGGCGCTGCTTCGCCGCGCGGTCGAAGCAGGGGCGCTTCCGGGGAGCCTTCTTCGCCGCACGCTCACCGGCAAGGAACTGCTGCTCTACCGCAAGCTCGACCTCGGGCCATGGACCGTCTCGCGCAAGAGCTTGGCGGCACTGCTCACGCCGGACGCTCTGCGGGCGGCGCGGCCCGAGCAGGTGCTGCGGTCATGGCAGGAGCTGGCCGGATCTTTCAGCGGTCGCTGGGATACGGACGCGCTGATGCGCGCGGACCTGTGGTCTTACCTCTCGGAGAACTGCCTGGCAAAGACCGACCGCGCCAGCATGGCTCACTCGCTGGAAGTTCGCGTGCCGCTGCTCGGCAACGATGTGCTGGATACTGTCCTGCGGTGGCCGGCTGCGGTACACTTCGCCACCAACGGCCCGACCCTGGGGAAAGCGCTCCTGGGCGAGCTGGCGCGACGCCACCTGCCTGAAGCCGTGTGGAACCGCCCCAAGCATGGATTCTCGGTTCCGCTCGGCGACTATTTCGCGGGGGCCTGGAAGGCAGTCTGCGAGCGGCATATGACCCAAATTGCGCAGCGCGCGCCTTTTCTTCGGCCCGACGCGGTCGAGCATCTGTGGGCCCAAGCACTGAAGGGCCGTGCCCGCCGCCTGTTTTACGGCCTGCTCGTGCTGCTCGTCTGGATCGAGCATCATCCCCTCGACGCCTGATGGCATTGACGCAAAGAGACGACTCGTGATGAGAAAGCAAGGGCGGACCATGCGCCGCCTCAAGAAGGTCATACGCAAGCTGTACAGCCCGAATTTTGCCGACAACTTCGGCGTTCGGCTTCCGTTGACGCATCCGTTCATCACGCCCGGCATCGCCAAGGAGATCTATTTCGGCACCTATGAGCGCAAGGAGGCGGAAATCATCACGCAGCGTCTTGAGCCGGACGACGTGGTGATGGAAATTGGTGCCGGCATCGGCTTTCTGTCCGCCTACTGCGCAAAGCGCGTCGGCAACGAGCGCGTCTACGCCTACGAGGCCAACCCCGATCTGATGGACCTGATCGGCCAGACCCACGAAGCGAACGGCGTGCATCCCACGGTCCGGAACGTCCTGCTCGCGAAGGGCTCGGGCAAGGCACGGTTTTACCTCGCGCAGGAGTTCTGGGCCTCCACCAGCATCAAGGAAGGCGTGCGCAACGGACGCGAAATCGTCGTGGATCAAGTCGATCTCAACGAGGAAATCGAGCGCGTGCGGCCCAGTTTCATGATAGTGGATATCGAAGGCGGGGAGGCCGACCTGTTTCCGATCGCAAACCTCGCAGGCGTGCGCAAGATCTGCGTGGAAACGCACCCGCATCTGCTCGGCAACGAAGGCATCACGCGGCTGCTGGCATTACTATTCGAGCGCGGCTATTGCCTCGATGTATCACTTATCCGGAAAAACGTGTTCTTTCTATACCGGCCCGTGAACTCCGGCGGCGTTCAATAACGGGCCTCGTTTCCACGGGCCGAGGCGCATCGCAGCAATTCACCGGGAGAGCACGCGGGAGGCAATGGCGGTTCAAAATCTTCTTCAGGTTAACCTGCAGACCGGGTTTGGCGGCGGCGAGGTATATACCTGCTTTTTCGGTCAGGCGCTGAAATCCCTTGGACAGCGCTTCGGGCTGATCGTGCATCGCGACGCGAGCTGGTGGCGCAGCCACGACACCGGTGCTTCGGAGATTCATCCGGTCGGGTCGAGCGACGAAATCGCACGCCTGCCGTTCGAACGCCCGGCGTGGCTCATCTACCATACGCCGGACCGCGGCGCCCGGCTGGCGCACCTGAAGAGCTTGGGCTGTCGTTTGGCCGCGTTCGTCCATATGCCGCTGTACCAGCGCGATGCTGCGCCTTTGCGCGACTACGATATGCTCTTTGCGGTATCCGGCTATGTGCTGGACGGGCTCGTACGGGAGGGATTCACGACTGCATTTGCGGAACCCCTCTACGGCGTGGCTCACATAGAGCGCGGGGCGCCCGAACGCGGCGAGATTGTCGCGCGCTCGCGCTACGCCTGGGACACGCGCAAATTGCGTGATCGCGCGCTGTCCTGGGTGCATCCTGCGTGGCAGGCTAGCCGGCCACGGCGCGTTTTCACCCGGCGGCCCGGGCTCACCTTGGGCGTGGTGTCGCGGCTCACGCCGATAAAGCAGTTTCCGGCCCTGTTCAACGCGCTCTTGCCCGTGCTCGCTGAATTCCCGGCGGTCAATCTCGAGATTTTCGGCAGCGGCGGCTACGCGTCAGTGCGCGACACCCGCGCAGCGCTGGCGCCCCTCGGGCCGCGGGTGCGTTGGTGGGGACATCAGGACGACGTGCGGCGCGTCTATCCGCTGCTCGATTTCCTGCTCACCGGGCTGCCCGAAAAGGAGGCGCTGGGTCTCAACGTTCTGGAAGCACAGATGTGTGGTACTCCCGTGCTCGCCCCCGCGGCCCCGCCTTTTTCGGAAACCGTCTCGCATGCCCGCTCGGGCTATCTATACCCTGATCCGCGGCAAGACGACGGCGCCGGTTTTCGTGCGCTGCTGGCCGATCTTGTTTGCGGGCGGTTACCCCGCCCCGATCCCCGAATGGCGCTCGAGCACCTGGCGCGTTTCTCCGAAGAAGCGTTCCGCGCGCGCGTGGCGCGGGCGCTGCAGGCGCTGCAGGAGTCTGGCGCTTGAACGCCGCCGACCAGGCGCCACGCATCGTGCTGATACGCCGGGACAACATTGGCGATCTGGTGTGCACCACGCCGGTCATAGACGCGCTGCGCGCACGCTTCCCGCGGGCTTACTTGTGCGCGTGTGTGACAGGTTACAATCGCGCCGTGCTGGACCATAATCCAGCGCTCGACAGGGTGGTGGCCTATACCAAGGCAAAGCATCTGGACAAGGGACAGAGCGTGCTCGGCAGCTATCGCGACCGGCTGCGCCTGCTTCTCGACCTGCGCAGACAGCGCTTCGACTATTGCGTCCTGGCCGCACCCGGGTATCAGGCCCGCGCGCTTTCCATGGCGCGCTGGATGCGGGCACGCCACGTCGTCGGCTTCGTGGAGCGCGGCAAGCCGCACGCAAGGCTCATCGACGTGCCGGTATCCTGGAGCCACGACTCCACCTTGTCCGAGGTTGAAGATGTATGGGGTGTCGTGCGGGCGTTCGGCATTGACGGCACACCCGGTCCGCTCAGGGTCGTGCCGCATCCGGACGCGCTGGCTCACTTGGCGCCCCGAAGCGACGCGCTTCGTTCGCGCGGCCGGCGCCTGATCGGTATTCATTTGTCGGCGCGCAAACCCAGCCAGCGCTGGCCAGCGGAACGCTTCGCCGCTCTCATGCGAGCACTCCACGCACGACACGATTGCGCCTTCGTGCTGCTGTGGGCCCCGGGCGCGCACGACGACCCGCGCCATCCGGGCGACGACGCCAAGGCCGAAGAAGTGCGCGCGGCCGCCTCCGGGCTGCCCCTGCTCGCGCTGCCGACCGTGACCCTCGAGCGGCTCATCGCCGCTATCGCGCTGTGCGACGACTTCATCTGCGCCGACGGCGGTGCGATGCACCTTGCCGCGGCGGCCGGGAAGCCTATCGTCTGCCTGTTCGGCAGGAGCGACGCCGTGCGCTGGCGTCCCTGGGGCGTACCCTACCGACTGTTGCAGCGGCCGAACCGGGAAGTGGGGGACATCGGCGTGGCCGATGTCGTGGCCGCCTATGATGAACTGCGTGGTGAACTGGAGTCCTCTGTACGATGAGCACTCTCGCGTTGAGCCTCGTCGTGCCGGTCTACAACGTCGAGCGCTATTTGCCTGCCTGTCTTGACAGCCTGGTCGCCCAGACTCGCGCACCCGACGAGATCGTCGCAGTGGACGATGGCTCCACCGACGACAGTCCTGCCATCCTCGCCCGATACGCGCAGCGCCTGCCACAGATGCGTGTGGTGCGACAGGAGAACGGCGGGCTTTCGGCCGCGCGCAACACGGGCATCTCGCATGCGCGGGGGAAATGGCTGGCGTTTCTGGATTCCGACGACCGCCTGGACCCCCGCCACTGCGAAATGGCGCTGGAACTCGCCCAGCGCGACGAGCTCGACATGGCGCTGTTCAACGGCTGGTTCGATTTCGAAGGCCGCGAACCGAGGCAGCTGGTTTATTCCGATCAGCCGATGACCGAGCTCACGACCGGGCGAGACTGGTTGTGCGAGCGGCTCCGCAAGCGGGTCTTTTTCCACATGGTATGGCTGCATCTCTACCGGCGCCAGTTCGTCGATCGCATCGGCCTGCGCTTCGTCCCGCCTTACATCCACGAAGACGTGCAGTGGACGACCCGGGCGCTGGTCGCAGCTCAGCGCGTTCGATACGACCCGACGCCGCTGGTGCATTACCGCAAGCCGCTGCGCCCAACCCGTCCCGGTCCCGCGCTGGACGCACGCTGGAGGCATGTGATCGAGAGCTCGCTGTTCAATGTGCAAGAGCTCGCAGCCATCATCGCGGGTCTGGACGACCCGGAGCTGGCACGCCTGATCAGCTGGCAACTGGTCGATGGGGGGCTGTCGATATTCCATAAGCTGCGCAAAATCTCCACCGCCGAGGCGCGCAGCCAGCTCGCTCGTGAGTTGCGCCGCAGGGGCCTGCACGCCGTGCTTTGGCGCCATGCCACCGACTGGACGCAACGCCGGCGCATCGCCCGGTATTGGCTCAAGTCGCTCGCCTGAACGGGCCGACATGCTGCCGTAACGATCCGAACATGATCGTGGACACCCGCCCCAACTTGGTGCTATGCGCATTTCGCAGCGGTTTCGATACCTACCGCGAGGCCTTCGAGGCGCTGGGCTACGAGGTGCATATGGATGTGTGGCGGCCCACTCCCGAGCAGCTCGCCCGCGCGGCGTTGTGCCTGCTCAACGTTTATGAAGGCGTGCGCATGCCCTGGGCCACGTTGCAGCTCAAGCGCCGGCTAAGGCGCGCGTGCGTGCCGCTCATCGGCCTCGATCGCGATGCTCCCTGGCACATGGGCATCCACGTGCGACGTCTGAAGCTGTTCGAATGGCTCAAGCTCCTGGACATCTATGCCACCCACACGCTGCAGCCGACCTACGCTTTCGCGCCGGTCAAGCACTACAACGCCAACGCGGTCTGGGTCAGCCATTTCAATCTGCACGGGCGCACACTTCAGGAGATGCGCAATCCGGGCTTTTTCCGCTGGGATGTGAGCTTCGTCGGCAACATGGACGGCGTGCGCTACAGGGAGCATGCCGAGCGCCAGCGCTTCCTCGCGGCCCTGGCCCCGGCCCTGAAAGCCCTGGGCCTGCGGGTGTTGTTTCGCAGTTCCGGCGGCATGAGCGAGCAAGAGCAGATCGACGTGATCCAGCGATCCGTCGTCAACTTGAATTACCGTTCTTCATGCGACCACCGCTCGCGCGCCGGCGTGGAGATGTCGTGGGGGTTGCCGGAACGATGCTATGGGGTTCCGGCCCGGGGGGGGTTCCTGCTCTCGGACGAACGTCGCCATGCGGCGGACGACTTCGTTCCGGGACGCGAGTGGGCAAGTTACCGCGACTTCGATGATTGCATGGCGCGCGTGCAGTACTTCTTGAGCCATTTCGCCGAAACGCGTGCCGTCGCCGAGGCCGCACATGCGCGCGTGATGCGCGAGCACACCTACGGGCGCCGCGCCAAGCGGCTGGTGGATCTCTCAGCCGCTTGGCGCGAGCGCCTGTACAATTCGCGCAGTTGAGCGCGCGGCAGTCTGCGATGACGCGATGCCGCTGGCGCTACGATTGCCACAAAGCGCGCACTTGCCGCCTCGCCGTCCATGGCCCGTAACCTGGCGACTTTGATCCGAGAGCTCTTCCTGCTGCGAGGCTATCGCGCCCGCAAGGGCGGGGCGACCCCATGGAGGATACGGGTTCCCTATTACCGAAACCTGCTTCGCCACCAGGCTCTCGATCGCTGGCCTGGCGCCTACGTAATCCGTACGGATGGACATTTCGTGCACGTGCCCGCCCAGGTGGATGTGACTGCCGGTCATCGCCTGTTCAAGCCGGCCGAGCACAACCCGTTGATAGAGACAATGTGCCGGCCTGGGGACTGCGTACTTGATATTGGCGCGAACGTCGGTGACTGGACACTTCCAATGGCGCTTCGGGTGGGCCGCCAGGGCCGGGTCATTGCCTTCGAGCCCGTACCCTATCTCGCCGAGACCGTTGCCAAGACGGCGAGGGTCAATCGCCACGACTGGGTCGAGGTGCTTCAATTGGCCCTCTGCGCGACCGACGGTATGTCGGATTTTTCGGTGGAGCGCGGCAACAGCGGAGGATCCAGACTCGGTCGCATGAACGGCGATTTTTCGCGAACTACGGTGAGGACCGCACGCCTTGATTCGCTTCTTTCGGAGAGAGCCGATATCGACCGCGTCGATTTCATCAAGATCGACGTGGAGGGCTTCGAGGATCAGGTGCTGCTCGGCGCACGGGAGACCCTGGCCCGCTTTCGGCCGCCACTGCTCATAGAGTCGGGGTTCGAGTCCGTGGAGCAGCGCAGAGTAATTCACGACCTCTTGACCACCCTCGGATTCGACGTCATCGGGGCACTGGTGCCAGGCGGCTTGATCGAGATTTCATGGAGCAACTATCGTAACAACGACGATATCCTGAAAACGGTCGGGCTCTGCAACCTGCTGTTTCTGCCTGCAGCAGCCGGTGCGGCGACCGGGGATGCCCGCCTCTCGTGTTGAAATTCAGTTGAGCATAACGTCTGCACCCTGCGGCACCTTTCGTGCCCAGAATGGCGAGGATCGCTGGCTGGACCGCTATTTCAAGGGCCGCCAATCAGGTTTTTTCGTCGAGGTAGGAGCGTTTGACGGCGTGAGCCTGAGCAATACCTACCACTTCGAGCAGATCGGCTGGACCGGCATCCTGATCGAACCCGATCCGGACAATGCCGCGCAGTGCCGGGCGCACCGGCCTCGCTCGCGCACCTTCGAATGCGCAGTGGTGGCGCCCGAGGCGACCGGCGAAGTGGCTTTTTTCAAGGTGTCGGGCGGGACAGTGTATTCCACGACGAGCTTCACCGCGGCCCATCGCAAGCGTTTGCTGGCCGGGGGCTACCAATGGCGGGAGGTACGCGTGCCGGCCCGTACCCTGGACTCGATCCTGCAGGAAGCGGCAGCGCCCAGGCTGGACTTCGTTACCATCGATGTGGAAGGCGGTGAGCTGCAGGTGTTGCGGGGCTTCGACATCCGGCGCTGGAAACCGCGGGCCGTGGTCGTGGAGAGCAATGCCAAGCGGCGTGACCCGGCGGTTCGGGACTATTTCGTCCGAAACGCCTATGCCTATCACCACAGCATCGATGTCAACGATTTCTACTTGCCTGCCGGAGCGCGATGGGCTCGCGCCTCCGATTCGATGCGTTACCTGGGCCATCTGTTCTGCCGTCGTCTGGCGCGGCTTGCCCATCTCGGCTTGCGCGCCTGGAACAGGCACGTGCTGCGCAACCAATAGGCTCAGCGGCGTTCCCGCGGCCGCAGGAATGTCATTGCTGCTGCGCGGCAGACAGTAGCTCGTTCACTGCGGTCCAGACGCGCCGCTCGTCCAGCGTGACCAGGCAGTCGCTCACCTTGCCCCCTCCGCAACCGTCCAGGCCGCAGGGACGGCAGCTGTAGCCTTCCGAGGCGACAACGATGTGGCGGCCGATACGCGGCACGCCCCAGGGGCCCCAGAGGTCTTCGCCGGAAGGTCCAAAAAGCGCGACCGCAGGCGTGCCGACCGCCGCGGCAATATGCATAGGTGCCGAATCCACTCCGACGAACAATCGCGCGCGCGCGGTGAGCGCCGCCAGTTCTTTTAGTCCGAGCCGGCCGCTGAAATCCGCGGCGACGGGCCTTTTGATCCTCCCCAGGATATCGGCGACCATGTCGCGCTCGCTGGCGGTCGGTGCAGCGGTGAGCGCCACCGGCCAGCCGGAGTCCTGAATGCGGTCGATGAGCGCGGCCGTCTTTGCTTCCGGCCAGCATTTGAAGCCCCATCGGGACGCGGGATGAACTTGAACGAAACGCTGATCGTGCAAACCCGCTTCCGTCATGAGCGCCGCCACGGTAGCCTCGGAGGCGGGCCCGGGCACCAAGAGCAGGCGCCGCTCGGCCATGTCCGGATAGATCCCTATGCGCCGCAGCGCGTCGAGATTGCGCTCGACCACATGCCGGCCGCCGGCGAGGGGTTCTGACACAAAATGAGTGAAGCTTGTCTTCCAGAAGGCGCTTTGGCGGCGCGCCGCAGGAGCGACCGCCCACCGTGCGCCGGTCAACCTCGCCACCCACGCACCGCGCCAATGGTCGGTGAGATGGATGATCAGATCGTAGCGGCGAGCGCGCAGGCGCTTCAACAAGCCCCACTCGGCTCGCAGCCGGGTCCAATGGCTCGTTCGCTTCCATTCCCGGTCGATGCCATGCACAACAGAGACCGCTGGATGATCCTGGAGCATGGGCGCGGTGTCCGCGTACACCAGGGCGTCGATCTCGACATGAGGCGCGCGGTTCTTCAGAACCGAAAACAAGGGCGAGGCGAGCAGCACGTCGCCATGGTGGCGCAGCTTGACGACCAGGAGACGCCGCAGGCTCGTGAGCGGAACGGGGTCGTCAACCATGAGTGTTCAAATCGGCGAGGCAGCCGGAAAGGCTGGTCCGCCACTCAGGCAGAAAGTGGCCTAGCAGTTCCTCAATGCGCGCCGTGGACAGCCTGGAATTCGCCGGGCGACGGGCGGCGCTCGGATAGGCATTGGAGGGAATCGGTCGCACGGCCGGCTGGCGCCCGCGCAAGTCCCGAGTCTGCTCGACGATGGCGGTCGCAAACTCGAACCAGGAGGCGTAGCCGGCGCAGGCGAGATGCATCAGGCCGGGCTCCGCGCGCCGCTGCAGCAACTCGGCAGTCGCGCGGCCAATCGTCCGGCACCACGTGGGCGAACCGATCTGGTCGTCCACCACCCGCAATTCAGACCGTTCGGAGGCGAGCCGCAGCATGGTCAATAGGAAATTGCGGCCACGGGTCCCGTACACCCAGCAGGTTCTGAGGAGCAAGTGCCGGCAGCCGCTCGCCTGGATCGCTCGCTCGCCTTCGAGCTTGCTCGCGCCGTAAACGTTTATCGGATTTGGCGTGTCGTCCTCGGTGTAGGGTCCGTCCTTGGTTCCGTCGAAGACGTAGTCGGTCGAGTAATGTACGAGCAGCGCGCCCAGCCGTTTCGCCTCATCGGCGAGGGCCGCCGGACCGAGCGCATTCACCGCATACGCCCGATCGCGCTCCGACTCTGCCTGATCCACCGCGGTGTAGGCTGCCGCATTCACTATGATTTCAGGCGCGACCTCTCTTACGCGGGCGGCGATGGCGTCCAGGTTGCCCAGATCGAGGCTGCGATGATCGAAGCAGATCAGTTCACCAAGCGGTGCGAGACAGCGCTCCAGTTCCCAGCCCACCTGGCCATAGCGCCCGGTCAGCAGAATCTTCACGGAAACAGCTCAGCTTCTGGCAGACGTGGTGCCCGAGCGTCCTTCGGCGAGACGCGCGGCGTGCCGCCCGGCCACGGGATGGCCAGCTCGGGATCGTTCCACGCGATGGCGCGCTCATGTTCGGGCGCGTAAAAATCGGTGGTCTTGTAGATAACGTCGGCGGATTGGGAAAGGACCATGAAGCCGTGCGCGAAACCCGCAGGGATCCAGACCATCTGTCTGGACGCGGCCGAGAGACGAAACGCCACCCACTTGCCGAAGGTGGCCGAGCTCCCGCGGATGTCGACGGCCACGTCATAAATCTCGCCGCTCACTGCGCGCACGAGCTTGCCCTGCGGGCACACGATCTGGTAGTGCAACCCGCGCAGCACACCCTGCAGCGAATGCGAATGATTGTCCTGCACGAACCGGGCCGCGATGCCCGCTTCGGCGAAGCGGCGCTCGTTCCAGCTCTCGAACAGGAAGCCGCGTTCGTCGCTGAACACGCGCGGCTCGATCAGGAACACGTCCGGGATTGCGCTGGGGGTGACTTTCATAGCGGCCCGGCACCTTCCTCGATCAACCGCTGCAGGTAATCGCCGTAGCCGCTTGCCCGCAGCGAGCTCGCCAGCTCGCCCAACTGCGACGAGTCGATATAGCCCATGCGCCAGGCGATTTCCTCGGGGCAGCAGATCTTCAGGCCCTGCCGCCGCTCCAGCGTCTGGATGAAGGCGCCTGCTTCCAGCAGCGCGTCCTGCGTGCCGGTGTCGAGCCACGCGTGGCCGCGGCCGAGCGTCACGACGCGCAGCCGGTTGCGCGCCAGATAGCGATTGTTGAGGTCGGTGATCTCCAGCTCGCCGCGTGCCGAGGGCTCGAGTCTTTTCGCAATGCCGACCACCTCGGCGTCGTAGAAATACAGACCCGTCACGGCATAACGCGATCTCGGATGCGCGGGCTTTTCCTGCAGGCTCACCGCGCGCCCGGAGGCATCGAATTCGACCACGCCGTAGCGCTCCGGGTCGTTCACGGGATAGGCGAATACGGTGGCGCCGCTCGCGTCGCACGCCGCCCGCTGGAGGTCGGCTTGCAGGTCGTGGCCGTAGAAAATGTTGTCGCCCAGGATCAGGGCGCAAGGGCTGTCTTCGAGGAAGCGTTCCCCGATCAGGAACGCCTGCGCAATGCCGCCCGGCGAGGGCTGGACCGCGTAGCTGATGTGCAGTCCCCAGCGCGCGCCGTCGCCCAGCAGTTGCTCGAAGCGCGGCGTGTCCTGCGGCGTGGAGATGAGCAGCAGCTCCCGTATGCCGGCGAGCATGAGCGTGCTCAACGGGTAATACACCATGGGCTTGTCGTACACGGGCAGCAGTTGCTTCGAGACCGCCTGCGTGACCGGATACAGACGTGTGCCGGAGCCGCCGGCGAGGATGATGCCCTTGCGGCCGGTGCTCATCGGGCGGCGTAATTCTTTTCTATCCATCGCTGATACTCGCCGGAGCGCACACCGCGTACCCAATCCAGATGGTCCAGGTACCACCTCACCGTGCGCTCCAGGCCGGTTTCGAAGGTCTCGCGTGCCGACCAGCCCAGCTCGCTCGAAATGCGGGTCGTGTCCATGGCATAGCGCCGGTCGTGGCCCGGCCGGTCGGTCACGAAGGTAACGAGCCCGGCATGCGGGCCCGCCGCGCGGGGAGCCAGGCGGTCGAGCACGTTACACAAGATCTGCACGACCTGCAGGTTGGTCCGTTCTGCCGAGCCGCCGATGTTGTACGTCTCACCCGGCTGGCCGCGCTCCAGCACCCGCCGGATGGCTTCGCAATGGTCACCGACGTACAGCCAGTCGCGCACGTTCAATCCGTCGCCATAGACCGGCAGCGGCTTGCCGTCCAGCGCGTTGAGGATCATGAGCGGGATCAGTTTCTCGGGAAACTGAAACGGTCCGTAATTATTCGAGCAATTCGTGGTGAGCACCGGCAGCCCGTAGGTGTGGTGATAGGCGCGCACCAGGTGGTCGGAACCCGCTTTGGACGCTGAGTACGGGCTGTTGGGAGCGTACGGCGTCTTTTCCGTGAAGGCCGGATCGGCGGGCGCGAGCGAACCGTAGACCTCGTCGGTGGACACGTGCACGAAGCGGAAGCCGCCGCGTTGCCGGTCTTCCAACTGCGACCAGCAAGCGCGCGCCTCTTCCAGCAGGCTGAATGTGCCCACGACATTGGTCTGGACAAACTCGCCCGGCCCGTGGATGGAGCGATCGACGTGGCTTTCGGCGGCGAAATGCACGACGGCGCGCACCGCGTGGTCCGCGAGCAGGCGCCGAACCAGGGGCCGCTCGCAGATGTCGCCCCGCACGAACACATGCCTGGGATCGCCCTGAAGCGAGGCGAGGTTGGCGAGGTTGCCCGCGTAGGTCAGCTTGTCGAGGTTGACCACGCTTTCGTCGGACTGAGCGAGCCAGTCCAGGACGAAATTGGAGCCGATGAAGCCTGCGCCGCCGGTCACCAGCAGCGTCATGGGCGTGTGCCCGTTTGGCTGTTCATTTCGATCAACTTTGCGTATTTGTGGAAGCTGTTCATGCAGCCGATGCCAATGTGGATGAGCCCGGGCAGGCCGTCAAGGAATCCCAGCCGGAAAAAATAGAACTTCACGAATCTGAGCAGAGGCGAGAACACCAGGTGCGGCCAGCCAGCCATGCGGCCTTGGGCGTGAAGGCGCTCGGCCTGCAACCGGGTGTAGCGGTTCTGCTTGTCCAGATAACGGTCCAGCGTTTCGGCCGAATAGTGCAGCAGGTCGCCTTTCAGGCGCTCCACAGGCTCCAGGGTGATGACCCGCTCGTGCACCGGATCGTCGCTCCAGCGGGCATGGCGGCGGTGGAAAAACCGCAGGCTCCTGTCCGGGTAACCTTCGCCGTGTCTGAGCCACCGCCCCAGGAAGCGGTTGCGCCGGGAGATGAGGTAGGCATGCGCGCGGGGAGCCTGGAGCTCGCGCACAATGCTTTCGCGGAGCGCGTCGCTGACACGCTCGTCGGCATCCAGGCACAGCACCCAGTCGTGCGCGGCGAGATTCACTGCGTATTGCTTCTGCGGTCCAAAGCCGATCCATTCGTGCTCCACGACCCGTGCGCCGCGTCGGCGCGCTATATCCCTGGTGCCGTCGACGCTGCCGGAGTCCACCACCACCGTGTCCTCCGCGAAGGCGGCGCTCGCAAGGCAGTCGTCAAGCTGCGAGCCTGCGTTGCGCGTGATGAGGACGACGGAAATCGGCATGGGGAGCTTATAATCAATATGTTGCGCTCGGAATTTTACCCTTTACCGAAGGGCGGCCATCAGGGCATTGTGAAATGACGGGGCGGTCGAGTCCCGCACCGGGCGCGCGCCATGAACAAAATACTGATCGTCAAGATCTCGTCGCTCGGGGACATCGTGCACAACCTGCCCGCTGTGAGCGACGTGCGGCGCCAGTTTCCGCATGTTTCGATCGATTGGGTGGTGGAGGAAGCGTATGCCCCGCTCGTGAGGCTGCATCCGGCGGTGCATCGGGCGATTCCCGTGGCCATCCGGCGCTGGCGCAGGCGGCTCGTGACGCCGGTGACCTGGCGCGAAATCGGTCAAACGTGGCGGGCCCTGCGTTCGGAGCGCTACGACGCCGTGGTCGACACGCAGGGATTGCTCAAAAGCGCGCTGCTCACCGCGGTCGCCTCGGGACGGCGGCACGGCTTCGACGCGGCGAGCGCCCGGGAGCCGATAGCGGCGCGGTTTTACGACGTGGTTCACCCGGTTGCGCGCAGCGAGCACGCCGTCGTGCGCAACCGAACGTTGATGGCTGCTGCGCTCGGCTATCCGCTTCTTGACGCACCGGATTACGGAATAAGGGATATCGCCGCAAAAGCGCGCAGCGCCCGCGAAGTCGTGTTCCTGCACGCCACCAGCCGTGCCGACAAGCATTGGCCGGAAGAAGCCTGGATTGCGCTGGGCCAATGGCTGGGCGAACGGGGCCTGGGGGTTGTCCTGCCTTGGGGCGACGCCGGTGAGCGCGAACGCAGCGAACGCCTGGCCCTCGTGTTGCCGAATGCGCGTGTTCCGGGCGCCCTGCCCATCGGTGAAGTGGCGCGTCTCCTGGCCGAAGCGCAAGCCGTGGTAGGTGTCGACACGGGTCTCACGCACCTTGCGGCCGCGCTGGGCGTCCCGGTGGCCGCGATCTATTGCGCGACCGACACGCATCTGACGGGTGTCTACGGCGCGAAACGCGCCTGGAATCTGGGCGGCCGGGGCAAGCCTCCGCAGCCCGAAGAGGTCATCGACATCCTGCGCCAGGGCGCCGCTTTGTGAGCGCGCGCGCAAAGGCTCGCGGAGAGACGATGCAATGATAGGGCGCGCGGTCTACGCGGCAGTGTTGTGGCTGCTGCTGCCGTGGCTGTTCGTCCGCCTTTGGTGGCGCGGCCGCAAGGAGCCGCTGTACCGCACCGCGGTGGCCGAACGGTTCGGACGCTACGCCAAGGCGCCCGCGTCGGGACGGCCGGTCATCTGGCTGCATGCCGTTTCGTTGGGGGAGACGCGCGCGGCGCAGCCGCTTTTTCAGCGGCTGGCGCAGGCGTTTCCCGGCTACGATTTCGTGCTGACCCAGATGACGGCGAGCGGCCGCGAGGCTGCTCAACAACTGTTCGGAGACCGCGCCCGGTTGGCCTGGCTGCCTTATGACTATGGCTTCGCCGTGCGCGGTTTTATGGAGCGCTTTCGGCCCAGCCTGGGCATTCTCATCGAAACCGAAGTCTGGTTCACCCTCGCGCGCATCTGCAAAAAGGCCCGGGTGCCGTTGCTGCTCGCGAACGCGCGTCTTTCCGAGAAGTCGGCTCGCGGCTACGAAACCGTCGGCCCGCTCGCTCGCGAGGCTTTCGCATCGCTCGCCGCCGTCGCAGCCCAAACCGAAGAGGACGCGGTGCGGCTGCGCCGCCTGGGGGCCTGCGGCGTTACCGTGACAGGGAACATCAAGTTCGACAGGGTGGCCTCCCCGGGGGCGGAGGCGACGGGGCGGGCATTCAAACGCGCGTGGGGCGAGCGCCCGGTATTTCTGGCGGCCAGCACCCGCGAAGGCGAGGAGGAGCTTTTGCTCGAAGCGCTTGGCAAGCAGCCGCTTCCCGCTGTGACGCTCATCGTGCCGCGGCATCCGCAGCGCTTTGACGAAGTGGCCGCGCTCCTCGAACGCCGCGGATGGGCCTACGCGCGGCGCAGCGCCAACCGGCCATTGGCAGCCGACTGCCGTTTCATACTCGGCGACAGCCTGGGTGAAATGGCGGCCTATTACGCCGCTGCCGATGTGGCGTACGTGGGGGGGAGCCTGCTCGCGTACGGCGGCCAGAATCTCATCGAGGCCTGCGCGGCCGGTGCGCCGGTGCTGGTCGGGCCCTACACCTACAATTTTGAACAGGCCGCCGAGCAGGCCATCGCCGGGGGGGCGGCGCGGCGTGTGGCGGATGTGACCGTGCTGCTGCAAGAGGCGGCGAGGCTCCTTGCCGATGCACAAGCGCGCCGCGCCATGGGGGAGGCGGGCCGCGCCTTTTGTGCCAGGCACCGCGGCGCCACCGAACGGGTGGCCACTATTGTCGAAGGGCTGCTGGTGCGCCGCGGGTAGCGCTATTTGCCCGCGTTCGACGGCTCTTCGGCAAGAAGCTGGTTGACCGCCACGACGTCTTCTTCACTCAGCGTGCCGGCCGCTGCTTTGAGCCTCAACCCGTTCAGCAGGGTATCGTAGCGCGCCCGCGCCAGATCGCGTTTGGTCGAAAACAGCTGCTGTTGGGCGTTCAGCACGTCGATGTTGATGCGTACGCCCACTTCGTAACCCAGCCGGTTGGAAGCGAGCGCGGTCTCCGAGGAAGTCACCGCCTGTTCCAGCGCGCGCACCTGGGCCATCCCGTTGGTGACGCCCAGGAAGGATTGCCGCGCCGAAAGCGCCGCCTGCCGCCGGCTGTTCTCGAGGTCCGACCGCGTTCGGTCGCGATTGGCGAGCGACTCGCGGATTCTGGAATTCACCGCGCCGCCCGAGTACAGGGGCAGGGCCAATTGGACACCGAGCGTGGCCGAGCGCGTATCGCTTCCCTGGCTGGTCTGCAGGCTCCCCGTGTTGAAGTTGTTGCCATAGGTGGCCACCAGATCCAGGGTGGGGTAATGGCCGGCGCGGTTGCGCTCGACTTCGAGCTCGGCGATTTCCGCGCCTGCCTCCTGCAGGCGCACCGGATAGCTCTGCTTCTGCGCCGCTTCCACCCAGTCCTCCATGCGATTGGGGCTCGGCGCAGAAAGCGCGAAGTCGCTACGCAACGCGGCCAGGCTGTCCGGAATCCGGCCGATGATCTGCTGCAGGGTGCGCTTGCGGATCTCCAGATCGTTCTGCGCGGCGATTTCCTGGGAGAGCGAGAGGTCGAATCGGGCCTGCGCCTCGTTGGTGTCGGTGATAGTCGCCGTCCCGACTTCGAAGTTCCGCTTCGCCATGGCGAGCTGCTCCGAGATCGCGGTTTTCTGCGCCTGGATGAAAGCCAGCGTGTTGTCGGCTGCGAGAACGTCGAAGTACGCCTGCGATACCCGCAGTATCAGGTCCTGCGCCGCCTGCCCGAACTGCGCTTCGGCCTGTGCGACCTGGAAACCGGATTGTTCGTACTGCAGCACGTTCTGCAGCCTGAACAGCGGCTGCGTCAGCGAGACGGTGAAGGCGTTGGTGCGGAAGTCGCGGTCAAAGACGTTCTGGCCCGTGGTTGTCTGCTGGTTGACCCGGCTGTCGCTGATGGTGCTGTTGCCCGTGGCGTTCACCGTGGGCAGCACCAGGGCACGCCCTTGGGGAAGTTTTTCGCGTCCCGCGGCCAACGCCGCCCGCGCCGACGCATAGGCAGCATCGTAGTTTCTCGCTTCCCGGTAGACCTCGAGGAGATCGGCCGCCTGCGCGGGCATGGCTGCGACGGCGGCTGCGTTGAACGCGACGATGCCCGCCGCGCACGCCGCCCGGGAAAGGCCTCTGTACGAGGAAATCTTCATATCGGCCCTCAAGTATCGGCAACGGAAGGGCCTGGGAACGTCTGTACGGGTGCCGGATCGAGCTTCGAAAGCACGCAGCGCCTGCGCGAGGCAAGGCACACCGTTCAGAGCTTCCCTGTCCTCCCTTGTTCTTTTATTCGTATCCTCGGATACCGATCGCAAGGATCATGGTTCCGGCTTGTTACCTCGGTGAGACGTGCCAGGCTGCTCAGAACTGGAAGCGGGCAGGCTGAAGAGCGTTACGCAGCGGCGGAAAACAGGTTTCGAACAAATCGCGCTGCAGAAAGGCGCCCTCGGCCGTACAGGTGACCAGCCGTGCCGCCATGACGGGGGGGTCGCCCACGATGGCGAAAAGCCGTCCGCCCACCCTGAGCTCGTTCAGAAACGCGTCGGGCAGGACCGGCGTGGAACCCGTCAGAACGATGACATCGTAGGGTGCCCCGCGGGACCAGCCGCGCGCCCCGTCGCCCTGCTCGACGGTGACGTTGTCCACGCCGCAGCGGGCGAGGTTGGCCGAGCCCATGGCGGCCAGCCCGGGATTGATTTCCACTGAGCAGACATGCTGCGCACGGTGGGCGAGCAGCGCCGCGAAGTGGCCGCTGCCCGTACCGATTTCCAGCACGCGGTCGGGCTTCTTCACTGCCAGTTCCTGCAGCACGCGGGCCTCCACCCTTGGAGCCCACATGCGCTCGCACGACGCGAGGTCGCGGCTGAGCGGAATTTCGATATCGGAAAACGCATGCGCCCGGTACGCTTCAGGCACGAATTCCTCGCGATGCACCACGTAGAGCAGATCCAGGATGTCCTGGTCCAGGACGTCCCAGGGACGGACCTGCTGCTGGACCATGTTGAAACGGGCCTTCTCGACGTTGATGCCGGGATTCATGTTCTTCTCTCGGAACGAAGGTGAAAATCAGCTCGAATTCTAGCACCCCCTCAACCCATCCCCCGGGCCATGAAAACGGCGGCGAGCGGGATCAGCGCGAGCACGTGCGATTCCGCGAACACGAGGCGCCGCGTGGCCTGGATTTCGGCGGCGGACGGGATGAAGCGGGGGTCGGTCCGCAGGGTGCGCCGCCAGCGCACAATGCGAACGGTGGCCGGGATGGACATCAGGGCGATCAGCGCAAAGAGCGCCATTTTTGCCCAGAAAACGGGGTTGGATGCGTAGAAACCGGCCCCTTTTGCGCCCAGGAACAAGCGCAGCAGACCGCTCACCAGCACGACGCCGGCCGAAATGCCGTAGAGCACGTCTGCCCGCACCAGCGCACGCACGGTCGCCGCGCCCGGTTCGGCACGCAGCAGCAGCGCCTCGGCGCCTAATGCCGAGGCAAGCGTCAGGATGGCCGCGTAGTGCAGGTAGGCGAAGACGGCGTCGGCAATCATAGGGAACCGGGCGCGGAAATGGCTCAGGGGTCAAGACCATCACGATGATGACAGAAAAATAGTGGGCAGCCGGCTGCGACCCCAGGTACGCTGCAGGCGCTTGCCAGCCCACGGGTCATGGGGTACCTTTACCGCTGCAACGTAGGGGTCCTGCGCCTGCCGGGCGCGGGTGAGAACACACCCTCCGAACCTGATGCGGGTAATGCCGCCGAAGGGAAGCGTTGATGCCCGTCTTCGCCGCTCCCTCCGCAGTTCGGCTTTAACAGGAGCGACGCCATGGTGGCCAATCCCAAATTTCTCGCTGCGACCGCGCGGGTCGACGAGGCCGCGGTCAAGCCGCTGCCGAATTCGCGCAAGATCTACGTTTCGGGCTCCAGGCCGGACCTGCGGGTGCCCATGCGGGAGATCGCGCAGGCGGACACTTCGGCTTCGTTTGGGGCGGAAAAGAACCCGCCCGTATTCGTGTACGACACCTCGGGGCCGTATACCGACCCTGCCGCATCGATCGACGTTCGCTCCGGCCTGCCCGCCCTTCGTGCCGCGTGGATCGCGGAACGCGAGGACACCGAAGAGCTCGCCGGCCCGACTTCCCGATACGGCGCCGAGCGGCTGGCCGACCCGGCGCTGGCGGATATGCGCTTCGGCCTCAAGAGAAAGCCGCGGCGCGCCAAGCCCGGACGCAGCGTGACCCAGATGCACTACGCACGCCGCGGCATGGTCACGCCCGAAATGGAATACATCGCGATCCGGGAGAACCTGCTGCGCGAGGAGCAGATCCGGCATTTGCCGGACGCGGTGCGGCGCCAGCATCCGGGCCAGTCGTTCGGAGCCTCCATTGCGCGCAGCATTACGCCGGAGCTCGTTCGCGACGAGGTCGCGCGCGGCCGCGCCATCATTCCAGCCAACATCAACCATCCCGAGTCCGAGCCGATGATCATCGGGCGCAATTTCCTGGTGAAGATCAACGCCAACATCGGCAACTCGGCGGTCACCTCGGGCATTGCCGAGGAAGTCGAAAAAATGACCTGGGCGATCCGCTGGGGCGGCGACACGGTGATGGATCTGTCCACGGGCAGGCACATCCACGAGACGCGCGAGTGGATCGTGAGGAACGCGCCCGTGCCCATCGGAACGGTGCCGATCTACCAGGCGCTGGAGAAGGTGGACGGCAAGGCCGAGGAGCTCACCTGGCAAATCTTCCGCGACACGCTCATCGAGCAGGCCGAGCAGGGCGTCGACTATTTCACCATTCATGCGGGCGTGCGCCTGCCGTTCATTCCCCTGACCGCCAGGCGCATGACGGGGATCGTGTCGCGCGGCGGCTCGATCATGGCCAAGTGGTGCCTCGCACATCACGAGGAGAGCTTTCTCTACACCCGCTTCGAAGACATCTGCGAGATCATGGCCGCCTACGACGTCGCCTTCTCGCTGGGGGACGGTTTGCGGCCGGGGTCCATCCACGACGCGAACGACGAGGCGCAGCTGGCCGAGCTCAGAACGCTGGGCGAACTGACCCAGATCGCTTGGAAGCACGACTGCCAGGTCATGATCGAGGGCCCGGGCCATGTCCCGATGCAGCTCATCAAGGAGAACATGGACCTGCAGCTCCAGTACTGCGACGAAGCGCCGTTCTACACCCTGGGGCCGCTCACCACCGACATCGCGCCCGGCTACGATCACATCACCAGCGCCATCGGCGCGGCGATGATCGGCTGGTACGGCACGGCGATGCTGTGCTATGTCACCCCCAAGGAGCACCTCGGGCTGCCGGACAAGAAGGACGTCAAGGACGGCATCATCGCCTACAAGATCGCGGCCCACGCCGCGGATCTCGCGAAAGGCCACCCGGGCGCGCAGCTGCGGGACAACGCCTTGTCCAAGGCGCGCTTCGAGTTCCGCTGGGAGGACCAGTTCAATCTTGGCCTGGATCCGGACACCGCGCGAGAATTCCACGATGAGACGCTGCCGCAGCAGGGCGCCAAGCTCGCGCATTTCTGCTCGATGTGCGGGCCGCATTTCTGCTCCATGAAAATCACCCAGGACGTGCGCGAATACGCGCAGAAGCACGGCCTGTCCGAGCAAGAGGCTCTCCAGTCGGGCATGAAGGACAAGGCGGTCGAGTTCGTGAAGCAGGGGGCGCAGATCTATCAGAAAGCGTAGCGATTCCCGGGCGCACGAACCGGGTGCGCCCGTTCACGCCCCCCTGACGCATCCTTCGCGGATAGGTTTCCTTGATAGATGCTGATGGTTTAACATCGCGCACGGGCAGGACCGCCGCCCGGGGGGCAGGGGACACTCTTGCAAGCGGCCACGACAGAAGCGCTCAGCATCGAGCAGGAAGAACTGCGCGGAGTTTCACGCACCGTCGCCGAAATCGAGTGGCTTCTCCTCATCCTGGTGCTGCTCTACCTGGTGTTCGCCGAGCCTGGCCGCGAGGAAAAGACCGCCATCGCGGCCGCCCTGTTCGTCTATGCCGCGTTCGTCCTCGCCTTCCACTACGCCAACTTCTACAAGGTCGAGTCGCGGTGGAAGATCGCCCTGGAGACCTGGACGATGGTTTTTTTCATCACCTGGGTCGTGTGGTATACGGGCAAGATCGAGAGCCCGCTGCTCAACACCTACCTGCTGGTGCTGATCACCAGCGCGCTGACGCTCGGGAAACTGGCCACGCTGTGCGAAATGGCCCTCATTGCAGCCTGCTTCGTGGCTCTGGAGGGCGATCCGGCAGAGCTTTTCACCTTGAAATACGTGGGGGGGCTCGCTGCGCAGCTTGCGCCCATGCTGCTGGTCGCCTACGTGACGACCATGTTCTCGGCCGATATCCGCTATGGGCTCAACAAGGCGAAGCTGCTGTCCGAAACGGACGAACTGACGGGGCTGTTCAACCGGCGTGGCTTTGCCATGGTCGTGGACCGGCTTTTTGCCCAGGCGCAGCGCTATAACCGTCCGGTAACGGTGATGATGATAGACATGGACCGGTTCAAGGCGCTCAACGACAGCTACGGGCATGAATGGGGCGACCGCATGCTGCGCCTGGTGGCCAAGTGCATACAGACCGAGCTTCGCCATACCGACGTGCTCGCGCGCTACGGCGGTGATGAGTTCGTCGCCCTGCTGCCCGAAACGCCCGCCGACAGCGCGCTCGATGTTGCCAGCCGCATCCGGGAAGCGGTGGCCGGAACGCCTCTGGAGGCGGACGGGCGCTCCGTCGTTGGCAGCGTCAGCATAGGGATCGCGAGCTATCCCGAGGCCGGCCGCACGCTGGACAGCATCCTCGGGCGTGCCGATCGGGCGATGTATTTGGCGAAACAGAAGGGCCGCAACGGCGTCGTGAAGTTCGAAGCCTGAGGCGATGGACCCGGTCCTGCTGAAGGCCCTCGTGCTGGGCGTGGTCGAGGGACTCACGGAATTCCTTCCGGTCTCGAGCACGGGCCATCTTATTCTGGCCGGCGACCTGCTCGGCTTTCACGACGAGCGGGCCAAGGTTTTCGAGATCGTCATCCAGACCGGGGCCATGCTCGCCGTGGTATGGGAGTACCGGGCACGGTTCGCGACCGTGCTGCTGGGTTTGCGCTCGGAGCGGACGGCGCAACGTTTTGCCGCCAATCTTCTCATAGCGTTCATACCCGCTGCCGTTCTCGGCCTCGCGTTCGGCGGCCTGATCAAGGCACATCTTTTCAAACCCGTTCCGGTGGCGATCGCCTTCGTGCTGGGAGGCTTCATCATCCTGTGGGCGGAACGCGGGCAACGCGCACCCCGAGTCCAGGCGGTGGATGACATGACCTGGCTCGATGCCCTGAAGGTCGGCTGCGCGCAGGCCTTCGCGCTCATTCCCGGCACGTCGCGCTCGGGCGCCACCATCATCGGCGGCATGCTGTTCGGACTGTCGCGCCGAGCCGCGACCGAGTTTTCGTTTTTTCTTGCCGTGCCGACGCTCATTTCAGCGGGCGCCTACGATCTTTACAGAAACCGCGCGCTGTTCGATAGCAACGACCTGGGCCTGTTTGCGGTGGGCTCCGTGGCGGCGTTCTTTTCCGCGTTCGCCTGCGTCCGCTGGCTGCTGCGTTACATAGCCACGCATGACTTCACGGTTTTTGCGTGGTACCGGGTTGCCTTCGGCCTTGTCGTCCTGGCGACCGCGTGGGGCGGTTGGGTGGAGTGGACGGCGATCAACTGAAGGCCGGACGCCTAGCTCTGCTCCCAGGGCAAGCCCGCGGCGCGCCATCCGGCTACGGTGTTCCGGTGGCCGTGTTCGTCCTTCCTGCCCTCGAATCCCTCGAGCACGTTGTAGGCGTTGGCGTAGCCGGATGCCGCGGCCGCCGCGGCCGCGCTGTGGGAACGCGCCCCGGAGCGGCAGATGAAAAGCGTGGGCGCGGAAGTGTCGGGCACGCGCGCTTTCAGTTGCTCGATGAAGCGGGGGTTGCGTTCTCCGCTCGGCCAGGCGTTCCATTCGATCATGACCGCGCCCGGGATACGCCCCACCCAATCCCATTCCGCCTGCGTGCGCACATCGATGATCCTTGCCTCGGGGACGCTGCGGAGGAGCTGGTGCGCCTCGCCGGGGAGCAAAGCGCCGGCAAAGGGCAGCTTCATTTCCCGGCCGCGCTCGCGCGCTTGGTCCAGCAGGCTCCAGGGGTCTTTCATGGCTCATTCCTTTATGAGGCTCTTCCCGCCAGAGGATATATGAGCCGACATCGTGCGCCTAAGCGGCCCACGGCGCTCAACCCCTCACGCACCGTTTTAGTGCAATTGCGCTTGCAATTCGCACTATGTCGGTGCACAGTCGTCCGTCTCCGGTCGCATATGCCCTTGAATGGCACAGTGAAGCGGGCTGGATTCCCCACATTGGCACATTTTCTGCTGTCAGGCCGGCTATTCCTGCGGTTCTAACCCCCCTGCTTATTCATAAAACACTCAAGGAGACCATTCAAATGGCGATGTCGGCTAACGACGTATTCAAAATGATCACGGACAAAGAGGTGAAGTTCGTCGACCTGCGCTTCACCGATACGCGCGGCAAGGAGCAGCACGTGTCGGTGCCGGTCAAGGCCTTCGACATGGACAAGTTCGAAAGCGGCCATTTCTTCGACGGGTCTTCCATTGCCGGGTGGAAGAGCATCGAGGCTTCCGACATGCTGCTCATGCCCGATCCGGACAGCGCCCGGATGGATCCTTTCACCGACGAACCGGTGCTCAACCTGACCTGCGACGTGCTCGAACCGTCCGACGGCAAGGGCTATGACCGCGACCCGCGCACCATCGCCAAGCGCGCGGAAGTCTATATGAAGTCCACCGGCCTCGGCGACGTGGCCTACTTCGGCCCCGAGCCCGAATTCTTCATTTTCGATTCCGTCACTTGGAGTATCGACATGTCGGGCTGCTTCGTGAGAATCAAGTCGGAAGAGGCACCGTGGTCCTCCGGCGAGGAATACGACGACGGCAACAGGGGCCATCGTGCGCCCGTGAAGGGCGGCTACTTTCCAGTGCCCCCGGTCGACACCCTGCAGGACATCCGCAACGCCATGGTGCTGGCAATGGAAGAGCAGGGCGTCGAGTGCGAAGTGCATCACCACGAGGTGGCCGCGGCCGGCCAGAACGAGATCGGTACCAAGTTCAACAGCCTGGTGAAGCGCGCCGACTGGCTGCAGATCCTCAAGTACACGGTGTGGAACGTCGCCCATTCGTACGGCAAGACGGCGACGTTCATGCCCAAGCCCGTGGTCGGGGACAACGGTTCCGGCATGCATGTGCACCAGTCGGTCTGGAAGGACGGCAAAAACCTGTTCTCGGGCAACGGCTATTCCGGGCTGTCGGACGTTGCTCTTTATTACATCGGCGGCATCATCAAGCATGCGCGCGCGCTGAACGCGATCACCAATCCGGGTACCAACTCGTACAAACGCCTGGTGCCGGGATTCGAGGCGCCCATCAACCTCGCCTATTCCTCGCGCAACCGTTCGGCGGCCTGCCGCATTCCGCTGGTCACCAATCCGAAGGCGCGGCGGGTGGAGGTGCGCTTCCCCGACCCCACCGCCAATCCGTACCTGTGCTTTGCGGCGATGCTCATGGCCGGGCTGGACGGCGTGCTGAACAAGATTCACCCCGGCGATCCCGTGGACAAGAATCTGTACGATCTGCCGCCGTCGCAGGCGAAGAAGATACCGCACGTGTGCTCATCGCTCGACATGGCGCTCGACTACCTCGACAAGGACCGGGCCTTCCTCACCAAGGGCGGCGTATTCACCGACGACATGATCGATTCCTATGTTGCGTTGAAGATGGAAGAAGTCACGCGCTTCCGGATGACGACGCACCCTCTGGAGTTCGACATGTACTACGCGGCGTAAGGGGCTGCGGGAGCACATGGGTGACCCGACTATGCTGCGGCCTGTGAGCGCCTGTTCAGGCAGCAGGGGGCAGGATTTTGTCCTGCCCTTTTTTCATTTGAAATCAGAAGTTAAATCGCATAAACTTAAAGTTCATTCAGACCTTGACGGTGGAGGCGGTGCGCTTTTTACTTTGCGTGATCGTGGCAACGCTAGTGCTTCATGCCGGGACGGCTGCCGGGCAGAGCGCGACCTATCGGTGTGTAGATCAGAACGGCCGAAGCACCTACACCAACGTGAAGGGAGAGATGACCGGCAAGAAGTGCACGTTGGTGAGCCGCGAGGTATCGGTGGTGCCGACACCCGCTGCAGCGCAGCGGCCGCTGCCGCCGGCGGCAAAGCCGGCGCCTCCCGCAGGGGCCGCCGCCAAGGCGGCGAACGCCAACAGCGGCATCACCGACCGCCGCAGAATACTTCAGGAAGAGCTGAGCGACGAAGAAAGGCGGCTGTCGGAAGCCCGGCAGAAGCTCGCCGCGCAGCAGTCGGTGCGCAGCGGCGACGAGCGCAACTATCAACGCGTTCTGGACCGGCTCAAGCCGTACGTGGAAGCGGTCGAGCAGCACGAAAAGAACATCACGCAGCTGCGCCGCGAGCTGAGCGTCGGGGCGCGATAGCGCTCCTGTACGCTGCGCCGGCTTTGAGAGGCCGGATCTTCTTCGGCCCTCGGAGGGCGTTCCAATGAGCGGCCACACGCTGTCCCGCCCACTGGCTTATGCCGGGCTGGATCTCCTGGCCACCGCCGTGCTCGTCCTGGACCGGGCACTGCGGTTGTGCTATGTCAATTCGGCCGCAGAGCAGCTCTTTGGCGTCAGTCACCGCACCATCGTGGGGCAGCCGGTGCGGGACCTCTTTGCGGACGCCGAAGAATTTCGCTCCAAGCTGCTTCAGTCGCTTCAGGAATCGCGCGGCTTCGTGGACCAGACGCTGGTGCTGCGCAGTCCCGCGACCCACCAGCTGCTCTATCTCAACTGCATCGTGACGCCGGTCGATGCGGGGCAGGCGCAGCTCGTGATCGAGTTTCGCCACATCCAGCAGCAATTGCGCATCGAACGCGAAGCGCAGCGCATGTCGCAGGCGGCGGCGAACCGGGAGCTCATTCGCAACCTGGCGCACGAGATCAAGAATCCGCTCGGGGGGCTGCGCGGGTCTGCACAGCTGCTGGAACGCGAGCTGGAACGCCCGGAGCTGCGCGAGTACACCCAGGTCATCATCAAGGAAGCCGACCGGCTGCAAGCCCTGATGGATCGGCTGCTGACGCCGCACCGGCCGCGTCAGCTCACGCTGGTGAACATCCATGAGGTCTGCGAGCGGGTGCGCAGTCTGATTCTTGCCGAGTTTCCCGAGGGAATCTCGATACGGCGCAGCTACGACGTGAGTCTTCCCGACTTTCGCGGCGACCGCGAGCAGATCATCCAGGCGGTGCTGAATATCGTGCGCAATGCCGCGCAGGCGATGACGGCCACGCGCCGCGACGGCGCAGGAGAGATCCAGTTGCGCACCGGCGTGGCGCGCCACGTCACGCTGGCGAGGACCCAGCACAGGCTGGCACTGGAATTGCAAGTGACCGACAACGGCCCGGGCATACCGGCCGAGATACGCGAACGCATTTTTTACCCGCTCGTTTCGGGACGGGAAGGCGGCAGCGGGCTCGGCCTCACGCTCGCGCAGACCTTCATACAACATCATGAAGGCGTAATCGAAGTCGAAAGCCAGCCGGGGCGGACCAGTTTCCGCATCGTGCTGCCGTTGCAGTGAATGCCGCTATGAGGGGGATTCGATGAAGCCGGTGTGGGTCGTGGACGATGACCGGTCCATTCGCTGGGTGTTCGAAAAGGCGCTGACGCGGGAAGGCATCCCGTTCAAGACCTTTGCGCTGGCGCAGGACGCCATGGAGGCGCTCGAAGCGACCACGCCGCAGGTGCTGGTCTCCGATATCCGCATGCCGGGCGGCTCGGGCATCGAGCTGCTCCAGCACGTGAAGCAGCGCCATGCTCAGCTTCCGGTGATCATCATGACGGCCTATTCCGACCTGGAGTCGGCCGTCGCCGCGTTCCAGGGCGGGGCGTTCGAGTATCTGCCCAAGCCCTTTGACGTGGACCAGGCGGTGGATCTCATCCGGCGCGCGGTCGATGAATCGTTGCGCGAGAGCCGGCAGGACGAAGCGGCGCCCACGGCACCGGAAATACTGGGTCAGGCGGCGTCCATGCAGGAGGTGTTCCGCACCATAGGGCGGCTCTCGCAGTCCTCGGCGACGGTGCTGATCACGGGCGAATCGGGAACAGGCAAGGAGCTGGTGGCGCGGGCGCTGCATCGTCACAGCCCGCGCGCGGCCAAGCCGTTCATCGCCATAAATACAGCGGCCATGCCGAAGGATCTGCTCGAATCCGAGTTGTTCGGACACGAGCGCGGCGCTTTCACCGGCGCGCAGGCGCTGCGGCGCGGCCGTTTCGAGCAGGCCGAAGGCGGGACGCTCTTCCTGGATGAGATCGGCGATATGCCGCCGGAGTTGCAAACGCGCCTGCTGCGCGTGCTGTCCGACGGCACCTTCTACAGGGTGGGCGGCCATGAAACCGTGCGCACCAGCGTGCGCGTCATCGCCGCCACGCACCAGGAGCTCGAAGCCCGGGTTCGAGAGGGGCTGTTTCGCGAAGACCTCTTTCACCGTCTGAACGTGATCCGGCTGCGCCTGCCGAGCCTGCGCGAGCGCCGCGAAGACATCCCGCTGCTCGCGCGCCATTTCCTTGCCAAGAGCGCGCGCGAGCTGGGCGTGGAGCCGAAGCGCCTGACCGATGCTGTCATGAAGTACCTCGCGGCGCAGGATTTCCCGGGCAACGTGCGGCAGCTTGAGAATCTGTGCCACTGGCTCACCGTCATGGCGCCGACGCAGGCGATCGAGGTCGCCGACTTGCCGGCCGAGTTGCGCGAGCAGGCGAAGATGACGGCGGAACACGGCTGGCTCGAAGCGCTCGCGCTCGAAGCCGACCGGCTGTTGGCGCGCGGCGAATCGGGCATCATGGATGCGCTGAGCCGCGAATTCGAGCGCACGCTGATCGGCAAGGCGCTCTCCCGCACCGGCGGGCGCCGCATAGAAGCCGCGAACCTGCTGGGCATCGGGCGCAATACCATCACGCGCAAGATCGCCGATCTGGGCCTCGAAACGAAAATTCCTCCAGCCGAGACTTCCTGAGCCGCGGTCACGCGCGACGCGCGTCGACGTCGGCGTCTCCCGGATAGTGAAAAGAAACGCGTTCCTGAGCGCGCTTCGACCGCAGCGCTTTTCGGATAGTGAAACGCAAGGTCAGTTTTCTTGCGGGCGGTGCGTTTCCGCGCCTAGAATTTCCGTTCCCTTCCCTGGAGCACTCCCCATGAGCGAACCGTTTCCGGCCGGCGTCGACGTCCGCGGCCGCATCGTTCCCGAATACGCCCAGATCCTCACTAACGACGCGCTCGCGCTCGTGGCGAAGCTGCATCGCAACTTCGAGGCGAGGCGCCAGGAGCTGCTCGCCCGACGCGCGGCGCGCCAGAAGGAATTCAACGCGGGCGCGCTGCCCGATTTTCTGCCCGAGACGCGCTCCATCCGCGAGTCGGAATGGAAGATCGCGCCGCAGCCGAAAGACATGCTCGATCGGCGCGTGGAAATCACCGGCCCCACCGACCGCAAGATGGTGATCAATGCGCTCAACAGCGGCGCATCCACGTTCATGGCGGATTTCGAAGACGCGAACTGCCCGACCTGGTCGAACCTGATCGAGGGGCAGATCAATCTGCGCGACGCCGTGCGGCGGACCATCAGCCTGGAGCAGGCGGGCAAACAGTACAAGCTGAACGAGAATACGGCGGTGTTGCTGGTGCGCCCGAGGGGCTGGCACTTGAACGAAAAGCACGTCTTCATCGACGGCAAACCCGTCTCAGGGAGCCTGTTCGATTTCGCGCTTTACTTTTTCCACAATGCGCGCGAGCTTCTGTCACGCGCGAGCGGTCCCTACTTCTATCTGCCCAAGATGGAGTCTCATCTGGAGGCCCGCTTGTGGAACGACGTATTCAAGATGGCACAGGACGAGTTGAAGATACCCCAGGGCAGCATCAAGGGGACGGTGCTCATCGAAACGGTGCTCGCCGCGTTCGAAATGGATGAAATCCTGTGGGAGCTGAAGGACCATTCCTCGGGGCTCAATATCGGCCGCTGGGACTACATCTTTTCCTGCATCAAGAAGTTCCGCTCCAACAAGGATTTCTGCCTGGCCGATCGCGCCCAGGTGAGCATGATGGCGCCGTTCCTGCGCGCCTATGCGCTGTCGCTGGTGAAAACGTGCCATCGGCGCGGTGCGCCGGCGATGGGCGGCATGGCCGCCCAGATACCCATCAAGAACGATCCAGCTGCAAGCGAAGCGGCGCTCGAGAAAGTCCGCCAGGACAAGCTGCGCGAAGTCAGCGACGGGTGCGACGGCACCTGGGTGGCGCACCCGGCGCTCGTGCCCATAGCGAAGGAAGTGTTCGACAAGCACATGCCCGGGCCGAACCAGTACGATCGGCAGCGACCGGACGTGAACTTCGGCGCCAAGGACCTGCTGAATTTTCAGCCCGAGAAGCCGATCACCGAAGCCGGTCTTCGCAACAACATCTCCGTAGGCATCCAGTATCTCGGCGCCTGGCTCGCAGGCAACGGCTGCGTCCCGGTGTTCAACCTGATGGAAGACGCGGCCACGGCGGAGATTTCACGGTCCCAGATCTGGCAATGGATACGCAGCCAGAAGGGCGTGCTGGAAGACGGCCGCAAGGTCACCGTGGAGCTGTTCCGCCAGCTGCTCGCCGAAGAGCTGCCGAAGGTGCGAACGTACCTCGGCGAAGGAGCCTGGCAGGTGGGCAAATATCAGCAAGCCGCGCAGCTGTTCGACACCATCACGACACGCGACTACGTGGAGTTTCTGACGCTGCCTGCCTACGACCTGGTCGCCTGAATCTGCCTTTGCGCAAGAAACGCCGGGCGGTTCCCGGCGCGCGCGGCAATCGCGTGCTTCAGCGCTGCTGTGCTGCGTCCGGCTCCGGCGCACGCGCCGCTGCGTCCGGCTCCGGCGAGGGCTCGCTCGCAAGCGGCGGCGGAGGAAGCGACGGCAGTTTCGTGAAGGCCGCGCTCTTGGGGTAGCCGGCACTGTCCAGGGCGGTCTGGATCGCCTGCGGCTGGTAGCCGATCTGCACTGCCGAGCCCACCGTCAGGGCGGGGACCTTGTTGTCGCCGGTGGCTTTCTTCAACGCCTCGCTGGACTGCTCGTCCGTTACGTTGACTTCCCGGAAAGGAACCCCTCGTTTGGCCAGCAGCTGCCGAGCTTCCGCGCACCCCTCCTTGCAGGCGGGCGCGGTGTACAGCGTAACCGGGTAATTCTTCATCGCCTGCTGCAGCGAGTACGTGGGCGTGCTCGTCTCGACGACGCTCGAGCCGCCCATGTTGCGTTGCTGAACGCTCTTGGCCGCGCCGCGGGGAGGAGGTTGCTGCGTGTAGTGCACGCGGCCATCCTTGTCCACCCAGCGATAGAGCTGCTGGGCGCCGGCATCCCAGGGATGAAGCGCCGAGATGGCGAGTGCAGCGACCGCGGCGATCAATGCGCGCATCGAAGCTGCCCTTCTGAAAACGGCGTAATCTTAAGTGGAGATCGAAGGCTCGTGTTGCGTGACGGCAGCCCCGGTGGGTTCCACTTGCGCGTCGATCATACCATTGTGACGCAGCAGTGCCTCCACACGCGGCTCTCGGCCACGGAACGCCTTGAAGGACTCGATGGCCGGCCGGCTGCCTCCCACGGCAAGGATTTCCCGGTGGAACCTGGAGCCGATGGCCGGATCCAGAACGCCGCGTTGTGTCGTGCGGTTTTCCTCGAAAACGCTGTAGGCGTCGGCTGAAAGCACTTCGGCCCACTTGTAGCTGTAGTAACCCGCGGCATAGGCCGAACCCGCAAACAGGTGGTTGAAGCCGTTGGCGAGGCGGTTGTAGGCAGGAGGAAACAGGACAGCCACCTGGCGCCGCACCTCGTCCAGCAGCTCGAGCAACGTGCGCTCGCCGGCCGGGTCGAAGTCGCAGTGCAGCCTCATGTCGAACAGCGCAAACTCGAGCTGGCGCGCGGTCTGCATGCCGGCCTGGAAGTTCTTCGCCGCAAGCATCTTGTCGTAAAGCGCTCGGGGAAGCGGTTCACCGGTCTCGACGTGCTGCGTCATGCCGTGCAGCACTTCCCATTCCCAGCAGAAGTTCTCCATGAATTGCGACGGCAGCTCCACCGCGTCCCACTCGACGCCGCGGATGCCCGACACGCCTATATGCTCCACCTGCGTGAGCAGGTGATGCAGCCCGTGGCCGAATTCGTGAAACAAGGTAACGACGTCATCGTGGGTGAGCAGCGCCGGCCCTCCACCGACCGGCGGTGAAAAGTTGCACACCAGATACGCCACCGGGGCCTGGATGCCGTGCGCAGTCTTTCGGCGCGTGATCGCTTCGTCCATCCAGGCACCGCCCCGCTTGCTTTCTCTCGCGTAGGGATCCAGATAGAACCGTCCCACGAGCCGGTCAGGCGATTGCGCCGCGTGCCGGCCACTGGTGTCCACGATACGGAAAAAACGCACTGCCGGGTCCCAGGTCTCCGCCTGATCCGGCTCGATGCGCACGCCGTACAGCGCCTCCACCGCGCGGAACATGCCGTCCAGCACCTTGTGCTCGGGAAAATACTGTTTCACCTCCTGGTCGGAGAAGGCGTAGCGGCGCGCGCGCAATTTCTCGGAGGCCCAGGCGATGTCCCAGGCCGCGAGCGACGCAATGCCAAGCTCTTTGCGGGCGCAGGTCTCCAGCTCGGCAAAATCGCACCTCGCGAACGGCAGCGCCTTCCCTGCCAAGTCCTCCAGAAACCGCAGCACGGCCTGCGGCGAATCGGCCATCTTGGTCACCATCGACAGCTCCGCGTAGTTGCGGTAGCCGAGCAGGCGCGCCGATTCCCTGCGCAGCTGCAACATTCGGTGGATGATCCAGGTATTGTCCCAGCGGTCATATTGCGCGCCGTCCTCCGGCGCCGGACGGTATCCCGAACGTGCTTCGTATTGCGCCTTGCGCTCGAGGGCCGGTCCGAATTGCTCTGAAGCGCGTGTCACGTACGCCTGATACATCAACTCGCGCAACTCGCGCCGGTCGGCATACTGCATGACGGCGTGATAGCAGGGTGCCTGCAAGGTCAGTTTCCAGCCGGGCTTGCCGTCCTTGTGCGCGGCCGTACGCGCTGCCTCCAGCACGTCCTGGGGAACGCCGGCCAGCTGTCCGGAATCGACCAGATGCAGCGAGAACGCATTGGTCGAGTCGAGCACGTTCTCCGCGAACTGGGTGCCCAGGCGCGCCAGCTCTTCCTGTATCTCGGCAAAGCGCTGCTTCTGCGCAGGCGGCAGATTCGCTCCGGAAAGCCTGAAATCGCGCAGCTCGTTCTCTATGATGCGCTGCTGGGCGCGGGACAGGCCCGGGTACTGAGGCGAATCGCGCAGCGCCTGGTACTTTTCAAACAGCGCGAGGTTCTGCCCCAGCTCGGTGTAGAACTGCACGACCTTGGGCTGATTGGCGCTGTACGCTTCACGCAACGCCGGCGAATCGAGCACGCCATGCAGGTGTCCGACGATGCCCCAGGCGCGCGAGAGCCGCTCGTTGGCCTCCTCGAGCGGCTGTACGAAGTCGACCCAGGTGGAAGGTGCCGAGACCTGCTCCAGGCGCCTGACGAGCTGGCGGTTTTCCTCGAGCAGGGCGTCCACCGCCGGGCCGATGTGCTCGGCGCGGACGTCGCCGAAGCGGGGCAGAGCGGTGAAGTCCAGAAGCGGATTTTGGCTGGCTGTCATGAAGGGGAAAATGGGGTCAGGTTTCCGTCTGCAAGCAATACCGCGCGGCGCCGAGGGAAATGTGAACCTGACCCCATTTTCCCCGGCCCGCGTAGTGAGACTACTGGGCGGCCGAAAGTTCCGCCGCCCGAACCGTGTTTTCCAGCAGCATGGCGATGGTCATGGGACCGACGCCCCCGGGCACCGGCGTGATGCAGCCGGCTTTGCCCAGCATGGACGGGAAGTCCACGTCTCCACACAGTTTTCCGTCAGGCAGCCGGTTGATCCCGACATCGATGACCGCCACCCCCGGCCTCGCCATTTCGCCGGTGATGAGGCGGGCCTTGCCGACCGCGGCGATCAGCACGTCGGCCTGGCGGATGACAGCCGCCAGGTCGGGGGTCCTGGAATGGCATATGGTGACAGTGGCGTGCCTTTCCAAGAGCAGCAGGGCGACCGGCTTGCCCACGATATTGCTGCGCCCGACCACCACGGCGTGCTTGCCCACCAGGGCGACGCCCGCATGGTCCAGCAGGCGCATGACGCCGGCAGGGGTGCAGGGTACGAACCGAGCATTGCCCACCACCAGCCGACCCACGTTTTCCGGGTGGAACCCGTCCACGTCCTTTCCCGGTGCGATGGAGTGAATGACCGCTTCGGCGGAAACGTGCTTCGGCAGCGGCAGCTGAACCAGGATGCCGTGCACTTTACGATCACGGTTGAGCTCCGCAATCAACCCGAGCAAGTCCCGTTCCGAGATGGACGCCGGCAGCTGATGCTGTATCGAAGCGATGCCCGCCTCGTCGCACGCTTTCGTCTTGTTGCGTACGTAAATCTGCGAAGCCGGGTCTTCGCCGACCAGAACCACGGCCAGACCGGGATGCACGTTCCGCGCGGCAAGGTCGCGAACGCGCACAGCCAAGGCTGCGCGGAGCTCGCGCGCAAGAGCCGCACCGTCGATGATGCGTGTTTCCATGAGGGATCCAGAGAAAAGCCGTCATTATGGACCATCTCTTCCGCTTTGCACTATCCGGAATACGATTTTACAATCCGAATGATCGGCCCTGACCGGGCGGCTCGGCCATTACGCCGGCCGGCCTCGTTCGCGGGGGCTGGACTAGAATCCGCCCTAAAGGTCCCGCTCCCGATACCTGGGCCGTCCCGCGAGGCGAGGTCGCTGTCGGGGCAAGCCTTATCCTCATTTAGATCACGCATTAGACCTGTCAGGAGGCGACATGTCAGCGTTGCCTGAGATCGAGGCTGCCAACGATCCCGATTCTCTGGAAACCCGGGAATGGCTGGACGCGCTGGAGGGCGTGCTGGAACGCGAGGGTCCGGAGCGCGCCCATTATTTGCTCGAGAAGCTCATCGACAAAGCGCGCCGCTCCGGCGCCTACCTGCCCTTCTCGGCCACCACGGCTTACCTCAATACCATTCCTCTGCACATGGAGGAGCGCTCCCCGGGCGATCACGCGCTCGAGGAACGCATCCGCGCCTACGACCGTTGGAATGCGCTCGCCATGGTGGCTCGGGCCAACAAGAACGACGACGAGCTGGGCGGGCACATCGCGAGCTTCGCCTCCGTGGGTACGCTGTTCGAAGTCGGGTTCAGCCACTTCTGGAATGCGCCCCACGAAGGTCACGGCGGCGACCTGATTTACTTCCAGGGCCATTCGGCGCCCGGGATCTACGCGCACGCCTATCTCGAGGGGCGGCTCACCGAAGAGCAGCTCAACAATTTCCGCCGCGAGGTCGACGGCAAGGGCATCTCGTCCTATCCCCACCCCTGGCTCATGCCCGATTTCTGGAAGTTTCCAACCGTATCGATGGGGCTCGGACCCATCCAGGGCATCTACCAGGCGCGATTCCTGAAATACCTGCATGCGCGCGGACTCGCCCCTACCGCCAACCGCAAGGTATGGGTGTTCTGCGGCGACGGCGAAATGGACGAGCCCGAATCCATGGGGGCGATCGGCCTGGCCGCGCGGGAGAAGCTCGACAACCTCATTTTCGTCATCAACTGCAACCTGCAGCGGCTCGATGGGCCGGTGCGCGGCAACGGCAAGATCATCCAGGAGCTCGAAGGCGATTTCCGCGGTGCCGGCTGGAATGTCATCAAGCTGATCTGGGGCTCGTACTGGGATCCGCTGTTCGCCCGGGACAAGGAAGGCATACTGCTGCGCGTCATGGAAGAGACGGTGGACGGCGAATACCAGAACTACAAGGCGAACGACGGCGCGTTCGTCCGCAAGCACTTCTTCGGCAAGCATCCGAAGCTTCTGGAACTGGTGTCGCGCATGACCGATGAGGACATCTGGCGGCTGAACCGCGGCGGGCACGACCCGCACAAAGTCTATGCCGCCTACGCCGCCGCGGTGAAGCACACGGGACAGCCGACCGTCATCCTGGCGAAGACCATCAAGGGCGAGGGCCTGGGCAAGCAGGGCCAGGCGAAGAATCCGACGCACCAGCTGAAAAAGGTGGACACGCAGACTGTGCGCGAGCTGCGCGATCACTTTAAGATTCCCATCCCGGACGAGCGGCTGGACGAGGTGCCGTTCTACAAGCCCAAGGACGACGATCCGGTGATGGTGTACCTGCACGAGCGCAGGAAGGCGCTCGGCGGCTACCTGCCGCAGCGCCGCAGGAAGGCGGACAGCCCGCCGCCGGTGCCCGACCTGTCCGCATTCGACAGCCTGCTCAAGCCGACCGACCGCGAAATCTCCACCACCATGGCGTTCGTTCGCCTGCTCACGGCGCTGCTGCGCGACAAGAGCCTGGGCAGGCACATCGTGCCCATCGTCCCCGACGAGGCGCGCACGTTCGGCATGGAGGGCATGTTCCGCCAGCTCGGCATCTATTCCTCGGAGGGACAGAAATACGTGCCGGTGGACCGCGAACAGGTCATGTATTACCGCGAGGACAAGGCGGGACAGATTCTGGAGGAGGGCATCAACGAGCCGGGCGCGTTTTCCTCCTGGATTGCTGCCGCCACCTCCTACAGCAACAGCGATCTCACCATGGTGCCGTTCTACATCTTCTATTCGATGTTCGGCTTCCAGCGCGTGGGCGACCTGGTGTGGGCGGCCGGCGACCAGCGCGCGCGCGGCTTCCTGCTGGGAGGCACGGCGGGCCGCACCACCCTGAACGGCGAAGGCCTGCAGCACGAGGACGGCCATTCGCACGTGCTGTTTTCGGTGGTGCCCAATTGCGTCTCGTACGATCCGACGTTCGCGCACGAGCTTGCCGTGATCGTCCACGATGGCTTGCGCCGCATGGTGGCCGATCAGGAGGACGTCTTCTATTACATCACGGTGATGAACGAGACCTATGCTCACCCCGGGCTCCAGGATGTCGCGGACAAGGACGCGCACGAGGGCATTCTGAAAGGCATGTACCTGTTCAAGGAAGGCCCGCGCAAGAAGCTCAAGGTGCAGCTGCTCGGTTCAGGGACCATACTGCGCGAAGTGATCGCGGCCAGCGAGCTGCTCGAGAGCCACTGGAACGTGGGCGCCGATCTTTGGAGCGCCACCAGCTTCACGGAGCTGCGCCGCGACGGACTGGACTGCGAACGCTGGAACACGCTGCACCCGGGCGCGCCGCAGCGCGAGTCGTACGTCGAAAAGCGCCTGAAGGACCGCTCCGGGCCGGTGGTGGCGTCGAGCGACTACATGAAAGCCTTCGCAGACCAGATCCGAGCACTCATTCCCAAGGGCAGGACCTACCGGGTGTTGGGAACCGACGGGTACGGGCGCTCCGATTCGCGTGCCAAGCTGCGCCACCATTTCGAGGTGAACCGGTATTGGGTGACGCTAGCCGCTCTGAAAGCGCTGGCCGACGAGGGCGCGCTGAAAGCTTCCGTCGTTTCGGATGCCATAGCCAAGTACGGCATCGATCCCGACAAGCCTAATCCGGTCGGTGTTTGAACCGCTCGAGGCGCCGACCATGATGCCAATGAGGAGGGTATGGGCGCGCTCAAAGAAATAAACGTGCCGGACATCGGCGACTTCAAGGACGTCGACGTGGTGGAAGTACTGGTCCGTCCCGGCGACCAAGTGCAGCCCGAACAGTCGCTGATCACGGTCGAATCGGATAAAGCGACCATGGAGATTCCTTCACCGGCGGCAGGCGTGGTGAAGGAACTCAAGGTCAAGGTGGGCGACAAGGTGTCCCAAGGGAGCCCGATTCTGCTGGTGGATGCCGGCGATGCACGGGACAGCGCGGCCGTCCCGGCGCCCCGCGCGGGCCCTGAAGAAGCGCGCCGGGCGGAAGCCCCACAGCCGACGCCTATTCATGCGCCTGCTCCCGTGCCGTTCGAGCCGGCGCCCGAATCGGCGACATTCAAGCCGCACGCGAGCCCGTCGGTGCGCAAATTCGCGCGCGAGCTCGGCGTAGACCTCGCCCGCATCCGCGGCAGCGGTCCCAAAGGCCGGATCACGCACGAGGACGTGCAGGCCTTCGTGAAGGGCGTGATGCAGGGCGCGCCGTCGGCAGCCGCACCGCGCGCGGGGCTGGGACTCGGCCTTCCCGAATGGCCCCAGGTCGATTTCGCCAAGTTCGGCCCGATTGAAACGAAGCCGCTGTCGCGCATCAAGAGGATCTCGGGCGCCAATCTGCATCGCAACTGGGTGTCCATTCCGCATGTCACGCAATTCGACGAGGCCGACATCACCGAGCTCGAAGCGTTCCGCAAAGCGAGCGCTGCGGAAACGGAAAAGCAGGGCTTCAAGCTCACCATGCTCGCTTTTCTCATCAAGGCTTGCGTCACGACGCTGCGGCAATATCCCCACTTCAACGCGTCGCTGGATCCCTCGGGCGAAAGCCTGGTCATCAAGAGCTACTACCACATCGGCGTGGCGGTCGATACGCCGGAAGGGCTGGTCGTTCCGGTGATCAAGGACGCCGACCGCAAAGGCGTGTTCGACCTGGCGAGGGAGCTCTCGGAGATGTCGAAGCTGGCGCGCGAAAAGAAGCTCAAACCGGGCGACATGCAGGGCGGAACGTTTTCGATATCGAGCCTGGGCGGCCTGGGCGGAACGGCATTCACGCCCATCATCAACGCCCCCGAGGTCGCCATCCTGGGGGTGTCCCGATCGGTGACGCGGCCGGTTTTCAAGGACGGCCAGCTCGTGCCGCGGCTGATGCTGCCGTTCGGCCTCGCCTATGACCATCGGGTGATCGACGGCGCCGACGGCGCCCGGTTCACCTCCTATCTGGCTTCGGTGCTCTCCGACATTCGCCGCTCATTGCTCTAAAGAGGGACGGCCCCTCGCCGACATAAGGACATCATGGCTCAGCCGATTGAAGTAAAAGTCCCGGACATCGGGGACTTCAAGGACGTCGACGTGGTGGAAGTGCTCGTCAAGCCGGGCGACCGCGTCGAACAAGAGCAATCGCTGCTCACCCTGGAGTCGGACAAGGCGACCATGGAGATACCGTCGTCCCACGCCGGCGTGGTGAAGCAACTGAGAACCAAGGTGGGCGACAAGGTTTCGCAAGGCTCGGTGATCGTCGTACTGGATGCCGACGCGCAAGCGGCTGCGGCTTCGCAAGCCCCGCAGGGGCAGGCGCAGCCCAAACCTTACATGGGCATGATCGACCATCGGTGCGACGTGCTCGTGCTGGGCTCCGGACCCGGCGGGTACTCGGCGGCCTTCCGTGCCGCGGACCTGGGTTTGAAAACGGTGCTCGTGGAGCGCTATCCGACGCTTGGCGGCGTCTGCCTCAATGTCGGCTGCATTCCTTCGAAAGCACTCCTGCACACCGCCGCGGTGATCGACGAGGCGCGCGGCATGGCCGAACACGGCGTCGCTTTCGCCGAGCCGAGCATCGACCTGGAGAAGCTCCGCGCCTTCAAGGACAAGGTGGTCGGCAAGCTCACCGCGGGCGTGGCCGGCATGGCGAAGATGCGCAAAGTCACCGTCGTGCAGGGCGTGGGCGGGTTCATCGACCCCAACCACCTTGCCGTGGCGACGCCGGAGGGTCGCGAAGTGGTGGAGTTCAAGAGCGCCATCATTGCCGCCGGCTCCCAGGCGACGCGCCTGCCGTTCATGCCTCAGGACAGGCGCGTCGTCGATTCCACCGGCGCGCTGGAGCTCAGAACGCTGCCGAAAAAAATGCTGGTCGTCGGCGGCGGCATCATCGGACTGGAGATGGGCACGGTATTCTCGACGCTCGGCGCCCGGCTCGACGTCGTGGAAATGATGGACGGGTTGATGCTGGGTGCCGACCGCGACCTGGTGCGGGTGTGGCAGAGAATGAACCAGCGGCGCTTCGACCGCATCATGCTGAAGACGCGCACCACCGCGGCCGAAGCGAAAACCGACGGCATATGGGTGCGCTTCGAGGGCGACCAGGCGCCCCCCGAGCCGCAGCGCTACGACATGGTGCTGGTGTCGGTCGGGCGCAGCCCGAACGGCCAGCGCATCGGCGCGGACAAGGCCGGCGTGCGCGTGGACGAACGCGGCTACATCCCGGTCGACTCGCAGAGGCGCACCAATGTGCCGAATATTTTCGCCATCGGCGACATCGCGGGACCGCCCATGCTGGCCCACAAGGCCACCCACGAGGGGCACGTGGCGGCCGAGGCGGCCGCGGGCCGGAAATCGCACTTCGACACCCGTGCGATCCCGTCGGTCGCCTATACCGATCCGGAGCTCGCCTGGGTCGGCATGACCGAGGATGAAGCCAAGACGCAGGGCGTGGAGCTGGGCGTGGGCCGCTACCCGTGGTCGGCGCTCGGCCGTGCCATCGCAAACGGGCGCGACGAAGGTTTCACCAAGCTCCTGTTCGACGCCAAGACCCACCGCATCGTGGGCGCCGGAATCGTCGGCACGGAGGCGGGCGACCTGATCAGCGAGCTCGCGCTGGCGATCGAAATGGGGGCGGACGCGACCGACATCGGCAGGACCATCCATCCGCATCCGACGCTGGGCGAGTCGGTGGGCCTCGCGGCCGAGTTCTACGAAGGCGTCTGCACCGATCTTCCGCCGCCGAGGAAGAAAGCTTGATGAACCAGGACGGCATGAAGGCGGCAGCGGCCCGCGAAGCGGTGAGGCACGTCGTGGACGATGCGCCGGTGGGCGTGGGCACGGGCAGCACGGCGAATTTCTTCATCGACGAGCTGGCAAAGATCAAGGACAGGATCGCAGGGGCAGTGCCGAGCTCGGAGCAGACGGCCCAACGCCTGCTGAAGCACGGCATAACGGTGCTCGACCTGAACAGCGTGGACGAGCTGCCGGTGTACGTCGACGGCGCCGATGAGATCACCGAGCACCTGGCCATGATCAAGGGCGGCGGCGGGGCACTCACCCGCGAGAAGATCGTGGCGGCCGTGGCGCGAAAATTCGTCTGCATCGCCGACGAATCGAAGCTGGTGAGCGTGCTCGGGCGCTTTCCGCTGCCGATCGAGGTCATCCCCATGGCACGCTCCTACGTCGGGCGGCAGATGGTGAAGCTCGGCGGCACGCCCCGATTGCGGGCCGATTTCACCACCGACAACGGGAACCTCATCATCGACGTGTCGGGGCTCGCCATCGACGACCCCGCCGGGCTCGAAGCCCGCATCAACTGCATCCCCGGCGTCGTCACGGTGGGGCTTTTCGCCCTGCGAGGGGCGGACGTTCTGCTTCTCGGAACCGCGGCGGGCGTGAAGACGGTTTCGCGCGCATAGGCTGCTGCCCGCGCTGAAACGCCGGCGTCACAAAGCTGTGCTACGCTCGAATCACTTGGTCCCGGAGCCTGCATTCCATGCCCCACGTCGGAATGACCGATCACATCTCCAAGCAGTTCGACGCCGAACTGGAGGCGGTGCGCACGCGCGTGCTGCAGATGGGCGGGCTGGTCGAACAGCAGGTCGTGAAGGCCATGGAAGGGCTTGCCTCGGGCGACCTTCAGATGATCGACCGGGTGATCGCCGACGACCATCGCGTCAATGCGATGGAAGTCGAGTTGGACGAGGCGTGCGGAACCATCATCGCCAAGCGCCAGCCCGCGGCGGTGGATCTGCGCCTGATCATCGCGGTCATCAAGACCATCACCGATCTGGAGCGCATCGGTGAC
>Ga0156022_1183_pt1 | contig 62272 bp, 56 predicted proteins | sample RifCSPlowO2_02_FD_107676 | JGI IMG/M metagenome (GOLD analysis project Ga0156022, IMG submission 107676) | Betaproteobacteria bacterium RIFCSPLOWO2_02_FULL_65_24 | reverse complement strand
CGTCGACGAAATCTACGGCGGCCTGGTCTATGACCGCGAGCCGTCGACCGCCCTGGAGCTGGGCGAAGACGTGATTGTCGTCAACAGTTTCTCGAAGTATTTCAATATGACCGGCTGGCGACTGGGCTGGCTGGTTGCGCCGGAAGACTTGCTGCCCGAAATAGAAAAGCTCGCTCAGAACCTCTACGTGAGCCCGCCAGCGCCGGCGCAGTTCGCCGCGCTGGCCGCTTTCCTCCCCGAGACGCTCGCGCTGCTCGAAGAACGGCGCCTCGAATTCCAGCGCAGGCGCGATTTTCTGGTGCCGGCGCTGCGCTCGCTCGGCTTTTCCGTTCCGGTGACACCCGAGGGAGCGTTCTACGTCTACGCCGGATGCGAGCGGTTCGCGGCAGATAGCGCGGCTTTCACCCTCGAATTGCTCCACCAGGCCGGTGTGGCGGTGGCCCCCGGCATGGACTTCGGGAACAACGCGGCCGAACGGCACGTGCGTCTTGCCTACACGCGGTCCATGTCCGAGCTGGAAGAAGGCATCGAGCGCCTGGCCCGATTCATTTGCGCCGGCCGCTGAGCTCAGGCCGACGAAGCCTTGTTCACCGGCTGGCTCGGCCGGCTGATCGCCTGCCGCAGCCGCTGCTGCTCGGCGATCACCTTCTCGGCGTACTGACTCGAAAGATCGAGCGCGGCGCCGTTATACCATTGCAGGCCGCCTTCCAGGCTGCCGCTGCGCAGGATGTACTCCTTGAGGATGCGCGCCCCGATCTGCACATTGGTCACCGGATCGAGCAGTGCCTGCTCGCCGCCGTGCTTCTCGAGCTTGTCCTGGTGGTGTTTCGGGATCACCTGCATGAGGCCTTTCGCGCCCATCACGCTTTCGGCGATCGGATTGAGCTTCGATTCCACGGCCATGACAGCCAGAATGAGCAGGGGATCGAGACCCACTTGCTTGCCTGCGCCGAAGGCTATGGCAACCAGGTGTTCGGTGGCATCGGCCGCCACCCGGTAGCGGCGGGAAAGATAATGGGCTAAGGCTCGCTGCGCAGGGCTGGCGTCGGCCACGCGATGGTTCTCGCCTTCGTCGCGGCTGTCTGACTGGAGGGCGGATCGGTCCGTTGGCAAAGCCGCCAGCCGGGCACCCTCGTAGACGAAGAATGCAACGAACACCACACCTGTCACGGCAAAACCGTGATGCAGTAGCGCGGCGAGCCGGCGGCAGCCGTTCGCCAAAGAGCCTTTCAACTTCGATGTGTTCATCGCACACCTCCGTCTAGCCCCTTGGGGCGCTATTTATCGGCCAGCCGCGCACCAGGCGCGACAAGATGAACTGCTTGGGCCTGGGGTCCAGCGTTACCGCTGGCCAGGCATGCGACCCGAGACTGCTCGGCCGCCGGCGCTGTCATCCGGCCCCGTAGGGCCGGTGCCAACGCCTAACCGTCGGCGAGAGAATTTCTTCGGAAGCGCGATTCTATTGAAGGGTTCAAGGGGCGTCAATCGCGCATTCGTGACACGGCAAAATATCCCTCGCGTTCAATAGCTTGTACGAACTGCCGGCGGAAAAACTCCCGGCTCCGCCACCTGGCGGCCCTTTCAGAACTTCCAGGCCCGCGGCAGCAAAAGCCGGGTTCCCAGTCCCAACCGAATGCCTGCGGATCAGCCCAGGGGTTGACACACGGACCGTCCGCAGACCATTCGATACCCGCCTAGGGCCTTGAGCCCGTCGGAAACGGCCAGGCAGCTGCAGGGTTGAGGGCGGTCCTTGCCCCCGGGGCTGCCGCGGTGGCCGGGGCCGGAGCCGCCGGAGCCATCGCTGCCGCCGCCGGCGCTGCAGCCGCCGGCTTGGTCTTCTTCTTCTTGGCCGGTTTCCTGGCGGCCTTTTTCCCGGCCGCTTTCTTCTTCTTGGCGGTTTTACCGGCTGCCTTCTTCACGGCAGCCTTGCGCTTCACCGCTTTTTTGCTGCCTGATGCTCTCCTCTTCTTTTTCTTGGCGGGTTTTTTCGCTTTCGCTTTTTTCGCTTTTTTCTTTGTTGCCATGGTAGTGATCTCCATCAAAAGTTAAGGGAACAACGCACCAACCCGCCTGTGCGAGCGCGGGGTCATTCAACCGCCGGGGCAAACCCCGACGGGTTGAATCCTTTGCAATGCTTTGCCTCTGCAACCACCCGATGCACGCCGTCCTCCTTCGCTTCAGTGCCGCCGTAAGAGGCTATTCCCAATTGAGGGCGCCCCCGGTCTGGTACTCGATCACCCGCGTCTCGAAGAAATTGCGCTCCTTTTTCAGGTCGATCATTTCGCTCATCCAGGGGAAGGGGTTGCCCGCGCCGGGGTACAGCGGCTCGACGCCTATCTGCTGGCAGCGCCGATTGGCGATGAAGCGCAGGTACTCCTTGAACATCCGCGCATTGAGACCGAGAACGCCGCGCGGCATGGTGTCCTCCGCATAGCGGTATTCGAGCTCCACCGCCTTCCTCACCAGGGCCTGCACTTCTTCGCGGAACTCCGGGGTCCAGAGGTGCGGGTTTTCCATCTTGATCTGGTTGATGAGGTCGATGCCGAAATTGCAGTGCATCGACTCGTCCCTCAGGATGTACTGGTATTGCTCGGCGGCCCCGGTCATCTTGTTCTGCCGGCCGAGCGCCAGGATCTGGGCGAAGCCGACATAAAAGAACAATCCCTCCATCAGGCAGGCAAACACGATCAGGCTGCGAAGCAGTTTCTGGTCGTTGTCGACGGTTCCGGTGCTGAAACACGGGTCGGTCAGTATGTCGATGAACGGGATGAGGAATTCGTCCTTGTCCCGGATGCTGGGGATCTCGTGGTAGGCATTGAACACTTCGCCTTCATCCAGGCCGAGGCTCTCCACGATGTACTGATAGGCGTGGGTATGGATCGCTTCCTCGAATGCCTGGCGCAGAAGGTATTGCCGGCACTCCGGCGCGCTGATGTGGCGATACGTTCCCAGGACGATGTTGTTGGCGGCAAGCGAGTCGGCGGTGACGAAAAACCCCAGGTTGCGCCTGACCAGCCGCCGCTCGTCTTCCGTGAGCCCGTTGGCGTCGCGCCACAGGGCGATGTCGCGGCTCATGCCGATTTCCTGCGGCATCCAGTGATTGGCGCAGGCGGCCAGGTATTTCTCCCAGGCCCACTTGTACTTGAACGGGACCAGCTGATTCACATCGGTGCCGCCGTTGATGACCCGCTTGTCTTCCACGCGGATGCGGCGAAAACTGTCTTGCGGGTCCTTGCTCTGTGCTGGGCAGACCCGGTGTGCAGCCGATGGCGGCATGAATCCCGGCGCGGGCTGCACGCCGGGCCCGGGCGGCCTCGCGAGGCCCGGGTCATCGTCGAAAGAAAGCATCGCCTCCTCCATGATCCGGGTGCCGGTCCACGGGCGACCGAAGCGTGCCCATCATTGGCAGGCTTCGCACTCGGGGTCGTCGATGGCGCAAAACTTGGGCTCCGACCCGGCCGCGGCAGCGGCGCGGCTCCCGGACGGCACGGCGTTCAGCTGACCCGCCCTGACGGTGGATTTCTCGGCGTGCGTCGCTCCGAGCGTGCGCAGGTAGTACGTCGTCTTCAAGCCGCGTACCCAGGCGAGCTTGTAGGTATCGTCGAGTTTCTTTCCGGACGCGTTCGCGATGTAGATGTTGAGCGATTGCGACTGGTCTATCCACTTCTGGCGGCGTGCGGCGCACTCCACCAGCCAGCTCGGGTCGATCTCGAACGCGGTGGCGTACAGGCGGCGCAACTCGGCCGGAACGCGGTCGATGCGGGCGAGGTTCCCGTCGAAGTATTTCAGGTCGGCCACCATTACCTCGTCCCACAGCCCGAGTTTCTTCAGGTCCCTCACCAGGTACTCGTTCACCACCGTGAATTCGCCGGACAGGTTCGATTTCACGTAGAGGTTCTGGTAGGTCGGCTCGATCGAGGCGCACACCCCGACGATGTTCGAGATGGTTGCCGTGGGAGCGATGGACACGCTGTTGGAGTTGCGCATGCCAAACGAGCGGATGCGCTCGCGCAGCGCCGTCCAGTCGATCGATGACGACAGGTCTATATCGACGTAGCCGCCCCGCGCTTGCTCGAGCAGCTGCAGCGTGTCCTGCGGCAATACGCCGCGGTCCCACAGCGAGCCTTTGAACGTCGCGTAGCGGCCGCGTTCCTCGGCGAGCTCGGTGGAGGCCCAGTAGGCATGGTAGGCCACCGCCTCCATCGACCGGTCGGCGAATTCGACCGCCTCGGGCGACGCATAAGGAATGCGCAGCGCGTGCAGGCAGTCCTGGAACCCCATGATCCCCAGCCCCACGGGCCGGTGCCGCAGGTTGGAGCGACGCGCTTTCTCCACTGCGTAGTAATTGAGGTCGATCACGTTATCCAGCATGCGCATGCCGGTCGAAATGGTATTCCTGAGCTTTTCGTGATCGAGTTGCAGGCTGCCGTCGACGGATTTCAGGTGGGCCACGAGGCTTACCGAGGCCAGATTGCAGACGGCGATTTCCTCGCCGCTGGTGTTCAGCGTTATTTCGGTGCACAGGTTGGAGCTGTGCACCACGCCTGCATGCTGCTGCGGCGAACGGATGTTGCAGGGATCCTTGAAGGTGATCCAGGGATGACCCGTTTCGAACAGCATGGAAAGCATCTTGCGCCACAGCTGCACGGCGGGAATGCGCTTGAAGAGCTTGATCTCGCCTTTCTCGGCCTTGTGCTCGTAGGCCACATAGGCTGTTTCAAATCCCTTGCCGTACTTGTCGTGCAGGTCCGGCACGTCCGCGGGGCTGAACAAGGTCCAGGCCGCGTTTTCCATGACACGGCGCACGAACAGGTCCGGTATCCAGTTCGCCGTGTTCATGTCGTGGGTGCGGCGCCGGTCGTCTCCGGTGTTCTTGCGGAGCTCCAGGAACTCCTCGATGTCCAGGTGCCAGGTCTCCAGGTAGGAGCACACCGCGCCTTTTCTCTTGCCGCCCTGATTGACGGCAACGGCGGTGTCGTTCACCACCTTGAGGAACGGCACGACGCCCTGGGACTTTCCGTTGGTTCCCTTGATGTGCGAGCCGAGCGCCCGGACCGGCGTCCAGTCGTTGCCGAGCCCTCCGGCGAACTTCTGGAGCAGGGCATTGTCCTTGATGGCCTCGAAGATGCCGTCCAGGTCGTCGCACACCGTCGTGAGGTAGCAGGAGGACAGTTGCGAGCGCAGCGTGCCGGCATTGAAAAGCGTAGGCGTGGAGCTCATCAGATCGAAAGACGACAGCGCGTTGTAGAACTCCATCGCCCGCGCTTCGCGGTCGATTTCGTTCAGCGCCAGGCCCATTGCGACCCGCATGAAGAACGCCTGCGGCAACTCCAGCCGTCGTTCCTGCAAATGCAGGAAGTAGCGATCGTAGAGCGTCTGCAGCCCGAGGTAGCCGAACTGCAGATCGCGTGCAGCGTCCAACGCCTTGCCGAGCCTCTTCAGATCGAAGCTCGCCAGGCGCGGATCCAGGAGCTCCGCGTGGATGCCCTTCTTGATGAACAGGGGGAAATATTCCGCGTAGCGCTTTTTCATGTCGGCATGAGCGACTTCCTCGCCGAGCACTTCCAGCCGGATGGTGTTGAGCAGCAACCGGGCGCTGACGCAGCTGTACGCCGGGTCCTTTTCGATCAGCGCCCGCGCCGAGAGGATGGCCGACTTGCGCACTTCCTCGGCTGGAACGCCGTCGTAGAGGTTTTTCAGCGTCTCCTGGAGAATCAGCTTGGGATCGACCTCGGCGCCCAATCCTTCACACGAGGCCGATATCACCGCCGCCAGGCGCGCCACGTCCAGCGTACGCCGCACGCCATCCTCGAGCACATGGAGCTGCTGCGGGGGGGCCGGCGACCTTTTCTGCGCCGCCTCCTGCGCGCGCTCGGCGGCACGCTTTTCCCGATAGAGCACATACGCGCGTGCCACTTCGTGCTCGCCCGATCGCATGAGCGCAAGCTCGACCTGGTCCTGGACGTCTTCTATATGGAACGTGCCCCCGCCGGGCTGCCGCCGGACGAGCGCGGCGAGCACCGTTTCGGTCAGAGAAGCCACGAGCTCGCGGATGCGGGCGGACGCAGCACCCTGGCCTCCATTCACGGCGAGGAACGCTTTCGCCATGGCAACGGAAATCTTTCCCGGCTCGAAGCCGACCACCGCGCCGTTGCGGCGGATGATCCGGTACTGCGCGAGCGGGGATTCGAGGTCTGGAACCCCCTGCACAGCTTCCGGCAGGCCGCTGATCGACAGTGAAGCAGAGGTCGTGGCATCAGCGGTTGTCTGCATAGGCTCGGTCTCCTGTTCCTCGGTTGCAGGCGCATCCCGTTGCCCGGTGGCCGGGACCGGCACCGCTCAACGCTCCTGACCACAATATATAGTACCTTCCATGCCGATCGCAACAAATACTTGTATCTGAACGGGGCACACAGTCGAACGCGCCATCGAAGGCGATGCTGGCGCGGCCCTCAGCCGTGCAGAAAGGCCCGCGCATTCGTGTGCGCGGACCGTCTGTCTTCGCGGGATGTCAGGCCTGGGGTTCTAGCAGGGCGCGGTAGCGCTGCCAGTCGAACGAGGCCCCGGGGTCGGTCTTGCGACCGGGCGCAATGTCGCTGTGGCCGGCGAGGTCCGCGATGGGATAGCGCCGGCGCAAGGCGCGCGTCAGCCGTGCCAGACGCGAATACTGGGCGGCGGTGTACGGAATGCTGTCCGCGCCTTCGAGCTCCACGCCTATCGAAAAGTCGTTGCAGCGCTCGCGCCCGGCCCAGCTGGAGACGCCCGCATGCCATGCACGCCGGTCGCAGGGCACGAATTGCACCAGCTCGCCTCTGCGCCGGATCAGGAAATGTGCCGAAACCCTGAGCCCGCGCAGGGGGTGAAAGCCGGGATGCGAATCACAGTCGAGGGTGTTGGCAAACAGCCGCTCCACCGCGTCGCCGCCGAACTGCCCGGGGGGAAGGCTGATGCCGTGGACGACGAGCAGAGTCACCTGCGTGCCCGACGGCCTTGCGTCCTGGTTCGGGGAGGGCGCTTGCCGCGCCTTGCCAAGAACGCCGCCTTCGGACCACTGCTCTGACACGGGGTTCTTCCTTCTCTGCGGAGCGCTCGCGCACCGGCTCGGGGCAGCGGCCCTCGCCTGCCATCCCTAGTCTATGCCCAGACGCTCCATGCGGTAGCGCAGCGACCGGAAGGTGACGCCCAGCAGCTTCGCGGCTGCAGTGCGGTTGTAGCGCGTCTTTTCCAGGGCCTCGACAATCGCCTCGCGCTCGATGCTGTCCAGATAATCCTGCAGCGGCCACTTGGCGTGCGCCGCGGGAGCCTCCTGCGGCGGCGGCGCGAGCTGCAAGTCCTCGGGCTGCACCTCCTCCGCGGCGCACAGGGCGATGGCGCGCTCCAGCACATTTTCCAGTTCCCGGAAATTGCCCGGGAAATCGTAGCGCGTAAGCGCCTGCAGCGCAGCGGCGGACAGCTTCACGGCACGGCCATTGGAACGCGAATGCCGCTCCAGTATGGACTGCGCTAGCGCCGGTATGTCGTCGCGGCACTCGCGCAGCGGCGGCATGTGCAGTTCGATGACGGCGAGGCGGTAGTAAAGATCCTGTCTGAACTTCCCGGACTCCACGCCTTTGGCCAGGTCCTGGTGGGTGGCGCACATGATCCTCACGTCGGCGGCATCCTCGGTCGTGGCGCCTATCTTGCGCACCCGCTTTTCCTGTATCGCCCTGAGCAGTTTGACCTGCATTGCGAGCGGCAGGTCGGCTACCTCGTCCAGGAACAGGGTGCCGCCGTTGGCCGCGTGGAAAAAGCCGTCCTTGTCGGCGTCGGCGCCGGTAAAGGCGCCCTTGCGGTAACCGAAGAATTCGCTTTCCACGAGGTTTTCGGGAATGGCACCGCAATTGACCGGGACAAACGGCTGCTCGCTTCGCGTACCGAGCGCATGGATCATTCTCGCGGCCAATTCCTTTCCGCTGCCCGATTCGCCGGAGACATATACGGGCGCCTGGCTGCGCGCGAGCTTTTCTATCATGCGCCTGGCGTTGTCGATGGCCGGGCTTGCCCCGAGCAGCTCGGCGCCGCGCTCCGGCGGCGCCTTGTGCGGAAGCCGCAGCGCCGACTTGACCAGCGTACGCAGCTGGTCGAGCGACAACGGCTTGGTGAGGTAGTCGAAGGCACCGGACTTGAGCGCCGCCACAGCGCTTTCAGGGCTGCCGTACGCCGTGATGACGGCCACCGGGAGATCGCTGCATTGGTTGGTGATATGGCGCACGAGCTCCAGCCCGTCCCCGTCGGGCAACCTCATGTCGGTCAGGCACAGGTCGAAAGGCCGCTCATCCAGCCGCGCTCTCGCCTCACTGACGGAGCCCACCGACTCCACGCGCAATCCCATGCGCAGGAGCGACAGCTCCAGGAGCTCCCGTATATCGGCCTCATCATCGACGACCAGCACGCCCGGCTGGTCCGCCGCCTTGCGCCGCTCCGGCCGTCTGTTCAGTGGGTCGCCTGCCATAGGATCCTGAAATCGGCGCCCGAACCCCGGTCGACATAGTCGAGGCTGGCGCCATTCGCCGTACAAAGCTCGCGCGCGATGTACAGGCCCAGACCCGTTCCGCTCGATAAAGTGGTGAAAAACGGCTCGAACAGCTGCGCCTGAAGCTCGCGCGGCACGCCGATGCCGTCGTCGAGCACGTGCAATTCTACCCGATTGCCCCGGCTCATCAGGGCGATGCGCACGCTGCGCGGCGTCTTGCGGCAGTGGCGCCATGCATTCTTCAGCAGGTTCCATAGCACCTGGTTGAGGTGCGTACGGTCGAATTCGACTTTCGCATCCCGAGCAGCCTCGATGGCGAAGCAGTCGCGGGGCACCTGTTCGTTGCGCGCGAACTCCTCCATGAACGCGCTCAGGTGCGTGCACAGGGCGATCGGCTCCGGGCGGATGCGGTCGCGGCGCGAGAGCTCCATTACGTCTTTCACCATTCGATCCAGGCGGCGCGCATTTTCGCGAATGATATGGACCAGGCGGCCGGTGGAATCATTGCGACCTTCTTCTTCCAGGAGATCGCTCGCATGGGTAATGGCCGACAGCGGGTTGCGAATCTCGTGCGCAATGCTGGCCGTGAGCCGACCCAGCGCGGCGAGCTTGAGTTGCTGCGCCTGTTCCTGCTGCTTGGACAGGTCTTCAAGAAAGACGAGCGCGAGGCTGCTTCCGCTCACCCCTGCGGCCACGAAGCGCACGCGCACCAGCTTCCCGCTTTCGGAAAAGCGCACATTCACCATGGACGGACCGTCCCCCGAGCGCCAATGTTGCAGATGCCGTGCGAGGTCTTCCGAATAGCGCTCGATCTGGTCCAGCTCGGGCGCGCTGCGGCCCAGAAGCGCCGAGACCTGAGGATTGTGCAGGCGCACCAGCCCGTTCATGTCCACCACCATGACCCCGTCCTGGACGTCCTGGATGACCAGTTGATTGATTCGCAACTGGTTGGCGAGGTCCGCACCGCGCTGGCGCGCCACCCGCTCGTTCATGATCACGCGCTGCGCGAGCTGGTTGGTGATCAGGGCAGTGGCAAAGAAACCGATGGACAGCAGTCCCGGCTGCAGGAAGTTCGCCGTGAGGTGGTCCTCAACGAGTACCCAGTACGCCTGCTCCATCAGCACCGCAATCGAGGCGACCGCGGCATAGAACAGCATCAGCCTGCCGCGGCTCACCAGTGCCGCGCCGGCAAGCGAAATGAGCAGCATCACGCCCAGGCCGCTGCGTATGCCGGAGGACGCGTTCATCAGAAGCACCAGCGCCGCTATGTCGGCAAGCACGTGGATCGTGAGCTGTCCGTTGAACCAGCTGCGCCATTTGCGAAGCACCGCATGGAATGCCACGGCGGCACACAGATACGCCGCGCTCGCGTAGATGAACAGCGGAAGATTGTGGCTGCCCAGATTCAGGGCATCGCGATATATGAGCACCACGAGCAGGAACAGGCCTGCCACGGCGATGCGGTAGTGGTTGAAATAGACCAGGGACCGCCAGAACGACTCGGCAATCCGCCCCTCTGCCGCGGAGGACGGTGGCGCAAAAGCGGGCTCGGCCAAGCGAGGCTCCCTCAGCCCGCGCCGAGTGCGCGGTGCTCTTCGCTGCAGAAGTAACGGCCCCGCCGCTCGAGGGCTTCGCTGCGCGGCAGGTTCACCCCGCAGTGTTCGCATGCAACCATGTCTTCTGCGGGCGCATCCCGGCTGCGATTGCGGTTTCCGGGCCGCAGCAACGCCTTGATCGCGACGTAGGCGATCAAGGCCAGAACCAGTAAGAACAGTATTTTGCCCATGCGCAGCAGCCCCTGCAGCGCCGGGGATTATACCGGCCCATGGAGCGGCCCTGAGGCCGATTGACGCGCCGCTTACCTGGCGGCGCCAAGGATTTCCTGCCGCACGTCGGTGATATCGAGCGCACGGGTGACGCGCGCGCCCTGGCACTGTCCCGGCTGGGGGCAGCGCGTGCTGCGCGGACAAATGATCCGGGCGGCCTGACCGAGCGAATCTTCCACCCAGGCAATGTTGAGAACGTTGGCCACCGCCCGGATTGCTTCGGCCGCGGGACGCGGAAGCCTCGCGTGTCCGCCGCGGCGCCGGCATTCTTCGGCGATACTCGCAACCACCTGCGCCGGGTCGACGCCGTTCGAGGACAAGGCCGGAGCCAGATCGATCCCCACCGAGAGAACGTGCGGATTGCCTGCCATGTCGCGCGCGCGCCGCGAATGGCAGCAGTAGAGCAGCGACCGCTCGCCTTCCCTCAGCACCGAGATCTGTGAGCCGGATTCGGCGCGCGCATCGCCGATCATGCGGAACAGCGCCCAGTTGGGACAGGGGTCGGTCACCTGCGTCATGTTGCCCCAGGGCAGGGGGATGCCGTTGCCACGATACACGGCGCGCAGATGCCCCGGCGGGTAGGCATCGAAGAAGTGCCAGTAGGGGTAAGGCGATACCTTCGTCATGCGGCGCATGACGGCCGCAGGAGTGAGCTCGAGCTTGCGACCCGCTTCGACGCGGTAACGTTCGCGCAGGAGAAAGCGCCGGAATGGCAGCTTCGGACACAACAGCGCCCCGGCGAAGAAGCTGCACTCGAAGTCACGCCAGGCGTGCAGGACGTCCTTCGCGTCCATGCCCAGCGGGGCCGCCGAGCCGCTGTCGGGGCTTCCGCCCATGTCGCCCCCCGTGGCATGCGCCGACCTCAGGCCGTCGCCCCCGTGCAGCACCTTGTGGCCGATGTGGCAGGCGAGATCGAACTTGAGACGCGCCGGTTCCGTCCGCAGCGCCTTGTTCAGGAAGATTGTGGCGGGCGGCTCGAAGAACGAGCGCACGACGCTCCGCACCTGCCGGTCCTTGTCGCGGGCGAGGACGGGCTTGCGCTCGAACCAGCGGATCTGCAGCCCGTGGCGCTCGCACAGTCGCAGAAGATCGTCCACGGTGAGCGGAAAGCGGCGTTCGCCCACGGCTTCGGCGGCGCGCTCGAGGTCGGGAAATTCGTTGCGCGACATTTCCTGGTGCGAGCGAATGAGCAGGTGGGCAAACTGGCGGCCCGTCGTGCCGGTCTGCGCCAGCAGCTCGGGAATCGCGGCCTGGAGCAGCTCGCGGGAAAACAGGAACGAGGGCTCGAGCGGAATGCGCGCCGCGCCGCCTGCACCTGTTTCGCGCTGCATCGGCGCCAGCTCCGAATTGCGGTCCAGAAACCAGCCCGGCTCGCGCTGAAAGATGCGTGCGATCAGCGCGAGCACCTCCTCGGACGGCACGCGACGGCCGTGCTCGATCATGCTGAGATAGGACACGGAAGGGGCGGTCTGCGCATCGAGCTGAATGCAGCGCGCCGAGAGCTCCTCGAGCGTCATGCGGTTCTGTTTTCGCAGGGTGTGCAGCTTTGCCCCGAGAAAATGGCTCTTTCGGACCAGGCGTTCCATGGGCTGGGGTGGTGAAATTGACGTTGCAAAATTTTCACACACTATTGCGGTGAATTTGACACTGTGAAATTTCCCAATGTGAATTTTGCTGCCAGGCGCGGTCTACCATGCATGCATCAACGTTCCGAGGAGGAGGTCGAGCATGGACATGAGGGCGCACGCGAGGCAGCAAAGCGAGGACGCGGACGAGCTCCGCGGCGAATGGGAAACGAGCCCCCGGTGGGCGGGCGTGACGCGCGGCTACGCCGCCGAGGACGTGATACGGCTGCGCGGCACGGTGCACGTAGAGCACTCGATCGCCCGCCTCGGGTCGGAGAAGCTCTGGCGCCATCTCCAGGAGATGCCCTACGTGAACGCGCTCGGCGCCATGACGGGCAACCAGGCCATGCAGCAGGTGAGGGCCGGCCTCAAGGCGATCTACCTGTCGGGATGGCAGGTGGCGGGGGATGCGAACCTCGCCGGAGAGATGTACCCCGACCAGTCGCTGTACCCGGCAAGCTCGGTTCCCGAAGTCGTCCGCAGGATAAACAACACGCTTTTGCGCGCCGACCAGATCCACCACGCCGAGGGCGATGACTCCATCGACTGGCTGCAGCCCATCGTCGCGGACGCCGAGGCCGGTTTCGGCGGCGTGCTGAACGCCTTCGAGCTGATGAAGGCCATGATCGCCGCCGGCGCCGCGGGCGTGCACTTCGAGGATCAGCTTTCCTCTGCCAAGAAATGCGGCCACATGGGTGGCAAGGTGCTGGTGCCGACGCAGGAGGCGATCAACCGGCTCGTTGCGGCGCGTCTGGCTGCCGACGTGTGCGGGGTGAGCGCGTTCGTCCTTGCTCGCACCGATGCCGAGTCGGCGAACCTCCTCACCTCGGACGTCGATGAGCGTGACCGTGCGTTTATAGACTACACCCAGGGGCGCACTGCCGAAGGCTTCTTCCCGGTCAACCCCGGGCTGGATCAGGCGATCGCACGCGGGCTGGCCTACGCGCCCTACGCCGATCTGCTGTGGTGCGAGACCAAGACGCCCGACCTGGAAGAGGCGCGCCGTTTCGCGGAGGCGATTCACCGGCAGTTTCCCGGAAAGCTGCTCGCTTACAACTGTTCGCCCTCCTTCAACTGGAAGCGCAAGCTCGACGATGCGACGATCGCGAAATTCCAGCGCGAGCTGGCGGCGATGGGCTACCGCTTCCAGTTCATCACGCTCGCCGGATTTCACGCGCTCAATTTCTCCATGTTCACGCTCGCCCTCGGCTACAAGCAGAAGCAGATGAGCGCGTACGTGGCGCTGCAAGAGGCCGAGTTTGCCGCGGAGAAACAAGGCTATACGGCCACCCGGCATCAGCGCGAGGTGGGCGCGGGTTACTTCGATGACATCACCCGGACGGTGACGGCCGGCACTTCGTCGATCACAGCGCTCGCGGGCAGCACCGAGGACCAGCAATTCCGCGACGCTGGCCTCGCCGGGCGGGTCCAGGCGAGCGAGCCTGCGGAGGTTTGAAACAATCTAAAGGAACACTCGGCGCGGCGATCGGTTCAAACCGATGCAGACAAATGGAGATTTCCCAATGGCAGACGACACCAAGCAGCGGCACGGGCAGGACAGGAAGCGCATCGACCTCGATCAGGACTACGAGCTACGCTACTGGACCAGGGAGCTCGGCGTCACGGAGGAAGAGCTGAAGCAGGCCGTACGCGCGGCCGGGACTCAGATCGAAACGGTCCGGAGATACCTGGACAAGCATTAGCGATGGCTAGCCCCAGCAAGCGCGCGGCCGCTGCGGCGCACGCAACGCTAAAGCATTGTATTAGCTTGGTCGGGGTGACTGGATTCGAACCAGCGACTCCTGCGTCCCGAACGCAGTACTCTACCAGGCTGAGCTACACCCCGTGTCGGGTAACCGATGAACGCTGCCGGCCGCGTTCGGTATGACGAGCGGCCCGTTGGGAGGGCAGGATTGTAGCGCAGGCCGCCCCGCCGTCCAAGCGGCTTCAATAACTGCGCGTCACCGAGAACTCGGCCAGCTTGAGCAGGCTGTCCCGAAACGGGGACGCCGGTAGCGCTGCCGTGGCTGCGCCCGCGCAATCCGCTTCGGCGCGTGCGCGCCGGCGTGCATAATCGAGCGCGCCCGTGGCCTGTATCGCTTCGGTGACGGCCTCGAAATCGGCGCGGCCGCCCCGTTCGATCGCCTGCCGCACAACAGCGGCCTGCGGTGCACTGCCCCGCTGCAGCACATGGATCAGCGGCAACGTGGGCTTGCCTTCGTTCAGGTCGTCTCCCAGGTTCTTTCCGGTTTCGGACGCATCGCCCGAGTAATCCAGCACGTCGTCGATCAGCTGGAAGGCATTCCCCAGATGCAGGCCGTACTGCGCCATGCGCTGTTCCTGCGCGGGGCTCGCGTTGCCCAGAATGGCGCCCAACTGGCCTGCCGCCTGGAACAGCTGTGCAGTCTTTCGGCGAACGACCTCCAGGTACTGGTCTTCGGTGATGGCCGCGTTATGGGTGTTCAGCAGTTGCAGAACCTCCCCTTCCGCGATGGCATTCGTCGCGTCCGCGAGCACCGACATGACGCGCATGTTGTCGACCTCTACCATCATCTGGAACGCCCGCGAGTACAGAAAGTCCCCCACCAGGACGCTCGCCGCATTGCCGAATTCGGCATTCGCGGTCCTGCGTCCCCGGCGCATTTCCGACTCGTCGACCACGTCGTCGTGAAGCAGCGTGGCCGTATGGATGAACTCGATGACGGCGGCAAGCTGATGATGGCCCGTACCGGAGTAGCCGAACGCCCCGGCGGAGAGCAGCACGAGCGCGGGCCGGAGCCGCTTGCCCCCGCCGCCTATGATGTATTCGGCGATCTGGCGCACCAGTACCACATCGGAAGCCAGGCGCCGCCTGATGAGACCGTCGACGCACGCCATGTCGTCGGCGATCAGTGTGTGTATGGCCTCAAGTCTCAACGGAGCTCGCGTGGAATCGAATTGGGGCTGTGAATCGTGCGGCCCGCGGATTTGCACCAGGCAGGACCCTCTTCGGAGGGCGTTGCAGCATACCATATCCTTTTGACCGCGGACGATAAGAATATGTATAATTTCGAGTTTTCCAGATTCTCGGAGCGCGTCATGTCGTATGCGGTCATCAGGACGGGGGGCAAGCAATACCGCGTCGCCCAGGGCGAAAAAGTCAAAGTCGAAAAGCTCTCCGCCGAGGTAGGCACCGAGATCGTTCTCGATCACGTGCTCGCCGTGGGCGATGGTGAGGGCGTCAAGGTGGGCGCGCCGCTCGTCCAGGGGGCAATTGTAAAAGCCAAGGTGCTCTCGCATGGTCTGGCGAAGAAGGTGCAGATTTTCAAGCTCAAGCGTCGCAAACACTACGCAAAGCACCAGGGTCATCGCCAGGCCTACACCGAGCTGGAAATCACCGGGATCAGCGAATGACGGCCTGTGGCCCGTTCGAACCACATCAAGGATAGTTGTCATGGCACACAAGAAAGCAGGCGGCAGCTCACGCAATGGCCGCGATTCCCAGGCAAAGCGCCTCGGCGTGAAACGCTTCGGCGGTCAGATCGTTTCCGCGGGCAGCATTTTGGTGCGCCAGCGCGGGACCCGGATCCATCCGGGAGAAAATGTCGGCGTTGGCCGGGACCACACGCTGTACGCCAGGATGGATGGTCGGGTGGAGTTCGGCGTGAAGGGTCCGGACAACAACAACACGGTGAGCGTCGTGCCGGCCTAGCCGGACGCGTCATTCGCAAGAGCCCTATCCTTGCGGATAGGGCTTTTTTGTTTCTGCCGCCTATTTCATGAAGTTCATCGACGAAGCGATCATCGAGGTCCACGCCGGCAAGGGCGGCGACGGGGCCGTGTCGTTCCGCCGGGAAAAATACGTTCCGCGCGGCGGCCCGGACGGCGGCGACGGCGGCCGGGGCGGCAGCATCCTCGCCATCGCGGACCGCAATATCAATACGCTGGTGGATTACCGATACGCGCGACTGCACCGTGCCAAGGACGGCCAGCGCGGCCGGGGCGCGCAGTGTACCGGCGCGAGCGCCCAGGACATCGCGCTGCGCGTCCCGGTTGGGACGATGATCGCCGACTGCGAGACCGGCGAATCCATCGCAGATCTCGCAAGGCACGGCCAGACCGCGATATTGGCAAAGGGCGGCAAAGGGGGGCTGGGCAACGTCAATTTCAAGTCGAGCGTCAACCGCGCGCCCCGCAAATCCACGCCCGGGCATCCCGGCGAATCGCGCAAGTTGAAGCTGGAGTTGAAAGTCCTGGCCGATGTTGGATTGCTGGGCCTTCCCAACTCCGGGAAATCGACGTTCATACGCGCGGTTTCGAGCGCACGACCCAAGGTCGCGGATTATCCTTTCACCACGCTGCACCCGCACTTGGGCGTCGTTCGCGTCGGCATGGACCGCAGCTTCGTCCTGGCCGACATCCCCGGCCTCATCGAGGGCGCCGCCCGGGGCGCAGGCCTTGGACACCAGTTTCTGCGGCATCTGCAGCGCACCCGGCTGCTGCTGCACCTGGTAGACATCGCGCCCCAGGAAGACGGCGCGGATCCCGTCCGGGACGCACGCGCCATCGTGAAGGAAATCAAGCAGTACGACGAGGCGCTGTATCGCAAGCCCAGGTGGCTGGTGTTGAACAAGATGGACATGCTGGAGCCGCAGCAACGGCGCCGGGCGGGCGAGCGCCTCATCAAGTCGATGCGATGGCGCGGTCCGTGGTTCGCCATTTCGGCGCTGACTGGCGAAGGCTGCCGTGAGCTCGCCCTGGAAGTCATGAATTTCCTGGAGTCGCACACCGCGGAGGCGACAACATGATCGCGCAGGCAGCACGTTGGGTGATCAAAGTCGGCAGTTCGCTCGTCACGAACGATGGACAGGGCCTGGACCGCAAGGCCATCGCTTCCTGGGCCGGCCAGATCTCCGCGCTCCGCGCGCAGGGCCGCGAAGTGGCACTGGTGTCGAGCGGCGCCATCGCCGAGGGCATGCAGCGCCTGGGATGGACGCGCCGGCCGCATGCCATGCACGAGCTGCAGGCGGCCGCCGCGGTGGGCCAGATGGGCCTGGTGGAAGTGTACGAGTCCTGCTTCCGCGAGCACGGCCTGCACACCGCCCAGGTGCTGCTCACTCACGCCGATCTCGCCGACAGACAGCGCTATCTCAACGCGCGCTCCACGCTGCTCACGCTGCTGCAGCTGGGCGTCATCCCGATCATCAATGAAAACGACACGGTCGTCACCGACGAAATCCGCTTCGGCGACAACGACACGCTCGGCTCGCTGGTGACGAACCTCATCGAAGCGGACGCGCTGGTCATCCTGACCGACCAGGCCGGACTGTACACCGCGGACCCGCGCAAGGTCGCCGACGCGACCTTGGTGACAGACGCGGCTGCCGGCGATGCTTCCCTGGAAGCGATGGCCGGCGAAACCGGTTCAGTCATCGCCCGCGGCGGCATGCTCACCAAGGTGCTTGCGGCAAAGCGCGCCGCTCGAAGCGGCGCGCACACGGTTATCGCCTCGGGACGCGAGGCCCGGGTTCTGCTGCGCCTGGCTGCAGGCGAGCCCATCGGCACACTGCTTCGTGCTTCCACGACGCCGCTTGCCGCACGAAAGCAATGGCTCGCCGATCATGTGCAGGTCGTGGGCCGGCTGCAGCTCGACGAAGGCGCAGCCCGCGCACTGGTGCAGGATGGGAAAAGCCTGTTGCCTATAGGTGTCAAGGCGGTGGAGGGCGAATTCGAGCGCGGCAGCGTCGTCGCCTGCCTTTCGCCTTCCGGGAAGGAGATTGCGCGCGGCCTGGTCAACTACAGCGCGCACGAGACCCGGCGCATTGCCGGGCGCGCGTCCAGCCAGATCCAACGGATACTAGGCTATGTCGACGAGCATGAGCTCATTCATCGCAACAACCTGGTGCTGCTTTGAGGGCAAAGTCGATGCCCATCGGTCATGGAACCGCGCTCGTCCGCCGTCCGCCGTACTTCACGGCACGCACCGCTTCCTGCACCGTCAGCACGCTTTGCCGGTCGGGACAGAAGTAGTCCGCGGACAGAATCACGTGTATCTGGCTGTACTCGGTGCGCGAAAACGGCCTCCATTCGGATTTTCTCGGGGGCACCCAGGTCCCGTCGGAGCGTCCCACGGCATAGAGCCGCCGCTCGCGCGTGAGGCAACGCAAGCCTTCATAGCTGGCATTCGTGGCTGCCGTCCCGCTTCTGGCCACCAGCGTGTAGCGGAACTCGCCCTTTCCGAGCACTTCAATCGACTCGGTATCGATGAAGAACTCGAAACTGCCCGCGGGCCCGGTGTCGATGCGCGCCAGGTTCTCGGGCTTCGGAGGGGGCGGGAACCTGGCAACCTGGTCTTCGCCGGGCTTTTCCTCCTCCAGCGCTGCGCGAGCGGGCAAGGTCTCGCGCGAGCAGCCGTAAAGCGCGGCCGTCAGCGCGGCGGCTACTGCGCCCAGCGCCCATTTACGCCAGATCTTTGACCAGTGCATCTCTGACGGCCTGCGGCACGTTCACCGCCGCCTGGTACATCGGGTGATCGACGCCGACCTGGAGCGCAGCTCCGCGCTTCAGCGCCTCAGCGGCCTGTTCGTCGAGCTCGAAGCGCAGAAAGTGCACCGAGGAAGTCTTGTCGTCGGTTTCCCGGTCGAGATCCTCGTCGGCGACAGCCCATGACTTTTCATGGCCGTCGACCTGCACCCACACCCGGTCCTCGATGTCCACCAGTCTTGCAAGCCAGCGCTTGCGCTCTTCGGGGTCGGGAAATTCGAGCATCATCGTGGCCTTGAAATTGCGCCCGTCCGGAACCAGCGGACTGTATACGTCCAGCTCCTCCTGAATGCCGTCCTGCTCGAAAATGCGCTCGATCCAAAGCATCTCCTGGATCTGGTAGCGCACAGTCAGCTCATCTTCGAACTGCAGGGTGACGTGCTCGCCCAGGGCAATGCTGCGCAGTTTCTTGTGCTCGATGACGCGGGCACGAAATCGAGCGCGCTCGCGGGCGTAAGCCTCCAGCGTCAAGAGGCTCTCCGGGGTGATCTTGGGCATGTCGTCCAACCTCAAATGCCGTAGGCGATGCGCAGCAGCGTGAGCGGATGTTGCTTCTGAGCCCTTGTCTCGCCCATACCCTGCTCTATGTGCCGCGCCGCGATGGGACAGTCCGAGCCGATGTAATCGGGATCCGGCGCTGACATCTGGCGGAACACCGGGCGGCCTATTTTCATCGAATTCTCGTAGAACTCCGTTTTGACGCCCCAGGTGCCGTCATGACCGGCGCAGCGCTCCACGGTGCTCACCGTGGTGCCCGGGATCGATTCGAGCAGCTCGCGCGTCTTCTGCCCCATGTTCTGAACGCGCGAGTGACACGGGATGTGGTAGGACACGCGGCCCAGCGGCTGCTTGAAATCGGTCTTCAGCAGGCCGTCCTTCCTGCGCGCCACGAAGTATTCGAATGGGTCGAACATCGCGGCGGCCACGGCGCGGACCTCGGCATCATCGGCAAAAAGCAGCGGCAGCTCCTGTTTGAACATGAGAGTGCACGAGGGCACGGCCGCAAGGATCGCGTAACCTTCCCCGGCCAGCCGGGCGAGCAGCGGAATGTTGGTTTGCTTCAGCCTGGCGACGCTTTCCAGGTCTCCCAGCTCGAGCTTCGGCATGCCGCAGCACACCTCTCTTTCGACCAGCACATAGGGGATCTCGTTGTGCTGCAACAGGCACAGCAGGTCGTGGCCCAGACCGGGCTCGCTATAGTTGACGTAGCAGGTGGCGAAAATCGCGGCTTTCCCGGGAGTGCGCTGCCCGTCCTTCACCGGGTAGCCGCTGCCCGGCTTCACGTTCGATCGGAACCGCCGCGGTGCGTATGGCGGCAGACGGCGTTCACGATGCACGCCCAGTGTTTTCTCCATGAGCGTACGTGCGGCCGGATTGCGGGCAAGGGCATTGGCGGTCTGCGCTACAACGGGGATGGCGGCGAGCTTCCCGATGGCGTCCGTGGAGGTGAGCAGTCGGTCCCGGAACCTCGTCTCGCCTTTCCTGAATTTCACCGCCTTGCCGCGCAGCATCAAGTGCGGAAAATCGACGTTCCAGGGGTGCGGTGGCACGTACGGACACTTGGTCATGTAGCACATGTCGCACAGATAGCACTGGTCCACCACTTCCCAGTAGCGGCTCTTCTCGACTCCATCGAGCTCACCGGTCGACCCTTCGTCGATCAGCTCGAACAGGCGCGGAAAAGCGGTGCAGAGGTTTACGCAGCGCCTGCACCCGTGGCAGATGTCGAAAATGCGTTCGAGCTCGGCGAACAGTTTCGGCTCCTCGTAGAACTCTTCTCGCTGCCATTCGAGACGATGGCGCGTCGGAGCTTGGAGGTTGCCTTCGCGGATGCTCATGGCGTCGGGATACGGGGGAAAGGGAACGCCTCGCACAAAAGACGACGCGGGTCGAGCGACCCGCGTCGTCGGTGCGGGCCGGCGCTCAGTCGGCCAGCTGGTCGAGCGCCTTCTGGAAGCGGTTCGCGTGCGAGCGCTCTGCCTTGGCGAGCGTTTCGAACCAGTCGGCGATTTCCGCGAAACCTTCGGCGCGAGCGGTCTTCGCCATGCCGGGGTACATGTCGGTGTATTCGTACGTTTCACCGGCAACCGCGGCTTTCAGGTTCTGGCGCGACGGGCCGATGGGCAGCTCGGTCGCCGGGTCGCCCACCTCGGACAGGTAGTCGAGATGGCCGTGCGCATGGCCCGTCTCGCCTTCAGCGGTCGAGCGGAACAGCGCCGCGACGTCGTTCTGACCCTCGACATCCGCCTTGGTGGCGAAATAGAGATAACGGCGGTTCGCCTGGGATTCTCCGGCAAACGCCGCTTTCAGGTTCTCGTGAGTCTTGGTGCCCTTGAGCTGCATGGCAGACCTCCTGTGGGTGACGGTTAGACCAATTCTAATCTGTGGATTTAGTATATTAGCGGCACAAGCCCCCGTCAACGTGGGCAAAGCGCTGTGCCGTTTATCGCGAGACCGCGCGCATCAGGCGTGGCGCCGTTGCGGTTGGCCTTGCCCGGCCGTTCCGTTCCGCTGGTCCCTGATCAGGAACCGGGCCAGCTCGTTCAGCGCCTGCTGATACACGTCACGCTTAAACTCTATCACCGAATCCAGGGGAATCCAGTAATCGTTCCACCGCCAGGCGTCGAATTCGGGCTTCTCGGAGGCGCGCAGGCACACGTCACAGTCACGGCCGATGAGCCGCAGCAGGAACCAGATCTGTTTCTGTCCACGGTAGTTGCCGCGCCATTCCCGGCGTATCCATTGGGACGGCACGTCGTACCTCAGCCAGTCGCGGGTGCGTCCGAGGATGCGCACATGACCGGGACCCAGCCCCACTTCCTCGCTCAGCTCGCGATACATGGCCTGCACGGGCGTTTCGCCATGCTTGATGCCGCCCTGCGGAAACTGCCACGAATGTTCCTTGACTCGCTTACCCCAGAAGACCTCGTTGCGCCAGTTGCATAAGACGATGCCGACGTTCGGGCGATAGCCGTCTCGATCCAGCATATTCGGCCTCGCAAAGTCGTTTGATTGCAGCCATTGTTCCACATTTCCCCTTGCTTTTGGAGCACGAGCGCCGGCGCGCCGACCGGACCATGCACTTCAAGTAAAATCCGAGGCTTTGAAAAGCAGCTCAACATGCGGGTCACGCAATTCTTCCTCGCGACGCTGAAGGAATCGCCCTCGGATGCCGAGATCGTGAGCCATCAGCTCATGATGAGGGCCGGCCTGATCAGGCGGCTTGCGGGCGGCATATACACCTGGATGCCGCTCGGATTGCGCGTGGTACGCCGCGTGGAGGCGATCGTTCGCGAAGAGATGAACCGGGCCGGTGCAATCGAGATTCTCATGCCGGCCGTCCAGCCGGCCGAGCTGTGGCAGGAATCCGAACGCTGGCACAAATACGGTCCCGAGCTGCTGCGACTGAAGGATCGCCATGATCGCGACTTCTGCATCGGTCCGACGCACGAGGAAGTCGTCACCGACATCGCGCGGCGCGAAATACGAAGTTACCGCCAGCTGCCGCTGCATTTCTACCAGATCCAGACCAAGTTCCGCGACGAGATCCGGCCCCGCTTCGGCGTCATGCGCGGCCGCGAATTCGTCATGAAGGACGGTTATTCCTTCCACGCCTCGTACGAAGACCTGCAGCGCGAATACCGGAACATGTACGATACCTACTGCCGGATATTCACGCGCCTGGGATTGCGGTTTCGGGCCGTTGCAGCCGACACCGGTTCCATCGGCGGCACCGGGTCCCATGAGTTCCAGGTGCTTGCCGAGTCGGGCGAGGATGCCATCGCTTTCTGCCCGGACTCCGACTACGCGGCCAACATGGAGCTCGCCGAGGCGGCAGCACCCGCTGAAGGGCGGCGCGTTCCCGGCCGGCCGCTGGAGAAGGTGGCGACGCCGGACAAGATACGTTGTGAGGACGTCGCCCGGTTCCTCGGCGTGCCGTTGCAGAGCACGGTCAAGGCCATCGCGGTGATGCACGACGAGGACTTCGTTCTCCTGCTGCTGCGAGGCGACCATACGCTGAACGAGGTCAAGGTCTCCCGTCTGCCGGGAATGAATCCCTTCCGTTTCGCCACCGAGGCCGAGGTCGTGCGCCACCTGGGCTGCAAGCCCGGTTACATAGGTCCGGCCACGGGATTGCGTGTCGTCGCCGACAGAACGGTGGCCCAGATGAGCGACTTCGTCTGCGGCGCCAACGAGGAAGGCTTTCACCTCACCGGTGTGAACTGGGGGAGGGACGCGGAGGAGCCCGCCATCATCGCCGACATCCGAAACGTCGTGCCAGGCGATCCCAGCCCCGACGGCAAGGGTGCGCTCGAAATCGTGCGCGGCATCGAGGTGGGACACATCTTCCAGCTCCGTACGAAGTACTCGGAAAGCATGAAGGCGACTTTCCTGGATGAAAAAGGACGGTCGCAATTCTTCGAGATGGGCTGCTACGGAATCGGCGTGACGCGCATCGTGGGCGCCGCCATCGAGCAGAGCCATGACGAGCGCGGCATCGTCTTCCCGGAGCCGATCGCTCCTTTTTCAGTCGCCATCGTTCCGATCGGCTACGGCAAGAATGCCCGAGTCCGGGAGACGGCAGACGCGCTGCACCGGGAGATCGAGGACCTGGGGCTCGACGTGCTGCTGGACGACAGGGATGAACGGCCTGGTGTAATGTTCGCCGACATGGAGCTGATCGGCGTTCCTCACCGCATCACCGTAGGCGAGCGCGCACTGAAGGACGGCATGGTCGAATACCAGGCGCGTCGCGATCGCGAGTCGCGGCGCGTCCCCTTCGCTGAAGTGGGCTCGTTCATGAAGTCGGTACGATCTTGAAGGCGCGCGCGGCGCTGCTCGGCTGCCTGCTCGCAATCGCGCAGAACGCGTTTGCGGGTGCCCAGATCTACGAGCCGCTTGCGACCAATGTGCGGTCGGGACTCGCAGCTTCCATTGCCGACCGACCGGCGCCGCGGCACGGCTTCTCCGACTCGGTACAGGCCGTCGACTGGCTGACGGAAATGTCGCGTCGCCTGGAAAAACGCATGCCGGAGTTCCGCGCGCGGGTGGATTTTCTGCGCACCCTCCATTACGAGGCCACACGCGCCGGCATCGATCCCCAGCTGATGCTGGCGCTCATCCAGGTGGAGAGCAATTTCCGCAAGTACGCTGTATCGAGCGCCGGTGCGCGAGGCTACATGCAGGTGATGCCCTTCTGGACGGGACTGATAGGGCGCAAGGAAGACAACCTGTTCAACCTGCGCACCAACCTGCGCTACGGCTGTGTCATCCTCAAGCACTATCTCGATATCGAGAAAGGAAACCTCGAGCGCGCGCTGGGCCGGTATAACGGGAGCCTCGGCAAGGTCGAGTATCCCAACCTCGTGTTCGGGGCGCTGCGCACTGCGTGGAACTACCGTTCCCGCGGCGCGCCTCAACTGAGCGCCGAAGCGGCCTATTGAGAGCGGCCCGCGTTTCGCGAGTCACCGCTGAAAATGCCCGCGACGGTGGACTGAACCGCCTCGGCCGCGGCTCGCGGGTCGGGCGCATTTCTGATCGGGCGGCCGATGACGATGTAGTCCGCGCCGTTGCGAAACGCCTGCGCCACGTCGACGGTGCGCTTCTGGTCGTCAACGGGGCGGTTTTCAACGGGTCGGATGCCCGGAGTGACGACGAGCAGGCGCTCGCCCAGTTCTCGGCGCAAGGCCGGCGCTTCCAGGCCTGACGAAATGACGCCGTCGCATCCGGCTTCCAGCGCGCGGCGCGCCCTGGACAGCACCAGCCGCTCGACGTCGCACTGAAAGCCAAGGTCATCAAGATCCCCTCTGTCCAGGCTCGTCAGCACGGTGACGGCCAGTATCTTGAGCGAGCCTTTTTCCTGCGCGGCCGCTTCCAGGATCGCCTGGTTGCCGTGCACGGTGGTGAAAGTCGCCCCCCTGTCGCGCAGCGCCCGCACGGCCGAGCGCACGGTTTCCGGCACGTCGAAGAACTTGAGGTCCACGAATACCTTGTTGCCGCGGCCGGTGAGCCATTCGAGCAGCTCGAAATACCCGCCCGCCATGAACAGCTCCAGGCCGATTTTGTAGAACCGGACCGAATCGCCCAGCCGCTCGACCAACTGGCGTGCCTGTGCGGGGCTCGGCACGTCGAGCGCGACGATAAGGCGCTCCTCCCGGGGTATCGATTTGTGTGCCACGGGTTCCATCAATGCGTCTCCTCGGGGGAAGATATGGCGCCGAGGCGCGCATCGCGCTCGGCGGCGGGCGGCGCCTCGGTGCGCGGATGCTCTTTCAAGAGGCTGACCGGAACGTCGAGCTCGGCTTCGAGCCGGTCGAAGGCACAACCTATAATAACAGCGTCGCCGCACGCAGCGTCGCCACACGCCCAGCGTAGAAGCTACACCTGCGGATTGATGCGCTCCACGTTGCTGTGCAGCTTGTTCAAAGCCGAAACGTACGCCTTGGCGGAGGCGACCAGTATGTCGGTGTCAGCGCCGACGCCGTTGACGATGCGCCCGGCCCTGGACAGGCGCACGGTGACCTCTCCCTGGGACTCGGTGCCCTGGGTAACGGCATTGACGGAATAGAGCACGAGCTCGGCGCCGCTCCGGGCAACCAGCTCGATCGCCTTGAACGTCGCGTCCACCGGGCCGTCTCCCCCGGATTCCGCGTGCTTTTCTTCTCCGCCTGCAGACAGAACGACCATGGCATTCGGGCGTTCTCCCATGCTGCTCGCCTGCGACATGTGCAGCAGCTGCCAGTGCTCGCGGTGCGAATGGAGCGCCTCGTCGGTGACCAGCGCATGCAGGTCTTCGTCGAAGATCTCGCCCTTCTTGTCCGCAAGATCCTTGAACCGCTGGAATGCCTTGTTGTAGGCCTCTTCCGAGTCGAGCTCGATGCCCAGTTCCTTGAGCCGCTGCTTGAAGGCGTTGCGCCCGGAGAGTTTCCCCAGCACGATCCGGTTGGTGGTCCAGCCGACGTCCTCGGCGCGCATGATTTCGTAGGTCTGCCGTGCCTTGAGCACGCCGTCCTGATGGATGCCCGAAGCATGCGCAAACGCGTTGGCACCCACCACGGCCTTGTTCGGCTGGACCACGAAGCCCGTGATCTGCGACACCATGCGCGACGACGGAACGATCTGCGTGGTGTCGATGCGCGTTTGCACGGGAAAGAAGTCGGCACGCGTTTTCACCGCCATCACGATTTCCTCCAGCGAGGTGTTGCCGGCGCGCTCGCCCAGCCCGTTCACCGTGCATTCCACCTGGCGGGCGCCCCCGATGACGACCGCGGCCAGCGAGTTGGCGACCGCCATGCCGAGGTCATTATGACAGTGCACCGACCACACCGCCTTGTCCGAATTCGGCACGCGCTCGCGCAGCAGTCGGATGAATTCGCCAAATTGCTGGGGCACCGCGTAGCCGACGGTATCGGGAATGTTGATGGTGGTGGCCCCTTCGGCGATCACTGCTTCCAGGACACGGCACAGGAAATCAGGCTCGGAACGGCTGCCGTCTTCGGGTGAGAACTCCACGTCCGCGCAATGCCTGCGGGCGAAGCGCACGGCGAGCTTCGCCTGCTCCAGCACCTGCTCCGGAGCGAGGCGCAGCTTCTTTTCCATGTGCAGCGGACTGGTGGCGATGAAGGTGTGGATGCGCCAGGATTTCGCTCCCTTCAGCGCTTCCACGCCGCGCGAAATGTCACGGTCGTTGGCACGGCACAGGCCGGCGATCGTGGACTCCTTGACGACGTTCGCAATGGCGCGAACCGCTTCAAAGTCGCCGTTGGACGCAGCCGGAAACCCGGCTTCAATGACATCGACCCGCATGCGCTCCAGCTGTCGCGCAATGCGCAGCTTTTCCTCGCGGTTCATTGACGCGCCCGGGCTCTGCTCGCCGTCGCGCATGGTGGTGTCGAATATGATCAAGCTGTCCTTCATCGCTGCGCTCCTGCTTGCATGCATAGATACCTGTCTGGAAATGGCCCCCTCGGCGCCGCTGCGCCGGGCCTGTGGGTGTAACCGAATTGTGGGCTGGGATATTTAGCGCGCGGGGCGCAGCAGCAGCCCGGCAAACAGCGGGCAGCCAAGGGACGGGAGCAGCAGGTGCGCGGACAGTCGCATGTGATGACTATAGCCGGTTTCGCGCGGTGCGGCAACACGATGCACGGCCCGGCAAGACCCGTGCCGCTAGCGTGACCCCGTCCGTTTCCACACCCATAGCACGTATCCGGAGAACGCATAGGCGATGAAAACCAGGAACAGGATCATGGGCGGGTTCCAGGAGATCACGATCATGACGAGCACCACGAGCAGAACCGCCCAGAACGGCACGCTCTTGCGGAAATTGATGTCCTTGAAGCTGTAAAAGGGAACGTTGCTCACCATGGTGATGCCGGCGAACAGCGTGATGGCGAAGGCCAGGCCGATGATCACTTCCGCCCGCTCGATCTTGAAGTCGTCGATCACCCATATCAGACCCGCGCACAAAGCCGCCGCAGCCGGGCTCGGCAGGCCCTGGAAATAGCGCTTGTCCACCACCTCGATGTTGGTATTGAACCGGGCGAGCCGCAGCGCCGCCCCGGCGCAATACACGAAAGCCGCTATCCATCCCAGCCGACCGAGCGACTTGAGCGCCCACTCGTACATGACCAGCGCCGGCGCAGCTCCAAAGCAGACCATGTCGGACAGCGAGTCGTATTCGGCGCCGAAGGCGCTCTGCGTGCGCGTCAGGCGCGCCACGCGCCCGTCCAGACCGTCCAGCACCATGGCAACGAATATGGCCACCGCGGCCTGCTCGAAGCGCTGGTTCATGGCCTGCACGATGGCATAGAATCCGGCAAAGAGCGCAGCGGTGGTGAACAGGTTGGGCAGAAGATAAATGCCGCGGCGCCGTATTTCGGCGTTGATCAGGGGCCGGTGCGGTTTTTCGTATTCAGACATTGGCGTCCATGATCGCCACGACGCTGCAGCCTGCATAGACCTTGTCCCCGAGCGCCGCAGTGACCTGAGCCTGCATGGGCAGGTACAGATCGACGCGGGACCCGAACCGGATGAAGCCGAAGCGCTCACCGCGTGCCAGCCGATCGCCCGCCTTGACGTAGCAAAGAATGCGGCGAGCGATCAACCCAGCCACCTGGACACAGGTGAGATCGGCGCCGCCCGGGGTCTTCAGCCACAGGGCGTTGCGCTCATTCTCGGTCGAACCTTTGTCCAGCGCTGCATTGAAGAACCGTCCGGCGTGATACCACACCTGGCGCACTTCGGCATCGGCCGGCGACCGGTTCGAATGAACGTTGAACACGTTCATGAACACGCTCACCTTCATGGCGTCTCGCTCCAGCCAGGTATCCCGTGCCCGGCCCACCGACACAATACGTCCATCGGCCGGGGCGAGCACGGCGCGCGGATCGTCCGGAGCGCTGCGTGGCGGGTCGCGGAAGAACTGCACTACGAACAGGGCGACCAGCCAGAACGGCACCGACCATCCCCATCCCGCGAATCCGGCAACCACGAGCGCACCGAGAACCGTGATCGCGACGAAAATCCAGCCTTCCCTCGCGATGAAGGGATGCGGATAGGGCACCTGCATCACTGGCCTTCGTCGGCCTCGCGCGTACGGTGGGCACCCTGATCGAGCGCCTTGGCCGTGTCGGCGACCGCCTTGTCCACGATTGCCTTCGGCGCGGCGCCCGCCTGCCTGGCTGCCGCAGATTCGGGCACCTTATCGCCGCAGCCGGCCAGGAGCGGCCAGAGCACTGCCGCCACCACGAAGCGAATCCCGAATATCGGCACGTCAGCTCCTTGGGACACGGGACGGTCCCGAATGTCAGTTCTTTGTCTGGTCGACCAGCTTGTTGCGCTTGATCCAGGGCATCATGGCGCGAAGCTTCTCGCCCACCACTTCGATGGGATGCGCCGACAGGTTGCGGCGTTGCGTAAGAAGCATGGGCGCGCCTGCCCTGTTTTCCAGCACGAATTCCCTGGCGTATTGCCCGCTCTGGATTTCGCCGAGGATACGCTTCATTTCGCGCCTGGTCTCCTCGGTCACGACGCGCGGGCCCCGGGTGATTTCGCCATATTCGGCGTTGTTGGAGACCGAATAGTTCATGTTGGCAATGCCGCCCTCGTAGATGAGGTCGACAATGAGCTTCACCTCGTGCAGACACTCGAAATACGCCATTTCGGGCGCATAGCCGGCGTCGGTGAGGGTCTCGAAACCCGCTTTGATGAGCTCGACCAGGCCGCCGCACAGCACCACCTGCTCGCCGAACAGGTCGGTCTCGGTTTCTTCGCGGAAAGTCGTCTCGATGACGCCGGCTCGGCCGCCGCCAATCGCCGCCGCGTATGCGAGCGCCAGGTCGTGCGCCCTGCCGCTTGGATCCTGCGCCACGGCGATGAGCATCGGCACGCCGCCTCCGGCCGCATAGGTCGAGCGCACCGTGTGGCCGGGCGCCTTGGGCGCGACCATGATGACGTCGAGATCCGCCCGGGGAACCACCTGGCTGTAGTGGATGTTGAACCCGTGCGCAAAGGCGAGCGTGGCTCCCTTGCGCATGTTGGGTTCGACCTCTGCCCTGTAGACCGGGGCAATATGCTCATCGGGCATGAGCAGCATCACCACATCGGCGCCCTTTACTGCTTCGGTGATTTCCGCCACCTTCAGGCCGGCTTTCTTCGCCTTGTCCCAGGACGCACCGTCTTTGCGCAGGCCGACCGTCACTTTGACACCCGAATCGTTGAGATTCAGCGCGTGTGCATGGCCCTGCGATCCGTATCCGACGATGGTGACCTTGCACTCCTTGATGAGCGAATGATCGGCATCCTTCTCGTAGTAGACCTTCATGTTGCTCCCCTCATTGAATCCGCTCGAGCGGCCGGTTCGCCGGCCACGGCCCTATGCGCGCAGCACCCGTTCGCCCCGGCCGATTCCCGAAGCACCGGTGCGCACGGTCTCCAGGATGACGGACTTGTCCAGGGCCTCGACGAAGGCATCGAGCTTCGCCCCGGTGCCCGTGAGCTCGATGGTGTAGGTCGATTCCGTCACATCGATGATCCGTCCCCGGAAAATGTCGGACATGCGCTTCATCTCCTCCCGGTCCTTGCCGGTCGCGCGCACCTTGACGAGCATCAGCTCCCGCTCGATGTGCGAGGCCTCCGAAAGGTCCACGACCTTCACCACCTCGATCAGCTTGTTCAGCTGCTTGGTGATCTGCTCGATCACGTCGTCCGAGCCCGAGGTGACGAGCGTCATGCGCGACATGGATTCGTCCTCCGTCGGTGCGACGGTGAGCGATTCGATGTTGTAGGCACGCGCGGAAAACAGCCCCGCCACGCGGGAAAGCGCGCCCGCCTCGTTTTCAAGAAGTATGGAAATGATATGTCGCATGACTCCCTCGCTCCAGGCCCGCTCCTGGCGGACTCTGCGGTCGCCTTAGTCTCGCAACTGAGGGCGCTTCAAAGTTCTTCGGCCAGGATCATTTCGGTGATGCCCTTGCCGCCCGGCACCATCGGATAGACGTTCTCCGTCTGATCGGTGATGAAATCCATGAAGACGAGCTCGTCCCGCCTGGACAGCGCCTGGCGCAGCGCGCGCTCCACGTCCTCGGGCTTCTCGATGCGCAGCCCGGAATGGCCGTATCCTTCGGCGAGCTTCACGAAATCCGGCAGCGCATTCATGTAGGATTCCGAATACCGGTTGCCGTGGAAAAACTGCTGCCACTGGCGCACCATCCCCATGTAACGATTGTTCAGGTTCACGATTTTTATCGGCAGCCGGTATTGCTTGCAGGTGGATAGCTCCTGGAGGCACATCTGTATGGATGACTCCCCGGTCACGCAGACCACGGTCGCGCCCGGATTGGCGAACTGCACGCCCATGGCGGCAGGAAGCCCGAATCCCATGGTGCCGAGGCCGCCGGAGTTCACCCAGCGTTTAGGCTTGTTGAACTTGTAGAACTGCGCCGTCCACATCTGGTGCTGGCCGACGTCGGAGGTGATGAACGCGTCGCCCTTCGTGATCTCGTAGAGCTTCTCCAGCACCCATTGCGGCTTGATGATGGAGCTCGCGCGGTCGTAGCGCAGGCAGTCCTTCGACCTCCACAGCCCTATCTGAGACCACCAGCTTTCCAGCGCCTTGATGTCGGGCTTTTCGCGGCTCGCTTCGATCACCCGTATGAGGTCTTCCAGCACCTCGCGCACATTCCCGACGATAGGCACGTCGACCTTCACCCGCTTCGCGATGGACGAAGGATCGATGTCTATGTGCACGATCTTGCGCGGGACCTGCCCGAAATGGCTCGGATTGCCGATGACCCGGTCATCGAAGCGCGCCCCGACGGCGAGCAGCACGTCACAGTGCTGCATGGCCATGTTGGCCTCGTACGTTCCATGCATGCCCAGCATGCCGAGGAACAACGGATCCGTCCCCGGAAAACCGCCCAATCCCATGAGCGTGCTGGTGCACGGAACGCCCAGCATCCGGATCAGCTTGATGAGCTGCGCCGAGGCATCCGAAAGAATCACCCCGCCGCCGGTGTAAAAGACCGGGCGTTTTGCCTCGAGCAGCAGTTGAGCGGCTTTCTTGATCTGCCCTGGATGCCCCTTGACCACCGGGTTGTACGAGCGCATGGCCACCGCGCCCGGGTATTCGAACCGGCACGTGGCGATGGTGACGTCCTTCGGAATGTCGACCAGCACCGGACCGGGACGGCCGGTGCGCGCGATGTGGAAGGCCTTCTTGATGGTGGGCGCCAGATCGTGCACATCCTTCACCAGAAAGTTGTGCTTCACGCACGGCCGCGTGATGCCCACCGCGTCGCATTCCTGGAATGCATCCTGGCCGATATAGCCGGTGGACACCTGGCCCGACAGGATCACCATGGGGATGGAGTCCATGTGCGCCGTGGCGATGCCGGTCACCGCGTTCGTGACACCGGGTCCCGAGGTCACCAGGCACACACCCACTTTGTTGCTCGCACGCGAGTAACCGTCGGCGGCGTGCGCCGCGCCCTGCTCGTGGCGGACCAGCACGTGCTTTACCTTGTCCTGCTTGAACAGCTCGTCATATATGAAAAGCACCGCACCGCCGGGATAGCCGAATACGACATCGACGCCCTCCTCCTGGAGGCATCGGATGACGATTTCCGCTCCGCTGAGTTGTCTGTCGGCCATGGCGGGAAACCGGGAATGCGGCGAGGATCGACGCTGCCCGATAAAACTTTGGAGAGTAAGGCCTCACCTGCGGCCGGTCAAGCCAAATAACCGCGCAAACAGTGCGCTACGCGCGATTTTTGATAACATCGCGCCACTATCTCGGGGGCATAAAAAAAGGACAGGCTCCTGGCATCCCGCCAAGAACTATCGGAGTTCCTCATCGGCGTCGAGCGGCGCGCTTACAAGCAGGCGTTGTTCGCCGTGCGCGATGAGGAATCGGCGCTGGACATCGTTCAGGACGCCATGTCCAAGCTGGCTGAGAAGTACGGCGCCAAGCCTGTGGGGGAGCTGCCCATGCTCTTCCAGCGGATTCTGCAGAACACCATCCGGGACTTCTACCGGCGCCAGAAGGTGCGCTCAGTCTGGACAACGCTGCTGTCGGCGCTGGTCCCCGCGCGCGCCGACGAGGATTATGACCCTCTGGAGACTTTGGCAAGCGAGGGAGCGTCCGGCCAGGATGGCCCCCAGGAATGGCTGGAACGAACGCAGACGATTGAAATGATTGAAAAAGAGCTCCAAAGCCTGCCCGCGCGTCAACGCGAGGCTTTTCTGTTGCGTTACTGGGAGGAACTGGACGTTGCCGAGACGGCGGCCGTGATGGGTTGTTCCGAGGGCAGCGTGAAGACCCATTGCTCACGCGCCGCACACGCTTTAGCCTCTGCCTTGCGGGCTAAAGGGATCGAGCTATGAACGAACAGCAGTTTGGATACCGGATCAAGCGGAGTCTTAACCACGGACTTCCCCTGGAACCCGCAATCGAGGAGCGGCTGAAAAAGGCGCGCGAGGCGGCTCTGGAGCGCCAGCGCGTAAGGGAACCCTCCTTCTTCTGGGCGTGGGCGATTGAGCTTGCGGGTCCGGGAAAGAGACCGCATTTCCTTCTGTCCAGCGTGCTGCTTCCCGCCCTGCTGCTTGCGCTCGGGTTGCTCGTGGTCAACTATTGGCACCAGGCACAGACCGCCCAGGAGATCGTGGAAATCGATGCCGCGGTCCTGATGGGCGACCTGCCTATCGACGCCTATCTCGATACGGGTTTTCACGCATGGCTAAAGCGTTCCTCGGACTAGCTTTATGGCTGTGCGTCTCGCTCTCGGTCCTGGCGGCTTCGCCCGCAAAGAAGCAACCGGGCTGGGCTGAGCTCTCGCCCGAGCAGCAGCAGATCCTCGCGCCCCTGGCGCGGCGCTGGGACACCATGACGAGCCGGCGCAAGGCCATGTGGCTCGGCATAGCGAAGAAATATCCGGCCATGCCCCCGGAAGAGCAGGCAAAAGTTCAGCGACGCATGCAGCGCTGGGTCAAATTGTCGCCGGAAGAGCGCAGGACCGTGCGCGAGAGCTACAAGAAGATCCAGCAGCTGCCCCCCGACAGGAAACAGACGCTCAGGCAGGAATGGGACGAGTACACCAGCCTTCCGGAAGAAGAGCGCCGCAAGCTCGACTCGGGCAAGGCACCCGGGACGTCCAGGAAAGCGGCTCCGAAAGCGACCGCGCCCAAACCGCCCCCGCCGGCTGCGCCGCCGCCGTCTTCCCCGCCTCCGGGCAACTGAACCGCGCTCCATGGCTGCATATCGGGCGGTGCTCCACGACCGGCTGCTCGGGACCCGCACCGTCAGTACCGGGCGCTGAATCGCGGGCCGCTATTTCCTTTCCACCCACCACATCATCAGAGCTGCGGTGGCAAGAAAGGCTGCGCTGGGCAGCGCAGCGGAAAAGAACGGGCTCCAGTGTTTCAACAGCCCCAGGTGGGAGAACAGACTGTTCAGCATGTGGAAGAAGATCCCGATCATGATCCCGGCGAACACCTTGAGCCCCACGCCTCCTGAGCGCACGTGTATGTAGGCAAAAGGCAGCGCCAGCGCCATCATCACCAGCACGGCGACCGGATAAATGATCTTTCTCCACATCGCGATCTCATAGCGTTCGGTGCTCTGCCGGTTCTCCGCCAGGTGGCCCACGTACTGGTAGAGGTTCCACGCCGACATCCGCTCCGGAAGCACGAACAGCACCGAGAGGATTTCGGGATTGAGCACCGACTGCCATTCGATTTCGGCGATACGCTCCACCACCGAACCGTCGGGACTCAATCGCGTGCGCGTGATGTCCTCCAGCCGCCAGGTCCTGTCGCCGATGAACTGACCACGCGCGGCATCCGATACCGATACCAGTCGGTATTCCGGATCGAACTCGAAGATCCGCACCCCCGCCAGCGTCGCGTTAGGCTGTACTTCTCTCACATTGACAAAACGGCGGTCGTCCTTGATCCACAGGCCGGTGCGGAATTCCTGGGCCACGACGGAGCTCGTCTGCTGCAGCTTCATGCGCCGGGCGGCGCGCTCGGAGGCAGGCGCCACGAACTCTCCGACCAGGAAGGTGAGCACGACGAACACCATCCCTATGCGAAGCAGCAGCGCCGCTGCGGCGCCCGGCGAGAGCCCTGAGCCACGCATCACCGTGTACTCGGAGTTCGCGGCGAGATGAGCCAACACATAAAGGGTGCCGATCAGAACGGCGATGGGAAACAGTTCGTAGATGTGGCTCGGGATAGAGAGCGCCACGAACATCAGCACATGCTGCAGCCGGTACTCGCCTCTACCGAGGTCACCCAGTTCGTTGATCAAGTCGAAAAACGCAAACAGCGCGAGAAACGCGCAGAACACGAACAGCGTCGCGCCGTAGATTTCCTTCGCCATGTAGCGGTAGAGCGTACGCATGGCAGCTCTATGCCTGTGTGCGCTGGCGCGCACGGCCAAAGACGCCCGGCATGGAAGCCCCGTTCATCTCAATATCCTGATGAACGGCGACACCCGCAGACGATTCCAGAAAAGCAGCAGCAGCAGGGCAAACATCAATGCGTGCACGGCCCACCACCCGGTTGCGAAGCTCAATCGCCCCTGCGACACCCAGGCCTGGGCGATGCTCACGAGGTTGGAATAGAACATATAGGCGAGCAATGCGAATATCAGGTTGACGGACCGGCTGGCGCGCGGATTGACGAACGACAGCGGGATGGCGAGCAGGCACAGGTTGAGGGCGGAGAGTGGCAAACCGATGCGCCAGAGCAACTCGGCGCGGTGCGAATTGCCCGGACTCTGCGCGAGCAGCCAGGTGGACATGGCCTTTGCGGACGATTGCGGCCTGGTCATCTCGCGGGCTTCGACCTTGAGGGCATACCGCTCGAAATCCATCATGCGATAGCCCGGCATGCCGGGCGTGCCGTCGTAGCGGCGTCCGTTCAGAAGAACGATCGACCGATCGCCGTTCGAGGCGGTCTCGGTGAACCCCTGCTGGCTGACCAGCACCGACAATATCCCTTTTTCCAGCTGGGCGACGAACACATTCCGGACTTTCGCCTCCTCTCCCGGGACCTGTTCGACGAAGAACACGCGGTCGGTGCCCGAAGCCTCGCGAAAGACGCCGGGAGCGACCCGGGCGAGATCATCGCGGTTCTCCATTTGCCGGCGGTACTCCTCGCTCTTGCCGACCGCCCACGGCGAAAGGAAGAAGGACAGCGCGCCGATGAGCAACACGATGGGCGTCGCAAAAACGAGCACCGGCCGGATCCAGGCGGTAAGCGGCTGTCCAGAGCTGAACCACACCACCATTTCCGAATCGCGATAGCCCCTCGACAGCGCCATCAGCACGCTCACGAAGAGCGTGAGCGAAAGCAATACCGGCAGATAGTTGAGCGCGGAGAACCCCAGAAGCGCGAGCACTCCCTCGGACAAGACCCGCCCGGTCGCCGCCTGGCCCAGCAGCCGGATGAGCTGCGTGGTCAGGGTGATCGCGAACAACGTCGCAAACACCGCGATGGCGAGACCCGAGAACTCGCGTATGAGCGCGCGCTGAAAAATCACTGTAGCTTCAGCCGGTGGCCGCAAGGCAGCATCGCGGCGCCTGGGCCGCCGAGCAGGATATGCAGCATGCCGCGAGTCAGGCCCGATTCAATGTGCCGGTCGTTTTGACTTGGGCGGAACAATACGTGGATAATCCGCGCAACCATCATGTTTCGTGCGGCTTACGCATTGTCGTATTGAGTCGGTGCGTACATCGGGTCGCAGAATCGAAACGCACCGAGAGCTCGAATCGTGGAATTTAGCACAAAAATTTCTGCGCCAGAGAAGGTCGCCACGCCCTGCATCGTCGTCGGCGTCCTCGAATCCGGCAGGCTCACCGCCGCTGCGGACATGATCGATCGCGCCTCGCGCGGCCAGATTCGCGCCCTTGTCCGGGCGGGCGACATGGAAGGCAAGCTCGGAACGACGCGCCTGCTCTACAAGGTGCCCGGAACCTCGGCCGAGAGGGTGCTCCTGGTCGGACTGGGAAAGGAAGTGGGACGCAAGGAATACCGTGAGGCCGTGCGCTCCGCGATGAGCGTGCTTCAGGACACCGGCGCAAAGGAAGCCTGGATGTTTCTCGCCGACGTGCCGGTGCGCGGCACCGACGCCACGTGGAAGGCGAGGCACCTGGTGCAGGCGGCTTCCGAGGCGGCCTACCGCTTCGAGCACATGAAAAGCAAGAAGCCCGAGGCGAAACCGCTCAACCGCATCGTTCTTGGCGCAGTGGGGCGAACCGGCCAGGCCTCCCTGGAGCACGGGCTCGCCGAGGGGCGCTCCACCGCGGCCGGCATGGCTCTGGCGCGAGACCTGGGCAACCTGCCGGGCAATGTCTGCACGCCCACTCACCTTGCCGATGCCGCGATCCGGCTGGGCAAGGAATGGAGGCTGGGCGTCGAGGTGCTGGAAAAGAGAGACATGGAGCGCCTGGGCATGGGCGCGATGCTTTCGGTCGCCAGGGGATCGCGCCAACCGCCGAAATTCATCGTCATCCGCCATACCGGCCGGCCCAAGAAGAGCAAACCCGTCGTTCTGGTAGGCAAGGGCATCACGTTCGACACCGGCGGCATCTCGATCAAGCCTTCGGCGGAAATGGACGAGATGAAATTCGATATGTGCGGAGCGGCGAGCGTCCTCGGCACACTGCGCGCGGTCGCGGAAATGGACCTCGGCCTCAATGTCATCGGCATCATCCCGACGACCGAAAACATGCCGGGAGGCGCGGCCAGCAAGCCCGGGGACATCGTCACCAGCATGTCCGGGCAGACGATTGAAATACTGAATACCGACGCCGAAGGCCGGCTCGTCCTGTGCGATGCGCTCACGTATGCCGAGCGATTCGATCCCCAGGCGGTGATCGATATCGCCACGCTGACCGGCGCCTGCGTGATTGCATTGGGGCACGTATGCTCCGGGCTTTTTTCCAATGACGAGCAGCTCGCCCGCGAGCTGCTCGCCGCCGGCGAGGAGGCCTGGGACAGGGCCTGGCAGCTTCCCCTGTGGGACGATTATCAGGAGCAACTGAAGAGCAACTTCGCCGATTTCGCCAACGTCGGCGGGCGCGCTGCGGGCAGCGTGACCGCGGCATGCTTTCTGGCGAGATTCACCAAGCGCTACCACTGGGCCCATCTCGACATCGCCGGCACCGCCTGGCGTTCGGGAAAGGAGAAGGGCGCCACAGGCCGTCCCATCCCCCTGCTCACCAGCTTCCTTATGAAGCGGGCCGGCAAGCAGGGATGACACGCATCGATTTCTATTCGAACGCGGCCTCCCGGCCTCTGGTTGCCTGCCAGCTCACCACGAAGGCGTTCGCCCAGGGGCTGCACGTGCTGATATTCGCGCCGGACGATGCCATCGCACGCGCGATCGACCGCCAGTTGTGGACCTTCCAGGCCACCGGTTTCGTGCCTCATTGCATGGCGGGCGAGCGCCTGGCCGGGGAAACGCCCGTGCTCATTTCGGCGAGCATCGGGGAAGCCGGGCACGACGGGCTGCTCGTGAATCTTTCGGATGCGTGTCCTCCGCTTTTCGCGAGATTCCGGCGCCTGATAGAGATCGTCGGCAACGACGACCAGGACCGGCTCGCAGCGCGGCTCCGGTGGCGGTTCTACCGCGAGCGGGGATACGAAGTGAACCATGTTGAACTTGGCAAGTCCTGAACAGGCAGGGCGATCGCCCGCGTCGCCGTGGTGCACCGGGCTCGCCAATGCCCCGGGACGGTTGCGCTCATGAGCGATTCACGCGAGCTGTTCGACAAGGCCGATGCCCTGCTCGGGCGCTATCGCGGCGAACGCGACCCCGGCGCCGAACCCGACTACCCGGTACTGACTGAAATCGTCGAGCCGGTGCAGCAGCCGAGCGCGCAACCGGCCGCCACCGAACCGGCCGATGCGGCCTTGTCCGTGGAACCGGCGGCGGCGGCGGGATCCACGCGGCTCGCCGACGAGCAGCTTCGTGCGATCGAGCTTCGGGTGCTCGAGCAGCTCGAACCCGCGCTGCAGCCCCTGGTGGAGGCGGCGTTTCGGCAGGCGCTTTCCGAGCAGTTCGAACAGCAGCTGCGCTGGATGCTGCAAGAATTCACCGAGCAGGCGAAGGCCGACGTTGAAGCACAGTTGCGCGAGCGGTTGTCCGAAGCCGTACGCCTGTCGATCGAAGGCATCCGCGCCTCCGGCAAGCCCGATTGAGCGCTGACGCACATATCACGGCCGGTTTGCCTTGCCTATAATCGAGCTTTTGCGCGCTCCCGGCCCATCCGGCATCGGCTTGCCGGGCGCACCCTTCCATGGAACTCGAAAAAAGCTTCGATCCCCACGCCATCGAGGCGCGCTGGTACCGCGAGTGGGAAAAACGCGGCTACTTCAGGCACGCAAGCGATTCCTCCCGGCCGCCGTATTGCATTCAGCTGCCGCCTCCCAACGTCACTGGAACGCTGCACATGGGGCATGCGTTCCAGCAGACGCTCATGGACATCCTGATCCGCTATCACCGCATGCGCGGATTCGACACGAACTGGGTGGTCGGAACCGACCATGCCGGCATCGCGACCCAAATCGTGGTGGAACGGCAGCTCGAAAGCGAAGGCCTTTCCCGGCAGGCGTTGGGAAGGAATGCCTTCGTCGAGCGCGTCTGGGAATGGAAGCAGCAATCGGGATCGACGATCACGCGCCAGATGCGCCGTCTCGGCATATCGGGCAACTGGACGTATGCGCGCAGTCCGGAGAGCCGGGACGGCGAGCCCGCCGGGTACTTCACCATGGACGAGCGCATGTCGCGCGCCGTGATGGAGGTGTTCGTCCGCCTGTATGAACAGGGGCTCATCTACCGCGGAAAACGGCTCGTCAACTGGGATCCGGTGCTCGGCACGGCGGTGTCCGACCTGGAAGTGGACAGCGACGAAGAGGATGGCACCCTTTGGGAGATCCGCTACCCCCTCGAAGACGGGTCGGGCAGCATCACAGTGGCCACGACGCGGCCCGAAACCATGCTGGGTGACGTTGCGGTCGCCGTCCACCCGTCCGATGGGCGCTATGCGAGCCTCGTGAACAAACGCGTGGTGCTGCCGCTGGCGCATCGAACCATCCCCGTCATCGCGGACGAGTACGTCGATCCGGAGTTCGGCACCGGCTGTGTCAAGATCACGCCCGCCCACGATTTCAACGACTATGCGGTGGGTCAGCGGCATGGTCTTGCACCCGTTGGAATCATGACGCTCCAGGGCCACATCAATGACAACGCGCCGGAACCCTATCGGGGGATGGAGCGGTTCGAAGCGCGCAACCGGATCTTGGCGGACCTGAAGGCCCAGGGTCTGCTCGTCTCGGAGAAACCGTACAAGCTGCGGGTACCGCGTTCCGGTCGCACCGGGGTGATCGTTGAACCCATGCTGACCGACCAGTGGTTCGTGAAAACCGAGGGGCTTGCGCAGCGCGCGCTGCAGGCGGTCGCGCAAGGCGCGGTGAAGTTCTATCCGGACCATTGGGTGGGCACCTACAACCACTGGCTGGAAAACATCCAGGACTGGTGCATTTCTCGCCAGCTCTGGTGGGGACATCAGATCCCGTGCTGGTACGACGCCTCCGGCAAGGCCTATGTGGCGCGATCGGAGGACGAGGCGAAGAAGCAGGCGGCGGCCCGGGGATACCATGAAACGCTGGTTCGCGACAACGATGTTCTGGACACCTGGTTTTCTTCCGCGCTGGTGCCGTTCACCACGCTGGGGTGGCCCGGGGACACCCCGGATCTGCGCCGTTTCCTTCCTTCGTCGGTGCTCGTGACCGGGTTCGACATCATTTTCTTCTGGGTCGCGCGCATGATCATGATGACCCTGCATTTCACCGGGCAGGTGCCGTTTCGACACGTCTACATCAACGCGCTCGTGCGTGACGCCGAAGGGCAGAAGATGTCCAAGTCCAAGGGCAATACCCTGGACCCGCTGGATCTCGTGGACGGCATCACACTCGATCACCTGCTCGCCAAGTCCACCGTCGGGCTGCTGAAGGCCGAGCACAGGGAAAAGATCGAGAAATACATCCGGCGCAATTTCCCCAAAGGCATTCCCTCGTTTGGCGCCGACGCCCTTCGGTTCACGTTCGCCTCGCTGGCGAGCTTTGCACGCACGCTCAATTTCGACCTCAACCGTTGCGAGGGCTACCGCAATTTCTGCAACAAGCTGTGGAACGCCACCCGGTTCGTGCTGATGAATGCCGAGGGCCGCGATTGCGGCCAGAACGCGTCACAACCCTTCGAGCTGTCCATGGCCGACCGCTGGATCATCAGTCTGCTGCAGCGGACCGAAGGCGAAGTGGAACGCGGTCTCGCGGAGTACCGTTTCGACAACGCGGCGGCTGCCATCTACAAGTTCGTATGGGACGAGTACTGCGACTGGTATGTCGAGGTGGCCAAAGTGCAGTTGCAGAACGGCAACGAGCTCCAGCAGCGGGGCACGCGCCGCACCCTGGTCCGGGTGCTGGAGGCGGTGCTGCGGCTCGCTCACCCCATCATTCCGTTCATCACCGAAGAACTGTGGCACAGGGTGGCGCCGCTGGCTGCGCGCGAAGGCGAGAGCATCATGCTTGCGGCCTATCCCAGAGCCGATGCGAGCAGAATCGACGAAGCGGCCGAAGCCTGGTTTGCGCGGCTCAAAGAGCTTGTGCTTGCGCCACGCAATCTGCGCGGCGAAATGAACATCCCGCCGGGACAGCGGGTCCCGCTGGATGTCACCTGCGAACCGGCCGACGTACTTCCCTATGCGACCGTCATGGCTGCGTTGGCGCGCCTTTCGGAAGTGCGCGCCGTGCGCGATCTGGCCTCCAGCGACGCGCCAGTCGCTGTCGTCGGGGAATGGCGACTGATGCTGCATATCGAGGTGGATCCAGCAGCGGAATGCCAGCGCATCGAGAAAGAGCTCTCGCGATACGAAGCCGAGCTTCTGCTACAACGCGGGAAACTCGAGAACCCGGAGTTCGTGCGACGCGCCCCGGCCGAAGTGGTCACCGCTGCACGCAACCGGGTGGCGGTCCTCGACGCTACGCTTTCCAAATTGAGACCCAGGCTGGAGCAACTGCGTCGGCGCGCGGCCTAGCAACGCCTCGCCTGTCGATCTACTTCTTGCGCATGAAGAACGTGAAGACCTTTTGCGCTTCGCAGTAGGACAGCAGCTCGTTTCCGGTCTGCTTGGAGAATGCCTGGAAATCCTTGACCGAACCCGGATCGGTCGCCTGCACCCGCAGGACCTGGCCGCTCGCCAGGCTGGCGAGCGCCTTCTTGGTGCGCAGGATCGGCAGCGGACAGTTCAGGCCGCGTACATCGAGATCGCTGTCGAAATCGGACATGCAATGACTTCTCTTTCGGGGGCTGAAATATAGCAAAGCGCCGGCACGCCGGAAAGCGGCATTGCTGCTCGGAGAATTGCCGGCGCCGGGCTCTTGTGCGTTGCGAAATCGCCGACCCGCCCTTAAACTCGGCGGGTCATCGGGAACTGTCGTGAACACGGGCAAGGAGAGCGCGCAACAGGATACTGGCTGGCTGGCATTCGTCACCAGCCTGCCTGTCGACGACCCCGCTTCCCGTATGCGTATCCTGCGCACCCTGGAATCCCTCGGCTGCGCGGTGCTGCGCGAAGGCGTCTATCTCATCCCGGACAGCGGCGACAACCGGCAAAGCCTCGCCCGCCTGGCCGAGCACGTGGCGCGGATGAGCGGCTCGGCCAGCATCCTTTCGGTCGCGGCTCTCGACGAGGAGCAGGTCCGTCAGTTCCGGGGTCTTTTCGACAGAAGCCGCCAGTATGACGAGCTGGCAAAGACGGTCGAGAGCCTGCGCGCGGGCTTCGGCATATCGGATCCCGGCTCCATCGCCAGGGTGATCGCCAAGCAGCGCCGACAGTACGAGGCGATCAGCGCCCTTGATTTCTTTCCGTCGGCGGCGCGGGACCGTGCCCACGAGGCGATCCGCGATGCCGAGGAGAAGGTGCATTCGCTGCTGTTTCCGGCACAGAAGTCCGGGCGGGCCGCCTCGGTCGAACAACGCTACTTCAGGCGCCTCTGGGCGACCCGGAAACCGCTTTGGGCGGACCGCCTGGCGTGCGCATGGTTGGTGCGCCGCTTCATCGACCCGGAAGCGAGGCTCCTCTGGCTGGAGGCCGGTCAGGAGTGCCCGGCCGGCGCTGTGAGCTTCGGCTTCGAGGGTGCGGCCTTTTCCAATACCCGTTCACAAGTGACTTTCGAGCAACTGCTCGCCAGCTTCGCACTGGACTCCAATCCCACGCTGTTGCGCATCGGAATGCTGGTGCACTACCTCGATGCGGGCGGCACCCCGGTCGCGGAAGCGCCCGGGGTGGAAACGCTCCTGCAGGGTGCGCGTCGCAGAAGTGAGAACGACGACGAGATGTTCGCGGAGACCGAAAAGACGTTTGACCTGCTCTACGAAGCGTATTACGAAGCGCCCGCAAGCAAGGGTTGAGGTGGCGGATCTCCGGCGGGTCGCGGGTGCCTTTGCAGCGTACCGCTATTTCCGTTTGGATCGTTCGCCCTGTTTGGACCGTTCACCCTGTTCCTGGCGCAGCTCGCGCAGCCGCGCCTCGACGACCGACATCTGGTAAAAGTCCCCGTCCTTGCTTCGTTGCGCAAGCTGCAACTGCTCGATCGCTGCCGGTATCGAACCGGCGAGGTAGTACTGTTCGGCCAGCGCCCGGTGCTGGAGCATGGTGCGCCCGGTGGCGGCAAATGACTTCGCCTGCAGGCCGTACAGGCGGGCATCGCGCGGGTAGCCCCTCAGCACTGCGGCCAGTTCATCGAGTGCCTCCTTGTGAGCCCCCAGCGCCTGCAGCGACTCGACGAAGGCATAAGCGAGCGGGCGATAGGTTTGATGGCGTGACCACGCGGCGCGAAGCGTGTCGCGAGCGGCCCGTGCTTGGCCGAGAGCGGTTTTCAGGCGGGCGTCGAGCAGGTCGATCATGGGGTGATCGATCTTCATGCCGCGCAACGCGGCGAGCTCCTTGTCCGCCCGGCGCAGCTCCCTGGCGCGAACCAGCGCCGCAGCGAGCCCATAGCGAGCGCCGGCCTCCGAGGCGTATCGTTTCTCGCGCAGCTGTTCTTCGGCTAACGAGACGGCGTCGCGGGGCGATCCCTGCTCGGCACGCACCTTTGCGCGCAGCAGGTGGAAACCGATGCTGTCGGGAGTCTGCCGGTACGACAGGGCCTGGACGCGATTCTGCATGTCGGCAATGCGCTCGATCGTCAGGGGGTGGGTACGCAGATACGCGGGCGCGCCGGTGGACTCCTGCAGCCGTACCGACTTCTGCAGGCGATCGAAAAACGCGGGCATGGCCTGCACGTCGAACCCGGCATCGTGCAGCAACTGAAAGCCGACACGGTCCGCTTCGCGCTCGAAATCGCGCGAATAGTTAAGCTGCAGCTGCAGCGCGCCTGCCGTGGCCGAATGCATGGCGGCCTGCGCCATGTCGGGATTGGAGCGGGCCGCAAGAAGGGCGAGGACGAAGGCGGCAAGACTGGCGGTGGACGCCTGACTTTGCTGCAGCGCCATGCGCGCGATATGGTGCTGGGTGACGTGCGCTATCTCGTGTGCGAGAACCGAAGCGATCTCCGATTCGCTCTGCGCCGCCATGATGAGGCCGGTGTGCACTCCGACGAACCCGCCCGGCATGGCGAAGGCATTGATGGTCGGGTCCTGCAGGACGAAAAACTCGAACGCCTGCTTCGATTCACCGCTCGCCGCAACGAGCCGCTGGCCGAGCTCGGTCACATACTGGACGAGCTCCGGATCGTCGAGGAATTTGGGGTCCTTCGCCCGGATGTCACGGTATGCCTCCTCGCCGATGCGGCGCTCGATCTGCGGCGGCAGGCTCGCCGAGGACACATCCCCCAGCTCGGGAAGCGCCTGGCCGATGGCGCGAGGGGCCAGGGCGCCAAGCAACAGAACGGCAAGCACGAGTTTTCGCATGGTTGCTATGATAACGTCTTGGCGCCGCCGCACCGCGTCCATAGCTGTTCTTCGCGAACATGGCGTAGCCGCCGCGCACCCGGAACCCAGCTTATGCCCCGAGATTCCAAGCCTCTACCCCGCGCCCGAACCAGCCGCCCACGCGCGCCTGGAGCGCTCACACATTTCGATGCCTCCGGAGCGGTGCACATGGTCGACGTCTCGGCCAAGGACGAAACCCACCGAGTCGCCGTTGCCACCGGTGAAATACGCATGCAGCCGGCTACATTGCGCATGATCCTGTCCGGGACCGCCAGGAAGGGCGACGTGCTCGGCGTGGCGCGGGTGGCAGCCGTTCAAGGCGCCAAACGGGCGAGCGAATTGATCGCACTCGCCCATCCCATCGCGCTCACCCGGGTCAGCACGGATTTCGCCACCGACCGCAAGCGCTGCTCTGTGCGGCTGACCGTCACTGCGGAAACCGTCGGGCGCACGGGGGTAGAAATGGAAGCCCTCGCGGCGGTGAGCGCCGGCCTGCTCACCGTCTACGACATGTGCAAGGCGGTTGACCGGGGCATGACGCTCGAAGGCATACGGCTCCTGGAAAAATCGGGCGGCAAATCGGGTCGTTTCGTCCACCCGCAGCGCTGACGCAGTTGCTGCTGGCTACAGCTCTGCGACAAAACGCTCCAGCAGTGCGGGATCCAACACGACATCGCATTCTTCGTGATCCGGGTGAGAGGCAAAGTCCGCCCGGGCCAGCAGCAGCGCGAAATCCTGACCGAGCACCGCCGAAGGGCCGTAGTAGCGAGTGCTCTGCAAACCCTCGGCCACGATCAGGCCGATCCTCGCCCGCGGCGGCGCAAAGAAAAGATGGGCCATGGCCGCCCCCTGGACGCCGATGATGGCTTCTGCCGACTGGAGCAGCGACAGCAGCTCAGCGGCACTGCGCTGGAATGGATCGACGCTGACAAAACCATGACGTGCGAGGCTGGACGCAATATCGTCTTCGTTTGCGAGACGCCGTGTGTGAGCCGCCTTGCGTGAAAGGTACACCCGCGCAGGCCCGTCCGAGGCCGCCGGAATATTTTCACGCAGCGTGCGTCTGAGGTGTTCGATCGCGCCAGGAGCAAAAAAATGTCCTGCGCCGACCAGCGACGGCACATGAAGCTCGCCGCACGCCAGAAGCGTATCTTCTTCGACGGCGATCCACCTGTCCTCGCCGTACCCCATCAACTGCAGGAGCTCCCGCTGCCACCGGGTCAGGCCGGAGTGGACCACCAGGGGCAGGCGCTCCAGCGGCGGCCTTTGCCTGACGATCCACAAGCGGGCGAGGCATTCAAAAAGCCACTCCATGTGGCTGGCTGCCGCGCCGAGCAGCACGCATTTCCCGTCTACCGTGCGCCTGTTCCCGGGCAGCGCCAGCAGCAGGCGGCCGTCGTCGCTGGTGTGCATGATGAACCGGCTGGTGTAGGCGCGCTGTCGCGGCCCGCTCAAAATGTGGTCGATGAACAGTCGGCCGTCGGCCGTCATGGCGACCAATTCGCCCGGAAGTACCAGCCCGGGTGAAATGCGTGCCACGAAGATTTCACTGGTATAGGGCTGCAGCGGCTCGGGCACGCTCGCATCGGCGTCCATTGACAGCACCCGCGGCGTGTCGCCCGTCTTGTGCCGTTGGTCGCGCGCAATACGCACGATATCGCCGGCATCGATTGCGGCCTTGATGTCCGCCAGGCGCCCGGCTGCGGCAATGGGCTGCGCGACGGTGCGCGGCGGCGAGGAGCTCGCCATTGCACGGGTCAGAGACTCGATCGCTTCGTTCTCGCGGCACAGCTCGAAAGCGGCGCAGGCACGATGAAAGTGCACCAGCCCGTTGTCAGCCTCGAGCGCCGCGGCGGCGGCATGACAGGCCAGCGCCTCGCGCGTATCCCCGGATGCCCAATGCGCCTGGCCCAGAAGCATCATTGTCGAAGCTTCGCTCGCATCCAGGGATACGGCTCTTGCCAGGTGCTCCCGGGCGGATGCCGCGTCGCCTTCTTCCAGGCATAGTCGACCGAGCTGACGAAGGGCATCGAGGAAATCCGGGTTGATTGCCAGCACGTTCCTGAAGCAAAGAACCGCATCCTCGACGAGGCCGCGGTTCCACAGCAGCAGGCCGAGGTTCAAGTGGGCGGCCGCAAAGGTCCGGTCGAGATGCAAGGCATAGCGAAGATGGTGCTCCGCCTGATCCGGCTCCCCGGCGGCGCGCAGTGCCTCCCCGAGACTGTTGTGAACCGCGGGGTCGGAAGGCCGCTCCTGGACGGCTCGCGCCAGCATGTCGACTGCAAGCCGCGGCTCACCGCGCTTCAGTTCTATGATGCCGGCAATATGCAAGGCCCCGCCGTCCTCAGCCGGCGACTCCAGCAGCGGCTGGCACGCCGTTCGTGCCTCCTCGATGCGGCCCTGCTCCAGGAGGCGATGTGCCCGTTCGAGGTCTTTCTTGTAGCTCTCCCTCATGGTTGCGGTTCAGCCGCTCGCGGACACTGGCCCACCGGATGTTCCGGCGCACCAGCGGCGCCACGCGTTCCGATATTCCGCTTCCAGTGCCGCGGTAAATCGCGCCGCGTCCGTGACCGGGGAGCGCCGCATGCGTTCACGCAGCCCCGCGCGGAGCTGTTCAAGCTGCGCTATGTCGGAGGCCAGCCGCACGGCCACGGCGCAGTATCCATCCCAATCCTGCGCCACCCATTCGGGCAGTTGCAGCGCACTCAGGATGCTCGCGCTCGATCGCCCCGGGCGTGAACCGCCCGCCAGGCAAACGAGCGGCACGCCCATCCAGACGGCCTCGCACGTGGTCGCGGCTCCCGTGTAGGGAAAGGCGCCCAGCGCGATGTCCACCTCGCTCAGCCGGGTCAGGTAGTCGCGATAAGGGATACGCCCGCGAATATCGACTCGATCGGCCGATATGCCGCCCGCCTCGAGCGTCTCGAACAGCCGGTCCGTGGGATCCCCCCCCGTCACGCCTGTCACGCTCAAGCGCGCTTCGGGCAGGGCGCGAAGTATACGCGCCCAGGCCTGGAAAGTGTGCACGTTGAGCCTCGAATAGTGCGCAAACGAGCCGAACGTGACATACCCGCGACGAAGGGCGGGCAGCGGCGACACGGGGGGCGCGTCCGAAGGAGGCGAATAGCACCATTGCGTCGTGGGCAGCCTTATCAGTCTTTCGACGTAGTGGCATTCGGACGCGCCGGGCGGGTCCGTGTATCCGTCGGTAATGCAGTAGTCCATGGCTTTCAGGCCGGTCGTGCCCAGATAGCCCAGCCATGAAGCCTGCACGGGAGCCGGCTTCCGCGCAAATATGCCGAGACGATTGCCGCGAGTATGCCCCGAAAGATCGATCAGTATGTCGATGGCATCGGCGCGAATCATCGCCGCCGCCCCTTCATCGTTCTCGCCGGAAACGTCGCGCCATATGTCAGCGAGCGCCCGGAACACGGCCGTCCGGTCATCGGCGGTCGGGCTGCCGGAATAGCAGTAGACCTGGAAGGCGCGTCGATCGTGATGTGCCAGCACGGGCTCGATGAAGTAGCCGACCACATGCCGCCGGAAGTCGGACGAGACGTAGCCGAGCCGCAAAGGCCGTTCCGGTTGAGCGCTGTTGGCGTGCCTCGGGTGCGCCGGCGTGAGCGGGTCGGCGTGCGCCGAAGCCCAGGCGCGATGCTCCTCCACGACGGTCTCCGGCTCGACGATGCCGCTCGTGTACAGCATGAACAGGAGCGACGAGTGGATATCCCGGTTGCACGGATCCAGAGTGATGGCACGGTGATATGTGTCATAGGCTTCGGCATTCCGGCCAAGAACCTCCAATGAGAATGCGCGCAGGATCCACGCCAGGGGCAGCGCCGGATCCGCCCGACATGACATTTCCGAGAAAAGCAAAGCCTGCGAATCGCGCCCGGCTCTACGATTGATCTCAGCGGCGGCGCACAGATGGTCCGCACGATCAGGACCCGCGGCCGCCACCCGCTCGGCCAGCAGGCATGCTTCGGCGAGCAGTCCGCGTTCCGCCATCACGCCTGCCAAGGCGGCCAGGCCGTCAATGTCTCCGGGATCGGCATCGAGCCGCACGCGGGCAAGCCGCTCCGCCGCGTCGATATTTCCGTCCTCGAGCAGTTGTTCGAAGCCCTCCAGCGAAGGCAGCGGCGCTGCGGCAGGGCGCGAAATGCTCGGCCGCTTGTCCTTGGCCCGGAATGACCGGAGAAGCAGGTTCAACACTGTGGAACGGAACGATAGCAGTCCTGCAGTCCTTGCGCTTGTACACAATGACCGCCTCGTGGAGGATCACTCGGGGTGCCGCCGAATCCGACGTTCAACGCGCGAGAGACAGCCGCAACGAGCTGTAAACAAACAAAGCCCCTCCGAAGAGGGGCTTTGGTACAGCGAAACGCGTACTAACGGCAGGTCGCCGGCATGTATTTCGCCGGAGTACCCTGGCAGAGCCAGGTGATGGTGCCATTGGTGGTATCGAAGCTCGGCGTCACCGTGATGGTGACATTCTGCCCGATGCTGGTGGTCGCGGTGGAACCGTACACGTTGATCACGCCCGGCGCCGAAACGGTGGTGTTCGAAAGCTTGCCCACGACCGGGATGACCACGCCCGAACCGGCGTTTCCAGTGTCGCTCGGGTTGGTCTGGAATTTCTCGGAAATGGCCGTGCGGGCCGACGAGGCTGCCAGGATCAGTTCCGAAACCTTCGCGCGCACCGTGTAATCCTGATATGCCGGCAGCGCGACAGCAGCCAGAATACCGATGATCGCCACAACGATCATCAATTCGATCAGGGTAAAACCCTTCTGAATTGTTCTCATTAGAACACTCCCTGTATAGCGGACGAGCCCGCGGTTCGCTATACGCAAAGATTATGCCAGAATGCCAAACAGCAATGGTCTTGTCTTTCAGCTACTTATTTGTTTCATGGTTGTTCCGTCATTCTCCTTTCACACGCTTAAAGGCATCATGTGACAAAAATCGTCAGTTACGGATTTTCGCGGATCAAAGGCCGGTGAACACCGGATCACGCATATCTTCTTACGGAATGATTTTTTTCGGCGGCTGAGAAGCTTGGCACGGTGGCGAGCGTCCGAAGCAGCGCGCTGACTTATAATGCGCCTCTTCAGGGAGTTGCCGCAGATCGCTCCAGCAGCATGCGCCGCAAACAGGAAAGAAAGGGGCTCAATGTTCTTAAGGCTCTTCTCGCGCAGCAAGATCAACGAGTTCGCGAAGAATCTTGCCCAGGATATTTCAAAACGGTATCCGCCTGCCATAGCGAATAACCCGGAGCAGATGATTTCCCAGAATCGCCTCGCGACCATACTCGAGGAATCGTTCGGCAAGGCCGCCGAGTTCCAGAAGGAGCAGAAACTCGGCTGGTACAACCGTGCCAAGCTGGTCAACGAGTTTCAGTGGGAGCTGAAGGAAATCGGCTACGACAAGAAGTTCGTCGACCTGGCCACTGAAGGGTTGCTCGTATACGTCACCCGCGGCCCGCGCGCACCGCAACGGGCCTGAATCCGGCACCGCACCGCAAGCACCCGCTCCTACGACGTCCCGCCACCGAATCCCGGGATGCGCGTCTCATCGATGTCATCTATCTGCTCGGCGTCCAGAAACTGGCTGGCATAGCGAAGGTACACCTTCTTGCGGATGAACACGTCGAACAGGTCCGGATCGATGTGGCCGCTTTCCTTGAAGCGCCCCAGTATCTCGAGCGATTCCGACAGCGTCTTCCCCCGCTTGTAAGGGCGGTCCCGCGCGGTGAGGGCCTCGAATATGTCGGCGATCCCCATTACACGAGCCTGCACCGACATCTGATCGCGGTTCAGCCCCCTCGGATAGCCCCTGCCGTCCATCCGCTCGTGATGCCCCCCCGCATACTCGGGGACGTTGGTGAGGTGCTTGGGCCAGGGGAGCGCCTCCAGCATCCGTATGGTGGCGACGATATGGTGGTTGATGATCTCGCGCTCCGCGGGGGTAAGCGTGCCGCGTGCTATGTTGAGGTTCGCCACCTCGTCGTCGGTAAGGAATTTTGCGGTATTGCCGGAGGGGTCGACCCAGTGATGAGCAGTGCCGATCATCCGCACCCGCTCCTGGGTCTCGACCGACATGGCTTCGCTGCCTACGTTGCAATGGCGCAGGAAGTCCCGATCGTCGTTGCAATGCCGAAGCCGCTCCCGCAGCCGCTTGTCTATCTGGAAGCTGCGCTCGCGACGGTCCATATCGCTCAGGCGCGTATCGGCCGCGAGCGCAAGCTTTTCCTCCAGAGCCTCTATGCGCACGTCGCGCTTCACCACCTCGAAGCGCGTGTCGATGAGGTTGATGCGATCGAAGATCGTCTGGAGCTTCGTCGCCTTGTCAACGACGTGCACCGGCGTGGTGATTTTTCCGCAATCGTGCAGCAACCCGGCAATGCGAAGCTCGTATCGGTCCTTTTCGCTCATGGAAAAGTCCGCGAACGCGCCCGTGTCCGTCTCGTTCACCGCTTCGGCGAGCAGCATGGTGAGCTCGGGCACGCGCTGGCAGTGTCCCCCGGTGTAGGGCGACTTCTCGTCGATCGCCATGTTGATCAGGCCGATGAACGATTCGAACAGCCGTTCCAGCTGGTCGATGAGCTGCCGGTTGGTGATGGCGATGGCGGCCTGGGATGCCAGCGATTCGGCGAGCCGCTGGTCGGCTTCCGAGAACGAGGAGATGCCGCCGGACTGGGGCTGCATCCGGTTGATCAACTGCAGCACACCGATGATCTCCCCCTCGTGGTTCTTCATCGGGACGGTGAGGAACGACTTGGAGCGGTAGCCCGATTTCCTGTCGAAATTGCGGGTGCCGGAAAAGTCGAACCCGGCTTCGGTATAGGCGTCGGCAATGTTCACCGTCTGCCCGGTCAGCGCCGCGTAGGCAGCGACCATCTGATAGTTGGGCTGTCCATCCTGGTTTTTCAGGTGGATGGGGTAGAACGGCACGGGATTTCCCGTCGTCCCGCCCAGCGCGATGCCAAGAGAATCGGTCCTCATGATCGCGAACGAGAGCCGTTGGTCCGGCGTTCGCAGGTACAGCGTGCCGCCGTCGGCCTGCGTGATCGTTTTCGCGGCGAGCAGGATTTTTTCCAGCAGGCCGTCGAGATTTTTTTCCTGCGAGAGCGCCGTCCCGATTTCGTTCAGCTGTTCGAGGCGGCGAAAAAGACCCTCGACGGTCTCCCCTGCGGTTCCCGCCGGGGGGCAACGGGGCTGGCTGTCGGACACGCCGCGGGAACTACTTGATGCAAACCGCCCGGACCTGGCCGATGTCCGTAATGCCCTGCAAAACCTTCTCTATGCCGTCCATCTTCAGGGTGCGCATGCCCTCTTCCAGGCAGCAGGCGAGGATTTCCGCGACCCGGGCGTGCTCCTGGATGAGCTTCTTGATGGAATCGGTGGCGATCAGCAGCTCGTGCAGGCCCAGCCGGCCCTTGTAGCCGGTCTTGCCGCACGCGTCGCAGCCTTTGGTCTTGTAGAGCGTGAATTGGCCTTTGTCGTTGGCATAGCTGCGCACGAGGTCGCGGTAGACATTTTCGTACGCGCTCTTCGGATCCTTCTTGAAAACGGTGGTGTTGAGCAGCTCCGAGCAGTACTCCTGCAGCAGTGACTTCACTTCGTCCGACCCCGGGTTATACGATTCCTTGCATTTGCCGCAGAGCCGCTTGGCGAGCCGCTGCGCGAGGATGCCCAGCAGTGCGTCCGCGAAGTTGAACGGATCCATGCCCATGTCGAGCAGGCGGATGATGGATTCCGTGGCGCTGTTCGTATGCAGCGTTGCGAACACCAGGTGGCCGGTGAGCGAAGCTTCGATGCCCGTCCCGGTCGTTTCCTTGTCGCGCATCTCCCCCACCATGATGATGTCCGGGTCCGCGCGCAGAAACGCCTTCATCACCGTGGCGAAATCCAGGCCCGCCTTCTTGTTGACCTGTACCTGTCGCAGGCCCTTTTGCGTGATTTCCACCGGGTCTTCCGCGGTCCAGATCTTGGTATCCGGAGTATTGAGGTAGCCGAGCACCGAGTGCAGGGTGGTCGTCTTGCCCGAGCCGGTCGGTCCGCACACGAAGAACAGTCCGTAAGGCTTGCCCACCGCTTCCTTGAGCTTGGGCAGATTCGTCGGCGAGACTCCCAGTTTGTCGAGGGGGATCGGCTCGCCGGCCGCGAGAATACGCATCACCACGTCCTCCACGCCGCCCGCGGAAGGAATGGTCGCCACCCGCAGCTCGATGTCGAGCGGGCCGAACTTCTTGAACTTGATCTTGCCGTCCTGGGGCTTGCGCTTTTCCGAAATGTCCAGGTCGCACATGATTTTCAGGCGGGCGACGATGGCATTCCGATAGGAGGCGGGCACTTCGAGATACGGGACGAGCGAGCCGTCCTTGCGCAACCGTATTTCGGTCTTCGCCTTGCCCGGATACGGCTCGATGTGAATGTCCGAGGCTCCCTGGTTGTAGGCATCGATGATGATCTTGTTGACCAGCTTCACCAGCTCGTTGTCCGCGGCGGCCGAGACCTCGTCACTGCTCGAATCGTCCAGGGCTTCATCGGGGTTCAGATTGATGAAGTCCTCGAAGTTGCCGGTGTCGATGACCTCCTGGCCGTAGAACTGGTTCAGCGTATCCTTGAATTCCTTCAGGGCCGTCACCCGGTAGACCGGCCTGTGCTTGGGGAAGATGTTGCTCACGATGCGCGAGCTCTTCACGCGCTCCGGGTCGAGGCACAGAATGATGAGCCCGTCCTTGCTGTCTTCAATCGGGACCCACTGCTGCGATTCCACGTACTCGCGCTTCAGGTTCTTCAGCAGGTCCATCGGCTTGATGCGGTCCGGCTTGAACGGTTCGTACGGCACGCCGAAGAACTTGGAAAGCGCCTGCCCTATGGAGGACACCTTCACCTGGAATTCATCCGCGAGCACCGTTTCGACGTCGATCGCCTTCTTCCTCGCCGAACGCGCGGCCAGCTCGAATTCGGCGGCCGAGATGACGGCATCGCTCACCAGGAAGTCGTACTTCGTCTTCAGGACCTGCGGCTTCTGGCGCTGCTTGAATGCGATGGCAAGCGTCTGGCACAGCTCCTGCACGCCCTCTTCTGCGAGCGTGCCGAACGGAGCGCCGGCCTTGTTGTTGATCAGCTGCACCACGCCGATCAGCTCGCTCGTCGAGGCTTCGAGCACCGGCGCCACCAGCATCTGCTTGGTGCGATAGCCGGTGCGCTTGTCCACTTCCTGCAGGAAGCGCAGGCTCGGGTTGTAGGACTTGAGCTCGGCCTCGTCGTACACGTCGGTGATCGAAAGCATCTTCTTGGACAGGGCTACGTAGCCTGCAATGGAATGCTCTGCGATCGGGAGCTTCAGGTCCTTGAACGAATTGAGGCCGGTCTTGACCTTGGAAACGATGGTCTGCTTGTCTTCGCCGACCGTGTAAATCGTCAGGCGGTCGGCGTTGAACAGGTTGCAGATGTCGGCCGACACCTCCAGCATGATCTCGTCGACGTTGTTCGTCGCGTGGATCTTGTTGGTGACCGCCTGCAGGTTCTTGGAAAAAACGAGCCTGCTGTTGACGTCGGCGGCGGGAGCCGGGGCCGTATTCAGTACTGCGCTCATGTTCGGTCTGCCTCTCTTCTCAGCTCACAGGCGCCGCGACGCCGCCGCGGGGCGGGAAGGCGTTCGGTCCCGGCGCCGGGTTCCTCCGCCCCCGTTATCCAAATACTTGATTTATCCGAAGCTTACAGCAAGCCCCGCGTGCCCGCAGATCGACGGCAGGAGCAAATCCTAATGCTTGTGCTCATACAGTTCAATGTCCCGCGCGAGCAGGCAACCGCGCGCTCATGAACCGGGCCCTCCCCCGTGGCCCCAGAGTCCTCCACTCAAGAGATACGCTCTGTAGCCGCGCTGGGCCAGCAGGAACGCCGCGGCCGAGCTGCGCCGCTCGCTCTGGCAGTACACGACATAATCGCAGGTCCTGTCCAGCACATCGAAGGCGTTCCTGATCTCCGAAAGCGGTATGTTCATGGCTCCCGGCAGCTTGTCGTATTGGTACTCGGAGGGGTAACGGACATCGAGCCATCGAGCGCCCGTGGCCACCCGCTGGCGGGCCTCGTCCATCGAAATGCGCTGCAGCAGCGGCTCCTTCAGGAGCTCAACGAAATCTTCCTTGCCGAGCCGCAGCAGGCTGCCGTCCGTCTTCATGGTGACCGTGGCGTTGCGCTTCGCTTCCGAAACGAGCGCTTCTTCGCCGAAGGCATCGCCGCTCTTCAGCTCTGCCAGCAGCATGGACACTCCGCCCACTGTACGTTCGACCCGGCATTTGCCGGTTTCGATCACGTAGTAGTAATCGCCTTCTGCTCCTTCGCGGATGATCACCTGACCGGCCTTGGCCTCGACCTGCACGAAACGATCGAGCAGCTGCTCTATGTGGGCCGCCGGAAGCTGGGAAAAAGCTCCGTACTTCAGGTTGTTCACGCTGAACATCCCCGACATGATGGTCCAGTTGGTGAGCGAGGGCGCGTCCCTGGATGTCGCCTGTGCTGCGCATTCCTCGGCCACCTGGTCCCACGTGGCCATGATGTCGAGCAGATCGTCATCGATGCGGACCAGCTCGACGTCGGTGATCGCCCTGACGGACACAAACATCTCGCCGCGCTTTCCCAGAGGGTAGCGCGCCTCCTGCGAGCCGCCCACGAGCACCTCGGACCGGCCGCCGGAATAGACGAGGGCCAGTTCCCCCCTGGTGAGGTAGACCGCTTGGCCGGCGAGGCCACGCGAGACGAAGGGATTGGTGTTCAATGCAGCCCTTTCGACCATGCAAAGGTCGGCGAGCTCGCGCAGCCGCGTTTCCGAGAATGCCCGGATCGGCTCCAACTCCTTCAATACGTCGAGGCTCACTTTTGGCGCACCCATTTCCATTCCTCTTTGCATGCCGGGCAGCAATCCCGGTATACCTCCCGCCTAGAATTCGAATACCTGGTTGTTCTGGAGCAGCCTTGGACGGTACTGTCCGGCGCACTCTTCTATTTCCTGCATGGTAAGCTCGATCTCACCAGGTTTCAGGTGCGTTATGTAGACCTCCGCGCTGCGCTCGAGCTTAGCAAGCTCTTCGGCAAGCAGCGACGGACACAGATGCTTGGAAACGATCGCAAGCTCGCGCTCCCGGTTGCAGAACGCGGTCTCGATGATGAGGTATTTCAAGTTCAAAATCCGGTTCACCAGCCGCCAAAGGGCGTCGTTGGTCGTGGTATCCCCGGTGAAGACGAGGCTTGCGCGGCCCGAATCCATCTGGTAGCCGATCGCAGGCACCACGTGGTTCGCCGGCAGCGCGGTCAACTTCCGGCCGCCGATGCTTATGGTTTCGCCCACCCGTATGGCGCGATACTGCATGAACGGCTTGTCCGGGGTGGGAATCTGGGCGAAATCCGGCCAGATGCTCCAGTTGAAAATATGGTTGCGCAGGATCTCCAGGGTGGCGGGTATGGCGTATATGGTGAGCGGCCGGGACCTCATGCCCCCCACCGTGTCGACGATGAACGGGATGGTGGCGATGTGATCGAGATGCGAGTGCGTCACGAATACGTGATCGATCAGCGAAAGCTCGGTCAGGCTCAGATCCGCCACGCCCGTGCCGGCATCGACGAGGATGTCGTTGTCGACCAGAATGGAGGTGGTGCGCAGGTGCCGCCCGCCTATTCCACCGCTGCAGCCCAGTATCCTTACTCTCATTCCAGGCGCCTATTTCTCGTCGAACGCCGTGACGCCGTCCCAGCCGGCCGGAGCCGCGACACGGCGGAACTGCGCCACTCGCTCGCCGTACAAGGCGTACAGACGGAAATCGGGATGCATGCGTTGCAGGTTGAGCAGATTCATCTCCACCGGGTCCCACTGCTGGGAACGGTAGGCGCGCAGCGTCTGGTTCCAGAGCTTCAGCTCGTCCAGCACGATCTTGTCGACCTCGCTCTCCAGGCCCACGGGCTCGTAGATGGTAAGCGCCTCAGCTTTCCCCTTCACCTTGACGCGGTCGACTTCGCGGAAGACCACGTCGCTCACCGCCGATTTGGTGGCTTCGCCCACCAGTATGCCGACACCGTAGTACTTGGTGCGGCCTTCCAGGCGCGAAGCCACGTTCACCGGGTCCCCCATGACCGTATAGGCCCGCCGCACCTGCGACCCCATGTCGCCCACCCGGACATTTCCGCTGTTCACTCCCACGCCTATCTTCAGCAGCGGCCATCCGCGGCTGGAGAAGCGTTCGTTGAGCACCTGGCACTCGCGCTGCATGGCAAGGGCGGCGAGGACGCCGTTCCTCGCATGCTGCAGGTCATCGACGGGAGCACCCCAGAACGCCATGATGGCGTCCCCTATGTACTTGTCCAGCGTTCCTTTATACCCGCTGCGGATGATCTCGCTCATCTCGGTGAGGTAATCGTTTATGTACTCGCGCAGCTCGTCGGGCTTGAGAGCCTCCGAGATGCTGGTGAACCCGCGCACGTCGGAAAACAGGATGGTGAGCTCGGCCTTGCGCGGTTCCATGGTGTACTTCTCAGGGTCCTCCGCCATCTTGTCGACCAGCTCCGGCGGAACGTATTGGCCGAAGAGCTCCGTGAACTGCCGCTTGGAGCGCGTCTCCACGAAATAGCCGTACGACATGTTGAGGGCGAAAAGACCCGCCGTCATCAGCAGAGCGCTGGCAAGCGGCAGCATCATGTCCGCGCCGGACCAGATCATGAGGTTCAGGCCGGCGACGAGCACAATGCCGAGTAGAGACACCAGCGTCGCCTTCAACGGCCCCAGAAACGGCAGAAGGAACGCAAGCGTCACGCCGCCGATGATGAGCAGGATCACCTCTGCCCCGAGCATGTAAGGCGGCTTCAGCTTGATCGTGCGATCCAGCATGCCGGCGATCATGTTGGCGTGGATTTCCACGCCCGGATAGACCTCGCCGACCGGCGTGGAGCGCAGGTCGAGCAGGCCCGGAGCCGACGTGCCGACCAGGGCGATCCTGCCCTGCAGCTTCTCCACGGGCACCTTGTCGAAAAACACGTCGGCCAGCGATATGTAAGGGTAGCTGCCGCGGCCGCCCCGGTACGGTATCCACGCGCTGACGGTGTCGTCCACCGGAACCCGTATCGGCCCCACTTCTATCCATTCCAGCCCCGAGTAGCCCTTGCTGATGAAGCGATCGGGCGGGTAGCCGGGGACGACGTCCGGGAGCTTCACAGTCCGGGTGTTCTTATCCTGCGCGCCCTGCAGCCCGACCAGCATCCTCACCATGGCCAGCGAAAGGGCCTCGTAGTATTGACCCTTGTACTCGGCGAGCATCGGTACCCGGCGCGATACGCCGTCGGGGTCGACGAACGGGTTGAAGTGCCCGGCGCTCGCGGCGCCGGCCTGCAGCTCCGGGAGGTTTGCGCCGTAGCCGCGCCACGACGTGAAGCTGATGTTCCGGCCGGCGAACGTGCCGGCGGGCAGCACCGGCTCCGGCAGCTTCCCCGACTCCCGCGCGCCTTCGTCGCTGCTGAAGTAGTAGCCCAGCACCACCGGACGGCCCTGCACCGCCCGGGCGAACATCCCATCGTGGTCCAGCCGCGGACGGAGGCCCTCGAGTGCCGCGCGGAATTGAGTGACCTCCTTGAGCTCCTTCCTGGCGAGCTGGTCAAGCACCCTCAGCCCGGAGCTCTCGTCCGGCTCGGCGAAAACGACGTCGAAGCCCAGGACCGCGACGCCATACTTGTCGAAGAGCTTCTCGATCAGCCCGGAAATCCGGTCGCGCCCCCAGGGCCACCGTCCGAGCTCGGGCACGGCCAGGCTTTTTTCGTCGATGTCCAGTATGACGATGCGCTCATCGACCGTGCCCGGCATGGTCAAACGCAGCCGCGCGTCGTAGATGATGTTGTCCAGTTGGATGATGAAGCCAACCTGGTAGAGCCGGGCTGCATGTCCGAGGAACAGAAGGACCACCGCCATTCCGAGCGCGATCCGTACGATGTGCTGCTTCAAGCGTCCCTCCCGAGGACCGCGTCAACCAACAGCAGGCCCGGCTTTTCAGGCCTTGAAGAAGAACTCCATCTTCACGCCGGCGAGCTCGACCACGTCGTGGTCGTGCAGCGGGTGCGCCTGGGCGTCCAGGGTCTTGCCATTGACCACCGGCAAGCTCGCGCCCTCGACGTGAGTGATGAAATAGCCCTGCGGCCGGCGCGTGATGACCGCCACCTGCACGCCCGGCTTGCCGAGCGTGGTGAGCGGCTTGGTGAGCTCCAGCTCCCGGCCGGCGTTGCCGCCCGAGAGGATCTGCAATGCGCCGGTTTTCTGCGGAGCGGCCGGCGGCGGCGGCGGCACCCGCACGGCAGGCTGCTGGGTCGTGGCGCCCATGGCCGCCGGGAGCGTATCCGGAAATGCGCGCGCCGCGGGAGCCGCTGCCGCGGCGGGCGGGGCGGCATGCATTGCCGGCGCCGCCGTCGGCACCTTGATCGCCCCCGGGCGCAACACCATGGTTTTCTCGAAGTCGGCCGCCTTGCTCTGCGCGGGCGCTTCGCTGATGTACTTCAACTTGTACTTGCCCAGCTCGACCATATCGTTGTTCTGCAGAAAATGCTTCTTGACCGGCTGGCCGTTGACCAGGGTGCCGTTGGTGCTGCCAAGGTCCTCGAGAAAAGAGTCGTTGAGAATGGTGACGATCACCGCGTGCTCGCCGCTCACGGCCAGATTGTCGATCTGGATGTCGTTGTGCGGCTTGCGGCCGATGGTTGTCCTTTCCTTGGTAAGGGTGAATTCCTTAAGGACCAGGCCATCCATACTGAGAATCAGCTTCGCCATAGCAGTGTCCCCGTACTATCGTAACCAGCCAAACAGCCTGGCCAGAACGCCGCGCGGCGCACGATATTCGCGCTGCACGCGGACCAGAATAACCGAAACGTTGTCCCGACCGCCGTTGTCGTTCGCCGTCTGCACCAGGTGCTGCGCGCACAACGGTAGATTGGCGCCAAGCGTCTGCAAAGCCATGCCGATATCCTCGTCGCTCACCATATCACAAAGGCCATCCGAACAGAGCAGATAGATGTCGCCCACCCGTGTGTTGTACTCGTGGATCTCGGCCTCCACTGCGGGGTCGATGCCCAGAGCGCGAGTGACCAGATTCTTGTTCGCCGACTGACTCGCCTGCTCCTTGGTGATCAGCCCGCTGTCGATCTGCTCCTGGAGCAGGGAATGGTCCTTGGTGATCTGCTCGAAGACCTCTCCCCTGAGCCGGTACAGGCGCGAATCCCCGATGTGGGCCACGGCCATCTTGTTGTCGTAGAAGAGTGCGACCACCAGGGTCGTGCCCATTCCGGCGTACTGCGGTTGACTCTGCGCGGCCTGGTAGATGGAGGTATTCGCTTTGGCGATCTGCTCGCGCAGGATGCGTTCGGCAACCGCCTTGCCGCTTGCCTGCTCGATCGTGTGGGGCGGTTTCTGCACCAGAAGCTGTTGCAGCTCCGTGGTGAGCACGGTGGTCGCGATGCCGCTCGCCACCTCCCCGGCGTTGTACCCTCCCATGCCGTCGGCGAGCACCAGCAGCCCCGTGTCGGCATCGGAAGCGATGGAGTCCTCGTTGTGCGAGCGCACCATGCCGGGATCCGTCGCGCTTGCTATCTCGAGTGCTTGTGCGAGGCTCATGCCGCGACCGCCCTGTCGAAAATGTCCATTGTTCTTGTTTGCTCCCGCTGGCTCTTGGGCCTACAGTTGGATGTCGACCGCAGAGCCCGCGGCAGCCGCCGGCGGAGCGCTATGGCCGGCCATCGCGGCGCGCAGGGCGGCGGCGAACTCCTCCCCGGTCTGGCACCGCTGGTCGGCATCCTTTGCCAGCGCCTTGTCCAGAAAGGCCACCAGCGCGGGCGGCATGGAAGGGTTCAGCGCCTGGATGTCCGGCGCAGGCTCGTTGGCGATCTTGAACATCAGCTGCGCCATCGAATCACCCTCGAAGGGAAGCTTCCCGCATGCCATCTGGTACAGGCTGACGGCGAGCGAGAACAGATCCGAGCGTCCGTCCACCTTCTTGCCCGACAACTGCTCGGGTGACATGTAGGACGGAGTCCCGAGAACCATCCCTGTTTTGGTCTTGGAAGAGTCGGTGATGCGTGCGATGCCGAAGTCGGTCACCTTCACGATGTCCGCTTCCAGCTCGTACATGACGTTCGCCGGCTTGATGTCGCGGTGCACGACATTCTGCTTGTGCGCGTAACCCAGCGCATCCGCGACGCGCGCGACGATGGACACGACTTTCTCCAGCGGCAACGTGGCGCCCGGCTTGGTGTAGGGCACAAGGTCCTTGCCCTTCAGGAGCTCCATGGCGATGTAGCACAGGTCGTGTTCTTCACCCGCATCGTAGATGGTCACGATGTTCGGGTGCGACAGCCGGCCGGCGGTTTCGGCCTCGCGGAAAAATCGCTCCTTCACCTCGGTGAGCTCGTCCGCCTCGAACTCCTGCGACAGAGCCATGGTCTTGATCGCGACCACGCGGCCGATCTTCGGATCCTTGCCGAGATAGACCACGCCCATCGCGCCCTTGCCGAGCTCCTTTTCCACCTGGTAGCGGCCGAGCATCGGCTTTTCGACCGTGCCGCCCTGCCCCAATATGCTCGCGTTGGAGCGGGTGGCGCCCCCGCCGCCCAGGATGACGGTCTCCGACATCTGGCGCGCCCGGGACAGCCGCTGCTCGAGATCGCGGAATTTCGGGTTGTAGTCGGACATGTAGCGGAAGACCGACTCGGCCTTGTTGAACTGGCGCTTGCGCTCGAAGTCCAGCGCCAGGTTGTACAGGTTGTCCATGAGCGCGTCTTCCATGGGGCACTTGCGGAAATAATCGAAGGCCATGTCGAGCTGGCCCTGGCCCTGGAACGCAAGCCCCAGCATGCGGTTGGAGGCGGCCGATTCCTGGTCCGATTTCACCTTTCCGGCCTCCGTGACGACGAATCGCTTGGTCACCAGAAGCACGTGGCCGATCACGAGCAGCACGAGCGGCTGCATGAGCTGCAGCCACATCCCCTTTCCGCTCATCAGGCCGAAATTCGCCGCGAGCAACACCGCCACCAGCACTGCCGTGATGCCCGCGCCGGCGCCCGCGTTGAGCCGCGGCAGCAGCACGATCAGGTACGCGGCCACCAGCAGGAACACCAGCAGCTCCGCCCAGATGGCCCAGCTCGGCGTGACGAAGAAGTGTTCCTGCAGGATGGAGGAGACGGCGTGCGCGACCGTAAGCACCGGCGGCATCGCGGCCGACACCGGCGTGACGGACGTGGTTCCAACACCCGCGGCGGTCGGGCCTATGAGCACGATCTTGTCGCGGAAAGTCTCGAGCGGCACCTTGCCCGAATAGACATCGAAGAACGAATCGACGCGGAACGCCGGCTTTCCGTCCCGGTCCTTGTAGAAGTACGTGTACATCTGCAGCGCGGGATCCGTGGCAATGCGCAACTTCCCTATCTGCACGCCTTCGCCCAGCGTGACCTTGATGTCCTGCGGTCCGAGGTTGAGGCTCTTTGCTGCGAGCATCATGGACATCGAGGGGTAGTACTGATCGAAGAACTGCAGCACGAGCGGCTCGGAACGCACGCCCCCGTCCACGTCCGCGTTGGCGTTGAGGTGTCCGATGCCGGTCGCGTTGCGCGCAATGCCTTCTATGGGGAGCGAGATGACGCTCGATGCGGGCAAAGGCGCGTCGCCCGAGCCTGCATCCACTTTCGGTACGCGGTAACGCGTGACGAACTCGGGCAGAGGCTTGTCGGGTTTGCCGCGCGGCTCGCCCAGCTCGAACAGCATGGGCAGCACGACATTGCCCGCCTTGGCGTAGCTCTCGGCGAGCTTGCGATCGGTGTTCAGCGCGCCCTCGGCTTCGCGCAGCAGCGTGGCGAGTTGCGCCAGCTCCGCCGGTCCGGAGGCGCCTGGCGTGCCGTCAGGCTGCGGCCCGTATCTGCCGAACAGCTCGAGCAGCTTGTTGATGTAGCCGAGCCCGGAATCGATCTGCGGCTCGCTGAAGAACACCAGATTGCCGATGACTTTCGCCTTGGCGTTTGCCAGGCTCTCGGTCATCTTGGCGTGGACCTCCCGTGACCAGGGCCAGCGGCCGATGTTGCGTATGCTGGCGTCGTCGATCGCGATGACGGCGATCTTGTCGCTGGGAGTCTGAGTGGAGGCGCGTACGCCCCAGTCGTAGGCCGTGCGCTCCAGACTCTTGATGAGCTGGGATCCGCCTGCGAGCAACACCACGAGCGAGATCACCAGACCGAGGAACCAGTCCTTCTTCCAGAATCCCGACTTC